>UMFB01037493.1_pt1 | contig 61296 bp, 59 predicted proteins | sample 1964921 | NCBI WGS metagenome assembly UMFB01 (sample SAMEA4836037, study PRJEB28245) | human gut metagenome | biome: gut microbiome; material: fecal sample | place: Denmark | collected 2008
ATAATTTAAACAATAAAAAAGAGGTAGTTTTTGACACTACCCGTGATGGCAAAGAGGTAGTAAGATGAAAAAGTGCCCAAATTGTAATATGGAATTGCCAGATGAAGCACATTATTGTCCGAGGTGTATGTTTCAATATGAGAAACAGGAAATACAGATAAAAGACACTCATAAAAAACATATTTTATTGTGGGTATTGGGAAGTGTTTTAATCATTGGAATGTTGATTGCGATTCCTTTGGTAAAGCATGGAATACAAAGTCGTGTAAATAAGAATCACTTAGAGGAATCAGAGATTCAAAATATCATTAATGAAAATTTCAGGACAGGTGAGAATATTATCTATGATTCAGAAGTGGAAAATGATTTAAAAGATGTGCTTGGAAGAGAGGGTGTTGACATTAAATCAACATTTGGCGAAGAAACGGATGAAATGTATCGTGAAAATGGAATGGATATCTATACATTCGGGATGCTGACTGTAGCGGTAAATCAAGAAACGGTTATACAAGATATCCTGATTGATTATACAGCCGGAGAAAATAAAAAGAAATATGGAATTTACGGGATTGATGGAACATCGGATATCAGAAACGTAAAGGAAATATTGGGGACACCGGATCAGGAGCATGAAAACGAACTCTGCTATCGGTTTGACAGAGAGTTTAGTCCAAGGTTAAATATCACTTTTTCTGCTGACGGAATGGTGGAACAGTTGGAATATTATTATGTGCAATAATTATAGGGTGTCTTCGTTTTCAGCATAAAGTAACTCATTGGTCTGATAAATGGAAAAATGATGGTTTTTGCCCCATATAAGCAGACTGTCACGTTTTTGCTTTGGATATAAAGGGGCAAATCCGGCATATTTTAAAAGCGCCTGTGTTTCCTCGAGTGAAAGTTCCATTCCAAAAGAAATCGAAATCAGTTTGTCGCGTGAAGGAATACGCTTTCCCGAAAAAATCTGATATCCATAAATTTCATTGAGTTCCGAATTTTTAATAACCGTAGATTTTTTCAAAGATTTTTCTTCTAATAGTTGGTTTAAATAGTCGGAAAGAGCAGAATCAATCAAATAATCCTGTTCGTTGTCTATATATTCTTTGACAGACGAACATTGATTAAGTGCGTCCATCAGTTCATCGGTTGGTTTTTTAATCATCTGTATCACCTCGTAGAGAGTATATCATGGAGAAATCAGGTTGGCAATGGGAGAAAGTTATGTATCAGTGGTTAATAGAGAACCTGAAAGAGTATTATATTTTTGTAAAAGTATTAAAGAAAAATGATTGTGGGGAAGTGCTTTTATATAAGCATAAGCAGTGGGGAAACTATGTGGTAGTTAAGAAATTAAAAGGAATTTATCCTGCGTATGAAAGACTGCTTGAGGTAAAGCAAAAAAACCTGCCTTTAATTTATGAAGTATGTAGTAATGAAGAGGAAACGATTATTTTGGAAGAATTTATACCGGGGATTACGGTTGCAGAACGATTGGAACAGGAAACATTGTCAGAGAGTTGTGTGAGGGAAATCATAAGTCAGGTGTGTGACGGATTATATGCATTGCACTTGAATCAGATTATTCATAGAGATATCAAACCGGAAAACATCATGGTTATGAAAAATAGAAAAGTCAAGATTATTGATTTTGATGCTGCAAAAATTCATAAAATCTATTCAGAAAAAGATACGAGAACGGTGGGAACTATTGGGTATGCCGCACCGGAACAATATGGTGAAGCACAATCGGATGAAAGAACGGATATCTATGGATTAGGAATTATGATGAATGTCATGCTGACCGGAAAACACCCTGTGAATGAAATGGCAACCGGGAAAATCGGAAATATCATAGAAAAATGTATTATGGTAAATCCGAATAAGCGTTATAAAAATGTAATGGAAGTGAAAGAAAAATTAAATAAATTGTATTACTAAGCAGTGTGCATAGTACAAAAGAACTGCCTGTCATTATAATGATGATAGGCAGTTTTTCTGCTATTTGGATGAATTGGAACGGGGGTAAGGTTTCTTTTCATCCGTGAGACCGGAGAGGTAGTCCATGCTTGTGCCAAGGGCAAGGGCTATCTTCCGGCACTGTTCAAAGGTATAGTAGCGTTTGCCGTTTTCAATCTTGGAATAATCGCTTTGGTCTATACCGGTTAAGTGCTGCATCTTGATTTGCGTGTAACCGCGTTCTTTGCGCAAATCTTTTAAGCGTGACAATAGGCATTGCACCTCCTTTTTGTGGAGTGGTGGAATATAATTAAATTATGGCACGATGACCTATTGACTATCAGGGTGTAATTGACCTAAAATATAAGAAAGTACATTGAGGAGGAAGTGACGATTATGGGAAAACAATGTCCTAATTGTGGGAAAGAATTAAGTGATAATGCAAAATTTTGCAGCAAGTGCGGTAGCCAGTATGAAGATTTAAAAGCAGAAAAGCAGAGGGAAGAGTTTATATGTCAAGAGGAGAGCAAGTTTTGTCCGTATTGTGGAAACAGAATAGGCTTGAAAGCGAAATTTTGTTCTGTATGCGGAAATAGTTTGACATCTAATAATAGCAAGCAAGACCAGATGGAAATGCAAAAAGAGGATGTGCTGAAGAAAGTAAAAAAAGGTGTAGGAGGATTCGTTAATACAATTAATGAGATGACAGGTCAGGAGGGAAATGTTGAAATTCGTTTAAAGGAATTAGTTAGTGGAGTGTTAAAGAAGCATTCCCTGGCGGAACGAGAAGAACTTTTTGTTTGTGGAACGGAAAAAACAACTCCGAAAGAAAGTGAAATGGTTGCTGACTGGCCGAAACCTTGGTTGTTTTCGAGGATCTTTCTGCTTTTTTCAATCGTGTTTATAGGTCTTCTTATCGTAATAGTGGAATTTGGAAATATGAATGGCGTTCCGGGAGCGATGTTTGTGGGAGCATTTACAGTACCATTTTCGCTAGTTATTTTCTTCTGGGAAACAAATGTACCGCGGAACATTAGTATTTTTGACGTCATATCCACATTTTTTGTAGGCGGTGTTTTCTCTTTGATTTCAACACTATTGTTATATGATGTAGTAGGTGTTGGAGAATTAGATTATATAGGTGCAATTCTGGTTGGTATAGTGGAAGAAGTAGGAAAAATCATAGTTGTTGGACATTATATCAAAAAGCAAAACACAAAATATATCTTGAACGGATTATTGTTGGGAGCCTGTGTCGGGGCGGGATTTGCAGTATTTGAGACTGCCGGATACGCTTTTCGGGTTCTGTTGTATTCTCAGGATATTTACTACATGATCAAGATACTGTTTTTGCGTGCAGTTCTCTCAATAGGAGCACATACAGTATGGACGGCGATAGCGGCGGTAGGACTTGTTCTGGCAAAAGGCGAGAATGAGTTTGAGAATCATCATTATTACAAGCCCCAGTTTTTGAAATTTTTAGTACTTGTAATTGTTCTGCATGCCATTTGGGATATGCCTATTACGTTCGGAAGCTCTATACATTTAGTACCGGTATTATTGTGTATTATTGCAATTACAGTTGCTTTGATTTTACTTAGTTCAGGGTTGAGACAGGTTTCATTCATTGCAGATAAGGCAAGAAGAAATACCTTTCAATATACGGAAGAAAATACGGGTGAAAATAATGTTGGTGGAGGACGGAAAGATGAGTAAATACTGTGAACAATGTGGAACAGAATTAGAAGATAATGCAGTGTTTTGTCCAGAGTGCGGAACGAAATGCCATAGTGAAAATGTTGAAGTAAAAGAACGATTGAAGGAAAATAAAAGTAAGAAAAAGATATTTTTAATAGGAACAGGTGTTCTTTTGTTGGCTCTTTGTATTATTGGCAGTGTGACAGGATTCTTTTCCGATTTCAAAAAAGGATATGAAGATACTGGAAATGAAAAGTCTACAAAATCGCAGAAATCGGCCTTAACAGAAGATGGAAAAGCATATAAGATGACAGTACAAGAATATTGTGACCGATTTAATGAAATGGCGAATGGATCGTGGTGCAGTGGTGATGAGGAAATTTGGCGCAAGGAAGTATATGAGGGAACATTAGATTCACTACAAGAAGCTGCCGCCTATGATTCAGAGGTGGCAGAATTGATCGTTCAAACAATGACGCCTAAAATGATACCTGGAACAACATTGTTAGAGAGTGAAGATACAGATGAACTTCCAAGCGGGGAAAATTACTTGAAATATACTTATACGAATCAATATTCTTTTATTCCGGACAATGTGGGCGTTCAGATTTTAGCCTTAAAAGATACGAATCAAATTGTGGGAGTTACAGCACAATTTCCAATGGAGTATCGAAATGTTGGAGATAAATTCGGAAAATTAATATGTGATTCATTTGGGGAGACTACAGATGAGTTTCAAGAACTGTATATTAAAATGAAGGAGGCAGGCGGATATGGTCATATGTACAAAGATGGAACGGTGTTTGAACTAATGTACTATAATAATTCGGAAGAAGCTGCCTTGTTTAAGATGAGTGCCTGTACGAAAGAACATTATGAAGAGGCATGGGTAAACAATCCTGATTTGCCAAGTAAAGAGAATCCGATTCAAAATAGTGAAGAGGATTCGGAAGTAAGTAATGAGGAAAATACAGAAGCAAATAATGTAGAAATAAATGATACGGAAACGGGCATCAATGAAAGTTCGGGAACACAACAAAATGATATTCTTGAAATGTTTGATAATTTAATATTTTACGAGGGAACATGGGGAGATTTCGGAGCGCACGTGAATGAATATCAAGGAATGGTAGAAAGTGCAATCAAAAGTTCAATTTCTCTTTCAGATTATTTTGGCGATGTGAATGGTACATATATGATTTTAGAAAAGAGAGTATTAAACGATGATGTGTTAGAGAATGGACAATCAGCAACAAATCAATTATATACGATTACTTTTGAAGGACCGAGTGTGACGGGAACAGGAGGAGCAAGACATTTGGAGTGTACGGTAAGCAGTTCGGATGGTGTAAGTTTAGTATATAATGAAATTTCGTATTATTAAGTTATTAAGCAACAAGCAAGTTTACTCTTAAAAGGACAAATACAAGTTTGACAATTTTATAAAGATTTATGTATAAGGGAGATTTCAGTAACGGAGTCTCTCTTTTTTGATGGGAGAATACGAAAGTAAAAATTAACAAAATTTCAATCGAGTTTTTGTGCATAGTGATAGGAATCCTTATTTTATGCTGTTTTCAAGGCATAGATAAAAAAGATTATATAAAAAAGGACATATGACCTTGACTTGACAGAACTATGCTCGTAATATAGGTAATATAAAGCGATTATTTATTGAAAAACAATCGAAAATGAACGATGGTTGAAAGAGGAAAAAAGAATAGAAAGAAGGGGAAGTTATGTCTGGATTGACAGAGGCTTTACAGTCCTATATGAAAGATGGAAAGGAAGTGGTTCTTCTGACGGTTTATGACCGTACCGGAAGTGCGCCGCGCGGTGCAGGGGCACACATGGTCGTAGGCGAAGAGGGAAGAATTTACGGAACCATTGGTGGTGGCGCTGTAGAGTATGAGGCGGAGCAGAGAGCTCTTCAAGTCTTAAAGGAAGGATGTTCTTGTCGGGCACATTATTATCTGAAACAGAATGAAGTTCAAGATCTTGGAATGGTCTGCGGTGGTGAAGTAGATGTAGCGTTTTCTTATTTGAATCCAGAAGAAACGCATACAAGAGAAAGTATTCGCTTTTGTCAGGATTTGGAAGTACGGGAAGAAACGGCGTGGCTGATTCTGGATATTACTGAGGAATGCGGAGGTGGATTGGCTTTTTATGGAAGAAAGAGCGGGACAGCAGGAATGCATGTGCCGGAAAATGTACTTGATAATATGGTAAGTACATTCGGATTCGTGGAAGAAAATGGCAGACGATATTATTATGAACGGTTGACGCAGCCGGGCAGAGTATATATTTTTGGCGGTGGTCATGTAGCTCAGGCATTGGTTCCAGCATTGAGTGCCATTGATTTTACTTGTGTGATTCTGGAGGATCGGGAAGAGTTCTGTAAGCCAGAATTATTTCCAAAGGCAGAGCGCGTCTTGAAAATCAATATGCAGAAGATTGCAGAATTTGTAACGATTACCGAGGAAGATTATATCTGTGTGATGACGCGGGGGCATAAGGATGATACCATCGTGCAGGAGCAGATTCTGCGTACTCCGGCAAAATATATCGGTGTTATAGGAAGTCGTAAGAAGAAGGCGGCAGTCTTTCGAGCGCTGAAACAGTCCGGATTGACGGAGAAAGATTTGGAACGGATTACGACACCGATTGGATTAGAGATTCAGGCGGAGACACCGGCGGAGATAGCAGTAAGTATTGCAGCGCAGATGATTCAGGTACGTGCAGGTGGAGAGCGTATTTGAACCGGTGAAAATGTTTGAAAGGGCGGTGAAGGAACGTATGGTGCAGAAAACAGAAAGAAGTGGGGCGGAAAAAACAGTCGGAGCAGTCATTACGGCAGCAGGTACAGGAGCGCGCGGCGGTGCAGAGCAGGCTCTTACCAAGGTCATGGGGCTGAGCTTGGCAGAATATATTGTGGTGAACTTTCAGCGTGCAGGGGTCAAAGACATTGTGATCATTACAGGAAGTCAAAATGAAGCGTTGAAAAAGCAGCTCAAGGGATTTGGAGTTACATTTTTATCGAATGAAAATCATGAAAAAACAGAAATGCTGGATTCAGTGAAATTGGGGCTGAAATATTTGAAGGACCGTTGCAACAAAGTGTTTATCTGTCCGGTAGATGTGCCGTTCTTTTCTATGGAAACGGTTGGAGAGTTATTGATGGCTGAGGCTCCGGTTGTGATCCCGTCCTATCAGCATCGAGGCGGTCATCCGGTTGTTTTGGATCAACAGATTTTTTCAGGAATTTTGAATTATAGTGGTGAAGATGGATTGCGTGGAGCAATTAAATCGTTGTATCAGAAACCGCAATATGTCGAACTTGGAGACAGAGGGACGGTAGTACCGGTACAAGAAGGAACTATAAAAGATGTGGTAGCAGAGGAGCATCATCGAAAATTAAACCGGGCACAGGTCAAGGTTCGGCTTGTGCATACAAAACCGTATTTCGGTCCGGGAACGGTTACACTGCTCCGTCAGATACAGCGCTTAGGAGCAGTTCGGGAAGCAAGTGAAAAAACAGGAATCTCCTACAGCAAGGCGTGGAGCATGATTCGAACAGCAGAAGCAGAGTCGGGGCTGGAACTTGTCAGCAGACAGCCCGGTGGTAAGTTTGGAGGAACTGCTACGGTAACCGAGTCTGGTCTGGAATTGATTCGAAAATACGAAGAATTGGAAAAGTCGGTAGAGCAATTTGCAGAGGAAGAATATCGGCGTATATTTGAAAAATGAGGTGAAGGTTATGAAATTAATGAAAACAGAAGAGGCAGTTGGGCAGATTCTCTGTCATGATATTACTCAGATCATTCCCGGTGTGACGAAAGATGCGGTATTTCGGAAGGGACATGTGATTACGGAAGAAGATATTCCGGTTTTATTAAGTGTGGGAAAGGACCATATTTATATTTGGGAAAATAATGAGAACATGCTGCATGAAAACGAGGCGGCAGAAATTCTCTATGGGATGTGTAAAAATGAAAATATGCGTCCGACAGATGTAAAAGAAGGAAAAATTGAATTGATTGCAGAGTGCGATGGGCTGCTGAAAGTGAATCGTGAAAAGTTAAATAAAATCAATAGTTTAGGTGAAATGATGATTGCCAGCCGCCATGGCAATTTCCCGGTGAAGAAAGGGGAAAAACTTGCCGGAATGCGGATCATTCCCCTTGTGATCGAGAGGGAAAAAATGCAGCACGCGCAGGAAGTCTGCGGGGAAGGATCCATTTTTGAACTGAAGAAATTTCATCATAAAAAGGTAGGAATTGTTACGACCGGAAATGAAGTTTATCATGGAAGAATTGAAGACAAATTTACCCCTGTTTTGAAGGCAAAACTGGCGGAATACGATACAGAATTGATCGGGCATCGGATCAGTGATGACAATCCGGAGCGTGTTACAGGTTTTATTCAGGAGTTGCTGGATCTGGGGGCAGAACTCGTTTTATGCAGCGGTGGAATGAGTGTGGATCCAGACGACAGAACGCCTTTGGCAATTCGGAACACAGGGGCAGAGATTGTTACATATGGAGCGCCGGTACTTCCGGGAGCAATGTTTATGTTGGCGTACTATAATAGGAATATTCCGGTTGTAGGTTTACCGGGATGCGTAATGTATGCGAAGAGAACGGTATTCGATCTGGTTCTGCCCAGACTGATGGCAGATGAGAAATTGGTGAAAGCAGATTTGGACTGTCTTGGAGAGGGCGGTTTGTGTCTGTCTTGTCCGACTTGTACCTTCCCTAATTGTGGGTTTGGAAAATAGGAGATTGTGGAGAAGGAAAAATGAAGGATCAGTTTGGAAGAACGATTGACTATATGCGCATTTCCATTACAGACAGATGTAATCTGCGTTGTCGATATTGTATGCCGGAAGGCGTAGAGCTGGTGTCTATGGGTGAGCTTTTGACCTATGAAGAAATAGAACAGATCAGTCAGGTGGCAGCACAGGAGGGAATCCGAAAACTGAAGATTACCGGAGGAGAACCGTTTGTGAGAAAAGGCTGTGTGGAGCTGATCGCCAGATTAAAAGCAATTCCCGGAATCGAACAGGTGACAGTGACAACAAATGGAGTTCTTCTTGGAAAATATGCACAGGAGCTGGCGGATATAAAGCTAGACGGTGTAAATATCAGTTTGGACAGCAGGGTGCGAGAACGGTATGAGTGGATTACCGGACGAGATGAACTTATGCAGGTAATGGAAGGACTGCAAGCAGCTTTGGCTGCAGGTTTGAAGACAAAGATTAATGTTGTACTGCAAAAGCAGATGAATGAAAACGAGTGGCTGTCATTGGCCGAGTTGGCAAAAGAATTTCCGGCAGATGTACGATTTATTGAAATGATGCCCATTGGATATGGAAGGCAGTTTGAGCCGATTTCGAATGAAGAGCTGTTGTTGAAGTTTCAAGAACAGTTTCCGCAGATGAAACCGGATGAACGGATTCATGGAAACGGACCGGCGCAATATTATAAAATTCCGGGATATCAGGGGAGTATCGGTTTTATCAGCGCAATACATGGGAAATTTTGCGGAACTTGTAACCGTATACGCCTGACTGCACAAGGAGAGTTAAAACCCTGTCTTTGTTATGGGGAATCGTATGATCTGCGAAAGGCATTGCGTAGAAACAGTGCGTGTGAATCGGAAGATATAACAGATGGCATACGTGCAATATTGCGAGAAGCCATTTGGGGAAAACCGGAACAACATTGTTTTGAACAGCTTCAAAAGATTACGGAAGAAAAACGTATGGTACAGATCGGAGGATAGTAATGAGTGGAAAAGTTAATGAAAAAGTGAACAAAGAAGAAAAAGGATTTACTTCTGCGGTCATTACGTTGAGCGATAAGGGATTCGCAGGAGAACGAGAAGATAAAAGCGGTCCGCTCATTTCTCAGATGCTGTCGGAGGCTGGATATCAGGTGAAGGAACAATTGCTTTTGCCGGATGAACAGGAGCAGTTAGAAGGCTGTTTATGCAGATTGGCAGATGAAGAGTCGGTGGATGTGATTTTTACAACCGGCGGTACGGGTTTTTCGGAAAGGGACAGAACACCGGAAGCGACACTTGCAGTCTGTGACCGGATGGCGCCGGGAATTGCGGAAGCGATGCGCTGGTATTCGTTAAGTATTACGAACCGGGCAATGCTGAGCCGGGGTGTTTCTGGAATCCGTAAAAAAACGTTGATTATAAATTTGCCCGGAAGTCCCAAAGCAGTGAGGGAAAGTTTGGAGTATATCTTACCGGCGCTTGGACATGGATTGGGAATTTTGTGTGGTACAGCCGGGGAATGTGGAAATGAAAATCAGGATGGACATTGAAGGAGGAAAAGCTGATGAAAAAGAGAGCGTTGGCAATATTTTTAGCAAGCGTACTGGCAATGGGAATGTTTGGTTGTGCAGGTGAATCTAAAGAAGAGAAACATGCAGAAGAAAACGCAGGGACAGCAGAAGAGACAGAGATCCAGGTTTTTATCGCTGCGAGTCTCAATACGGTTATGACAGAACTGGCTGAGATATACAATGAGGAACATCCGGAGGTGAAGATTGTATATAATGCAGATAGTTCGGGAACATTGCTGACGCAGATACAGGAAGGGTATGAGTGTGATATATTTTTTTCCGCTGCGCAGAAACAGATGGATACTTTAGAAGCAGATGGCTTGGTGGTGGATGGAACCAGAGCAAATGTTGTCAATAATCAGGTTGTCGTAGTAACATTGAAAGACAGCGAGACGAAGGTGACAGGGCTGAAGAATCTGGGAGAAGCAGAGAGTATTGCTCTGGCAGGCGGAAGTGTTCCGGCCGGAAAGTACACCCGACAGGCATTGGTGAATCTGGGAATGCTCCCGGAGGTGGAAGATGTTTCCAAGATTACTACGACTGAAATTTCTGAAGCGCTGGGTAGTGTGGAAATCAGTGAACAGGATAATGTAAGTAAAGTGTTGTCTGCAGTTGTGGAAGGTTCTTGTGAAGTGGGAACCACCTATTATTCAGATGTTTACGGATATGAGAAAGACTTAGTTATATTGGAAACAGTGCCTTATGAATTGACTGGAAATGTGATTTATCCAATTGCAAGAGTTGTCAATAAAGAGGCCGATGAGGCGCAGACAAAGGCAGCAGAAGACTTTTTGAAGTTTGTGTTATCAGATGAGGCAAAAGAAGTGTTTGAATCTTACTATTTTGATGCTGAGGTTGAATAATCTATGGTAGAAGTGATAAAAAATTTGGATTGGAGTCCTTTATTTATTTCTCTGAAAACCGGGGGTGCAGCGACAGTTATCTCCTTTTTTCTGGGAATTTACACTGCTAGAAAAGTAGTAAAGGCTTCGCCGGCGAAAAAGGCTGTTTTAGATGGAATACTGACGCTTCCAATGGTGTTGCCACCGACGGTAGCGGGATTTTTCTTGCTACTTTTGTTTAGCAGAAGGCGGCCACTTGGGATTTTGCTATACGAACAGTTTGACATTAAAGTTGTGCAGACTTGGCTGGGGTGTGTCATTGCAGCAACGGTGATTGCATTTCCTTTGATGTACCGTAATGCCAGAGCGGCATTTGAACAGATTGATGTAAATCTGGTTTATGCTGCACGTACATTGGGAATGTCTGAAACGAAAATATTTTGGAAAATTGTACTTCCGACAGCGGGACCAGGAATCGCATCTGGGACAATTTTGACTTTTGCAAGAGCCTTGGGTGAATATGGTGCAACTTCGATGCTGGCTGGAAATATACCGGGAAAGACAGGAACGATTTCCCAGAAAATTGCAATGGTAATTCAAGATGGAGATTATGTGACCGCCGGGGTGTGGGTTGGAATTGTTATCTTGATTGCATTTTGTGTCGTGTGTCTGATGAATCTCTTTTCCGGTAAACAGATGAAACATATCAAACGTTGGTAAAAAGACAGAGGGATAGGATAAAATGGCGATTTCAATTGATATTAAGAAAATGCTGGGTGAGTTCCAGCTGGCAGTACAGTTTCACAGTGAGGCGTCTAGAATTGGAATTTTGGGGGCTTCTGGCTGTGGGAAAAGTATGACCTTGAAAAGTATTGCGGGAATTGAAACTCCGGATCGGGGACGGATTTGTATACAAGATACAACACTGTTTGATAGTGAACAAAAAGTGAATCTGAAACCTCAACAAAGGAAAATAGGATATCTATTTCAGAATTATGCATTGTTTCCACATATGACTGTAGAACAGAATATTGCATCCGGTTTGCGGGGGAATAAATCAGAGATACAGAAACGGGTACGGGAAATGATTTCTAAGTTTCGGTTGAATGGGCTGGAACAGCGTTTGCCGGGGCAGCTTTCCGGAGGACAGCAGCAGAGAGTGGCGCTTGCGAGAATTATGGCATATGAACCGGAAGTGATATTACTGGACGAACCGTTTTCTGCATTGGATGGATATTTGAAAGATCGTTTACAGTTGGAACTGGAAGAGATGCTTGAAGATTATCAGGGGACAGTCATTATGGTATCGCATAGTCGGGATGAAGTATATCGATTTTGCGAAGAACTGGTGGTTTTGGAGCAAGGAGCTGTTGTAGTCAGTGGAAATACAAAACAATTATTTGCAAATCCGCAGTATAAAGAGGCTGCAAAGCTGACCGGATGTAAGAATATTACTGCTATTCGCCGTTTAGATGCACATACGGCAGAACTGGTGGATTGGGGAATTGTATTGCAGTTGAAACGGGAAATACCGGAAATGTGTACTGCCATCGGCTACCGGGCACATGATTTTATTCCTGTCTGGGGGGAACCTTCTGAAAATTGTCTGAAGGTGCGGATGAGAACACAGGCAGAACTGCCGTTTGAAGTGCAATACTATCTGCAACCGGAAAATACACAGTGTGCAACAACTGTTCTCTCATGGTTTTTGCATAGGGATCAGAAGTCGTTGATTGAAGAAAAAGGCATGCCGGACTATTTACAAATAGTAGAGGAGAAATGCATGTTTCTTTTATGAAAAAGAATTGACATCTCTAATTATATAAGATAAGATACACTCATCAGCCGGAATTCTTTCCGGCTTATTTATTCATCTGACCGTTTCGGTCACGACTCCATATTTGGAATCAATAGTAACAAAACAACAGAAGAAGGGTTCAGGAAAGGAAGTGTGTACATGAGTTTTTGTAGTGTACGGTCTGCAGCTATTTTCGGTTTGAAAGTAGAATTTGTAAATGTAGAGGCAGATGTAGGAAATGGACTTCCGGTATTTCACATGGTGGGATATCTGTCGTCAGAAGTGAAGGAGGCAGGGGAGCGTGTCCGTACGGCGATTCGGAATTCAGAACTTGATTTTCCGGCGAAAAAGATTGTCATTAATCTGGCGCCTGCTACGATGAAAAAGCGTGGAGCAGCCTTTGATCTGCCGATTGCGGTTTCTATTTTGGCTTCGCTGGGAAATGTTCGAGTGGAAAAACTGGCATCTATGCTAATTGTCGGTGAATTGAGTTTGGATGGACAGGTTCAGAGTGTTCCGGGAATTTTACCTATTGTACTGGCTGCGCGAGAGGCGGGAATTAAGCGCTGTATGATTCCACAAGAAAATGTCAAAGAAGGAACGCTGGCAGAGGGAGTAGAAATTATCGGTGTAGAAAGCCTGAGACAGGCGTATGAGTATCTAAATGATATAAAAGAAATAAAAAAAGTGCAAAAGAAAGCAAAAAGAAAGATGCTTGCAGATAAAAATCAGGAAGAATCCTTGGATTACGGGGATATTCGTGGGCAAAGGGCAGTAAAGAGAGCGGCTGAAATTGCTGTGGCAGGAGGGCATAATTTGTTATTGGTAGGTCCGCCGGGGAGTGGAAAAACGATGACTGCCAAGCGGATCCCCACTATTTTTCCGCCTCTGACTTTGGAAGAAAGTATGGAAATTACAAAGATTTACAGCATTTTAGGAAAAGTGGAAGAGGATCATCCTCTGATTCAGACTCGTCCGTTTCGCAGTGTGCATCACACTGTAACAAAGAGAGCGCTGGCAGGAGGGGGCGTGATTCCTATGCCGGGCGAGATCAGTCTGGCGCATTGTGGCGTTTTGTTTTTGGATGAACTTCCGGAATTTCAGAAATCTGTTCTGGAAGTTCTGAGACAACCATTGGAGGAGCGGAAAATCTGGATCACAAGAGCACAGGGGGCGTGTTTATTTCCTGCAAATTTTATGTTAGTAGCGGCAATGAATCCCTGTCCATGCGGTGCATACCCAAGTGCAAAGTGTACGTGTACACCGGGGCAGATTCAGAATTATCTGGGGAAATTAAGTCAGCCGTTTCTGGATCGGATGGATATATGTGTAGAATCTCCGAAAGTAGAATATGAAGCGTTGAAAATCAGAAAAAAGTCACAGGTTATGGAAGAAAGTTCAGCGGATATCAGAGAAAGAGTTTGCAGGGCAAGGGCGATTCAGACAGAGAGGTATCAAGGCACGAATATTTTGTCCAACAGTATGATGGGCGCTTCGGAGCTGGAGCGGTATTGTCTGTTAGGAGAAAAAGAAGAGCAATTAATGAAACAGGCTTTTACAAATTTATCATTGACGGCGCGTTCTTATCATAAAATCTTAAAGGTGGCTCGTACCATTGCAGATTTGGAGGGAGAAGAGAAGATTCGGGAAGAGCATTTGGCAGAGGCGGTAGGATATCGTACATTAGATAAAAAATATTGGGGAAGGTGAATCGGGATTTGGAAGAACATAGAGCGTATGAATATTGGCTTGCATCGATGCAGGGAATCAGTGATCTGAAGAAACGTAAATTGAGAGAGTATATGAAATGTGCGAAAGATGTTTATTATATAGAAGAAACACAGTTAAAAGAAGTGGATTTTTTGTCAGAAGAGGAAAAAAATATACTTCAAAAGGCACAAAAAAGTAAATCTTTTGAAGAAGAATGGGAAAAAATAAGGGAGCAGAAAATTTGGATGTATCTGTATTTTGAAAAAGAATATCCGGAAAAGCTCAAGATGCTTACGGACTGCCCTTATGCAATTTATGGAAAGGGAAAATTACCTGTAAGTGAAGGCTTGAGCATTGCGATTGTCGGAGCACGAAAATGTACAAGATATGGGGAATTCTATGCGGGAAGGTTTGCGGAAAGTCTTGCCGGGGCAGGCGTACAGATTATCAGTGGAATGGCGAGAGGGATTGATGGCGCGGGACATCGGGGCGCTTTGATGGCAAAAGGAAAAACCTTTGCTGTATTAGGGTGTGGAGTTGATGTTTGTTATCCAAGGGAACACAAAGGCTTATATATGGATATATTGGAACATGAAGGTGGGATTTTATCTGAATTTCCGCCGGGAACACAGCCGTTGGCGTTTCATTTTCCAAGGCGTAACCGGATTATCAGCGGCTTATCGGATGGAGTGCTTGTAATTGAAGCAAAGGAAAAAAGCGGTTCTTTGATAACTGCAGATCTGGCGTTGGAGCAGGGGCGTGATGTCTGGGCGCTTCCGGGACCGCTGAACAGTGAATTGAGCAGAGGATGTAACTGGCTGATTCGACAAGGCGCCGGAATCTTGATTTCACCGGAAATTCTGCTGGAAGATTTGAGTCTTACAAATGTAAATTTTTTGGGAAAAAATAGGGAAACGAAAAAAATGCTTGAAAGAGATGAGGATATGGTGTATAGTTCAGTTGGTCTTTATCCCAAAAGCGTTGAGAGCCTGATGGATGAAACAAGTCTTTCCGCATCAGAAATGATCAGGCTGCTGGCAGCTTTGGAGATCAAGGGATATATCAAAGAAATTTCAAAAAATTATTATATAAGAAATTAAATGAAATGAATCAATATACATTGAATCAGGGTGGAGGATGAAGAGATATGGCACATTATCTGGTTATCGTGGAGTCACCGGCGAAGGTGAAGACGATTAAAAAGTTTCTCGGCAGTAATTACACCGTAGCTGCTTCCAATGGACATGTCCGCGATTTGCCGAAAAGTCAGCTTGGAATCGGTCCGGAGAACGATTACGAGCCGAAGTACATTACAATCCGAGGAAAAGGAGATATTCTTGCAAATTTGCGGAAGGAAGCAAAGAAAGCGGATAAAGTTTTTCTGGCAACTGACCCGGACCGCGAAGGAGAAGCAATTTCTTGGCATCTTGCGACTGCATTGAAACTGGATCAGAAAAAAATGCGTCGCATTACTTTCAATGAAATTACGAAAAATGCGGTAAAGGCATCTTTAAAAGCGCCTCGTGAAATTGATATGAATCTGGTAGATGCACAGCAGGCACGCCGCGCATTGGATCGTATGGTGGGATATCGGATCAGTCCTCTTCTCTGGGCAAAAGTTAAGCGTGGGCTGAGTGCAGGACGAGTACAGTCAGTGGCGCTTCGTATTATTGCAGATCGGGAAGCGGAAATTGACGCATTTATACCGGAAGAATACTGGTCTTTGGATGTAGTATTGAAAGTAAAGGGAGAAAGACGCCCTTTGACTGCAAAATTTTATGGAACAGAACAGAAGAAGATGACCATTTCTTCCAAGGAGGAAATGGATCGGATCCTGGAAACCATTGAGGATGCAGAATATCGAATTACAGATATCAAAAAGGGAGAGCGGATTCGTAAGGCGCCGCTTCCGTTTACTACCAGTACACTGCAGCAGGAAGCTGCAAAAGTGCTGAATTTCGGAACGCAGAAAACAATGCGGATCGCACAGCAATTGTATGAAGGAATAGATATTAAAGGCAATGGCACCGTCGGTGTGATTACGTATCTGCGTACAGATTCTACCCGTATTTCAGAAGAGGCAGATGCAGCGGCAAGAGCTTACATCGGAGACACATATGGAGCTGAATATGTAGCTGATGGAAATACAGAAAAGAAAACAGACAAGAAGATACAGGATGCGCATGAGGCGATCCGACCATCTGATATTACAAGAACACCTGCAGCATTGAAAGAATCGCTGACACGAGATCAGTTCCGCCTGTATCAGTTGATCTGGAAACGCTTTACCGCGAGTCGGATGCAGCCTGCAAAATATGAGACTACTTCTGTGAAAATCGGAGCAGCCGGATATTTATTTACGGTATCCGCATCCAAGGTGATGTTTGAAGGTTTCCGTACTGTATATACAGAATCAGATGAAGAAAAAGAAGAGGGAAATGTTCTGGTAGGAGGACTTTCTCCGGAATCTGTACTGAAAAAAGAAAGTATAGAGGAAAAACAGCATTTTACACAGCCGCCGGCTCACTATACGGAGGCAACTCTTGTAAAAACTCTGGAAGAGCTGGGCATTGGCCGACCGAGTACCTATGCTCCGACGATTTCAACGATTCTTGCCCGCAGGTATATTACAAAAGAAGGAAAGAATCTCTATATGACTGAATTAGGAGAAGTGGTCAACCACATTATGCTGCAGTCTTTCCCAAGTATAGTAGATGTGAATTTTACCGCCAATATGGAAGGTCTTCTAGATATGGTGGAAGAAGGAAAAGTACAGTGGAAGGAAGTAATCCGTAATTTCTATCCGGATCTGGATGAAGCTGTTAAGATTGCGGAAAAAGAACTGGAAAGCGTAGAGATTGAAGATGAAGTGACAGATGTAATCTGCGAAGAATGTGGCAGAAATATGGTTATTAAGTATGGTCCTCATGGCAGGTTTCTTGCTTGTCCGGGCTTTCCAGAATGTCGGAATACAAAACCGTATCTGGAAAAAATCGGTGTACCATGTCCAAAATGTGGCAGTGAGGTTGTAATCCGTAAGACGAAAAAAGGCAGAAAATATTATGGATGTGAAAATAATCCGGAGTGCGATTTTATGTCATGGCAAAAACCATCAAAGGAGAAATGTCCGGAGTGTGGTGGATATATGGTAGAAAAAGGAAATAAATTAGCATGTGCAGATGAAAAATGCGGTTATGTGAAAAATTTGAAAAAGGATATGTAAATTTTATTGCTATTTCAAAAATTGTATGATAACATGAATTTATCGAGTGATTTGAAGCGATTTGTGTATACAATTTGAGAAGCGGAGGAGAAGGATGAGTGTACAACTATTAGATAAAACAAGAAAAATTAATAAACTGCTCCATAACAACAATTCCAGTAAAGTAGTTTTTAATGATATCTGTGCAGTATTAACTGAGATACTGAATTCTAATGTGCTGGTAGTCAGCAGAAAAGGGAAGGTTCTTGGTGTCAGCAAATGTAATACAGTTGAAGCTATTGGAGAATTGATTGGAGAATCTGTAGGTTCTCACATTGATGAAATGCTCAATGAGAGACTTCTGAGCGTATTATCCACAAAGGAGAATGTCAATCTGGAAACTTTGGGATTTTCCTCAGATTCTGTAAACGGATATCAGGCAATTATTACACCGATTGATATTGCCGGAGAACGTCTTGGAACCTTGTTCTTATATAAGCAGAATGAGACCTATTCCATTGATGACATTATTTTAAGTGAATATGGAACAGCTGTGGTGGGACTTGAAATGCTTCGCTCCGTAAATGAAGAAAATGCAGAAGAGACAAGAAAAGAACATATTGTTCAGTCTGCAATCAGTACACTGTCTTTTTCAGAATTAGAAGCAATTATTCATATATTTGATGAATTGAACGGAGTAGAGGGAATTCTGGTTGCGAGTAAAATCGCAGACCGCGTGGGAATTACTCGTTCTGTTATTGTCAATGCACTTCGCAAATTTGAAAGTGCCGGGGTCATTGAATCCCGTTCTTCCGGAATGAAGGGTACATATATTAAGGTTTTAAATGACTATGTATTTACAGAGTTAGATAAGATCAAAAAGGAAAGAATGTAACTTCAGAAATAGTGCTGGTAAAAAGAGGAGAATAAAATGTACGAAGGAAATCCGGTAGATTTACGTATGGTAAAAACAATTTCAGCGGATGAAGTACTGGATGAAGCAACGCATAAGGCCAGAGTATTTAAGTATGACATGGAAGAAGATTACATGTATCTGGAATTAAGAGAAAAGGATCTGACAGCGATTTCACTGGATGCAAAGTATCGGTGTTACATAGCAACAAAGACAGAACTGCTGTATTGTATCGGAGTCGTAAAAGAACGGTTTCAGTCAGAAGATGGAAATATGCTTGTGTTCCGTATTGAAAATGGTTTTTATAATGTAATAGAAAATCGTGGAAGAAGTATGTAAAAGTAAAATGAAGCCTGTATTTCAGAAAATCAATTCTGAAATGCAGGCCTTTTTATAAAGTAATTATAAAAAAATAGAATCACTGTTGACAAATGAGAAGTGGAGTGCTATTTTATATTCATGGGTTAGCACTCAATATATATGAGTGCTAACAGGCGAAATTAAAGGAGGAATCATAATGAAATTAGTACCATTAGGTGACAAGATTGTGTTAAAGCAGTTAGAGGCAGAAGAGACAACAAAATCAGGAATTGTTCTTCCTGGTCAGGCAAAAGAGAAACCACAGGAAGCTGAAGTAATTGCAGTAGGTCCGGGTGGAATGATAGATGGGAAAGAAGTGGTTATGCAGGTAAAGGTTGGGGATAAGGTAATCTACTCCAAATATGCAGGAACCGATGTAGAACTGGATGGACAGGAGTACATCATTGTAAAACAGAGCGATATTCTTGCAATCGTAGAGGCATAGGATGCCAGACGAGTCAGTTTTGAGGCATTTCCAGAAGAACCTTTTGTAAATGTTAATTGAGACAATATGAATTAAGACAATATGAATTAGGACAATATGATAGGAGTGAATGAATCATGGCAAAGGAAATTAAATATGGCGCAGAGGCCAGAGCAGCACTGGAAAAAGGTGTGAATCAGCTTGCAGATACAGTTCGTGTAACACTTGGACCAAAGGGAAGAAATGTTGTATTAGATAAATCTTTTGGAGCACCGCTGATTACAAATGATGGTGTTACAATTGCAAAAGAGATTGAATTAGAAGATGGTTTTGAAAATATGGGAGCACAGCTCATTCGTGAAGTAGCTGCTAAGACAAATGATGTTGCCGGTGACGGAACAACAACGGCTACTGTACTTGCACAGGCAATGGTAAACGAAGGGATGAAGAATCTGGCAGCAGGCGCTAACCCGATTGTTCTTCGTAAAGGTATGAAGAAGGCAACAGATAAGGCAGTAGAAGCAATTGCAGCTATGAGCAGCAAGGTAACGGGAAAAGACCAGATCGCAAGAGTTGCAGCCGTTTCTTCCGGTGATGATGCTGTAGGACAGATGGTTGCAGATGCAATGGAGAAGGTTTCTAATGACGGAGTAATTACAATTGAAGAATCCAAGACTATGCAGACAGAATTGGATCTGGTAGAAGGTATGCAGTTTGATCGTGGATATATTTCCGCATACATGGCAACCGATATGGAGAAGATGGAAGCAGTTTTGGATGATCCGTTTATTTTGATCACAGATAAAAAGATTTCCAATATCCAGGATATTCTTCCACTGTTGGAACAGATTGTACAGTCAGGATCCAGACTTCTGATTATTGCAGAAGATATCGAAGGAGAAGCATTGACTACTCTGATTGTAAATAAATTGCGTGGAACATTCAACGTTGTAGCAGTAAAAGCACCGGGATATGGTGACAGAAGAAAAGAGATGCTGCAGGATATCGCAATTCTGACAGGCGGACAGGTGATTTCTGAAGAGCTGGGAATGGATCTGAAAGAGGCTACTCTGGATCAGCTTGGTCGTGCAAAATCTGTCAAAGTTCAGAAAGAAAATACAGTCATTGTAGACGGATGTGGAGACAAACAGGCAATTGCTGACAGAGTGGTACAGATTCGAAAGGGAATTGAAGAGACAACTTCAGAATTTGATAAAGAAAAATTACAGGAAAGACTTGCAAAACTGGCAGGTGGAGTTGCTGTAATTCGTGTGGGAGCCGCAACAGAAACAGAGATGAAAGAAGCAAAACTTCGTATGGAAGATGCATTGAATGCAACTCGAGCTGCTGTAGAAGAAGGTATTATTTCCGGTGGTGGTTCTGCATATATTCATGCGGCAAAAGAGGTTGCGAAACTTGCTGAGACAATGGAAGGCGATGAGAAGACCGGTGCAAATATCATCTTGAAAGCATTGGAAGCACCATTGTTCCATATTGCAACAAATGCTGGTCTGGAAGGTTCAGTAATTATTAATAAAGTAAGAGAATCTGAAGCAGGATATGGATTTGATGCATACAAAGAAGAGTATGTAGATATGGTAAAAGAAGGAATTCTGGATCCTGCAAAGGTTACAAGAAGTGCACTTCAGAATGCAACAAGTGTAGCATCTACATTGTTGACAACAGAATCTGTTGTAGCAACGATCAAAGAAGATACACCGGCAATGCCGGCTGGCGGAGCTGGAATGGGCATGATGTAAGATGTCTGAGTCGGGGACTGTACGAAAGTACGGTCCCTTTTTTCGTGATAAACAGGGGTTCTATTAAAAAGACAGATAAGTAGATATTAGCAAATATAATGGGGCGAAAATAAGGTGGAAATATTACTAAAATTAATGCACTTTTGCTCTTGACAACTATATTGAATTTCGGTATCATAACGGATAAACTATCGGTTACCTTTTTGTGAAAAAAGATTGTGTAACCTGTTGACTCAGTAAAATACAGTTGGAGAAAGAGAGGAAGTTTAAGCCATGGGTAAGATTATTGGAGAGGGCATTACATTTGATGACGTACTGTTGGTTCCGGCATATTCAGAGGTGATTCCGAATGAGGTAGACCTTACCACTCATTTGACAAAGAAAGTGAAATTGAATATTCCGATGATGAGTGCAGGAATGGATACAGTTACCGAGCATCGTATGGCAATTGCAATGGCTCGTCAGGGTGGAATCGGAATTATCCACAAGAATATGTCGATCGAGGAGCAGGCAGAGGAAGTGGATAAGGTAAAACGTTCTGAAAATGGAGTCATTACAGATCCATTTTATCTTTCACCGGAACATACGCTTGCAGATGCGAATGATCTTATGGCGAAATACCGTATTTCAGGAGTTCCGATTACAGAGGGGAAAAAGCTGGTAGGTATCATTACCAATCGTGATTTGAAGTTCGAAGAGGATTTCACAAAGAAAATCAAAGAATCTATGACTTCAGAAGGATTGATTACGGCAAAGGAAGGAATCACTCTGGAAGAGGCAAAGAAGATTTTAGCAAAAGCAAGAAAAGAAAAACTTCCGATTGTAGATGATGAGGGAAATTTAAAGGGATTAATTACAATTAAAGATATTGAAAAACAGATCAAGTATCCGTTGTCCGCAAAGGATGAGCAGGGACGTCTGCTCTGTGGAGCGGCAATCGGTATTACAGCAAACTGTCTGGATCGTGTAGACGCATTGGTTCGTGCACATGTGGATGTGATCGTTATGGATTCTGCGCATGGACATTCTGCAAATGTATTGCGTACAGTGCGTATGGTTAAGGAAAAATACCCGGATCTTCAGGTAATTGCAGGTAATGTTGCGACAGGTGAGGCAACAAAAGCGCTGATCGAAGCGGGAGTAGATGCAGTAAAGGTTGGTATTGGACCGGGATCCATCTGTACAACGCGTGTTGTTGCAGGAATTGGTGTGCCTCAGGTATCTGCAGTTATGGATTGTTATAAAGTTGCAAAAGAGTATGGCATTCCGATTATCGCAGATGGAGGTATCAAGTATTCCGGAGATATGACGAAGGCAATTGCTGCAGGTGCAAACGTATGTATGATGGGAAGCATCTTCGCAGGTTGTGATGAAAGCCCGGGAACATTTGAACTGTATCAGGGAAGAAAGTATAAAGTATATCGTGGCATGGGCTCTATTGCAGCAATGGAAAATGGAAGTAAAGACCGTTACTTCCAGGAGAATGCTAAAAAACTTGTACCGGAAGGTGTAGAAGGTCGTGTGGCATATAAGGGAACTGTAGAAGATACAGTATTCCAGCTGATGGGAGGACTTCGTTCCGGTATGGGATATTGTGGAACGCACACAATTGAAGAACTGAAGGAAAACGGACGTTTTGTTAAGATTTCCGCAGCATCTTTGAAGGAAAGTCATCCGCATGATATTCATATTACAAAAGAGGCTCCAAACTACAGTGTAGACGAGTAACGTGGTGCTGATTTGGATTTTTTATAATTAAACAAGGTAGTTATGCGGAACTGGGAAATGGCGGTGATTCGGTACATGTCCCGGTTCCGTTTTTTATAGATCCAAACGCTTTTTTATTTTTATCCTTCATAAAAAATTCATAATTGATTTCCGGATTTTTAAGGATTGTATGGTAAGATAAAAGAAATCGATAGAAAATGAGAGTACAAATGAGAAGGCATTTTTAATGAAAAAGAGAAGAAACAACAGAAGTAATAACAGAAAAAATAATAGAAGAAAACGTGTAAATGTTAATAAGCAGCGATTGTATGGTAAGATTGGAATGGTGGTTTTAGTTGTTCTTTTAGTAGTTCTCATGGTATATCAATGTGTATGGAAGAAAGCAGAAACAAGCCATTTGAATCTTGATGCATCAGAACCACAGATTGATGTGCAGTTGTTGGATATCAATGAATATTCAAGACCGGGAACCGCATCTGATCCGATTACAGGCATTGTGATTCATTATACTGCAAATCCGGGGAGTACAGCCCAAAATAACCGTGATTATTTTAATGGACTTCAGGATGGACATGGCGATTATATCAGCAGTCATTTTGTGGTTGGTATGGAAGGAGAGATCATACAGTGTGTTCCGACGTGGGAGATCGCTTATGCGTCTAATGGCAGAAATCACGATACGGTATCGATTGAGTGCTGTCATCCGGATGAAACAGGAAAGTTTACAAAGGAAACATATATTTCTGTTGTAAGATTGACGGCGTATTTGTGTGAAAAATATCAATTGACTGAGAATGATGTGATTCGGCATTATGATGTGACGGGGAAGAATTGTCCAAAATATTTTGTAGAACATGAAGATGCATGGCAGATTTTTTTGGCAGATGTTGCGGCTGCATTGGAAGCTACTGCAAATGAAAAGGGACAGTAAGTCTTATGCTTGCGGAACGGGTGGAAAATTGCTATAATAAAGCCCAGAATTGAAAGGGCTAGGTCGGATTTATGGGAAATGATTTAAGAGAACCGTTGAATGATAATTTTGTTCTGATTGGGTTTATGGGAACTGGAAAGTCAACAATTTCTGCATATTTGAGTGAGAAATATCACATGGAAACAATCGATATGGATCAGGTGATCGCAGAAGAGGAAGGGATGAGTATTCCGCATATTTTTGAGCGATATGGGGAAACCTATTTTCGAAATCTGGAAACTTCGCTTTTGAAAAGATTACAGACGAAGAAACATGTTGTGATTTCCTGTGGGGGCGGAACTGCACTGCGGGAAGAAAATGTAAAAGAGATGAAGAAAAATGGAAGAGTGATTCTTTTGACTGCAGCGCCTGCAACCATCTATGAGCGAGTGAAGGACAGCGATGAAAGACCGATTCTGCATGGAAATAAAAATATAGAGTATATTTCTTCATTGATGGCAGAACGGGCTGAAAAATATGAAACCGCAGCGGATGTGATCGTGGAGACGGATCACAAAACAGCAGCAGAGATTTGTGAAGAAATAATTACCAGAGTCATGGAGTTGAAGTAAGATGATATTAGAAAGATTTTATCCGGATGAATATGTGGCATCTACATATAAGATCCCATTTGAAAAATTATATGAAGAAGGGTATCGCGGTGTGATATTTGATATCGATAATACATTAGTGCCGCATGGAGCACCTGCGGATGAACGTGCCAAAAAACTGTTTGTGCGTTTGAAAGAGATTGGATTTGAATCTTGTTTGATTTCGAATAATCAAGAACCGCGCGTGAAGATGTTTAACGAAGAGACTCAAACGAGATATATTTTTAACGCACATAAACCCTCTACGAAAAATTATATACGTGCAATGGAGGAGATGGGGACGGAAAAAGACAATACTCTGTTTGTAGGGGATCAGCTGTTTACAGATGTATGGGGGGCAAAACGTGCCGGCATTCACAATATTCTGGTAAAGCCGATTCATCCGAAAGAAGAGATTCAGATTGTTCTGAAACGATATTTGGAGCGGATTGTACTTCATTTTTATAAGAAACAGCGCATGAAGAAGTAGTTCTGCGCAACAAAAAGAAATTCGTGAAGAAAAAAGGTTGAAAAATACTTGAAATTATTATAAAATTAGTTACAGTTCAGAAGTTACGCGCTAGAAGTGCGCGATTGAAGGAGGATTTACAAATGATCGCAGCAGGTGAATTTAAGAACGGTGTAACCGTTGAGATTGATGGAAATATTTATCAGGTATTAGAGTTTCAGCATGTGAAACCGGGAAAAGGAGCAGCGTTCGTTAGAACAAAGCTGAAAAATATTATCAGTGGAGGAGCAGTAGAGAAGACATTCCGTCCGACTGAGAAGTTCCCGAAAGCGCACATCGACAGAAAAGAGATGCAGTATCTGTATCAGGATGGTGATCTGTACAACTTTATGGATGTAGAGACTTATGATCAGATCGCATTGAATTCAGAGGTTGTAGGAGATGCTCTGAAGTTTGTAAAGGAAAATGAAAACGTTAAGATCTGTTCTCATAAAGGAAATGTATTTTCTGTAGAGCCGCCGTTGTTTGTAGAACTGGCGATTACAGAGACAGAGCCTGGATTTAAGGGTGATACAGCACAGGGAGCTACAAAACCTGCTACAGTTGAGACTGGTGCTGTAGTTATGGTTCCGCTTTTTGTGGAGACAGGAGATGTATTGAAGATTGATACTCGTACAGGAGAATATCTGTCCAGAGTATAATTGTAGTATATACGACAGGAAAATCAAAAGATCAGAGTAAGGAGAATCCGCTTTTGGCGGATTCTTTTTATGTTGTCATACATGTGATAAAACAGTCCGGGGGACTGTCCTGAGTCATCATTTTGTTGCTCTGAAAAAAAGAGATTGCATTTTCATTCGAAGTTGGATATAATCAATTCACATAATATTTTCCAAATCAAAAAATCTTGGTACATTTCGTACCACATTTCTCATTTTAATTTCAGACGGACGTACAAAAAGAAAGGGAGTTTATGGAATATCAGGAATTTTTGTGCGTTGTAGAGAAGAAAATGAATCAAAAACTGAAAGGAGGGATTACTGCAAGTATTCATATCGCAGTCAAGAATAATGGAAAGATCAAACGCGGAATCATTGTGGAAGATCCATCTGTGAATATATCTCCGACGATTTATCTGGAAGATTTTTATGAAAGATTTCAGAAGGGAGAATCGCTGGAAGAGATTACCGATACATTGATGGATTTTTATGAGGCTGTACGGTATGAAAAATCATGGGATACGACCGGAATGGAAAGCTACGAAGGGATAAAGGATAAGATTGTGTTTAAAATGATTCATAGAAATCGAAATCAGGAATTGCTGTCGGTCGTTCCTCATATTGATCTGCTGGACTTGAGCATTGTATTTTATGTTTTGCTTGAAGTGAAACAGGATGGAACAGCGACGATGTTGATACGTAATGAACATTTGAAAAAATGGGGGATTGAAGATAAAGAGTTGTTTCCGACAGCTTGTGCAAATTCTGTGCATCTTCTGCCGGCGCAATTATATACAATGCAAGAAATTGTGGGAGAGGTGTTCGATTCGGATAAAAAGACAGGAGAGTCGCATAATCTTTTGAAACATCCGGAACAAAAAAAGCGGGATGTGATGTTTGTACTGACGAATACAATCCGAAGTTTTGGGGCTGCCTGTATGATGTATCCGGGGATACTGGAAACAATAGGTAAGATGCTGGGAGAGGATTATTATATTCTGCCGAGCAGTATTCATGAGGTGATTATTGTTCCTAAATCTCAAGGGTTTACCCAGGAGGAGATGACGAAGATGGTGCAGGAGGTGAATACAGCTCAGGTGGAAGAAGAGGAACAGCTCAGTGATCATGCATATTGTTATGATAGAAAAAAGAAACAGCTGATTGGTGAATGAGGAAATAAGGAATTCGGTCTTTACATTTTGGCAGATTTGTGATAGCATAATTAATGCGTTCGATAACAGATTTGTTTTCGAACGCATGATTATACGTCTGTAGCTCAGTGGATAGAGCACTGCCCTCCGGAGGCAGGTGCGGCGGTTCGATCCCGCCCAGACGTGTTTTTTTATTACTTAAAATTAGGCGTATTTGACATACGAATCAATAGAATGACAAGTTCTTGATTAGTTTGGTAAGATTTTCTTTGAAATCTCAGGATCAAATTTCTTGCTTTTCAGCATTTCAATCTCGTATTTGTAAGGTGCATAAGATTTCTTTTTGTTCTCAGGATCTGGAAGATAAGGGGTTTCCAGAATCTTAGGGATTTGCTCAAAATCCTTGTGGTGAACAATGTAGGATAAAGCATCGAAACCGATTTCGCCAAAACCGATGTTGGCGTGTCTGTCTTTTGCTGCTCCACGTGGATTTTTGCTGTCATTGATATGGAAAACCGCTATTTGATCTTTTCCGAGAATCCGATCAAATTGATCTATGACTTCATCGAAATGGTGAACAATGTCATATCCGCTGTCATTGGTATGACAGGTATCGAAACAGACGCGAAGTTTCTCGTTGTATTTTACGCCGTCATAGATTGCCGCGAGTTCTTCAAAGGTACGTCCGATTTCAGAACCTTTTCCTGCCATGGTTTCCAGCGCAATGACGCAATCCATATCTTTTGTGAGCACTTCATTTAAGCCCTTGATGATCTGGGCAGTTCCGGTTTCAGTACCGGCACCGACATGAGCGCCTGGATGGAGGATCAGCGTATGACTTCTGCAGGCAATGGTGCGCTTGATTTCTTTGGCCAGAAATTCAACGGCAAGTTCAAAAGTTTCAGGCTTGACAGAATTGCCGAGGTTGATGATATAAGGGGCATGGACAACGATTTCCTCAATTCCATGTTCTTTCATATATTCCCAGGCGGGATCGATGTTTAATTCGCTGATTTCTTTTCGACGAGTATTTTGAGGAGCTCCTGTATAAAACATAAACGTATTTGCGCCGTAGGATACGGCCTCTTTCGCAGAACCGAGCAACATTTCTTTGCCGCTCATTCCAACGTGTGAACCTATTTTCATAGACATTACCTAACCTTTCTAAAATATGTGAAACACTTGCTAGAATTGATTATAAATGATAAAATAGCAAAGGAAAAGTGAAATTGAGAAATATAGAAATACGGAGAGTGAACAAACGTGAAAACATTGTTAAACCTGATAACAAAAGAGATGGAGGAGGCTTTTTTGGCGGCAGAATATGATGCCTCATATGCCAAAGTGACATTGTCGAACCGGCCGGATTTGTGTGAGTACCAGTGTAATGGTGCGATGGCGGCTGCAAAGGCATATCACAAAGCTCCGATTATGATAGCAAATGATGTTGTTGCCAAGCTGCAGGACAGCCCATGTTTTGAAGTGGCAGAGGCTGTGAATCCGGGCTTTATCAATCTGAAAGTAAAGCCGTCTTTTGTGGCAGATTTTCTGAATCAGATGGCAGCGGATTCTCACCTGGGTGTGGAGACTGCAGAAGAGCCGCAGACGATTATGATTGATTACGGCGGACCGAATGTGGCAAAGCCTCTTCATGTAGGACATTTGCGTTCTGCAATTATCGGGGAAAGTGTAAAAAGAATTTTAAGATATAAAGGGCATAAAGTTGTAGGAGATATTCATTTGGGAGACTGGGGATACCAGATGGGACTGATCATCACAGAGTTAAAGAAACGTCAGCCGGAACTTCCATATTTTGATGAGTCATTTGAAGGGGAATATCCGGAAGAAGCGCCTTTTACAATCGGAGAACTGGAAGAGATTTATCCTACAGCCAGTGCTTATGCAAAAGAGCATGAGGATTACAGAGAACAGGCGTTACAGGCTACCTTCCTGCTGCAGAACGGACATCGTGGCTACCGCGCAATCTGGAAACATATTATGCACGTATCTGTGGAAGATCTGAAAAAGAATTACAAGAATCTGAACGTGGAATTTGATCTGTGGAAGGGAGAAGCTGATGCACAGAAGTATATTCCGGATATGGTGGAGATGCTGAAAGAAAAAGGATTTGCACATTACGATCAGGGCGCGCTTGTAGTGGATGTTCAGGAAGAGACAGACAAAAAGGAAGTTCCGCCATGTATGATTTTAAAATCTGATGGTGCGGCGCTTTATGATACAACAGATCTTGCAACTCTGGTTGAAAGAGAAGAGCTATATCAGCCGGATGAAGTAGTTTATGTAGTAGATAAACGACAGGAGCTGCATTTTGTGCAAGTATTCCGCTGTGCAAAGAAGACGGGAATTGTACGTCCGGAGACAGAGTTGAAGTTTTTGGGATTCGGTACCATGAATGGAAAAGACGGAAAACCGTTTAAGACAAGAGAAGGCGGGGTTATGCGTCTGGAAAATCTGATTCGCGAGATTGATGAAGAGATGCTCAAGAAGATCATGGAGAACCGGACAGTATCAGAAGAAGAGGCAAGAAAAACTGCAGAGACTGTTGGTCTGGCAGCGATTAAGTACGGGGATTTGTCGAATCAGGCATCCAAGGACTATGTGTTTGACGTAGATCGGTTTACTTCTTTTGAGGGAAATACAGGACCGTATATTTTATATACGATTGTTCGAATTAAGTCTATTTTGAATAAATATCAGGAAACCGGAGCTTGTGTTGAAAATCTTCAGATTCGCGAGGCGGAAGGAGAATTTGAAAAGGCGCTTATGCTGGAAACTGCAAAGTTTAATGATATGATAAATGTAGTGAGTGAGGAAATCGCACCGCATAAGATTTGTTCCTATATTTATGATACCGCAAATGCGTTTAATAAGTTTTATCATGAGACAAAGATTCTTTCCGAAGAAAATGAAACAAAGAGGGAAGGATATATTGCGCTCTTAAAGTTGACGAAGGAAGTGCTGGAAACCTGTATTGATCTGTTGGGATTTGAGGCACCGGAGAGAATGTAAGTTATGACAGAAAAGTTATTTTATGAAGATAGTCACCTGAAAAAATTTACTGCAGTAGTTCAGGAATGTTTGAAAGCAGGGGACAGATATCAAGTTGTATTGGATCGCACAGCGTTTTTCCCGGAAGGCGGCGGTCAGTATGCTGATACGGGGATGTTGGAAGAGGTACATGTGCTTGATGTACAGGAGAAGGATGGGATCATCTATCATCTTACAGATGGAGCACTGGTTCCGGGGGCCGGAGTAACAGGCCGGATTGACTGGGAAGAACGTTTTATGAAGATGCAGCAGCATACAGGAGAGCATATTGTATCGGGACTTGTCCATGCAAGATTTGGCTATCGAAACGTTGGATTTCATTTGGGAACAACAGACTGTACGATGGATTTTAACGGAGAAATCACAAAGGAAGAACTGTTAGAGATTGAAAAAGAGGCGAATCAGGCTGTGATTCAGAATCTGGATGTGATGGTATCATATCCATCGGCAGAAGAACTGAAATCTTTGGAATACCGCAGTAAGATTGAGATAGAAGGACAGGTTCGAATTGTTACAATTCCGGGATATGATGTGTGTGCATGCTGTGCGCCACATGTAAACAAAACCGGAGAAATCGGTCAGATTAAGCTGACAAATGTACAGAGATATAAAGGCGGCGTACGTGTGACGATGCTGTGTGGATTTCGTGCGCTGGCAGATTACAATCGAAAGTTACATGCTGTCAGACAAATCTCGGCGGCATTATGTGCAAAAGAAGACGAGACGGCAGAGGCTGTTGGGCATTTGCAGGAAGAGTGTGCACAATGGAAACAGCGTGTAATAAATTTACAGAAGGAAATCCTTGGTTATAAAGCAAAGGAAGTAGATGAAAAAGAGTCTGTAGTTTGCCTTTTTGAACCGGAGTTAGAAGGAGAAGCGCCGCGCTTTCTAATGAATCAGGTGTTGGAAGCCGGACATGATGTGTGTGCGGTATTCTCCGGCGGTAAGGAGGAGAATTACCGTTATGTGATCGGAAGCAGACAACTGGATCTCCGGGGGCTGGTAAAAGAATTGAATATGGAATTTCAGGGACGAGGCGGTGGAAAGCCGGAGATGGTGCAAGGATCCCTGCATGGAAAACAAGATGAGTTGAGGGTGTGGATGAAAGAGAAAGTGAGGATATTGGAAAATGAATAGAACGCCACAGTCAAAGCGATTTTGGAGAATCCTGGGTCCGATTCTGATTTATTTTGGAATTCAGTTTGTTGGGCAGATGATCGTGCAGACCGTTGTTCTGGCAACGCATATGCAGGATTTGGTCGGAATGATGCAATCTGCACAGACGGAATCTTATCCGGAAGTAGTAGCTACGCTTTCGGTGAAATTGATGGAGTGGATGATGGAATATCAGAGTCTCATTTCTGGTTTTCTTGCATTGTGTACAATTCCGCTGCCGGCCTTTTTGTTCTGGCGTGACCGGAAGATGGAGCGGGCAGTCCAGCTGCCGGTAAATAAGGTGGCTCCACTGAAAAAGTATACCTGGATCTTGTTATTTGGAGCGGCTTTTTGTGTTGGAATGAATGTAGTGATGGTTATGAGCGGTCTGGCTATGAAGGATGTATCCTTTTTGAATGTTTCAAAAGCGCTGTATTCTGAGAGTCTGGGCGTAATGCTTGTGTGCCAGGGCTTGATCGTTCCGATTGCGGAAGAGTGGATGTTCCGGGGTGTTTTATATAGACGCTGCAGAGAACAGATGAAGTTCTGGGGAGCTGCATTTTCGGTTTCTTTGCTCTTTGCGTTTATCCATGGCTCTGTTACGCAGATGGCATATACGCTGATTTTAGGAATCTTCCTAGCGTATGTCTATGAGAAGTTCGGCTCGCTCAAAGCGCCGATGTTTTTGCATATTTTGGTAAATTCGATTTCGATAGTTCTTACAAAGAAAGAATTGCTGCTCTGGCTGTGTTCAGATTTTATGAGAATGGCTGTTTGTGTAGTAGGCTGCGCTTTTATCGGTGCGCTTGCGTTTGTGGAAATCCGTAAAATAGAGGAAAAACCAGAGATTACTGTTTGAATTTTCAGAAAAATGATGTATACTGTACCTATAAGACAGAATGATACTATTTCTTGATTGTTCTGTGTAGACAGGGGTGACGATGGGCACGAAAGGAGTGACTTCGATGACAGATAATATCATTATTACAATCGGCAGGCAGTTTGGAAGTGGTGGACATGAAATCGGCAATCGATTATCAAAGCGGCTGGATATCCCGTTATACGATCATAATTTGATCAAGATGGCGGCGAAAGAGCTAAATATTACACCGGAGATGGCTCAGAAGGTAGATGAATCCGTTCTGGAACATTATATGTCATCTGCGATTTTAGGGTCAGGAGACTACATTATGTTTATGAATGGTCAGGAGTTTGAAGAGCCATTGTCAGATCAGGTGTTTGAAATGCAGACGCAGATTATTCAGAAGATGGCGAAGAGAAGTTCCTGTATTATAGTAGGGCGTTGTGCGGATTATATTCTGGGAGATTATTCAAATTGTATCAACGCATTTATTTATGCATATAAAGAAGATCGAATCCGCAGAATTATGAAACTTTATAATCTGACTGAGCGTCAGGCGTGGGATAAGATTAAGAAGGTTGACCGTACAAGAAAGGCATACTATGAAGAACATACAAAGCGTGATTGGGGAAGTATCGAGGCGCATCAGATGTTGTTCAATGCAAGTTTGTTAGGTTTGGATGGAGTCGTAGATGCATTAGAAGGTATTTATAAAAAGTGGAATGGGCAGTGATTACTGCCCATTCCACTTTTTTGAACTATTTATAGAAAAAATCCTGCAACAAATGCAATGAAAGGAATTGTAAAGATGGATAAAACAGTTGTAAAGGCAAACAGTTCTGAGGCGTATTTGTAATTTTTTTCAAAGCGAATTGCCATCATGGTGAGCGTTGTTGCTGTTGGACAAGAGGCTGCGATTAGTATGGTGTATGCCACGTTATAGTTTATACGAAAGATAACGAGGAAAAGCAGGACTGTAAGTGGTACGACAATTAATTTGATTAAGCTGACGTAATAGATTTTCAGGTTGCTGAAAATCTTTTTTAAATCTGCCTGTGCAACCGAAAGTCCGGCGATGATCATGGCGAGCGGAGTGTTCATATCTGCAATATATTCCATTGAGTCCAAGAGAACACCGGGGAGTCGTATCTGCAAAAAGAAAAGGAGCGCGCCGATGACAGTACCGATGACCATGGGAGAGGTTACACCTTCTTTTAAACGGGTAAGAGAGAACTGGCCTTCTAAAAGAGCTAGACCATGAGTCCATGACAACAGGTTGAAGACAGTTAGGTAGGCTGTCAGATAGAAGACGCCTTCGCTTCCTAAAACACTGTATATCAGAGGAATTCCCATAAAACCACAGTTGGAATATACAGAGCCAAAACGGTCGATTGCATAATTTACGTTCCCTTTTTGGCGGATTGCAATACGCGCAATAAAGATACCGATCATGTGTGTGGCGAATGCGGCAACAAATGCCAGTAGAAGTCCTTTTACCAGGTACGGATCGTAATCTGTCTGATAGGTAGTGACAATTAGGCAAGGATTGACAACCATCAAAAGAAGATTGGAGAGGTTGCGGTTTCCTTCTTGGTTTAAGAGTTTGATTCGGTAGCAGAAAACGGCTAAAACCATAATTACTACCATTTTGACAAGTTGGTTAAAAATCAGAATAAACATAATATTTCAAAATCCTTTGCTAAATGTAAAATTGAGGTTAAAGAGAACGGTTGATTCCAAGTTGTAGTTCTTCAGCCCAAGACTGTAGATTATAAGTATGCCCGTCAAACAGCTTTAATATAACTCCGCTTGGATCTTCTTCGTTCGCAAACGCATTTGCCTCGTCAGTATCAACGTGCATGGCAAGTCGAAAAGAGGGGCTGACGCGAACGACTACATCGGAAAAAATCAAAGAACGTTCGTAACTTGTAGTGATGACAAAAACAATGTCATTGTCTTTGACGCGCGCACGCACTGCATCCAATGGAGTCATATGAATATGACGTTTCGCAACAATCACGCCTTTGTCTAAATCAAGCTGTCCGGCAGGACCGATTAGAGTACATCCCGGAGTGCCTTCAATATCGCCGGATTGGCGGATAATGCCGGGGATACCTAATTTACGTGCATCGGTGACAGATATTTCAACCTGGGTTTCAGAACGGCAAGGACCTAATATGATAACATTTTCCAGACGATTTTTAGGTCCGACAATGGTCAGACGCTCTTCGCAGGCATATTGTCCCGGCTGACTCAATTCTTTTTTATAATGCATCTCTGCATCCGCTCCAAATAAGACTTTAAAATCTTTCTGGGAAAGATGGATGTGTCTTGCAGAAGTTTCAATTGGTATTTTCAGACTCATAGATGTTCCCTCTCTCGTTAACAATGATATTTCATTTTAACAGAACGCACTCTGTTTTTCAATAGAATGAATAAAACTCTATTTTTTACAGATACTATTCCCAGAATTGGAAAGTATCGGAAATGGAGGAAGATAGATATGAAAGCAACGGGAATTGTACGTCGTATTGATGATTTGGGGAGAGTTGTAATCCCGAAGGAAATCAGGAGAACACTTCGAATCAGAGAAGGGGATCCGCTGGAAATTTTTACGGATCGGGAGGGAGAAGTGATTTTGAAAAAATATTCTCCCATTGGAGAATTGGCTGCGTTTGCAAAACAATATGCGGAGAGTTTGAGCCAGACGCTTGGAGAGACGGTATGTATTACGGATAATGATCAGATTATTGCGGCAGCCGGAACGGGGCGAAAGGAATTACAGGATAAAATGATTCGAAAAGAATTTGAAAATGCTCTTCAAAGAAGAGAGTGTATCTTGGCAGGAAAAGAAGAGTCTCATTATCTGAACATAGCAGACGGGGCAGAAGAATATGGGGCAGAAGAATTGATCTATCCGATCATATGTCAGGGGGATGTAATCGGAAGTGTTGTTTTGCTGAAAAAAGAAAGCAGGAAAAAAATCGGAGAAGCAGAACAGAAGGTTATATTAAGCGCTGCCGTATTCCTGGGAAAACAGATGGAACAATAGAACGGTACAGGTTCTAAAAGGCTCTTGGATTTCATAAAGTCAAATAAAGAACGTATGAAGGAGATGGGAGCTATGAAAAAAACAGACAAAAGTAGTGTGGTAGGCTGGGAGAAAAAAATCGTCTGGGTCTTAAAGGCTTTGTTGTGCGCTTATGCAGTCAGCGGAATTTTATTGCTTATCCTTGCAGGAGTCTTTTATAAAATGGAGCTGGATGAGAGTAAGGTGACTGCCGGAATTATTGTGATTTATATTGTGTCTACTTTGATCGGAGGATTTGTAATTGGAAAATCGGCAGGGGAGCGAAAATTCCTTTGGGGGATGATTGTTGGCGTGTTGTATTTTGTGCTGCTTTTGCTAGTTTCAGTAGGAATTTACCATTCTTTACAGGATGCCGGGAGTAATCTGCTGACTACGTTTCTCCTGTGTGCGGGCGGCGGTATGCTGGGCGGGATGATTTCATAAAAAAACACTTTAAAATCAGTTCCCGGTGTGATATAATTGCAATATCATTATGAAATAGTAGGAGGACATTGAGATGAAACATATTAAAACACTGAATACTCAGACATTAAACCATACAGTAAAAAAAGGTGGATGTGGCGAGTGCCAGACATCTTGTCAGTCTGCATGCAAGACTTCCTGTACAGTAGGAAACCAGACTTGTGAACACAAAAAATAATAGGGATAGCATAGAATTCTCGATGAGATAAGAGTATGTAGACAAAGGCAGCGACCAGCGACTTCGGGCGCTGCCTTATCCTTGTTTAAAGTAGGATAGAGAGAAAAAGAGAGAAAGAGAGGTATCTGTTGTGATACATCAGTACCAGAATAATGGATATAATATCGTCTTAGACGTGAATAGTGGTTCTGTTCACGTGGTAGATGAGTCTGCATATGATGTGATTGCCTGTCTGGAAAAGCAGAATCCCTGTCATACAGCAGAAACGCTGTTGTCTGAAGAGACATTACAGTATGTAGAAAAGGAATTACAGGCAGCAGAAAAACAGATCGATCAGACAGAACTGAAAGAAATATTAGAAGCGCTTAGTGAATTGACAGAACATGGTCAGTTATTTACGCAGGATATTTATGAAGACTACATAGAAGAAGTAAAACAGAGAAAGACAGTAGTGAAGGCGCTTTGTCTGCATATTGCTCATGATTGTAATCTTGCTTGCCGTTATTGTTTTGCGGAGGAAGGAGAATATCATGGAAGGCGCGCGCTGATGTCCTATGAAGTCGGAAAAAAAGCGCTTGACTTTTTGATTGCTAATTCTGGCAGCAGACGGAATCTGGAAGTAGATTTCTTTGGCGGAGAGCCGTTGATGAACTGGCAGGTAGTGAAGGATTTGGTTGCCTATGGAAGAGAACAGGAAAAACTCCATGACAAGCATTTCCGTTTTACTTTGACTACCAATGGCGTTCTGTTAAATGATGAAGTACAGGAATTTGTTAACAAAGAAATGGATAATGTTGTGCTGAGTATGGATGGTCGGAAAGAGGTCAATGATAAGATGCGGCCATTCCGAAATGGAAAAGGAAGTTATGACCTGATTGTACCGAAGTTCCAGAAACTGGCAGAGAGCCGGAATCAGGAGAAGTATTATATCCGCGGCACATTTACAAGAGAGAATCTTGATTTTTCCAAGGATGTGGAACATTATGCAGAACTTGGATTTGAGCAGATATCAATTGAGCCGGTTGTCGGAGAAGAGACAGATCCGTATGCAATTCGGGAAAGTGATCTGCCGCAGATTTTTGAAGAATACGATAAGCTCGCTAAGATGATGGTGGAAAGAGAACGGATGGGGAAAGGATTTAATTTCTTCCACTTTATGATTGATCTGGAAGGCGGCCCTTGTGTTGCCAAAAGATTATCCGGCTGTGGATCCGGAACCGAATATCTGGCAGTGACCCCTTGGGGAGATTTGTATCCTTGCCACCAATTTGTTGGCGATGAGGATTTCCTTATGGGAAATGTAGATGAGGGGATTACAAAACCGGAGATTGCAGATGCATTCCGCGGATGTAGTGTGTATTCAAAAGAAAAGTGCAGAAGCTGTTTTGCCAGATTTTACTGCAGTGGAGGCTGCATGGCAAATTCATATAAATTCCATCACACAATCAATGATACCTACGATGTGAGTTGTGAGATGGAGCGTAAGCGTGTAGAGTGCGCGATTATGATTAAGGCAGCTTTAGCGGACAGAAAGGAAGAAAAGAGCAATGAATAACATGAAGAAAAGCAAAGGAATCATTAATTTGATTCTGGTTGCCGTTCTGATGGCAGTGTTGGGATTTACAACAATTGTCGGATGGGGAAACGGTAAGGTGGGTGCTGCCAAGAATATCAATCTTGGTCTTGATCTGGAAGGCGGTGTCAGCATCACTTATCAGGTAAAAGGAGAAACTCCGTCAGAGGAAGATATGTCAGATACGATCTACAAGCTGCAGAAACGTGTAGAGCAGTACAGTACAGAGGCAACTGTTTATCAGGAAGGAACAGACAGAATCAGTATCGAGATTCCGGGAGTAACAGATGCCAATCAGATTTTGGATGAATTGGGTCAGCCGGGTTCTCTGTATTTTATTTCCGAGAAGGACAGCGCCGGTCAGGCGAATTATTCACAGACCGGAAGTACCGGAGATATGGCGAAGGATTTTGTGCTGAATAAAACAATCGAAGAACTGGAAGCAGATGGTTCTATCGTGCTGACAGGTACTGATATTAAAAGTGCAGAAGCAGAGACTTACAGCGACCAGACAACGAATGCTACAAAAAATGTCGTTTCACTGGAACTGAATAAAGAAGGAACTGAGAAATTTGCAGCTGCTACACAGGCAGCGAAGGCGGCAGGAGAGAGCATCGGTATTTATTACGATGGAGCATTTGTAAGTGTGCCGAATGTAAATGCGGAGATCAATGACGGACGTGCCGTGATCGAAGGAAGCATGTCATTTGAAGAGGCAGACAAGCTGGCATCTACAATTCGTATCGGTGGATTGAATCTGGAACTTGAGGAACTGCGTTCGAATGTCGTAGGAGCACAGCTTGGAGAAGCAGCAATCAGCACCAGTTTAAAAGCCGGAGCAATCGGTCTTGCAATTGTATGTATTTTTATGTGCTTTATTTATTTGATTCCGGGATTGGCATCCAGTTTAGCGCTGTTGATCTATACAGGATTGATCCTGGTGCTTTTAAATGCATTTGATATTACTTTAACTTTACCTGGTATTGCAGGTATTATTCTTGGTATTGGTATGGCAGTAGATGCAAATGTCATTATTTTTGCCAGAGTAAAAGAAGAATTGTCAGCTGAAAAATCTGTTAAGACCTCTTTAAATGCAGGTTTCCAGAAAGCGCTGTCTGCAATTGTTGACGGTAATATTACAACTCTGATCGCAGCAGCAGTATTGTGGCTGCTGGGAAGTGGTACTGTAAAGGGATTTGCACAGACATTGGCACTCGGTATCGTAGTTTCCATGTTTACAGCATTGGTGATTACTCGTTTAATCATTTATTCTTTCTATGCAATCGGAATCCGAAGCCAGAAGGTTTATGGAAGAATTTTGAAAGAAAGAACACCGATCAATTTCCTTGGAAAGAGAAAAGCGTTCTTTGGAATTTCCATCGCATTGATCCTGGTTGGATTCGTATTTATGGGAGTGAATTCTTCCCGCGGCGTAGGCGCGTTGAATTACAGCCTTGAATTCAGAGGTGGAACATCTACAAATATTACATTTGCAGAGGATTATACTCTGGAAGAAATCGATGAGAAGATTGTTCCGTTGATTGAAGAAGCAACCGGTGATAAGAACGTACAGGTACAGAAAGTTGCAGGAACAAATCAGGTTATCTTTAAAACACAGACATTGGATCTGGAAAAACGAGAAGCATTCAACAAAGCAATGGTTGACAATTTCCAGGTGGATGAAAAAGAAATTACTGCTGAAAACATCAGCTCTACAGTAAGTTCAGAGATGCGTCAGGATGCGATCGTTGCAGTGCTTGTTGCTACAATCTGTATGCTGCTTTATATCTGGTTCCGTTTCAAGGATATCCGTTTTGCGACCAGTGCGGTTATGGCATTGGTACATGATGTTCTCATTGTATTGACATTTTATGTAATTGCAAGAGTATCTGTAGGTAATACATTTATTGCATGTATGCTTACAATCGTGGGTTACTCAATCAATGCGACAATCGTTATCTTTGACCGTATTCGTGAAGAACTGAAGACAAAGAAACGGGAAGAAACACTGGATACATTGGTGAACAGATGTATTACAAAGACCTTGACGAGAAGTATTTATACCTCTTTGACAACCTTTGTTATGGTAGCTATTTTATTTGTGATGGGTGTAAGCTCTATTAAGGAATTTGCTCTTCCGTTAATGGTAGGTATTATCTGTGGAGCATATTCTTCTGTATGTATTACAGGTGCTCTGTGGTACATAATGAAAACACGCAGTGAGAAAAAGGCTGCAAAATAAGAACAGAATAAGAACATATATTGCTTAATAAGAAGTTTTTAAGAAAAGAAGGTTTTCCGGGGGAGGAAAACCTTCTTTTTTTGACTTGTTTGCAGAGGGGGATTGATTATATAATACATATAAGTGTTTTTTGAAAGTGCGCTATTGTGTAAGTGTTTTTTAGAAATGTATCAATATATGAAGGATAAGAGATAGAGACAGATGTGGATCTGGTGTAAGGAGACGAAAGAATGGAAAAATGGTTTGTGACAATGAAAAAAGCAGATTTTCAGGCAATCGGAAAAAAGTATCACATTTCTCCGATTTTGGCAAGACTGATCAGAAACCGGGAAGTAATTGGAGACGAGGCTGTAGATTTTTATCTGAATGGAACGATTGGGGATCTGTATGATGGGATGCTGATGAAAGATATGGATCGGGCAGTGGAGATTCTGGCTGAAAAAATCAGAGATGGCGCAAGGATTCGAGTCATTGGAGATTACGATATAGATGGGGTGAACGCAACTTATATTTTGCAGGAAGGACTGTCTCAGCTGGGGGCAATTGTAGATACGGATATACCGGATCGGATCAAAGACGGGTATGGTCTGAACCGTCAGTTGATTGACCGGGCGATCGAGGCTGGGGTTGATACGATTATTACTTGTGATAATGGGATTGCAGCGACAGAAGAAATTGCGTATGGGAAGGAAAAAGGTCTGACGATTATAGTAACCGATCATCATGAAATTCCGTTTTTAGAGGCGGGAGGAGAAAAAGAATATCTGATTCCGCAGGCGGATGCTGTCGTAGATCCGCACCGACCGGATTGTGAATATCCGTTCAAAGGGCTGTGCGGTGCCGCAGTGGCCTATAAAGTGGTAGAGGCGCTTTATGAAGTGCTGCAGAGGGATGTGGACGATGTAGATTATCTGATGGAAAATGTAGCCATTGCGACGGTCGGGGATGTGATGGATTTGTGCGGAGAAAACAGGGTGTTTGTGAAACAGGGATTGGAAATGCTGAAGTGTACCAATAACGAAGGCTTGAAGGCTTTGATCGAATGTACACAGATTCCGGTGGAACGATTAAATGCCTATCATATCGGTTTTGTACTGGGACCATGTATCAATGCCAGTGGCCGTCTGGATACTGCCAAACGTGCATTGGAGCTTTTGTGTGCAAAAACAAGAAGAGAGGCTGTGATGCTTGCGGAGGATTTGAAAGCGCTCAATGACAGCCGGAAAGAGATGACAGAAAAAGGCGTTGCACAGGCAATTGAACAAATAGAGACTACGTCTTTGAAAGAGGATAAGGTGTTGGTGGTATATTTGCCGGATTGTCATGAAAGTATTGCCGGAATTATTGCCGGAAGGATTCGGGAACGTTACTATCGTCCGGTATTTGTGCTGACAAAAGGAGAAGAAGGAGTAAAAGGTTCCGGGCGTTCCATCGAAGCCTATAATATGTTTGAAGAAATGTGCAAATGCCGCGCTTTATTTACGAAGTTTGGAGGGCATAAGCTGGCAGCGGGATTGTCGTTGGAGGAAGAAAATGTACCACGTTTTCGTCAGGTGATGAATGAGCTTGCGAACCTTACAGAAGAGGATCTGGTGGAAAAGGTGTCGATTGATATGCAGCTGCCACTGCCTTATGTGACGGAAGAACTGGTTGAAGAACTGGAACTTTTGGAACCTTTTGGAAAGGGAAATACAAAACCGCTGTTTGCAGAAAGAAATTTAAAAGTAATCCAGCCGAGGATTATAGGAAAGAATCAGAATGTTTTGAAATTTCAAGTAGAAGATCAATATGGAACCCGGATGGATGCAATTTATTTTGGAGATGTGCAGTCGTGTTTAAGAACAATGGAAGAAAGTCCGGCGATGTCGTTTACATATTATCCGACAGTGAATGAATATATGGGAAGAAGAACGCTGCAGATAACGGTGGTAAATTATTGTAGGAGTTAAGGAACTTTTTTTCTTGCCGCGCATGTGATAAAATAATCAGATGTGCTGTTTTGCAATGATAAAGAGAAGAGAGGTTTTTAAATGAAGAATCAGTATAATAAGACGATTACTGCCTGCTTTGTGGGGTATGTGGTTCAGGCAATCGTAAATAATTTTATTCCGTTGCTTTTTTTGACATTTCAGAGAAGTTTCGGGATTCCTCTGTCACAGATCACATTACTTGTGACGTTTAATTTTGGAGTTCAGTTATTGGTGGATCTGGTGTCAGTTAGTTTTGTGGATAAAATAGGATATCGGGCATCTATGTTGATTGCACATATCATGTCTGCGGCGGGACTGATATTTTTGACATTCCTTCCGAATTTGTTTTCTTCTGCGTTTATCGGGATTTTGATATCTGTTATGGTATATGCGATTGGCGGAGGCTTGTTAGAAGTTTTAGTAAGTCCGGTTGTCGAGGCATGTCCTTCGGATAATAAAGAAAAAGCAATGAGTATGCTCCATTCGTTTTATTGCTGGGGACATGTAGCGGTTGTTTTGATCTCTACGCTATTCTTTGCTTTGTTTGGCATAGAAAACTGGAGGATTTTAGCAATCTTCTGGGCGTTGATTCCGTTGGGAAATGCCATTGCATTTCTGAAAGTTCCGATGGCATCTCTGATCGAAGATGGGGAAGAGGGAATGAAGATTTGGGATTTGTTCCGGATGCGGATTTTCTGGGTGTTATTTGCTATGATGATCTGTGCGGGTGCAAGTGAACAGGCGGTGAGTCAGTGGGCATCGGCATTTGCAGAAAAAGGACTTGGTATTACAAAGGCGGCAGGAGATCTTGCAGGACCAATGGCTTTTGCAATTCTTATGGGAACAGCGAGAGCCTTTTATGGGAAATACGGGGATCGGATCGATTTGAATCGATTTATGATATTCAGCTGCATATTATGTGTGGCAAGTTATTTGGGAATTGCGATGTTTCCGATTCCGCTGCTTAGCTTGATAGCCTGTGCAGTTTGTGGGCTGTCGGTGGGCATTATGTGGCCGGGGACCTTTAGCAAAGCGACCGCAGCACTTCCAAAAGGCGGAACGGCCATGTTTGCTTTTCTTGCGCTTGGAGGCGATGTGGGATGTTCGGCGGGACCGACTCTTGTCGGAAGTGTTTCCAGTATGGCAGGAGAAAATTTAAAAATCGGAATTTTGGCGGCAATTGTATTTCCGGCAGTGTTATTCCTTGGAATCTTATATATGAAGAAATGCAGTGGGAGACCAACTTGAACTCCTATGGGGACTATGATAATCTGATATTACTAGAATATACCAATAATATGAAAAAGAAGAAAGAGGCGACGAGTATGAAAACAATCAAAGCAGAACCGTTAACTTATGAAACATTTGCTCCATTTGGAACTTTTTATTCTATGACAGAGCCAGATAGTTATGCGCTGCAAGGAGAGATTCATCGGTTTTATCCGGATAGAATTGCGGAATCTTACACAGGAAGAATAGGTTTTTCACCGATTCTTGTAAAAAAGCCGGATGTGATGCAGATCACACAGGCAGAATATCATAATACAACACCGGAAATGATCCTTCCGCTTAATGATGATATGATTATTCATGTTGCTCCGGCATCTGCAGGGACACCGCTGCCGGAATGGACAAAAGCATTTATCGTACCGAAGGGCACTTTGGTGAAGATCAATACGGCAATCTGGCATCTGGCGCCGCTGCCGGTACATGTTGAAGAACTGCAGGCGATGATTATTTTACCGGAATGTACATATGCAACAGATTGTACGGTGATTGATTTAAAAGAAGACGAACAGTTTGAGATCGTATTATAAGGTTTATCGTGCTTTTTGGAAAACGTTCTCGTGTAAAAAAAGTTTGAAAAAATCAAAAAAAATGCTATACTAAGGGATATAATGCATGAAAGGGGGGGCTGATATGTCCGGAACACCAGAATATGAGTTGTTGAATAAGAATCTTGAGATCGTAGATGGTCATGCGGTGAAAGCGCCGGAAGATTATCAGGATCCGGAACAATTATATCAGGTACTGATAGACAGAGTGAGGAAGTATCACCCCTCTGCAGATATCTCTATGATTGAGAAGGCTTATAAACTCGCATCAGAAGCACATCAGGGGCAGGTGCGCAAGTCAGGAGAGCCATATATTATACATCCGCTCTGGGTCGGAATTATTTTGGCAGATCTGGAGATGGATAAAGAGACTATAGTTGCCGGAATGATGCATGATGCTGTAGAAGATACGGATATGACGTTGGATGATGTCAGCAGGGAATTCAGCGAAGAGGTTGCACTTCTGGTAGATGGTGTTACCAAGCTGGGACAGCTGTCTTATTCACAGGATAAGCTGGAGATACAGGCTGAGAATCTGCGTAAAATGTTTCTTGCAATGGCAAAAGATATTCGAGTTATTATTATCAAATTGGCGGACCGGCTGCACAATATGCGGACTCTGGAGTTTATGCGTCCGGAAAAACAGCAGGAAAAAGCAAGAGAGACAATGGATATCTATGCTCCGATTGCACAGCGGCTTGGTATTTCTAAAATTAAGATTGAATTGGATGATTTATCTTTAAAATATCTGCAGCCGGAAGTTTTTCAGAAACTGGTAACAGATTTGAATGACCGTAAGACGGAGCGGGAAGAATTTGTGCAGCAGATTGTAGCGGAAGTCTCCCGGCATATGGAAAATGCACATATTCAGGCAAAGGTCTATGGACGGGTGAAACATTTTTTCAGTATATACAAAAAAATGGTAAACCAGAACAAGACCTTAGATCAGGTATATGATTTGTTTGCTGTTCGGATCATTGTAGATTCTGTCAAAGACTGTTATGCGGCTTTGGGAGTGATCCATGAGATGTATACACCGATTCCGGGACGGTTCAAGGATTATATTGCAATGCCGAAGATTAATATGTATCAATCTCTGCATACAACTTTGATGGGACCTTCCGGGCAGCCGTTTGAGATCCAGATCCGAACGGAGGAGATGCATAAGACTGCGGAATATGGTATTGCGGCACATTGGAAATACAAAGAAGGCAAGGATGCTGCGAAGAGCATGCAGTCACAGGAAGAGAAGTTAAACTGGCTGCGTCAGATCTTGGAGTGGCAGCGGGATATGTCTGACAATCGAGAGTTTTTGAGCCTGTTAAAGGGCGATCTGGATTTGTTTGCTGAAGATGTGTATTGCTTTACTCCGAACGGAGATGTGAAGAATCTTCCGAATGGTTCTACCCCGGTAGATTTTGCGTATGCAATCCACAGTGCAGTGGGCAATAAAATGGTGGGAGCAAGAGTCAATGGTAAATTGGTCAACATTGACTATAAGATACAGAACGGCGATCGTATTGAGATTCTGACTTCTCAGAATTCAAAAGGTCCAAGTAGGGACTGGCTGAATATTGTAAAGAGTCCTCAGGCGAAGTCAAAGATTAATCAATGGTTTAAGAAAGAGTTTAAAGAAGACAATATTATTCGGGGAAGAGAGCTTGTTGCGGCTTACTGTAAGGCAAAATCCATTAATCTCAGTAATATCTTGAAACCGAAGTATCAGCAGATCGTACAGCGAAAATATGGATTCCGCGATTGGGATGCGGTAATGGCTGCGATCGGACATGGCGGATTGAAGGAAGGACAGGTTGTGAACCGGCTCCAGGAGGAATATGAGAAGGAGCATAAAAAGGAAATTACGGATGAATCCATTCTGGAAAAATTGTCCGGAGCCAATAATCAGACAGTGCATATTGCAAAGTCAAAGAGCGGGATCGTGGTGAAAGGAATCGACGATATGGCGGTTCGTTTCTCGAAGTGCTGTAATCCGGTGCCCGGAGATGAAATCGTTGGATTTGTAACCAGGGGAAGAGGCATGTCAATTCATCGTACAGATTGTGTGAATATGCTGCATCTTTCTGCGTCGGAACGGGAACGTTTGATTGATGCCGAGTGGGAAAGCAGTGCGGATGCGGAAAGCGGCGGACAGTATCTTGCGGAATTGAAGATGTATGCGCATGATCGACAGGGAATGTTGATGGATATTTCCAGAATTTTTACGGAAGCAAAGATCGATGTAAAATCTATGAATGTGCGTACCAGTAAGAAGGGAACGGCGACTCTGGAATTGGGCTTTATTGTGCATGGGCGAGAAGAACTGAACCGGATCATAGAAAAATTACATCAGGTAGATGGAGTTATAGATATTGAAAGAACGGCAGGTTGATCAGATGAAAATAGAAAAGTTTGTGATAGGAATGGTATCTACCAATTGCTATCTTGTATCTAATGAAGAGACAAAAGAATGTTTTATTGTCGATCCGGGTACCTTTCGTGCAGAAATTGTGTCCCATATCAGAAAAAATGGACTGATGGTCAAGGCAATCTTACTGACGCATGGGCATTTTGATCACATTATGGGGATAGATGGATTCTTGAAGGAGTTTCCGGTTCCTGTGTATGCGCATGAAGAGGAAAAATTATTGCTTGAGAATTCGCAGTATAATGCATCTTCCATGTATGAAGATGGCGGCTATCGGTTTACCGGAGCAACGTATGTTACGGATGGACAGATGCTGGAGATTGCCGGAATGAAGATTCGGGTGATTTACACACCGGGACATACGATTGGCGGCTGCTGTTATTATCTCGAAGATGAGGCAGTATTGTTTAGTGGAGATACGCTTTTTCAGGAATCCATCGGGCGTGCAGATCTGCCTACGGGAAGTGCCGGTCAGCTGGTGCGTTCGGTAAAGGAAAAACTTCTGGTACTTCCGGAAGAAGTAACGGTCTATCCGGGGCATGAGGATATGACGACAATTGAGATGGAACGAAAGTACAATCCGTTTGTATAATGGGAATGAATCAAAATATAAATCAGAAGGATCAATCATGATAGAGATAATTTGTAATGAGTCACTTTATACTTACAATGCATATCATGTCACTAAGGCATTTTTTCCGGATGCGGAGATTTGTCAGCGTGTAGATGAAAAGCAAGAACCTCTTATAACAGTAAAGACAAAAGAGGGGTCTTGCTTTTCCATTACATCCGAGTCTGTAGCGGGAAGTGCGACAGACAGGCAGGAGCAAAAACGGCGGGTGACAAAGCAGTTGTATGAGTATTTCAGTGCGCAGACAGGAAAAGAGCTTGCATGGGGGATGTTGACAGGCGTGCGTCCGACCAAACTGGTTATGCAGAAATTAGAGGAAAATGCAGAGGAAACAGAGATTCTCCGGTTTTTGCAGAAGGAGTATGGAGTTTCGGAAAAAAAGGCAGTGCTGGCGCTGCAAATTGCAGAAAGAGAAAAAAGGCTATTAGAGCCGCTACGCTTGGATGGATTTAGTCTTTATGTGGGGATTCCGTTTTGCCCCAGTATTTGTTCGTATTGTTCCTTTAGTTCTTCGCCTGTCGAGATGTGGAAGGACCGGATGGACGCGTATATGGATGCCCTGTGCAAAGAGATTCGCGCACTGGGAAGAATGGCGGGAGAACGCTGCCCGGATACGGTCTATATAGGTGGTGGAACGCCAACGTCGTTGAGTGCAGAACAGTTAGAACGATTGCTATGCACCATCGAACAATCTTTTTCTTTGAAGCAAGTGTTGGAATATACAGTCGAGGCGGGAAGACCGGACAGTATCACAAAGGAAAAATTAGAAGTTATACACAGGCATCCGGTGACGAGAATTTCTGTCAATCCGCAGACGATGCAGCAAAAGACATTGGACCGGGTCGGACGACGGCATACCGTGCAGGATGTAAAAGAAATCTTCCGCATGGCAAGAGAAATCGGTTTTGACAATATCAATATGGATCTGATTGCCGGTCTTCCGGGAGAGACTGCAGAAGATATGCAGGATACACTCAGACAGATTGAAGAATTAGAACCGGATAGTCTGACGGTACATGCATTAGCGATTAAACGGGCAGCCAGACTTGGTCAGGAGGCAAAAACCGGTCTGGGCAGAGGACAAGAAGAATCTATGCATGATCAGATTACGCAGATGGTGGAAGACGCAGCTGCTTCAGCGCAGAGAATGCGGCTGATGCCATACTATTTATATCGTCAGAAAAATATTGCCGGAAATTTCGAAAATGTTGGGTATGCAAAGGTTGACAAAGCCGGAATATACAATATACTTATTATGGAAGAAAAACAAACCATACTGGCAGCAGGAGCAGGTGCGGGAACCAAGATCGTACTGCCTGAAAAGATACGGCTGGATAATGGAAAAGAAACGAATCTCATTCGAATTGAGAATGTAAAGAATATTGAAGAATACATCAGTCGGATTGACGAGATGATAGAGAGAAAAGGAGAGTTGTTATGGCATTGAAAAAGAAACCGGTGACCGGAATGAAGGATATGATGCCGGAGGAAATGGAAATCCGGGATTATGTCATTGCTTTGATCAAGGATACTTACAAAGCGTTTGGATTTTCCTCGATGGAGACTCCATGCGTGGAACATATTGAAAACCTGTGCAGTAAGCAGGGCGGAGATAATGAAAAACTGATTTTTAAGATTTTGAAACGTGGAGAGAAGTTAAAACTGGAGAGTGCAAAAGAAGAGGCGGACTTAGTGGATGGCGGATTGCGCTACGATCTGACGGTTCCATTGTCTCGATATTATGCAAACAATGCCAATGAGCTTCCATCTCCGTTTAAGGCGCTGCAGATGGGAAATGTATGGCGTGCAGACCGTCCGCAGAGAGGCCGTTTCCGTCAGTTTATGCAGTGTGATATTGACATTTTGGGAGAACCTTCCAATCTGGCAGAAATCGAACTGATCCTGGCAACATCTACATTATTGGGAAAACTGGATTTTAAGAATTTTACGATTCGCATCAATGATCGTCGTTTCTTAAAAGCGATGGCAGCATACAGTGGTTTTGCGGAAAGCGATTACGATCAGGTATTTATTACCTTAGATAAGATGGACAAGATCGGTCTGGATGGAGTTCGGACAGAGTTAGAGGAGAACGGGTATGAGAAGGAAGCGATTGACAAGTATCTCCAGATCTTTGAAGAAATTACGAATGATGTGGAAGGTGTCCGCTGGTGTAAAGAAAAACTGGCCGGTTATCTTCCGGAGGATGCGGCAGATTCGCTGGAAATGATCATTACAAGTGTGGAGAGTGCGAAGGAAGCAGAATTTAAGATCAGTTTTGATCCTACGTTGGTGCGTGGAATGTCCTACTATACAGGAACTATTTTTGAGATTTCCATGGATGAGTTTGGCGGTTCTGTCGGTGGAGGCGGACGTTACGATGAGATGATTGGAAAGTTCACCGGACAAAACACACCGGCAGTCGGATTTTCTATTGGCTTTGAGCGAATCGTCATGCTGCTTTTGGAGCGTGGTTATCAGATTCCGACCAGCCGTCAGAAGAGAGCTTATCTTCTGGAGAAGAAACTTCCGCAGGCGGAGCTTTTGAGTGTGTTGGAACAGGCAAAGAAAGACCGGGCAGACGGACTGCAGGTGATGATCACCAACATGAAGAAGAACAAAAAGTTCCAGAAAGAACAGTTGAATCAGCAAGGATATACAGATATTGTAGAAGTGTTTTGCAATAAATAAGAAATGAGAGAAAAGAGGAAAAATCATGGCAGAGTCAATGAAAGGCTTACATCGTACACATCGCTGTGCAGAACTTTCTGCTGCAAATGTAGGAGAAAAAGTGACTGTTATGGGATGGGTACAGAAGAACAGAAATAAAGGCGGATTGGTGTTCGTAGATGTGCGTGACCGTTCCGGAATCATTCAGGTTGTATTTGAAGAAGGAAAATGTGATGCGGCGCTGATTGAGCGGGCAGCAAGTCTTCGAAGTGAATATGTTGTCGCAATCGTAGGAACCGTTGAGAAACGTTCCGGTGCAGTCAACAGCAATCTTGCAACAGGTGAGATTGAAGTGATTCCGGAGCAGATGCGGATTCTTTCTGAGTCTGAGACACCTCCGTTTCCAATTGAAGAAAATTCGAAAACAAAGGAAGAACTTCGCTTAAAATATCGTTATCTGGATCTGAGAAGACCGGATCTTCAGAAAAATCTGATTATGAGAAGTCAGATTGCAACGCTGACTCGTCAGTTTTTAGCGGAAGAAGGATTTTTGGAAATCGAAACTCCGATTCTTGGAAAGACAACTCCGGAAGGTGCGAGAGATTATCTGGTGCCGAGCCGAATTCATCCGGGCAGTTTCTATGGACTTCCACAGTCACCGCAGCTGTACAAGCAGTTGTTGATGTGCTCTGGCTATGATCGGTACTTCCAGATTGCAAAATGTTTCCGCGACGAAGATCTGCGTGCAGACAGACAGCCGGAATTTACTCAGATCGATATGGAACTTTCTTTTGTGGACGTAGATGATGTGATTGAAGTCAATGAACGTCTGCTGGCAAAACTGTTCAAAGAAATACTGGATATTGATGTGGCACTTCCAATTCAGAGAATGACCTGGCAGGAAGCAATGGACCGCTATGGTTCAGACAAACCGGATACCCGTTTTGGCATGGAACTGGTCAACGTTACAGAGACTGTGAAGGATAGTGAGTTTGTAGTATTTAAGGGCGCTATTGAAAATGGTGGTACAGTGCGTGGTATCAATGCCAAGGGACAGGGCAGTATGCCGCGTAAGAAGATTGATAAACTGGTCAGCTTTGCAAAAGATTTCGGAGCAAAGGGACTTGCTTACATTGCCATTCAGGAAGATGGAACTGTGAAATCTTCTTTCTCAAAATTCATGACAGAGGAGGAGATGCAGAATCTGATCAAGGCAATGGATGGAGAAAATGGAGACCTTCTCTTGTTTGCAGCAGATAAGAATAAGGTTGTTTGGGATGTGCTTGGTAATTTACGTCTGGAATTAGCTCGTCAGATGGAACTTCTGGACAAGAATGAGTATAAGTTCCTCTGGATTACAGAGTTCCCATTGTTGGAGTGGAGTGAGGAACAGAACCGTTATACAGCAATGCACCACCCATTCACGATGCCGATGGAAGAGGATCTGGAATTTATTGATTCCGATCCGGGAAGAGTTCGTGCAAAAGCATACGACATTACCCTCAATGGAAATGAGATTGGCGGAGGAAGTATCCGAATCCATCAGAATGATATTCAGGAGAAGATGTTCGAGGTACTCGGATTTACAAAGGAGCAGGCTTACAGCCAGTTTGGTTTCCTTCTGAATGCGTTTAAGTACGGAGTACCGCCGCACGCAGGACTTGCCTATGGTTTGGATCGTCTTGTTATGCTGATGGCGAAAGTAGACAGCATTCGTGACGTTATGGCATTCCCGAAGGTAAAAGATGCCTCTTGTCTGATGACGGAAGCTCCGAGTATGGCTGATGCAAAACAGCTGGAAGAATTGGGGCTGGAAGTGTCGAAAGAGGAGTAATATGAGTTATGCAGCTGGTACAACTGCTTACAAAGAAATTGCATGAATTGTCTGAAAAATAGATAAAATTTCAGACACATAAAATTTAAAAAAATATGTTGACATTTAGGTGTTCCTATAGTATAGTAGTTATTGTTCTGAGGAACACCTAAGAAATGCGATAGTGGCTCAGTTGGTAGAGTACGACCTTGCCAAGGTCGGGGTCGCGGGTTCGAACCCCGTCTATCGCTCTAGAGAGAAGGATTGATATGAATGTATCAGTCCTTTTTTTGTTGCTATGCATGCGATAAAGCAGTCCGGTGGACGGTTTTGAGTCTTAAGAAGAATTCCGTTAGTTTCATATTTTTTCTATTTCTAAATCCTTTACCGATGTTTTTAATATTGGCAGTAAGATCACATTGCAAAATGAGAGTATAAAACAAGCGTCTCTGTCAATCATAAAATCAGATGTTTCTTTGAAATCAGTAGAAATGCTGAGTTATTGATAAAAATACAAAAACCATTATTTTAATTGTAAATTATTAATATAAACAATTAAACTGATGGTTTTTGTTTACTAAAAGGTGAATTTATGATTTAATATAACTATTAGTACAGGTTTAAATATATGTTGGTGAGTTCGTGAGAACATGGGGATAGGAGATGATGATTATGAAGAATAAACTATATGCAACACCGGAATATATGACTGCATCGGATATTAAGAGAATACGGAAGAAGATAAAGTTTACACAGAGAGAACTGGCAGAATTGTTAGGATGCAGCAAACCGACAGTGGAAAGATGGGAAACAAGTTCGAAACAGATTACCGGTCCGGAAGTTCTTGCTCTGTATTTGCTGGAACGAGAAACGGAGTTGATCGAAGAAATAAGAATACCTGATAAAATATATCCACTGCGCCTGTTATATATGTATAAACAGATGTTATGTACAGTGATCGATATAGATGAAGTGTTAAGAAAAGTTCATATTTGCAATTATACAGATAATATTCTCTTCCGGGCGTTTGGAATAAATGAAGAACCAACCTATGAACAATATTTGGAATTTTTAGAATCAAGATGTTTCCCAAAGAACAGGGATAAAATGAAATTGATATTAAAAGATCTGGAATTGCCGTTTTACGATCCGTTTCTCATAATAGAAAAAACAGAGGGGCGTATGGCAGAAGATGATTTCTGGATACAGATTGAGAGGTAGAGTATGGTAGAATTATTTGAGCAGGATATTAGGACAAATGACAGGCAATCCTCGAAAGGAAATCAGTTAAAGTGGAAGAATAATCATATATGGTATAAAGCAGATTATGCTGGATATGAAGGACTGGCAGAGATTGTTGTTTCCAGACTTTTGGAAAAATCATCTCTTGATTCGAAAGAGTATGTTCATTATGAGGCGGAACAGATACGATATCGGGAGCAGATATATTCGGGGGTAAAAAGTAAGGACTTTTTGGAAGGGGACTGGCAGATTGTAACATTGGAGCGATTGTTCCAGAGTTTCTTTCGGGAGAGCTTATATAAAGCAATCTATCGTATGGATAGTAGTAGCAGCAGACTTTCTTTTTTAGTAGAGCAGGTGGAACGTCTCACCGGATTAAAAGATTTTGGGAGATATATGAATAGAATACTTACGATAGATGCTTTTTTCTTAAATGAAGACAGGCATACCCATAACATTGCAGTTCTGACCAATGGAGTCCGGGAATTTAGATTATGCCCTATTTTTGATCATGGAGCGGCACTTTTGTCTGACACAAAGATGGATTATCCACTTACAGGTGATGTATACCACTTCATGGAAGAAGTCGGCGCTAAGACAATATGTCGTGATTTTGATGAGCAGTTGGATGTATCAGAAGAATTGTATGGAGAAAATTTGAAATTCTATTTTACGAAGAAAGATGTGGATGATATCCTGTCGCAAATGACAGGATATCATGAGCAGATCATTGAGAGGGTAAGAACAATACTGTATATGCAGATGAGGAAATATGAATATTTGTTTTGATATTTAGAAACTATAAATTGATTTTATATAACTACTTCAGAAAAATTCTCAACAACTTTTCATATATCTTTTTGTAAGGCTGATAGCGCATAGGCAGATCTAGCCAGGTTTTCTTATCTACGATACTCTTGTAATGAGAGAAGGTATCAAATCCATCCTTCCCATGATAAGAGCCCATTCCGCTTTCACCGAACCCGCCGAATCCCATTTCACTTGTGGCAAGGTGGATCACAACATCGTTGATGCATCCGCCTCCAAAGCCACAGCGGGAAGTCACCTGTTTGGCAATGGTTTTATTGGAAGTGAAGATATACAAAGCCAGCGGGTGCGGCATGGAGTTGATTTTTGCAGCTGCCTGACCAATCGAATCATAGGTCAGGATTGGCAGTACCGGTCCGAAAATTTCTTCCTGCATGACCGGATCGTCCCAGGTTACATTGTCTAAAATGGTTGGCTCGATTTGCAAGGTATGTTCGTTCGTTTTACCGCCATGTACCAATTTCTTTTCATCTATCAATCTGACAATTCTTTGAAAATGCTTTTCATTGACAATTTTTCCGTAGTTTTTATTTTCCAGCGGTGTTTTTCCAAATTGTTTTATGATTTGTTTCTTTAATTCTTGAATCAAAAGGTCTTTGACTGCCGGGTCACAGTAGATGTAGTCCGGAGCAACGCAGGTCTGTCCGCAGTTCAGATATTTTCCAAATACAATGCGTCTGGCAGCCAGTTTGATATCAGCGGATTTTTCTACAATACAGGGACTCTTTCCACCCAATTCCAAAGTGACCGGAGTCAGATGCTCAGAGGCATGTTTCATCACCTCTTTGCCGACAATGGGACTGCCGGTAAAGAAGATATAATCAAAATGTTCCTTTAAAAGTCCGGTGTTTTCGGCACGCCCTCCTAATACGACAGAAACGTATTCAGGAGGGAAACACTCTTCAATGATCTGTTTGAGTATAGCGCTTGTGGCAGGAGAGTATGCGCTTGGTTTGAGTACCGCAGTATTTCCTGCTGCGAGAGCATCGATCAAAGGTTCCAGAGTCAGCATAAACGGGTAGTTCCAAGGGCTCATGATGAGTGTGACTCCATGGGGCGATGGCTGTTTATAGCTTCTTGAGTGGAATTGGGATAGAGGGGTCCATACTGTTTTTTCTTTGGCAAACGCAGGGGTGTGTTTCAGCATGTAACTCAGTTCACTTAGAACCAGACCGGTTTCGCACATATAGCTTTCGAAAGGACTTTTTCCAAGATCGCTTTTTAAAGCGGCATTGATTTCCGGTTCATGATCCAGAATGCATTTCTGCAATTTGCGGAGTGCATCCAAACGGTAATTGACAGGGAGAGTTGCACCGCTATAGAAAAAATGGCGTTGTTTTTCAATGAGTTGTTTGATTTCAGTAGATGTCATTCGTCGTGTCCCTCCATAATCATGTGATAGATGTGTTCCAGTTCTTCTGCATCCATCCCGGTGGCAGCAGTGATGAATGGCAGCATGCTCATAGTAACCTTTGGATCCAGAACCTCAGGAATTGACTTTACACTTCCTAAAATCTTCGGTTTTCGATATGGAAGAAATGGTAGGGCAAATTTTAATCCTGCCTGAAAAGTACGACAATATATTTTCTTAAAATGGTTCATAAGATTCATTCCTTTCAATGTTATCAATGTTATCGGCAATTATGGAAAGTACACGATAAAAGGTCTCCCGGTCTTCATCGCTGATCCCCTTTCCACTTAATTCTGTAAGCTGCAGAATCGTCTTTCGGATCCCTTCGGCATAGATTTTTCCTTTTTCTGTGAGAACCGCTTTTGCTCGATATTTTTTCCCTTCAGAGGAACTGTCATAAGAAAGAAAGCCGATGGATTCTAATTCAGATAAAATCCGGGAAATAGCAGCTTTGTCTTCGTTGCACTTTATACAAAGATCAGATGCGGTCAATCCGTCAGCTGCGGAAAACAGATAATGGATACACATGGCATGAGTACCTTTGAGACCGAAAACATGCATTTCTTCCTTTTTGATTTTTTGTATTTTTTTATAAATTCTGGAAACTCCGGTTGTGAGTCTCTCAAAACGATCAATCATAGTGCACCTCCGAAATGTTGAATAATCAACAAGTTACAAAATGAATATATATCAGGGAAGTGGAATTGTCAACGGATAATGTTTTCGATTCTGTGAAATTAATAACGCTAGTCATTGGATAAATTCTATGCTATGATAAATAGCAACAGGCTAATTTAGATAGTATGGAATACAAAATATAAAGAAATCAGAGGAAAAGAAAATGGCAAAAAAGATTAAAGTTGCATTATTAGGTGTGGGAACGGTCGGCACCGGTGTATATAAGCTGATTCACAGAAGAGCAGATGTGATGGAAAAAACAATGGGCGCAGAGTTGGAAATTAAAAAGATTCTCGTGCACAATCTTGCAAAGAAAAGGGAAGGGATTGAGACAGAGTTACTGACAGATAACTGGCAGGAAATTCTGAATGATGAGGAAATCCAGATTGTGATTGAAGTGATGGGTGGAATCGAACCGGCTAAGACAATGATTTTAGAGGCGCTCCACGCAGGAAAACACGTTGTAACGGCAAATAAAGATCTGATTGCGGTTCATGGCGGGGAATTGCTGGAGGCTGCGGAAGAAAAACAATGTGATTTCTTATTTGAAGCAGCAGTAGCCGGGGCAATTCCGATTATCCGTCCGTTGAAACAGTGTCTTGCAGGCAATGAAATCACTGAAGTATTAGGAATTGTAAATGGAACAACCAATTATATTTTGACAAAAATGTTTGAGGAAAACATGGGATTTGAAGAAGCTCTTGCAAAGGCAACTGAGCTTGGATATGCAGAGGCAGATCCGACTGCAGATGTAGAAGGGCTGGATGCAGGGCGTAAAGTGGCGATTATGGCGTCCATCGCATTTCATTCCAGAGTGGTCTTTGACGATGTATATACGGAGGGAATTACAAAGATCACATCCAAAGATATTGCCTATGCAAAAGAATTTGACAGTGTGATCAAGCTGCTTGGAGTTGCACGTAATACAGAGCAGGGAATTGAAGCCGGTGTGTATCCGATGATGTTGAATAAGGAACATCCGCTGGCGTCAGTCCGCGATTCTTTCAATGCAGTATTTGTACATGGAGATGCGGCAGACGATGCGATGTTCTATGGACGCGGAGCCGGAGAATTGCCGACGGCAAGTGCAATTTTAGGAGACGTGATCGATGTAGCCAGAAATTTAAAATACGGATGTAACGGAAGAATCAGTTGTACTTGTTATAATCAGATTCCGGTGAAATCTTTTGAAGAAGTGAAAAATAAATTTTTCCTGCGTATGCAGGTGCATAATAAGCCGGGTGTTCTGGCACAGATTGCACAGGTATTTGGAAATCATAAGGTGAGTATTGCGAGAGTAGTACAGAAGAATGCGAAGTCAGAGAATGCAGAACTTGTAATCAGTACCGATCAGGTAAAAGAAAAACATTTGAAAAATGCGCTGCAGGTATTAAAAGAAATGGAAGATATTATTGAAATCAGCAGCGTGATTCGAGAATATTAATCGGGTCTAATGATAGAAAATCAGCATTGAAAGCCAGGTGGTTATGTGGAAAAGAGAGGAAATCAGATCGGGTTTACAGTCAAACAGATTAATAATATCTATGAAAAAGAATTGAATGAGCGGTTGAAGAAGCTGGGGATTACATCTTCCCAGTGCGCAGTGCTGGATTATTTATTCCATACGAATAAGGAAGAGGTCAATCAGCGGGATGTTGAGAAGAATCTGAGTTTGAAAAATCCGACGGTTACGGGGATTTTGAAACGAATGGAGGAAAAAGGATTTATTCTCAGTGTGCCGAATGCGTCAGATAAGCGGAAGAAGAATATTTATCTGACGGAAAAAGCATATGACATTCAGAGAAAGATGGATGCAGACCGGAGAAAACTAGACAAACGACTGACAATTGGTCTGACAAAAAAAGAAGTAGAGGCTTTGAGCAGAGGTCTGGAAAAAGTATTATATAATATTTCGGAACCGTAAAGAACAGAAAAAGAAGGAGGCAGCAGAGTTGAGTTACGCAGATAAAGTATTTATAGATATGTGCAAAGATATCATTGAAAACGGAACAAGTACAGAGGGAGAAAAGGTTCGTCCGGTATGGGAAGACGGAACACCGGCATATACGATCAAGAAATTTGGAGTTGTAAACCGGTATGATCTGTCCAGAGAATTTCCGGCACTTACACTTCGTCGTACCGGAATTAAGAGCTGCACAGATGAGTTGTTATGGATCTGGCAGAAAAAATCTAACAATATTCATGAATTGAACAGTCATATCTGGGATAGCTGGGCAGATGAGGATGGTTCTATCGGAAAAGCATACGGGTATCAGATGCAGGTGAAACATCAGTATAAAGAAGGGCTGATGGATCAAGTAGACAGAGTAATCTATGATTTGAAAAATAATCCGTACAGCCGGAGAATTATGACAAATATTTATGTGCATCAGGATCTGCATGAGATGAATCTGTACCCTTGTGCATATAGTATGACGTTCAATGTGACAAAGGAAGCAGATAGTGATAAGCTGACTTTGAATGGGATTTTGAATCAGCGTTCTCAAGATGTACTGGCGGCAAACAACTGGAATGTATGTCAGTATGCAGTTCTTTTGCATATGCTGGCTCAGGTTTGTGATATGAAAGTGGGAGAGTTTGTACACGTAATTGCAGATGCTCATATATATGACCGTCATATTCCTCTGATCAAAGAATTGATTTCCAGAGAACCTCTTCCGGCGCCGACTTTTTGGTTGAATCCAGAGATTAAAGATTTTTATCAGTTTACACCGGATGATGTGCGGCTGGAAAATTATGAGACACATCCGCAGATTAAAAATATTCCAATTGCAGTATAGAGGAGGCAGATGAGATGAAAGCAATCGCAGCAGTAGACAAAAATTGGGCAATCGGTAATAAAAACCGCCTGCTGACCAGCATTCCGGCAGATATGAAGTTTTTTCGGGAGAAGACAAATGGTCATGTAGTCGTTATGGGCAGAAAGACATTAGAGAGTTTTCCGAATGGTCTGCCATTAAAGAACAGAACGAATATTGTGCTTACAGCAAACAGGAGTTATCAAGTAAAGGATGCAGTCATTGTTCACACGCAAGAGGAACTTTTAGAAGAATTAAAGAACTATGATTCTGAAGATATCTATATTATTGGAGGCGAAAGTATTTATCACATGATGATACCTTATTGTGATACTGCATATATTACTAAGATAGATCACGCCTATGAGGCAGATACGTATTTTCCGAATCTGGATGAAATGGAAGATTGGCAGATGACGGAAGAAAGTGAAGAACAGACATGCTTTGATCTGGAATATGTATTCACAAAATATGAGAAATGCTAAATGCCGGGAAGGGAGTAGACAGTTGTTATGGATTCAATGTTATTCATTGTGACCGCAGTGTTGATGCTGCTTTTGGGAAGTGTTTATGTAGCAGGCCGGGAAAGAAATAAAAGGAAGGTGCTTGCTTTTAAAGCGGCAGCAACCATGATAGCAGATCTCTTAGCAGTTATTGCGGCATTGCAGGAAAATACAGTTTCGGCATGGTTTATAGCAGTTGGAATCTTTCTTTATGCATGTGCAGATGTTTTGTTAGAAATAAAATTTATATGGGGAATCCTTTGTTTTGGGTTTGGGCATGTATGGATGATTGCAGGAATTGGCTTACAAGGATTTTCTGCAGGTGCGGCAGTACTTGTTTTCGTACTTTTGTATGGGATTGCGTTCTTTTTGTTCCGTCCCTATTTAGGAAGGCTGAAACAGTTGAAAATGCCGGGTTTAATCTATGCGGCTCTTCTTTGCATGATGAGTGCAGCTGCGTGGGGAGCGGCGATTACAGCAGGAACGATGTGGAGCTGGGCGAGAGCAGTGGGAAGTTTATGCTTTGTAATTTCAGACGGAATTATCGGATGGACATTTATACATCGTTCCAGAACACGATGCAGCGGAGCAGTATTGATGATTTTATATTATGTGGCAGTGTACTTGTTGGGTGCTGCGGGGCTGTGAACTGTATCATCAAAGATGAAATGAGAAAAAGAAATGATCATACAATTCCGGGATGTTAAAAAACATCAAGAAAACAACGTTGACAAAGTGAAAATCACACAGTATAATAAATGTAATCTTTTATTGATAAGTACAATCTATATAAAAAATGCAGTGATAAGGAGGAGTACATAATCTTCGGAAGCAAAGAGAGTAGGTGGCTGGTGTGAACCTTCGGGAAGGGATTATGGAAGTAGCCTTTGAGCAGTGGATTGAACAGGTATTACAGTCATGAGATACCTCAGTAGACTTCAACGTATTTCCTACGTTATCGGGAAGCGGTATAGGCAGATATTTCCTGTACCGGCAGAGTGCAGAGGATTTCTCTGAATTTAGGTGGTACCGCGGATCAGTATTCGCCCTGAGTTTTATACAGACTCGGGGTGTTTTTTATTACTTAGATAGTTTAGGAACTATGTAATATAATCCTATTTGTAGAGATTTAAAGATAAGAGGAGGACGGTATATGAGACAGATTTCAGGAAATAAGTTATTGGTAAAAGCGTTAAAAGAAGAAGGTGTAGATACAATCTTCGGATATCCGGGAGCATGTACAATTGATATCAGTGATGAATTGTATAAGCAGGATGAGATCCGAGTGATTCTTCCGAGACATGAACAGGCGCTGGTACATGAAGCAGATGCCTATGCAAGAACGACCGGGAAGGTGGGAGTTTGTCTTGTGACAAGTGGTCCCGGAGCGACCAATCTGGTAACAGGTTTGGCTACGGCAAATTATGACAGTGTACCGCTCGTATGCTTTACCGGTCAGGTAGCGCGTCATTTGATTGGAAATGATGCATTTCAGGAAGTAGATATTGTTGGAATTACAAGAAGTATTACAAAATACGGAGTGACAGTGCGAAAACGCGAAGATTTGGGACGAATTATAAAGGAAGCGTTCTACATTGCACGAACAGGAAAGCCGGGACCGGTCCTGGTAGATCTTCCAAAGGATGTTATGGCAGAACTTGGAAATGCAGAATATCCAAAAGATGTAAACATACGTGGATATAAGCCAAATACAAGTGTTCATATCGGACAGTTAAAACGTGCACTGAAGATGCTCCATAAAGCGAAAAGACCTTTGTTTCTTGCAGGCGGCGGCGTTAATATTGCCGGAGCAAATGCAATGTTTACAGAGGTAGTGGAGAAAACGAAGGTTCCTGTAGTAACGACGATTATGGGACGGGGGGCAATTCCGACCAGCCATACGCTGTTTATCGGTAATCTTGGAATGCATGGTGCCTATGCGGCAAACATGGCAGTCAGCGAATGTGATGTTCTGTTTTCCATCGGAACAAGATTTAACGACAGAATTACCGGAAAGCTGCATGCATTTGCTCCAAAGGCGCAGATTATTCATATAGATATCGATACCGCATCCATCTCTAGAAATATTCATGTAGATGTTCCGATTGTTGCTGATGCGAAGGCGGCAATCACGAAGATGAATGAATATGTAGAACCATGTATGACGGAAAAATGGCTGGCGAAGATAGCAGATTGGGAAGCAGAGCATCCGTTGGATATGAAGAAACATTCTACAATGGGACCAAAAGATATTATTGACGAGATCAACCGTCAGTTTGATGAGGCAATTGTGGTTACAGATGTAGGACAGCATCAGATGTTTGCAGCACAGTATACGGAGATTACAGCGAAAAAGAAAATCATTATGTCCGGAGGACTGGGAACGATGGGATATGGTTTCCCCGGTGCAATCGGCGCAAAGCTGGGCAATCCGGATACACCGGTCATTGCGATTTCCGGAGACGGCGGCATGCAGATGAACATTCAGGAGTTTGCAACAGCGGTATTGGAAGAACTTCCTTTGATTTTGTGTGTATTTAATAATACTTATCTTGGAATGGTTCGACAGTGGCAGAAGTTATTCTATGGAAAGCGCTATGGAATGACAAATCTGCGTTCCGGAGCTTTATTCCGCAGAACCAATGGTGAAGAGATGCCGGAATATACCCCGGATTTTATAAAACTGGCGGAAAGTTACGGCGCAAAAGGCATTCGTGTTACAAAGCGAGAAGAGATTGCGGCAGCCTTTGAGGAGGCAAAGAAAAATACAACGGTTCCGACTTTGATTGAATTTATCATTGATCCGGAAGAAATGGTTTATCCAATGATCCAGCCTGGCGGTACGTTAGAGCAGATGATCTTGGATTGTTAAGGAGGGAAAGTGTATGGATAATAATATGAAAAAGAGATGGATATCTTTATATGTAGAAAACCAGGTAGGTGTTCTTTCCAAAATTTCCGGGCTTTTTTCCGGCAAGTGTTATAATCTGGACAGTTTGACAGTAGGAACAACAGAAGATCCTACGGTATCCCGTATGACGATTGCAACAGTCAGTGACGATGAAACGTTTGAACAGATTAAAAAACAGTTAAATCGTATGGTAGAAGTCATCAAGGTAATTGATTTTACGAATGTTTTTGTTCGGATGAAAGAGATTCTTTATGTAAAAGTGCAGAAATGTTCCTTAGAAGA
>UMFB01031086.1_pt1 | contig 60627 bp, 59 predicted proteins | sample 1964921 | NCBI WGS metagenome assembly UMFB01 (sample SAMEA4836037, study PRJEB28245) | human gut metagenome | biome: gut microbiome; material: fecal sample | place: Denmark | collected 2008
CAACTGATATGGGGCGACCATTGTATGAAAAGTATGGATTTATAAAAATGAATGATGAAATGGAATTACCAGAGAGATAAACCCCCAGTTTGTTTAGCAGAGAGAAAAACAGAAAAATTAGAATTCGGCAAAGCAGGAGAGCAAAATTTAATAAGGATTTCTATTTTGAATTTTATTGTACAAAGTATCCAGAACAGGCGGAGCGTTGGGCTACACGATATGGAAAAAATACTGATTTTTATTATCAACCAAGAGATTATATCGCAGCATGTTATGGGGATGGAGTGATTTTATAAAATGAAAGAGGTGGCAATACTTTAAAAGCAGTGAGTATGCCTTGGATGATTGTTGCGGTGCTTTCTGTTTTGTATTGATAATTTTTAGCTGATATGTCAGAATTTTGAGAAGGCATGGGATGGAAATTTATGATACAATAGAATGTCCAGAGAAGGAAAACGACGAATAGATAGGAGTGTGTGACAATGGATAAAACGGATATACGTTATCAGTCTTATGTGAAAATATTAAGCGAAGAACTTGTTCCGGCGATGGGATGTACAGAACCGATTGCGATTGCTTATGCGGCGGCAAAAGCAAGAGAAGTATTGGGGATGATGCCGGACCAGGTGAAGATTGGAGTAAGTGACAATATCATTAAAAATGTAAAAAGTGTGGTGGTGCCGAACACCAACGGAATGCGTGGCATCGAAGCGGCAGCGGTAGCAGGAATTGTCGGTGGTGATGCAAGCAGACAACTGGAAGTCATTGCGGAAGTTACAGAAGAAGAAAAAGAAGTAATGAGGGAATTCTTGGAACAAACTCCGGTGAAAGTGGAAGCAATTGATAATGGAATTATTTTTGATATCATTATTACATTACATAAGGAGAATGCAAGTGCGGTTGTACGGATCAGCCAGTATCATACAAACATTGTCTATGTAGAGAAAAATGGAGAAGTGTTATTGGATGCGACGAAGGTAGAACAGAAAAATACCTGTGAAGATTTATCGGAAGTCGAAACAGGTTTGACTGATAAGTCTCTTCTGAATATCAAGGGTATTCTAGAATTTGCAGATACTTGTGAAATTGCAGATGTGAAGGCGGTACTTGACAGACAGATTCAATACAATTCTTTGATTGCGGAGGAAGGACTGTTAGGAGATTATGGTGCAAATATCGGATCTACTTATTTAAAATTTTATGGTTATGAGGTCAGAAACCGGGCGATTGCGAAAGCAGCGGCAGGATCGGATGCCAGAATGAGCGGATGTGAATTGCCGGTAATCATTAACTCAGGAAGTGGAAATCAGGGAATTACAGTATCTGTTCCGGTAATTGAATATGCCAAAGATCTGGCAGTTCCAAAAGAAAAACTGTATCGTGCACTGATTGTTTCCAATCTGATCGCAGTGCATGAAAAGACTGGAATCGGTCGTCTGTCTGCTTATTGCGGAGCTGTCAGCGCGGGCTGTGCGGCAGGATGCGGGATTGCCTATCTGCAAGGCGGGGATTACAGAGCAATCTCTCATACATTGGTAAATTCTCTTGCAATCGTATCCGGAATTATCTGTGATGGAGCAAAATCTTCCTGCGCTGCAAAGATTGCCTCCAGCGTAGAAGCAGGAATTCTGGGATTTCATATGTATCAGAATGGGCAGCAGTTCCGCGGCGGAGAGGGAATTGTAACAACAGGAGTTGAGGCAACTATACGTAATGTCGGGCAGCTTGGCAGAGAGGGAATGCGTCAGACGGATAAAGAAATTGTAAAAATCATGCTGAATGAACAAAGCAATGAGGAATAGTCAAAAGGTCATAATCATAGAAAGGACAATAAAATTATGCGTGAAATGGACTTTACAATTGAAGATGTGAATGCGCTGAAAATCGGGCAGGAAATTGAGGTCATTGAGAGCCAGCTGCCGTCTTCTTATTATTATACAATGGAACATGCGCTTGGTATGAGCGGAAATTTTAAAAGTACAGAACGATTAAAAACAAGAAAGGGAATTGTGAAAGAAATTAAAGAAACACCGAGATTTCATGTGGCGGTACTTGAATTTGATGAATAAGTTCTGAAACAAGATGGAGGTCGATTTAGTAAGGGGGTCGATCTCTAAATTTTTCTTGTAAAATGTTATAGTATGAAGTATACTTATAACATATCAGAAGGTTTTCCGCTGCGCGGAACAAACAAACGAGATGGAGGTATTTATGAATAGTTTTTACGCATCCCGCAAAGTGCGTTTTGAAATCTGGCCAGACTTTACTGCACATTTTAAAAGTGAAACGACAGCCGGTTCTTATTCGGCAGATATTGATGAGATTATGAACGATTTTCAGAAGGATTTTTTGGAAATCAGTAAAAAAGAGATTGAAAACTATTTTCAGAAAATGCAGAAACAGGTTGCAGAAGGAATTCTCAAACCTTCTACGGTAGCAAAGAAATTTCGAGAGCTGCATTCGTTTGCAGAATTCATTTGTGAAAATCGAGAAAAATATAAGGTGGATATAAAGTTTGAAGATGGATTTTATCCATATTTAAAAAAGGTTGTGAAACAAGAAAAATATGCAAAGTCAATCCCGGCAGAACATATGGATAAATTGTTAGGGGCTGCAAAAAAAGATCCAATGGCATATACCATTTTAACGCTGCTTTATCGGGTGGGCGTTTCTTCCAGTGAAATTGTCAGTTTGAAAGAACAGGATCTTGCGGCGTATGACAATGGAGCATATATGACGGTGCAGGAGAGAGAGGACGTTCTTTATTTGCCGGAAGATGTGTTTCTGGTATTGGAACAATATATGAGAGAAAAATCAGATTCTGAATATTTATTTGTGAACAGCCGGGGAAATCCACTGAATCTCATGTATATTAGTCGAATGATGCGAAAGTATACAGAAAAGGCAGGAATACCGTCATACAGTGCGGAAAGCGTACGTAATACGTGTGGGATAAATTTATTTGCATATGGAGCAAAACCGGAGCAGGTTGCTGCACAGATGGGGATAACAGAGATACAGATTCATCGATATCAAAATCTTTCTTATAAAGAAAATTTACTAAAGGCAGCAAACCGCCTTGTGCAGATTCATGTTGAACCGCCAAAGCGGGGAAAATAAAGAAAAACGAGAACATCATAATGCGTGGAAAAACAAGAGATGGCAGTAAAAAAAACTTGCACTTTAACGTGGAAAAGTCTATAATGAAAAATGATTTTTTGAAAATTAAAGGAAACTTGTAAATGGAAAATCATATGAAAAGAGGGATATGATTATGAGTATTAGAATTGGTATTTTAGGTTATGGAAATCTGGGACGAGGAGTAGAATGTGCGGTGAAACAGAATCCGGATATGGAACTTGTTGCAGTATTTACACGCAGAAGTCCGGAAAATGTGCATATTATGACGGAAACTGCTGCTGTTTGTCATGTGGCAGAAGCAGAACAATGGAAAGATAAAATAGATGTTATGATTCTTTGTGGCGGAAGCGCTACAGATTTGCCGGAGCAGACTCCGAAGTTTGCAGAATTGTTTCATGTAGTAGATAGTTTTGATACACATGCCAGAATCCCGGAGCATTTTGCAAATGTGGATGCTGCAGCGAAAAAGAGCGGAAAGGTTGGAATTATTTCTGTAGGCTGGGATCCAGGAATGTTTTCTCTGAACCGGATGTATGCCAGTGCAGTATTGCCGGAAGGAAAAGACTATACATTCTGGGGGAAAGGTGTGAGCCAGGGACATTCGGATGCAATTCGAAGAATTGACGGTGTGAAAGATGCAAAGCAGTATACCATCCCGGTAGAAGAGGCATTGGAAGCAGTTCGAAGTGGTGAAAATCCGGAACTTACGACTCGGCAGAAACATACAAGAGAATGTTTTGTAGTATTAGAAGATGGGGCAGATGCCGCTAAAGTAGAAGAAGAAATTAAGACTATGCCGAATTATTTTGCGGATTATGATACGATTGTACATTTTATCAGTGAAGAAGAACTGAAACGTGATCACAGTGGTATTCCGCATGGTGGATTTGTCTTGAGAAGCGGAAAGACAGGATGGAATGGAGAAAACAGACATTTAATTGAATATAGTCTGAAGTTAGATTCCAATCCGGAATTTACATCCAGTGTGATAGTTGCGTATGCAAGAGCTGCATACAAATTAGCATCGGAAGGGCAGTGTGGATGTAAAACTGTTTTTGATATTGCACCTGCATATCTGAGTCCAAAAGATGGGGCAGAATTGCGTGCTGCAATGCTGTAATCGTTGAGCGGGAGGAAATGAGATGACAACAGAACGTGTAGAAAATATGTGCGGTGGAGATGGTCATGTGATCATCAAGCGCATTCTTGGAGAAAAAGAGTTAAACGGAAAGTGCAGAATGTATGCACAGGTAACACTGGAACCGGGATGTTCCTTGGGATATCATGAACATCATAAGGAAAGTGAAACATATTATATTCTGTCTGGTGAAGGAGAGTATGATGATAACGGACACCTTCGACCGGTGAAAGCAGGAGATGTTACATTTACTCCGGACAGCTGCGGACATGGATTGCGGAATACCGGCTTAGAGGATCTGGTATTTATGGCATTGATTATTTTGGATTAAAATGAATCATTGATTTTTTGTTAAGAAAAATAGATATAAAAATGGAAAAAGTCTTTATAAATTGTGCTTTTTTACGTATTTCTTTAATCAAATTTCTTTTGAAAATACAAGAAAGGAGATATATTATTTATGGCCAAGAAAAAGTTAGCATTAACAATGGTCATTGCAACTACATTAGCGGTTTCTTCTATATTCAGTAGCTTGCCAACTATTGTTTATGCACAAGAAAATATTGAATCAGAGAACACTTCATCTGAGCAGACAGAAAATAGTGTTGCAAAAGTAGGGGAAATATATTATGAGCATTTGGTGGATGCGATTAATGCATCAAGTGCCGAATAGCCTGCTGTAATGTTGAAAGATATCAATGATAGTAGCGAGATGTTTGCAATAGAAAATAAAAATGCTGTTCTTAATACTAATGGATTTACATGGAAAGATGAAAGTCAAATTGTAGATCATTCGGGAGCATACGATGCAATATATACTCCAGATAATACAGAACACTATGAAACTTTAGAAGTCAAAATTGATATCTTTATGTATGATAAACCAGATACAGATAGTCCGAACAATGATAAAGGTATTCCAGAAACAGGAGACCAAACAAACGTAGGATTATTTACCTCTTTATTTTCAGTGAATGGTTTAGGCATTGCAGTATTGGCAGTATTAAAGAAAAAGAAAGTACTAGAAAATAAATAATCGTTTTAAAGTGGCGGGGTCACCTTTGCAGTTGAGCGAACATCAAGCGCTCGTTATCTGACAAGAAGGCAAAAAACAAAAGACAATACACAAAAACAAGAGGAAAACGCTGTGTTTATAAGGCAAAACCGCTTTTAACAAGGTATTAACTAAAAAGACACTCATTTAACACATAAAATTGAATAAGACATAGAGAAGACAGTTGATTTCAAATAAGAAATTGATTGTCTTTTCTGGGTTCTAAGTCGATAGTTGGGGTGGGATTTTATAAATCCTACTCCATTGTTGCATTTGAAGGAATTTAGGTGTTTTATTGGAACTGAAAGGCAAAGGCTGTCGTTAAATGGAAAGTTATTTGGAGAAAGGCAAAAGTCTTGAATCAAATCTTCTCAAAGAAAATAATAGCCAAGCGCGGATATATATCCATGTTTGACTATTATCTGGTATTTTGTATTTTAATATGCTGTCTTGTACAGAAATTATAGGGAAATGCTGTGCTTTCGGAACAGACAGGAAATGACACCTGCGAGACAAAGACCAAACAACGCATTGTGCATAGACCCAAATACATCCAGAGCACCTTTGAGTCCCTTGAGAATGTCGGGAGACTCCGGTATCCATCGGTTTGTAAAGAAAGCAATATAGGAGAGAAGATACAGTAGGATAAAAGAGGTCAGACCTCTGCCTACGTCTTCGCGATGGCTGCCATATTTATCTCGTACCCGTACTTTTGTCATAGCCCAGAGTATAGAAATAATTTCATAAAAGATCAGAAGAGCTGCTACAGAAAAATAAGCTGCCAAGACCGGTGGATAGGTGTTTGTTGAAACGGCTGTTTCAATATCACCATAGGGTGCACTGCCGCGGAAAAAATTATATCCCATTAAAATCATGATCGCCAGCATCAGAATCAAAGAGAGATTGCGGATGAAGGAACGAGTGATTCCGAACACCGCCTCTCCGCCTTTTTGAATTGGTGCGGCAAGCCGGGTTGGGCGATGTCTTCTCCGAGAACGATGTTTTGGGGAAGAAGAGGGGTTCTTTGAAAAGTAAGTATCTTCTTCAAATTCCTCATCATATTGGTCATACGTATCCTCATCGTCGTATTCATCTATGGTTAAATCATATTTGGAGGAATGATGTGTGGGGGTGTCAGAATGGTTTAAAGGAATATCATCCTCATAAGTTACTTCAAAGTGATCATCAAAAAAGTCCGCGTTTTTGTTTTTGAAACGCATAAAATTCTCCTTTCCTGCGGGAAAATCTACTTATCAAAATCCCGATGGTCAATATAGTAGTATGATTTTGTGGAAAAGACAAGGGCAGACATGAAAAATTCATAAAGTTCTAAGAAATGCAGGGCAAGTTTGTGATATAATGATTGCACATCGTGTCATTCAGCTGACATATACGATGAAAGGTGTAAAAAAGAGGATTGTATTATGAATGTTTTGAATTTGGAACATATTAGTAAGGTGTTCGGTGAGAAAACAATTTTTGATGATATTTCCTGCGGAATCCAGGATGGAGATAAAATAGGAATTATCGGAATTAATGGGACAGGTAAAACGACGCTTTTGAAGATTATAGCAGGATTGGAAACTCCGGATGATGGTCAGGTAGTGATGCAAAATGGACTTCGTCTGACATATTTGGCGCAGAATCCGGAATTTCCGGAAGATGCTACAGTTTTATCGTATGTTATGGGCAATTCAGTAGAAGAAATTTCAGATTGGAATATAGAAAGTAATGCGAAAACGATTTTGACGAGACTTGGGATAGCAGACTTTGAAGAGCCGATTTCTCATTTGTCCGGCGGACAGAAGAAACGCGTTGCCCTTGCAGGTGTATTAGTCAATCCGGCAGATATTCTGATATTGGACGAGCCTACAAACCATTTAGATAATGAAATGGTAGTCTGGCTGGAAGAATTTTTGAATAAATTTCGCGGCGTTGTGATTATGGTGACCCATGATCGTTATTTTTTGGATAGGGTGACGAATCGGATCATAGAAATCAGCCATGGAAAATTATATTCCTATATGGCGAAATATTCAGAATTTCTGGAGCAGAAAGCACAGAGGGAAGAAATGGAACTGGCGTCTGAACGAAAACGAAAAAGTATGCTCCGTATGGAATTAGAGTGGGCAAAGCGTGGATGCCGCGCACGAAGTACAAAACAACGTGCAAGATTGGAACGGCTGGAAGCTCTGAAAAATGGAAAAGTGCCGTTACAGGATGCAAATGTAGAATTGGATTCGGTCGAAACGAGAATGGGGAAGAAGACAATTGAGCTGCATCATATCAGTAAGAAATATGGAGATAAGATTTTAATCAATGATTTTGATTATATTGTGCTGAAAAATCAACGTTTGGGAATCATTGGTGCAAATGGCTGCGGTAAATCGACATTAATGAAAATTATTACAGGAAATTTGCAGCCGGACTCCGGAGAGGTAGAAATCGGAGATACCGTTCAGATCGGTTATTTTGCGCAAGAGGCAACGGAGATGGATGAGAATCAGCGTGTGATTGATTACATCAAGGACACAGCGGAATATGTGCCTGTCAAAGACGGACGTATTAGTGCATCGCAGATGCTGGAGCGTTTTTTGTTTGATTCGTCAATGCAGTACACGCCGATCGGCAAGCTTTCAGGAGGAGAAAAAAGAAGGCTATATCTGCTGAAGGTCTTGATGGAGGCACCGAATGTACTGGTGTTGGATGAACCTACAAATGATCTGGATATTCCAACGTTGACGATTTTGGAAGATTATCTTCAGTCTTTTGCAGGGATTGTAATTGCAGTGTCTCATGACCGATATTTTTTGGACAATATGGCGGATCGTATGTTTGCTTTTGAGGAAAATGGACGGTTGGTTCAATATGAAGGTGGATATACAGATTATTTGGAGGCAGTGCAGCGAAAAGCACAGACGGATCTGAATATACAAAAGTCTGTTTCTGTGCAGAATGAGGAAAAAAAGACGGATAAAAAGGGATGGAAACAAAATCAGCCTGTAAAACTTAAATTTTCATTTAAAGAACAGCGGGAGTTTGAACGGATTGATGAAGAAATTGCAGATTTGGAGAAAAAAATAGAAACAATAGAGGCGGAAATTTTGGCGAATGCTACAAATTCAGCAAAATTATCTGAACTGATGGCTGAGAAAGAATCTGCGGAACAATTTTTGGAAGAAAAGATGGACCGATGGGTATATCTGAATGATCTGGCAGAGAAAATTGCAGAACAGTAAATACCGGAGTGCAACATATTTACATATAATTGCACGAAATTTGTATGTACATTTTCAGAGGTCTATTCTATAATAACAGTAACGTAAACAGAGAAAAGCATAAAGGAGGAAACAAAATGCAGAAACCAGTTTTAGTCATTATGGCGGCAGGAATGGGAAGCAGATATGGAGGATTAAAACAGATTGATCCGGTAGACGCGGATGGTCATATTATTATGGACTTTTCAATTTTTGATGCAAAGAGAGCCGGATTTGAAAAAGTTGTTTTCATTATAAAAAAAGCAATTGAAAAAGAATTTAAAGAAGGAATCGGAAACAGAATCAGTGAGTATATGGATGTAGATTATGTATACCAGGAATTGGATACATTGCCGGAAGGGTTTGAAGTACCGGAGGGAAGAGAAAAACCATTTGGAACCGGTCACGCAATTCTGAGTTGTAAGGATGTCGTGAAGGGACCTTTCGCAGTTATCAATGCGGATGATTATTATGGGGTGCACGCATTTCAGGAAATTTATCAATATCTCTCAGTAAATGAAGATGATGAGAAGTATCGATATGCAATGGTAGGCTACATTTTGTCTAATACCTTGACAGAGAACGGATATGTTTCCAGAGGAATTTGTGAGACGGATGCGGAAGGTTATCTGACAGGAATTACAGAGCGTACACATATCGAGAATCGAGAAAACGGTGTTGCATATACAGAAGATGACGGAGTAAACTGGACGCCGCTTTCAGCGGAGAGTATCGCATCTATGAACTTATTCGGCTTTACTGCAAGTATGTTGAATGAGCTGGAAGCAGGATTTCCGAGATTTTTGGAAACTGGATTGAAGGAAAATCCAATGAAATGTGAGTATTTCCTCCCATCGGTGGTTGGAGAGCTGATCGAGCAGGATAAGGCGACTGTAAAAGTTTTAAAATCAACAGATCGTTGGTATGGTATTACATATAAAGAGGATAAGCAGGCTGTTGTAGATGCGATTAAGCGTTTGAAAGAAGAGGGTGTTTATCCGGAGCATTTGTGGAAGGCATGATTCTGAACCCGATAAGATATGGGAGAAGATAGAGAAAAGAAGAAAAGGAGAGGTTTGATATGGCAATTTTAGTAGCTGGTGGTGCCGGATATATCGGAAGCCACACTTGTGTAGAACTTTTGGAAAGAGGATATGAAGTTGTTGTTGTCGACAATCTGTATAATTCAAGTGAAGTTGCGCTGGAACGAGTACAGGAGATTACCGGAAAAGAATTAAAATTCTATAAAGGAGATATTCTGAATAGAGAAGATCTGGAACCGATTTTTGAAAATGAGAACATCGAGGCAGTGATTAATTTTGCGGGCTTAAAAGCTGTTGGCGAGTCGGTAGCAAAACCTTGGGAATATTATCATAATAACATTACAGGAACGTTGATCCTTTGTGATGTGATGAGAAAGCATAACTGCAAGAACATGATCTTCAGTTCTTCAGCAACTGTATATGGAGATCCGGCAGAGATTCCGATTACTGAGAATTGTCCAAAGGGCGAAATTACCAATCCGTATGGACGTACTAAGGGAATGCTGGAGCAGATTTTAACAGATCTTCATACCGGAGATCCGGAATGGAATATCATGCTGTTACGTTATTTTAACCCGATCGGAGCACACAAATCCGGAAAAATCGGTGAAGATCCAAAGGGAATCCCGAATAATCTTGTTCCGTATATTGCACAGGTTGCAGTTGGTAAGCTGGATAAGCTGGGCGTGTTCGGAGATGATTATGATACTCATGATGGTACAGGAGTAAGAGACTATATTCATGTAGTGGATCTTGCTATCGGACATGTAAAAGCAATTGAAAGAATGAAAACTGCCAAGGGTGTACATGTATACAATCTTGGAACAGGAACAGGATATAGTGTTCTGGATGTTGTAAAGGCATATGAAAAAGCATGTGGAAAGGAAATTCCATATGAAATAAAACCGCGCCGGGCGGGAGACATTGCTACATGTTATTGTAATGCGGCAAAAGCAAAAGAAGAGCTTGGATGGGTTGCAGAACGTGGAATCGAAGAGATGTGTGAAGATTCCTGGAGATGGCAGTCTAATAACCCAGACGGATATCGTGGATAATTCTATATTTAAATAATTGAACACTTCTGCAGATTTGTCCTGCGTCTGAAACAGATACAGGTGGAACTGCAGGAGTGTTTTATATTTTTAATTTTCTATTGACAAGTTTCAAAAATATTGTTATTATTTAAAAACAGAACGCACTCTGTTTTTCGAATATAGGAGGAGAAAAGTATGAGAAAACAGGTATATTCATTGCTGGTAGATAATAATCCGGGAGTGCTGAGTCGGATCGCAGGTCTGTTCAGCCGGCGCGGATATAGCATCGACAGCATTACATCAGGCACAACACTGAATACAAATTTTACCAGAATTACAGTCGTGGCAACCGGGGACGAACAGATTTTATCTCAGATTGAGAAACAGGTTCGAAAACTGGAAGATGTCAGAGAGATTAAAGTGCTGAAAGACGGTGAATCAGTTTTTCGGGAGCTGATCATGGTGAAGATTCGTGTAAATGCACAGCAGCGTACAGAATTGAATTCAATCGCGGATATATTCCGGGCGAAGATTGTAGACGTGGAAAAAGAATCCCTGATCGTGGAATTGACCGGAGATCAGTCCAAACTGGACGCTTTCTTGAATCTGCTGGATGGTTATGAGATTCTGGAATTGGTGCGAACAGGAATTACCGGACTTTCCAGAGGAAGTAAGGATGTTACAATATTGTTATAACAAGCAACAGCAAGCTAGAGGCGTTCGCCTTTAACTACATAGAAAAATGAATAAGGCCGAAAAGTTTTCGGCAGACAATGATTAGGAGGAATGTTAAAATGGCAGCAAAAATTTATTATCAGGAAGATTGTAACCTTTCTATGTTAGAGGGCAAAACAATTGCAATTATCGGCTATGGAAGTCAGGGACATGCACATGCATTAAATTTAAAAGATTCCGGATGCAAAGTAATTATCGGTTTGTATGAAGGAAGTAAGTCATGGAAAAGAGCAGAAGAGCAGGGCTTCGAAGTATTTACAGCAGCTGAAGCTGCAAAACAGGCTGACATCATTATGATTTTGATCAATGATGAGAAACAGGCAGCGATGTATAAAAAGGATATTGAGCCGAATCTGGAAGAAGGCAATATGTTAATGTTTGCACATGGTTTTAACATTCATTTTGGTCAGATCGTACCGCCGGCTTACGTTGATGTTACTATGATTGCTCCAAAAGGACCGGGACATACAGTAAGAAGTGAGTATGAAGTAGGAAAGGGTGTTCCATGTCTGGTAGCTGTAGAGCAGGATGCAACCGGAAAGGCATTGGACAAAGCACTTGCTTATGCAGCGGGTATCGGCGGAGCAAGAGCAGGAGTTCTGGAGACTACATTTAGAACAGAAACAGAGACAGACCTCTTCGGAGAACAGGCAGTTCTCTGCGGTGGAGTTTGTGCATTGATGCAGGCTGGATTTGAAACATTGACAGAGGCAGGATATGATCCGAGAAACGCTTATTTCGAATGTATCCATGAAATGAAATTGATCGTTGATCTGATTTATCAGTCTGGTTTCGCGGGAATGAGATATTCCATTTCCAATACAGCTGAGTATGGTGATTATATCACAGGACCAAAGATTATTACTGAGGAGACAAAGAAGACAATGAAGAAGATTCTGAAAGATATTCAGGATGGTACTTTCGCAAAAGACTTCTTGTTGGATATGTCTGCTGCAGGTGGACAGGCACACTTCAAAGCTATGAGAAAACTTGCGTCTGAACATCCGTCAGAAAAAGTCGGCGAAGAGATCAGAAAGCTGTACAGCTGGAGTGATGAGGATAAGCTGATCAACAACTAATCATATTATATTATGAATTTATAAATGAAAATCAAAAAGGATCGAACTCTGCGAATGGGAAGAGTTTCGATCCTTTTTATTAAAAAATTATCTTGAAAATAAGTATAAAAAAACATCTGCCATGACGGTAGCAGATGTTTTTGTGTCTGTTAAATTCTATGATAAAACCATGAAATATTAAGCAATGCTGTCTACTGCTTTGGAAAGACGAGCAACTTTTCTGGAAACTGTATTTTTGTGATAAACACCCTTTGTTCCAGCTTTTGTGATCTCAACGATAGCAGCTTTTAAAGCTGTCTTAGCTGTTTCAACATCTTTCGCTTCAACTGCAGCCTCAACCTTCTTTACAGCAGTTTTCACTTTAGATTTGATTGCTTTATTTCTAGCAGCCTTTGTCTCGTTTACTAAAATTCTTTTCTTAGCGGATTTAATGTTAGCCAATCTGTACACCTCCAACCATTGTAATTTTCAAATGTAAATTTGTTTTGTTGGACTCGGACACGGACGTTCCAACGAAACATACTCATTTATTTTATGCCAAGTACTTGTACTTGTCAATACATAATTCGGAAATTATTGCAAAAACTAGAAGTATTCAAAATTTCGGAGGTAAAAAGATGATTGAGAAGTATAGTGTGAGGACTGATCTTGCATTGGAAGAAAAGGAACGGTTCGAATCAGACAATGTGGAAATTCAGGGAGTGGTTTTGGAAGAGGAGTATGATGACCAATGCGAGATGAGAATTACAAGAGTGAAAGTAGAGACTGAAAACGGTGCAAAAGTAATGGGAAAACCGGTAGGGGTATATTTGACGCTGGAGGCTCCGAATCTGGCAGTTCCGGATGAGGATTATCATAGAGAAATATCACTGAAATTGGCGGAGTATTTGAAAGAATTGATAGGAAAAGAAATGCTGGAGCGGGAAGAACTTTCCGTTTTGGTGATCGGTTTGGGAAATCGTGAAGTGACACCGGATGCGTTAGGTCCTTATGTTGCTGAACAGGTATGTGTGACAAGACATATTGTAAAAGAATATGGAAAGTACGCAATGGGGATGGAGCATGTAAAATCAGTAAGTGCAGTTGTACCCGGGGTTATGGGGCAGACAGGAATGGAAAGTCAGGAAATTGTGAAGGGGGTCGTAAAGGAGACCGAGCCGGATCTGGTTATTGCTGTAGATGCTCTGGCAGCAAGAAACAGCCGCCGTTTAAATCGCACGATTCAGATTGCAGATACCGGTATTCATCCGGGGTCAGGTGTGGGGAATCATAGAAATGGACTAACCCGGGAAACGATGGGGATTCCGGTGATTGCGATCGGAGTGCCGACGGTAGTTGATGCGGCAACGATTGTAAATGATACGATGGAGAATTTTATTGAGGCGCTGGAGTCTTCTAAGATGTTGAAAGGTGTCGGTGATGTTTTGAAGACGTACAGCAATGCAGAAAAGTATGAATTGGTGAAAGAGCTGATTTCTCCACATTTGAATGGAATGTTTGTTACTCCAAAAGATGAAGATGAGATGGTAAAACAGATCAGTTATACCATTTCTGAGGCGTTGAACGTTTTGTTTACGGATTCAGAACAAGGTCAGGCGGTATAATCATAAGAAAAACCGCATATAAAGAAGGAAAAGGAGGAATGAAAATGCGGAAATGGAAAATAGATCGAGAAAGTATGGCAGGTGGTATAGCTGCCATCTTTCTCATTGTTGCGGGTACATATTTCTTTTTTGGAAATGGCAGTCTGTGGGGAGCCGGGTGGAAATATTCCGTACAGCGACAACTGGTACAACGGGTGGAAAATGTTTATTTTCCGGGATTGCTGTATGTGTTTCAAGGACCGAAAAAAACGGCGGGAGAATGGCTGAAAGAACAGGCGATGACATGGATTCCGATCGTGGGTTATGTGGATGCGCAGAAGGCGTATGAGGGATATGTAGAAGATGAAGAAACGATTGCCAAAATTCTTGCGAGTCAGGCGGAAGATGGACATATGCTGGATGAAAGCGGGAACCCCAAAGGAGAGATTCCGCCGGTTGAAAATGTTGTGCCGCAGACAGGAACTCCGACATTGGATATGTCAATTGAGCGGCTGCGGGATTTTGATTATCTGCTCGGCAATTTTTACATTGTGGACAGCAGTACGATGATCGGGCCGGAGCAGCTAAATCCCGATGATTTACTGAATCGGAATATGAAAATAAATGTAGAGAGCAAGGGACCGAAAATTTTAATTTTCCATACGCATTCTCAGGAGGAATTTGTGGATTCTACACCGGGAGATCCTTCTACCAGCATTGTAGGAGTGGGGGAGTATTTGACGCAATTACTGAATGCGAAAGGAATTGAAACCATACATGATACGGGCGTTTATGATATTATCAATGGACAATTGGACCGGAGCAGCGCTTATGAAAATGCAGAAGCATCTATAAGACCGATTCTGGAGGCAAATCCTACTATAGAAGTTGTGATCGATCTGCATCGGGATGGAGTGGCTGAAGAAACTCATTTGGTAACGGATATCGGAGGAAAACCTACGGCGAAGATTATGTATTTTAATGGACTGAGCCGTACGCGGGTGAATGGAGATATTGATTATTTGTATAATCCCTATATACAGGACAATCTGGCATTTTCTCTGCAGATGCAGATCGCATCAGAAACCCTGTATCCCGGATTTGTCCGGCCGATTTATTTGCGTGGATATCGATATAATTTACATCTGATGCCAAAATCACTTTTGATCGAGGCGGGAGCACAAACCAATACAGTGGGAGAAATGAAAAATGCGATGGAGGTATTGGCGGAAACATTATATCATGTATTAATTGGGGATTGAAAAGAGAAATGGTTGTATGATAAGATAAGTAAATGATACAGAAAACGGGCAAGGTTGAGAGATTCGTCTTTCAGCCTTGAATTTATGGGATGGCAGAGATGAATTTCTGCAAAGAAACCCAGCAGGAGGCAGTTTATGGCAAGTAAAAATACATACGATGCGGACAGTATTTCCGTATTAGAAGGACTGGAAGCAGTCAGGAAACGTCCGGGAATGTATATCGGAAGTGTGTCTACAAAGGGACTGAATCATTTGATTTATGAGATTGTGGACAACTCTGTGGATGAGCATCTGGCAGGATTTTGTTCAGAAATTCATGTAACACTGGAAAAGGATGGATCTGCTACAGTAGAGGATAATGGACGAGGTGTTCCGGTAGGGATGCACCAGAAGGGAATATCAGCAGCCCGTCTTGTATATACGACATTACATGCGGGAGGAAAGTTTGATGATTCTGCATATAAGACAAGCGGAGGTCTGCATGGGGTGGGCTCGTCAGTAGTCAATGCGCTTTCCACCTATATGGAAGTATGGATCAGCAGAGAAGGTGCGATTCACCATGATCGTTATGAGAGAGGTATTCCGACAATTGAATTGGAAAATGGATTACTTCCAATTGTTGGAAAGACAAGAAAGACTGGAACAAAGGTGAATTTTTTGCCGGATGACACGATTTTTGAAAAAACCAGATTTCGTGCAGAAGAGATTAAGAGCCGTATGCATGAGACTGCATATTTGAATCCATCTCTGACAATTGTGTTTGAAGATAAGCGAATGGATGAACCGGAAGTGGTTACCTATCATGAGCCGGATGGAATTCTTGGGTTTATAAAAGACCTGAACCAGAAGAAAGAAACATTGCACGAGCCGATTTATTTCAAAGGTGAATCGGACGGAATTGAAGTGGAAGTGGCGCTGCAGTATGTCAATGAATTTCATGAAAATGTTCTGGGATTTTGTAATAACATTTATAATTCTGAAGGCGGAACACATTTGACAGGTTTTAAGACAACCTTTACAACTGTTATGAATCAATATGCAAGAGAACTGGGGATTTTGAAAGAAAAAGATGCCAATTTTACAGGGGCAGATATCCGAAACGGAATGACAGCAATTGTATCTATTAAGCATCCGGATCCGAGGTTCGAAGGACAGACAAAGACAAAATTGGATAATCCGGACGCTGCAAAAGCAACAGGAAAGGTGACCGGGGATGAGATTGTGCTTTTCTTTGACCGAAATCTGGAAACGTTAAAGAGTGTTCTGTCCAGTGCTGAGAAAGCAGCTAAGATACGTAAGACAGAGGAAAAGGCAAAGACGAATCTTTTGACAAAGCAGAAGTATTCTTTTGACAGCAATGGAAAGCTGGCGAATTGTGAAAGCAGAGATCCGAAGAAGTGCGAGATCTTTATTGTAGAGGGAGATTCTGCGGGAGGATCTGCAAAGACAGCTCGTGACCGGAATTACCAGGCAATTCTTCCAATCCGGGGTAAGATTTTGAACGTGGAGAAGGCAAGTATCGATAAGGTGCTTGCAAATGCAGAAATTAAGACTATGATCAATGCATTTGGCTGCGGATTTTCAGAAGGATACGGCAATGACTTTGATATTACAAAGCTGCGGTATGATAAGATCATTATTATGGCAGATGCGGATGTCGATGGAGCTCATATTTCTACACTGTTATTAACACTATTCTATCGTTTCATGCCGGAATTGATTTATGAAGGTCATGTATATATCGCAATGCCGCCGCTTTATAAAGCAATGCCGAAAAAAGGCGAGGAAGAATATTTATACGATGATGCCGCATTGGAACGGTACAGAAAGACACATGACGGTGCATTTACACTCCAGCGATATAAAGGCCTTGGAGAGATGGACGCGCAGCAGCTGTGGGAGACTACATTGGATCCGGAGCATCGGTTGTTAAAGCTGGTAGAGATTGAAGATGCGCGAATGGCATCCAGTGTGACCGAGATGCTGATGGGAACGGAAGTGCCGCCGAGACGTGCATTTATTTATGAAAATGCCACAGAAGCAGAACTGGATGTATAAGGAGAATGAGAATGAGTGACAAGGAATCACAGATTATCCGAACAGAATATTCGGATCTGATGAAGAAATCATATATAGATTATGCGATGAGCGTCATTATAGCCAGAGCACTGCCGGATGTGCGGGATGGTCTGAAACCGGTACAGCGAAGAACACTGTACGATATGCATGAACTGGGAATTCGCTATGACAAGCCGTATCGAAAATGTGCGCGTATTGTCGGAGACACTATGGGAAAATACCATCCGCATGGAGATAGTTCGATTTATGAATCATTGGTAGTAATGGCACAGGACTTTAAAAAGGGGATGGTCCTGGTAGACGGACATGGAAATTTTGGCTCCATCGAAGGGGACGGAGCTGCTGCTATGCGTTATACAGAAGCACGTTTGGCGAAATTTACGCAGGAGGCGTATTTATCGGATTTGGATAAAAATGTTGTAGATTTCGGTCCGAACTTTGATGAGACAGAAAAAGAACCTGTTGTTCTTCCGGTCAGAGTTCCGAATTTGCTTGTGAATGGAGCGGAAGGAATTGCGGTTGGTATGGCAACCAGTATTCCGACGCACAATCTGGCAGAAGTAATTGACGCAGTCAAAGCATATATGAAAAACAATGAGATCAGTACCAAGCAGTTGATGAAATATGTAAAAGGTCCGGATTTCCCGACCGGCGGGATTGTGGTGAATAAGGATGATCTGTTGGATATTTATGAAACCGGACAGGGAAAAATCAAGATTCGCGGGAAGGTGGAAGTTGAGGAATTAAAAGGCGGCAAGAAGCAGCTTGTAATTTCGGAGATTCCATACACGATGATCGGAAGCGGCATCGGTAAATTTTTAAATGATGTGGCGAATTTAGTGGAATCAAAGAAAACAACCGATATTGTGGATATTTCCAACCAATCTTCCAAGGAAGGCATTCGTATCGTACTGGAGTTAAAACGTGGGGCGGATGCAGAGAATCTGAAAAATATGCTTTATAAAAAGACACGGCTGGAAGATACATTTGGTGTCAATATGCTGGCAGTTGCAAATGGAAGACCAGAAACATTGGGCTTAAAAGCAATTATAGAACATCATGTGGATTTTCAGTTTGAACTGGCGACACGCAAATATAAAACATTGCTTGCAAAAGAACTGGAACGTAAGGAAGTGCAGGAAGGTCTGATCAAGGCTTGCGATGTGATTGACTTGATTATTGAAATTTTACGGGGAAGTAAATCGGTCAAAGATGCCCGCGCTTGTTTAGTACACGGTGTAACAGAGAACATCAAGTTTAAGAGCAATATTTCCAAGAAAATGGCAGCAATGCTCCGGTTTACAGAACGTCAGGCGACAGCGATTCTGGAAATGCGTCTGTATAAGCTGATCGGATTGGAAATTGAAGCGCTGCAGAAAGAGCATGAAGAGACATTGAAGAACATTGCCAGATATGAGGATATTTTGAATCATTATGATTCTATGGCAAATGTCATCATGGAGGAATTGGATGCCTTTAAGAAGGAGTATGGAAGAAAACGTCGTACAGCAGTAGAAAATGCAGAAGAAGCGGTCTATGAAGAGAAAAAGATTGAAGAGCAGGAAGTTGTTTTCCTGATGGATCGTTTTGGATATGCGAAAACAGTGGATATCTCTGTCTATGAACGAAACAGAGAGGCTGCGGATAAGGAAAATAAGTACATTGTACAGTGTTTGAATACCGGAAGAATCTGTATTTTCACAGATACCGGAAAGATGCATCAGGTGAAGGTGCTGGATCTTCCGTATGGAAAATTCAGAGATAAGGGAACGCCGATCGATAATGTAAGCAATTATACCAGCGCAGAGGAACGAATTGTGATGGTCTGCGATGCAGAGCAGATGCGATTCGCAAAATTATTGTTTACAACGAAACAGGGAATGATCAAACGTGTGGAAGGAACAGAATTTCAGGTAACGAAACGTACGATCGCGGCAACGAAACTTCAGGAAGAGGATGAAGTGGTGGGTGTACAGGTGATCAATGAGAACCAGCAGGTCGTACTTCAGACAAAAGAAGGATTTTTCCTGAGATTCCCGGCAGAAGAAGTGCCGGAGAAAAAGAAAGGCGCAATTGGCGTGCGTGGAATCCGCCTGAAGAAAACAGATGAAGTTGAACATGCTTATCTGTTTGAAGAAGGAACAGAGTGTAAGGTTACATATAAAGAAAAAGAAGTCAGTCTGAATCGGTTGAAGGCGGCAAAACGAGATGGAACCGGAACAAAAACACGAGGATGATGAAAATTTGTACGCATTTGCGCGTATTTTCTGGAAATTCCCTTGCATTTCCAGAAAATAGGTGCTATACTACGTAATAGTTACATAAGGAATCCGGCAGAAGAGTGAACGAAAGTTCACTCTTCTTTGTTGATATAGAGATTTTCTTTATTGGATTTCTTTGCGGTCACAACAATACAGGTAACGGAAAGGAAGTATATCGTGTCGAAAAAAGAACAGTATGAACAACAGACTGAGAACTTATTGGAGCCAATTGTCACAGGTTTTGGATTTGAACTGGTGGATGTGGAATATGTAAAGGAAGCAGGTACCTGGTATTTGCGGGCATATATTGATAAGCCGGGTGGAATTACAGTGGATGATTGTGAGGCAGTCAGCCGTAAGTTTTCTGATATTTTGGATGAAAAAGATTATATTGAGGATACTTATATTTTTGAAGTGAGCTCACCGGGGCTGGGAAGACCATTGAAGAAAGACAAGGATTTTCAAAGAAGCCTGGGAGAAGAGGTGGAAGTTCGGACGTATCGTGCGATTGAAAAACAAAAGGAGTTTACCGGAGTGTTGCAAGCATTTGATAAGGATTCTGTGACGATTGTTTATGAAGATGATACGACACAGACATTTTTACGAAGTGAGATCGCATTGATTCGATTGGCATTGGATTTTTGATTATCTTATTTTTTATTTAGAATCAAACAGAACATTTTTATTAAAAAGTAGTAGGAGGAAATAATAATGAACACAGAGTTATTGGAAGCATTGACAATTCTGGAAAAAGAGAAAAATATCAGTAAGGATACGATGATGGATGCAATCGAGAATTCTCTGATCAGCGCATGTAAAAATCATTTTGGAACTTCTGATAATATTAAAGTAATCATGGACAGAGAGACTTGTGATTATTCAGTTTTTGCAGAGAAAGAAGTTGTAGAGGAAGTGATGGATCCGGCGCTGGAAATCAGTCTGGAGGATGCGGAAAAATTGGACTCTTCCCTGCATCTTGGAGATATTGCACAGATTCCGGTAGAATCTAAATCTTTTGGACGTATTGCAACACAGAATGCGAAAAACTTAATTCTTCAGAAAATCCGTGAAGAAGAGAGAAAAGTTGTATTTGATCAGTATTTTGAAAAAGAGAAAGACATTGTAACCGGTATTGTACAGCGTTATGTTGGTAAGAACATCAGTATTAATCTTGGAAGAGCGGATGCGATGCTGACCGAGAATGAACAGGTGAAAGGTGAGCATTTTAATCCGACCGATCGTATTAAATTATATATTGTTGAAGTGAAAAATACACCGAAGGGACCAAAGATCCTTGTATCCCGTACTCATCCGGAACTTGTGAAACGTCTGTTTGAGGCAGAAGTTGCAGAGGTAAAAGACGGTACTGTAGAGATTAAGAGTATTGCTCGTGAAGCAGGCTCCCGTACAAAGATGGCTGTATGGTCCAACGACCCGAATGTGGATCCGGTAGGAGCATGTGTAGGTCTGAATGGAGCGCGTGTAAATGCAGTTGTAAATGAGCTGCGTGGTGAAAAGATAGATATTATCAACTGGGATGAGAACCCGGCATTATTGATTGAAAATGCGTTGAGTCCGGCAAAGGTAATTTCTGTTATGGCAGATCCGGATGAAAAGACTGCAAGCGTGATCGTTCCTGATTATCAGCTTTCACTTGCAATTGGTAAAGAAGGACAGAATGCCAGACTTGCGGCACGTCTGACAGGATATAAGATTGATATCAAGAGTGAGACACAGGCAATTGAATCTGGAGAACTTCCGGCTGACTACATGGAGCAGATGGCGATGATGGATGAAGAAGGCTATGTTGGCGAATATGAGGAAGAATATGAAGATTATGAAGCAGAAGCATATGAAGGAGAAGAAGTTCCGGAATATGAGTTTGTAGAAGAAGAATAAGAACTGAAATAAGCGAGAGGTGATATAGTTGGCAGGAACTCGAAAGATACCGCTTCGCAAATGTGTAGGCTGCGGCGAAATGAAACCAAAAAAAGAACTGATCAGGGTTCTTCGTACAGAAGAAGGGGAATTTGTTCTTGATATTACGGGCAAAAAAAACGGACGTGGGGCATATATCTGTAATTCAAAAGAATGTTTTGATAAAGCAGTAAAAAGCAAAGGTCTGGAACGGTCATTTAAGCAGGCTATTCCGGCAGAAGTGTATGAACGTCTGGAAAAGGAGATGGATGAGATTGAAGCAAGATAAAGCACTGGCTTTGATTGGGCTAGCAACAAAGGCAGGACGGACGGTAAGCGGTGAGTTTATGACAGAACGAGAAGTGAAGTCCGGACGTGCGGCGCTGGTTGTTGTGGCCTGTGATTCGTCGGAGAATACGAAAAAAAAATTTCGGGATATGTGTGAATATTATAAGGTTCCCATTTATTTTTATGGAGATAAAGATGCCTTAGGCCATGCAATGGGAAAGGAATTCCGCGCATCTTTAGCTGTATTGGATGAAGGGTTTGCAAAAGGAATTCAGAAACAATTCGGAATAGATAATGAGACGATTGCATAAATGGAGGTAGTAGATAATATGACGAAAATGAGAGTGCATGAACTGGCAAAAGAGCTGGGAGTTGAGAATAAAACACTGATGGAAGCACTGGAAAAAAAGCAAGTAGAAGTGAAGAGCCATATGAGTTCTCTGGAAGAAAATGTGGTTGAAGAGTTGAAAAAAGAGTTTGCAAAGAAAACGGCGGCAAATGCTGAAAATGCTGCCGGTGAGGAGCAGGATAAAAAAGAAGATGCAGCTCCGAAGAAAAAAACGATTATGCAGGTATTCCGTCCACAGAATGCGAAGAGCGCAGGAAGAGGTCAGGGACGAGGAACACAGCGTACACAAGGGGCAAGACCGGCACAGCGTCCGCAGCAGGGAGCTGCAGGCAATGCAGGTCGTTCTCATGGAGCGGCACAGGCAACAGGAAAAACAGTTGTACGTCCTCAGACAACTGCAGCAGAAACTGTGAAAGAAACACCGGTAGTGAAACCGGAAACTGTTTCAAAAGCAGAACCAATCGTAAAGACTGAAAAGGCACAGGATGCAGCTGCTCAACAGGCAGAAACAAAGACACAGAACCGTCAGACTGCAAAACCGGCATCAGAACAACGTCCACGTAATGCAGAGACACGTGCTCAAGTACAGGAAAAACGTCCGGCAGAGGGTGAGAAAAATAACCGTCCGGCTAGAAATGACAATCGGAATGACCGCAATGAACGGAACGACCGCAATGACCGTGGAAATGGAAGATCCCAGGGAGAGAGACAGGGTCAGGGAAGACGTTATTCTGATAATGAACGCGGAAATCGTTCCTTTAGAAATGACAATCGGAATGATCGCAATGAGAATCGGAACGATCGGAATGACCGTAATGAACGCGGTGACCGCAATAACCGCAACGAGCGTGGAAATGGACGGCCGCAGGGAAGACAGGGCGGTCGCAGAGAAGATCGCGATTCCATTCCGGCACCAATGGTAGAACAGCAGAAGACACAGAGAAATAAAGGAAAAGACAAAGAAAAAGATTACAAGAAGAAAGAACTTCGTGAAGGCGAATTTGAAAACAAAGGGAAAAAAGGCCGCAAACAGAAACCGGTAACAGAGATTAAAAAGCCGGAACCAAAACAGGAAAAAGTAGAAGAAATCAAACAGATTGTTCTTCCGGAAGTACTGACAATTAAAGAATTGGCTGATAAGATGAAGATTGTTCCGTCTGTGATTGTGAAAAAGTTATTCATGCAGGGAAAAGTCGTTACAGTGAATCAGGAAATTGATTTTGAAACAGCAGAAGAAATTGCTATGGAATTTGATATCCTTTGTGAAAAAGAAGAAGTTATTGATGTAATAGAAGAACTTCTGAAAGAAGACGAAGAGGATGAAAGCACAATGGTGAAACGTCCTCCGGTTGTTTGTGTTATGGGTCATGTAGACCACGGTAAAACTTCACTTTTGGATGCGATTCGTGATTCCCGCGTAACAGATTGCGAGGCTGGCGGTATCACACAGCATATCGGAGCATCTGTTGTAGATGTGAATGGAGAAACAATTACATTCCTTGATACTCCGGGACATGAGGCATTTACAGCAATGCGTATGCGTGGAGCAAGCTCGACAGATATCGCAATTCTTGTTGTAGCAGCTGATGATGGAGTAATGCCGCAGACCGTAGAAGCAATCAATCATGCAAAAGCAGCGGGCATTGAAATCATTGTTGCAATCAATAAGATTGATAAACCAAGTGCGAATATTGAACGTGTGAAACAGGAATTGACAGAGTATGAATTGATTCCGGAAGATTGGGGCGGAAGCACAATTTTTGTTCCGGTATCCGCACATACAAAAGAAGGAATCGAAGACTTGCTTGAAATGGTATTGCTGACAGCTGAAGTGATGGAATTGAAGGCAAATCCAAATCGTTCAGCAAGAGGTCTTGTAATTGAAGCTCAGCTGGATAAAGGAAAGGGATCTGTGGCAACGGTTCTGGTACAGAAAGGTACACTTCATGTAGGAGATGCAATTGCAGCCGGAAGTGCACATGGACGTGTCAGAGCAATGATGGATGACCGCGGAAGAAGAGTCAAAGAAGCAGGACCGTCACAGCCGGTAGAAATTCTGGGACTGAATGATGTTCCGAATGCAGGAGAAGTATTTGTAAGCTGTGATACGGAGAAGGAAGCAAGAAACTTTGCAGAGACATTCATTGCACAGAATAAAGTGAAGTTGTTGGAAGAAACAAAATCTAAGATGTCTCTGGATGATTTGTTCAATCAGATACAGGAAGGTAATCTGAAAGAATTGAATATCGTTGTAAAAGCAGATGTACAGGGATCTGTAGAAGCACTGAAACAGAGTCTTTTGAAACTTTCTAACGAAGAAGTTGTGATCAAGATCATTCATGGCGGTGTTGGTGCGATCAATGAATCTGATGTAATTCTGGCATCTGCATCCAATGCGATTATCATTGGATTTAATGTACGTCCGGATGCAACTGCAAAAGATATTGCAGAGCGTGAAGGGGTTGATATGAGATTGTATCGTGTCATCTACAGTGCAATTGAAGATGTAGAAGCTGCAATGAAGGGAATGCTGGATCCGGTATTTGAGGAAAAAGTACTCGGTCATGCAGAAGTACGTCAGACATTCAAAGCATCCGGTGTCGGAACCATTGCAGGTTCTTATGTACAGGATGGTATTTTTGAGAGAAATTGTTCCGTACGTTTGACTCGTGACGGCATCGTAATCTTCGATGGACCGCTTGCATCCTTGAAGAGATTTAAAGATGATGTGAAAGAGGTTCGTGCAGGTTATGAGTGTGGATTTGTATTCGAAAATTATAATGATATCAAAGAAGGCGACCTTGTGGAAGCTTATAAGATGGTAGAAGTGGAGAGAAAATGAGAAAAAACAGTATCAAAAATACAAGGGTAAATGCAGAAGTGCAAAGAGAATTGAGTCAGATTCTCCGCGGTGGGATCAAGGATCCACGTGTGGCACCGATGACTTCTGTGGTGGCAGTGGAAGTGGCACCGGATCTGAAGACATGCAAAGCATATATTAGTGTATTCGGGGATGAGAAGGCACAGGCAGATACCATCAAAGGGCTGCAGAGTGCAGAGGGATTTATTCGCCGGGAATTGGCAAGAACATTGAATATGCGGAACACTCCGGAGATTCAGTTTGTATTAGACCAGTCCATTGAATATGGCGTGAATATGAGCAAGAAAATAGATAAGTTGACCAGAGATTTGAAAGATGGTGAAGAAGAATGAGTATTGCTTTAAATGAGATATTGCAGGGAAAACATTCAGTCGCTCTGGGCGGACATATCCGCCCGGATGGTGATTGTGTGGGATCCAGTATGGGGTTATATCTTTATTTGAAAGAGCAGTTTCCGGAACTGGAGACGGATATTTATCTTGAGCCGGTCGCAGATTGTTATAAGATCGTCAGCGATATAGAAGAAATTAAACATCAGGTCGAACATGTAAAACAGTATGATTTATTTATTTGCCTTGATTGCGGAGATGCAGCTCGTCTGGGATTTTCCGCACCATTGTTTGAACATGCGAAACAGACCATGTGCATTGATCATCATGTGAGCAATGAAGCATTTGCGGATATAAATTATATTGAACCGGATGCCAGTTCAACGTCAGAGCTGGTATATCGTTTGATGGAAAAAGAAAACATCAGCAAACAAAGTGCAGAAGCATTATACATGGGAATTGCACATGATACAGGCGTTTTCCAGTATAGCTGTACATCACCGGAAACAATGGAGGCTGCCGCAGAACTGCTGCGGAAGGGAGTTAATGGAAGCGAAATTATTGATAAGACGTATTATGAAAAAACGTACGTTCAAAACCAGATTTTAGGAAAAGCGCTTTTGGAAAGTATGCTTGTTCTGGATAAACAGGTGATTGTTTCCTATGTGAATTTAAAGTCGCTGAATTTCTTTGAGGCAAAACCGAGTGACTTAGAAGGGATTGTCAGCCAGCTCAGGCAGACAAAAGGAGTAGAAGTTGCAATGTTTTTGTATGAGCAGGAGCCGCAAATCTACAAAGTGAGTCTGCGCTCAAAGGATCGTGTAGATGTGAGTGTGATTGCAAAATATTTCGGCGGCGGCGGACATGCAAAAGCTGCAGGCTTTACGATGAAAGGAACGGTTCATGACGTTATTACGAATGTAAATAAACAAATTGCATTACAGTTGAATGGTTAGGAACCGCATGTATAAACATGATAAATGGAATTTTAAATATATATAAAGAAAAGGGATATACTTCTCACGATGTAGTAGCTAAGCTGCGTGGAATTACAAAGCAGAAAAAAATAGGGCATACCGGAACACTGGATCCGGATGCAGAAGGCGTGCTTCCGGTATGTCTTGGGAGAGCAACGAAGGTATGCGACCTTTTAAGCGATAAAGACAAGGTTTATGAGGCAGAACTTTTGCTTGGGATTTCTACAGATACACAAGATATTTCAGGAAAAATACTGGAACAAAAAAGTGCCGATTTGCTGACAGAAGAGCAGGTTTTAGAATGTATTTTGAGTTTTATCGGAGAGTATCAGCAGCTGCCACCGATGTATTCGGCATTGAAAGTAAATGGGAAGAAATTGTATGAACTTGCCAGAGATGGAATTGAAGTAGAACGTAAGCGGCGGAAGGTTACTATTTTTGAAATTCAGATTTTAGAAGTAAACCTTCCGGTGGTTCGTATGCGCGTACATTGTTCTAAGGGAACCTATATTCGCACACTCTGTCATGATATCGGAGAAAAACTTGGGGTCGGCGGGTGCATGCAATCACTGCTGCGTACAAAGGTGAGCTGTTTTGAATTAAAAGAAAGTCTGACTTTGAAACAGGTAGAAACTTTTGTGCAGAATGGTGAGTTGGAACAGGTTCTGATGCCGGTTGACAGGTTGTTTCAGGAAAAACAGGAGATAGTTGTTAAACCGGAATTTGAGTCTCTTGTTTTAAACGGAAATCCGATTTCTAAAAAAGCTGTGGAAAAGGCAGGCATTTACGAAGATCAGGAATCGGTGAGAGTATATGATAAAAAGGGGCGTTTTGTGGGAATCTTCGAATATCGTGCAGGTAAGCAGGAATTTCGAGTGAAAAAAATGTTCCTGACAAATTATTAAGAGGACAGTTATGCAGTATATTACAGAAATTAATTCATATAAAAATGAAAAAAAGTCAGCCGTAACTCTTGGTAAATTTGACGCACTCCACAGAGGACATCAAAAATTAATTGATAAAATCTGTGAATATGCAGATGAAAATACAGTAAGTATTGTTTGTGCATTTGATATGGGCAAACAGGTTCTATTGACAGGAGAAGAGAAGAAAAATCTTTTGGAGGAACAGGTGGATTATTTGATTTCCTGCCCGTTTACAAAAGAACTTCGGGAGATGGAAGCAGAGGAATTTATTGAAGAAATTCTAGTAGAACGTTTTCATGCAACGCATATTGTTGTAGGAACGGATTTTCATTTTGGACATGGAAAACGCGGAGATGCCCATATGCTTGCAGAGTATGCGGAGCAGTATGGATATCGTGTTGATGTAATTGAAAAAGAACGGTATCAAGGAGAAATAATCAGCAGTACGTATGTGAGAGAAGCGCTTGCAGAGGGAAATATTGAGCTTGTTCAAGCGTTGTTGGGATATTCTTATCAAATTTCCGGCGAAGTCAGACATGGCAGGCAGCTGGGAAGAAGGCTGGGATTTCCCACAATGAATCTTATGGCAGATGAACATAAGATTCTGCCTCGATTTGGGGTATATACTTGCAGAGTTCGTGTAGACGGAATCTGGTATGATGGAATCGGAAATGTGGGAATTAAGCCGACGGTTGCTGACGGGCAGAAACCACTGGTGGAAGTATTTGCTTTTGGGTTTGATGGAGATGTTTACGGAAAAACGGTAGATGCTGAATTTTGTACGTTTTTACGCCCGGAAATGAAATTTCATTCTGTGGAAGAACTGAAGAAACAGGTGGATGCTGATATCAAAAGAGGAAAACAATATTTTAAAATGAAAGGTATGTACAAATGAGTATAACGACAATCTTCTTACTATTAGGTGGTTTGGGATTATTTTTATTTGGAATGAAGCTGATGAGCGACGGATTGGAACAGGTGGCAGGAGCCAGAATGCGTTCCATCCTGGAATTTTTTACAAAGAACCGTTTTGTAGGGATGCTGGTTGGTATTATTTTTACAGCTATAGTGCAGTCTTCCAGTGCAACTACAGTAATGGTTGTTAGTTTTGTGAATTCAGGCTTGATGAATCTGTATCAGGCGGCTGGCGTAGTGCTGGGTGCCAACATCGGAACAACGGTAACGGGACAATTGATTGCTTTCAATTTGTCGGATATTGCACCGTTATTCGTAATTATCGGTGTTGTTATGTTTATGTTTTTTAAGAATCAAAACGTAAAAAAAATCGGTGGTGTGCTGCTTGGATTCGGTATTTTATTTATGGGACTCAGCACAATGAGCGATGCAATGTCGTCTTTGAAAGAATCACCACAGATTCTGGGGCTTCTTCAGTCCTTGACAAATCCAATAGCGGCAATTCTTGTTGGATTTGTAGTGACCGCAATTTTACAGAGTTCATCTGCAACAGTAGGTATTGTTATTTTGATGGCAAATCAGAAAATGCTGGCATTTGCAATCTGTCCATTTTTAATTCTGGGATGTAATATGGGGTCTTGTGTATCCGCTCTTCTGGCAAGTCTGGGTGGAAAAAAAGATGCTAAGCGCGCCGCTTGGATCCACTTTTTGTTCAATATCATTGGATCGACTATTATTTTTGGCATACTGATGCTTGCTCTGGAACCAATTACGGATATGTTTATGGCAGTTTCAGGCGGCAATCCGGGAAGAGCTGTAGCAAATGCACATACTTCAATTAAGATTATGGAAGTAATTCTGTTGTTCCCATTCATGACATGGGTAGTAAAGGCAACGTATAAGATTATACCGGGTAAAGATGAGAGCGCTGAGGATGCATACCAGTTGAATTATATTAGCAATACAGGAATGCCGGCTCCGACAACTGCTGTGATCGATGTAATCCGGGAATTGCTGCACATGGGAGAACTTGCGAAAGAAAATCTGAAGGTCAGTATGGAATGTTTATGTAATCCAAATGAAAAGCAGATTGAGGAAGTTTATCAGAGAGAAAAATATATTGACTATTTGAACCGGGAGATTACAGATTATCTGGTGAGAATTAATTCTCTTGAAATTCCGATGGCAGATGCGAAATTGCTTGGCGGATTGTTCCATGTGGCGAATGATATTGAGCGAATCGGAGATCATGCGGAGAATTTTGTGGATTCTGCAAAAGAAAGAATGGAAAAAAATATTGCGTTCAGTGAAAAAGCAGTGACTCAGATTACAGATATGACAGAGATGGTTGTAAAGGCACTGGAATATGCTTTGGAAATGTTTTCCAAGCGGGATCCGGAACATATGAAAGAAGTTCTGGAACTGGAAGAGTCTGTGGATGAAAAGGAACGTAAGATACAGAAGGCTCATGTTAAACGATTGTCGAAGGGAAAATGTTCTGCGGAAGCCGGAATGTTGTATTCCGATGCTGTTTCCGGTCTGGAACGTGCAGCGGATCATGCTACGAATATTGCATTTGCAATTTTGGAACCGGAGGATATTACTGAGGCAGATGAAGAAGACGAATAAGGGAAAATAATACTTTACACAGCAAAATTTGTATGATATACTATCCGAGGTGTAAAAAGCCGGTGTTCGGTGAACGGAGGACTCCAACCGTCACTTAATATCAGGCGATTAACAAAAAGTAATATAAGGAGGAAACAAAGATGATTTCTAAAGAAAAGAAACAGGCAATCATTGCAGAGTATGGCAGAAGCGAAGGCGACACAGGTTCACCGGAGGTTCAGGTAGCAATTCTGACAGCAAGAATCAACGAGCTTACAGAGCATTTTAAAGCAAATCCAAAGGATCATCACTCCAGAAGAGGACTTCTGAAGATGGTTGGACAGAGACGTGGACTTCTTGCATATCTGAAGAAAATTGATATCGAGAGATATCGTGCTCTGATCGAGAAACTTGGACTGAGAAAGTAATTTAAAACGAATCAGTAACAGTAACGAAGAAATTCATATAGACTCACAACACAACAAAAAGAGAAGCAGAGTGATCTGCTTCTTTTCTTTTCGCTTTTCGTACTTTTGCTGAAAATCAAATAAAAAGATTGTAACGGTGTATTTTCTATGGTACAATAAATAAGATTGTGAGCAGGAAATATGTTCCCGAGACCACTGAAAAGCACATTAGAGCCTAATGTATTTTTCAGTAGTTTCGGACATTCCTGTCTGACGAACGAGAATAGAATAAAAGGAGAAACAATCATGTTTAAAAAATTTGAGATGGAACTTGCAGGCAGAACATTGCGTGTAGATGTAGACCGCGTTGCAAAACAGGCAAACGGCGCTGTGCTGATGCATTATGGGGATACTACAGTATTGTGTACGGCAACTGCTTCTGACAAGCCGAGAGATGGAATTGATTTTTTCCCGTTAAGTGTAGAATATAACGAGAGAATGTATGCAGTAGGTAAAATTCCGGGAGGATTTAATAAGAGAGAAGGTAAGGCATCTGAAAATGCAGTTTTGACATGTCGTGTTATCGACCGTCCAATGCGCCCGCTTTTCCCGAAAGACTATAGAAATGATGTTACATTGGAAAATCTGGTTATGTCAGTTGACCAGAACTGCAGTCCGGAACTGACAGCGATGCTTGGAGCCGGAATCGCAACCTGTATTTCTGACATTCCGTTTGATGGACCGATTTCTACAACACAGGTAGGACTTGTTGACGGAGAATTTGTATTTAATCCAACAGCAGATCAGAAAGCAATTTCAGACCTTGCTCTTACAGTGGCATCTACAAAAGAGAAAGTAATCATGATCGAGGCAGGAGCAAATGAAGTTCCGGAAGCACAGATGATCGAAGCAATCTATGCTGCCCACGAATTGAATCAGAAAGTGATTGCATTTATTGAGACAATTGTTGCAGAGTGTGGAAAACCGAAACATGCGTATGAGAGTTGTGCAGTTCCGGAAGAGTTGTTTGCAGCAATCAAAGAAATCGTACCTCCGACTGAAATGGAAGAGGCTGTATTTACAGATGATAAGCAGACAAGAGAAGAGAATATCCGCATAATTACAGAGAAACTGGAAGAGGCATTTGCAGAGAATGAAGAATGGCTTGCTGTGCTTGGTGAGGCAGTATATCAGTATCAGAAGAAGACTGTTAGAAAGATGATCCTGAAAGATCACAAGCGTCCGGACGGACGTGCAATCGATCAGATTCGTCCACTGGCTGCGGAAACAGATCTGATTCCAAGAGTACATGGTTCTGCAATGTTTACAAGAGGACAGACACAGATCTGTACAGTAACAACTCTGGCACCGCTTTCTGAGGCTCAGAGACTGGATGGTCTGGATGAAGCAGAGACTTCTAAGAGATATATGCATCACTACAACTTCCCATCATATTCTGTAGGCGAGACAAAACCTTCCAGAGGACCGGGACGTCGTGAAATCGGACATGGAGCTCTGGCAGAGAGAGCACTCGTACCGGTATTGCCGAGTGAAGCAGAATTTCCGTATGCAATCCGTACAGTGTCTGAGACTTTTGAATCCAATGGTTCTACATCTCAGGCGAGTGTATGTGCGTCCAGTATGTCACTGATGACAGCCGGTGTGCCGATCAAAGCTGCTGTTGCAGGTATTTCAGCAGGACTGGTAACAGGCGAGACAGATGATGATTATCTGGTTTTGACAGATATTCAGGGATTGGAAGACTTCTTTGGGGATATGGACTTTAAGGTTGCCGGTACACATAAGGGTATAACAGCAATCCAGATGGATATTAAGATTCATGGCTTGACAAGACCGATCGTAGAAGAAGCGATTGCAGCTACAAAGAAAGCCAGAACTTATATTTTGGATGAGGTAATGAATAAGGCGATTGCTGAACCAAGACCGGAAGTAGGCGAATATGCACCGAAGATTATTCAGATGCAGATCGATCCTCAGAAAATCGGCGATGTAGTCGGACAGAGAGGAAAGACGATCAATGCAATCATTGAGCAGACAGGCGTTAAGATCGATATTGATGACGAGGGCGCTGTATCTATCTGTGGAACAGACAAAGAAAAGATGGAAGAGGCAGCGAAGCTCATTCATATTATTGTAACGGAATTTGAGGCCGGACAGGTGTTTGAAGGAACTGTTGTCAGCATCAAAGAGTTCGGAGCATTTGTAGAGTTTGCTCCTGGAAAAGAAGGAATGGTGCACATTTCTAAGATTTCCAAAGAACGTGTTAACAAAGTAGAAGATGTCTTGAATCTTGGAGACAAAGTGAAAGTTGTCTGCATGGGAAAAGATAAGATGGGCAGATTCAGTTTCAGCATGAAAGATGTCGTAGAAGATTAAGAATAAAAGACTCAGTGCAGAGGATTTTTTCCTCTGTGCCGGGTCTTTTTTTATTGCACAGAACTCTGTGTTTATGTGTAATAAAGATCTTTCGGATGGGAATCATACGTTTGTTCTTTAAAATATACATATTTTAGAAAGCCCTTCATATATTGTTTAAAGAGGTGGACAAGATGGGAGAGAACAGAAAAGAACAACAGATTTATCAGATCCTTGCAAAAAAAATACGTATACTTTTGCAAGCGGAACAGTTGGAACTAAATAAACTGCAGGAAATACGTCTGCGGGTTGGGAAACCATTGATACTTGTGTATAAGAACGGGGAGCTGATGCTGCCTGTAAAAAGATCGGAAAAGTATCGTGTTACAAAAGAAGATATGCGTGAAACACTGGATTATATCTGCCATTATTCATTGTATGCTTATGAAACAGAAATGCGGCAGGGGTTTATTACGGTGGAAGGAGGGCATCGAGTGGGAATCGCTGGAAAGGTAATATTGGAGGATGATCAGATTAAAAATATGCAGTACATATCGTCTATGAATATACGAGTGTCACATGAGGTTGTTGGGTGTGCTGACAGTATTTTACCTTACATTACAAGGAACCGGGAAGTTTGCCACACATTGATTATTTCTCCACCCCGGTGCGGTAAAACAACATTGATCCGGGATCTGATCCGGCAGATTTCAGATGGAAACGGATACGTAAAAGGCTGTACAGTCGGTGTAGTGGATGAGCGTTCTGAACTGGGTGGATGTTATTTGGGAATTGCGCAAAACGATATGGGAATGCGAACGGATATTTTGGATGGCTGTCCGAAAGCAGAAGGGATGATTTTGTTGATTCGTTCTATGGCGCCGCGGGTGCTTGCGGTGGATGAAATAGGAGGGGAGGATGAGACTAGGGCGCTGGAATATGCGATGCAGTGCGGGTGCAAATTAATCGCCAGTGTGCATGGGAAGGATTTGGATGAGATAGCGGAAAAACCAGGCTTGCAGGGTTTGGTGATGCACAGAAGATTTGAGCGGTATGTTGTGCTGGATGACGGGAAACATCCGGGAATAGTAAAAGAAATTTATAATGAACAGGGGAAGGTGTTATGCAGAAATTGATCGGCGCTTCCATGATTCTGCTGGCAACCAGCGGGGCGGGAATGATTTATGGTTTGGAACAGCAATGTTATCTGGAAAAGCTAATTTATATCCGGCATATCGTGTATATGTTAAAAGGAGAGTTGGATTATGCGAACATTCCTTTGGGAGAAGTATTCGGAAGAGTTGCAGTACGAGTAAAGGAACCCTATCGCAGATGGCTTCATGCATTGGAAAAACAAGTAGAGAACAGAGAGGAAGATGGATTTTTTAAAATATGGATGCGAAGTATAGACCGGTATTTGCCAGAATTGCATTTGAAAAGTGAACACGTGATACAACTAAAAGAATTGGGCACTTATTTGGGAAAAATGGACAGTGTGTCTGAGAGTCGGAATTTGCAGCTGTATATAGAACGTCTGGAGTTGGAAATAGAAAAGGCTCGAAGTGGACTGGCATCGAAAAAAAGAATTGGGAACTGTCTGGGGGTGATGGGAGGACTGTTTTTGATTGTGATTTTTATCTAAGGAGGAAACATGAGTATCAATCTGATTTTTAAAATTGCTGCAGTAGGAATTTTGGTATCAATCTTAAGTCAGGTGCTGAAACACAGTGGGCGAGATGAGCAGGCGTTTCTCGTGAGTTTTGCAGGGCTGATTCTGGTATTAACCTGGGTACTTCCGTTTATATATGAGCTATTTGAATCTGTACAGCGCATGTTTTCTTTGTAGAAGGAAAGCGGAGAAAGGCAGTGAAAAAGATGAATATGATACAGATCGGCATGCTCGGTGTGCTTGGTGCATTGTTGGCAATTCAGTTTAAGGGTGGAAAAACAGAATATGGAATCTATTTAAGCGCTGCGGTCAGTATGCTGCTGTTTGTATGCATCGTAGACCGGTTAGAGCTGTTTGTCGGGACGATAGAAGAAATCAGTCGGTATATTACGATTGACAGAGGGTATATTTCTACAATGCTGAAAATGATCGGGATTACATATATTGCAGAATTCGCATCCGGCATATGCAAAGATGCAGGATATCAGACGATTGCAGTTCAGATTGAAATCTTCAGTAAACTTACAATATTGGCAATGGGGATTCCGGTATTGCTTGCTCTTCTGGAGACGATACAGGAGTTCCTGCTATGAAAGAGAAGATCGGAAGATGGATGTTATGGATGGCGTTCGTTCTAATGCTGGTGGGAAATTCGATTTCTGCGAAAGCGGCTGAAGAGTCTATAACTGCAGATGCGCTGCAGAAAGTACAGTTACAAACAGAAGAACGAATTCTAGAAGAGTTTGATTTTTCGGAGATTGATCAAAGTCTTGGAAAAATTTTCCCGGAGCAGAAAATTCGGTTTCGAGAAGTATTGGAGACATTCCTTACGGGAGAAGAAGATCAAATCAAGGAAACGGTGGTTCAGTATGTGTCTGATTTATTTTCCTATGAATACAGAAATCAGAAAAAGAATCTGGTCTATATGCTGCTGCTTGCGGTTACAGCAGCAGTTTTTGCTAATTTTTCCGGTGCACTGAAAAATAAACAGGCATCGCAGATTAGTTTTTATGTGTTGTATATGCTGTTGATTACATTGTGCTTAAATACATTTCGTGTGGCGATCGGTGGGGTGGAACATCAGTTAGAGCTATTAAGTGAATTCATGAAAGTACTCTGTCCCGGCTATTTTCTTGCAGTAGCATTGGCATCCGGGAGCAGAAGCGCACTGATTTTTTATCAAATCGTTCTTTTTGTGATCTATCTTGTGGAAGTTTTTATTTTAAAATTCCTTTTGCCGGTTATTCATGTATACATTATGGTGCAGGTTATGGATGATATGCTGGGAGAAGAAACGTTGACGGAATTCGGAGAACTTTTGAAAAAAACAGTTCTTTGGAGTTTGAAATCATTGCTTGGTCTTGTCATTGGAATTAATGTGATTCAGGGATTGTTATCACCTGCGATTGATACCTTGAAACGAAGTACGGTAAGCAAGGCGATTGAGGCGATTCCAGGAATCGGGAATACATTCGGCAGTATGACAGATGTTGTCTTAGGAACGACTGTTTTGATTAAAAATGGAATTGGGGTCGTAGGAGCTGTTCTTGTTTTGGGTATTTGCCTTTTGCCAATTTTACAAATGGTAATATTGACATTTTTATATAAAGTAACGGCTGCTTTGGTACAGCCGATATCGGATAAACGGATTACGAACTGTATCAGTGGAGTGAGTTCCGGTTATGAATTGATTTTAAAGGTGTTGTGTACAGTTATGGTGTTGTTTTTGCTTACGCTTGCAATAGTAACGGCATCTACTTCATGAAATGTCAAGGAAGGGGGAGCAGGTTGAATATGTTGGATATGGTATATAGCTGGATGAAAAATACAGCATTTTATCTGGTGATTATGACAGCAGTGCTGGAGGTTCTTCCGGGAAATACGTATAAAAAATATGTTCGTTTTTTTACCGGGCTTGTTTTGATTTTGCTTGTGTTATCTCCCGTTTTGAAATGGACAGGAACAGTTGATACTTTTCGATTTGAATATAAGCAGCGAGAGGAAAAATTTCGAGCAGAGATGGAACGACAGAGGAAAGCATTTGAAACAGAAAATCTTGAGAATTCTTTTTTGAAGGAAGTGGGAGAACAAGTTCCGAATTTCGAAGAAGGGGAAGAAGAGCAGGTGCCTGTAGAAAGGAACCGGATTGAAGTGGAGGAAGTCAAAATTGGAGAAATGGAAGAATCGGATATGGAGCTGGATTCATTCGGAGGATAGACTGCCAAAAAAGAGTCAATTACTCCTTCTGCTTTTGGTGGGGATGTTGCTGTTAGTGATCGCAATTCCGGTTACTCCTTCCGGAGAGAAAAAGGAATCTGATACATTCCAAACGGAGACGGGAGAAACAGGTGCGAAACAAAGTGGACAGATGAATACGGATACGATGGAAGAATACGAGGCGGTTCTCGAACGAAGAGTTGCATCCGCACTTGAGTATGTAGAGGGAGTTGGAAAAACAGAAGTTATGATTACGCTGAAATCCTCTTCCCAAAAAGTTGTGGAGAAAGATCAGACGGGGGATAGCCGTACTACAGAGGAAAAGGATTCCGCAGGCGGAACAAGAACAGAAAATGCACGAAGTTCAGAGCGGACAAGTGTCTATACCCAGTCAACAGATGGAACACAGATTCCGTATGTAAGTAAAGAATTGACTCCGGAGGTGGAAGGGGTTCTGGTGATCGCAGAGGGCGGTGATAACGCAGTCGTAGTTCAAAATATTACAGAAGCAATTCAGGCATTATTTGGAATAGATGCGCATAAGATAAAAATAATGAAACGGACAGCTACATAAAAAAGGAGGGTTTCTGTGAAACGTATTTTTAAGAAAAATCAGATTATAATTGCAACTTTGGCGGTGATGATCGCCATAGCCGGATATTTGAATTATTCCGGCGTACTGTTTGGAAAAGATCCGGGAAGTACGGAGGCGAATACCGATTTGGTGAACCAGGAACTGTTGGATATTTCAGAGGAAGATGTGTCATCGGGCGAAATAGCAAGTAACGATGCAGAAGTAGAAGGAACACCGGGAGAGGCAGTATTGACAAATGGGACTGCAGATACAACTGTAGCACAGGCGAAGGTGTCCAGAGAGCAGGTGCGGGCACAAAACAAAGAAACACTGCAAGGAATCATTGATAACGTAAATATCAGTGAAGAGGAAAAGCAGGATGCAGTGGCGCAGATGGTGTTAATGACGCAATTGTCAGAGCAGGAAGTCGCAATAGAAACATTGATGGCATCCAAAGGTTTTTCAGAGGCTGTTGTGAATCTGACACAGGATTCGGCTGATATTGTAGTTAAAGCGGAGGAGCTGACTGATGCGAATCGTGCGCAGATTGAGGATATTGTCACAAGAAAAACGGAAATTGCACCGGAAAATGTTGTGATTACGCCGATTCATGAATAAAAGATTGCGGCTGTCCGATACTTATGGTAGAATCTAAAGTTAGTGCATCGTACTTTTATGATGTATCAGTTGTTAAGAAATGGATGATAAAATGTACAGGAGATAGAATTATGTCAGATATTACAAATGAAATAAAAAAACGTCGGACATTCGCGATTATTTCTCACCCTGATGCGGGAAAGACGACCTTGACAGAAAAATTTCTGCTTTATGGTGGTGCGATCAATCAGGCGGGATCTGTAAAAGGAAAGGCAACAGCCAAACATGCGGTGTCCGACTGGATGGAAATTGAAAAAGAAAGAGGTATTTCTGTTACTTCTTCTGTATTGCAGTTTAATTATGGGGGATTCTGTATTAATATTCTGGATACACCGGGACATCAGGATTTCTCGGAAGATACGTATCGTACACTGATGGCGGCAGATTCAGCGGTCATGGTCATTGATGCATCGAAGGGGGTAGAGGCGCAGACAAGAAAGCTGTTTAAGGTCTGCGTCATGCGCCATATTCCAATCTTTACATTTATCAATAAGATGGACAGAGATGCGATGGATACGTTTGAACTGTTGGACGATATTGAGAAAGAGCTGGGGATTGCTACTTGTCCGGTAAACTGGCCGATTGGTTCCGGAAAAGGATTTAAAGGGGTATATGACCGGGCAAAGCGTGAAGTCGAGTTGTTCTCTGATACACAGAAGGGAACGAAAATGGGAGAAGTACAGACCATTTCAGAGGAAGATCCGGATCTTGAGGCAGTGATTGGTTCCGATGCAAAAGCAATTTTAGAGGAAGAAATTGAACTTCTGGACGGAGCTGCGGCAGAATTTGACCAGGAACTGGTGTCTAAAGGAGAGTTGTCTCCGGTATTTTTCGGTTCTGCGTTGACAAACTTTGGAGTGGAAACATTTTTAAAACACTTTTTGAAAATGACTTCGTCTCCATTGCCGCGTATGTCAGATCATGGGGAAATCGATCCGATGACAGAAAAAGACTTTTCTGCTTTCGTGTTTAAGATTCAGGCAAATATGAATAAGGCGCATCGCGACCGTATTGCATTTATGCGAATCTGTTCCGGAAAGTTTGAAGCGGGAATGAATGTGTATCATGTGCAGGGCGGTAAAGACGTGCGTTTGTCACAGCCACAGCAGATGATGGCAAGTGAAAGAAAAATAATTGAAACTGCATGCGGCGGAGATATTATCGGTGTATTCGATCCGGGGATTTTTTCTATTGGAGATACTCTTACTACGTCGAAAGAAAAGTTCGCTTATGAAGGAATTCCGACATTTGCTCCGGAACATTTTGCGCGTGTCCGTCAAGTAGATACGATGAAAAGAAAACAATTTGTTAAAGGAATCAATCAGATTGCGCAGGAAGGTGCGATTCAGATTTTCCAGGAATACAATACCGGAATGGAAGAAATTATCGTAGGTGTTGTAGGTGTTCTGCAGTTCGATGTGTTAAAATATCGTCTGGAAAATGAATATAATGTGGAAATCCGTCTGGAAACACTGCCGTATGAGCATATTCGCTGGATTGAAAATGATGAGATTGACATGGACAAGCTCACCGGAACGTCAGATATGAAGAAGATCAAAGATTTAAAAGACAGACCGTTGCTGTTGTTTGTGCATGAATGGAGTATCCGAATGACACAGGAAAGAAATGAAGGACTGATTCTTTCTGAATTTGGCAGATAGCCGTGAACTGTGGAAGAACGATGGAAGAAACAGCGATATAAAAACTTGTTTGCAAATGATGTGATATTTGGTATAATACAGAAAGAGATTGAACCAGATAGGAGGTTTTTGATATGGCAAAGGACGAAAGAAAGAATTATACAATACAAAATGACAATAGCCTGGGAGAGGTGCAGATTGCTGATGAAGTTGTTGCAATTATAGCTGCATTGGCTGCCACAGAAGTAGAAGGCGTGGATTCTATGGCCGGCAATGTGACCAATGAACTGGTGAGCAGACTTGGAATGAAGAATCTTTCAAAGGGTGTAAAGGTAGACGTTTTAGAGGGCGTAGTGACTGTTACATTGGCGCTGAATCTGAAATATAATTACAGCATTGTAGAGGTAACTGCAAAGGTTCAGGAAAAGGTGAAGGCTGCTATTGAAAATATGACCGGGCTGGAAGTTGCGGATGTTAATATTCGTGTTGCCGGTGTAGAGATGGATTCTCAGGAGTAAGAAAAGTATTTTTGAGGGAATTTTTTGGAAATAGGCAGTTGCTGTGAAGAGTTGTATCTTGCCAAGATATCACTCTCTGTAGTATAATAGAGGATGTCGTTAAGACATCCTTTTTGCTTTGCCAAAAAACAGGAATTCATGCGGTAAAGCAGTTTTTGTCACAGTGTGTATGACATAGAAGGAACAGGCAGAAAGGAGCCAGTATGGTAAGAACAGAACTTCGCGAACATATCTTTAAGATGGTATTTCAACTAGAGTTTCACAATCCGGAGGAATTGCCGGAGAATCTGACACTATATTTTGATAGTCTGGAGAATGCTGCGGATCGTGATAAAGAATATATCGAACAGAAATATAAGGCAGTAGTTGAGAAAGTAGCAGAGATCGATGAGATGATTGATGCTAAGAGTGAAAAGTGGAAGACAAAGCGTATGAGCAAGGTAGACCTTGCAATTTTACGGCTTGCAGTATATGAAATGAAATGGGATGAGGATGTTCCAACAGGTGTTGCAATCAACGAAGCAGTGGAACTGGCAAAGAAGTTCAGTGGAGAGGGAGCACCGGCATTTGTAAATGGTGTGCTTGCGCGTTTGACAGAGTAAGGATAAGTTATGCGTAATGTTTATACAGTCAAACAGGTGAACAATTATATTAAAAATATGTTCACACAAGATTTTATGCTGAATCGTATTTATGTAAAGGGGGAAGTATCGAACTGTAAGTATCATACTTCCGGACATATTTATTTTTCATTAAAGGATGAGTCCGGCACAATTGCCTGCGTGATGTTTGCAAGTGCAAGGTCCGGGCTTTCTTTTCGTATGCAGGAAGGTCAGACAGTGATCGTGCTGGGGGCTGTCAGCGTTTATGAAAGAGATGGAAGATATCAGCTCTATGCGAAAGAGATTGTGCTGGACGGGGTAGGGCTTTTATATGAAAGATATGAGGCGCTGAAACAGGAACTGGAAGAAATGGGAATGTTTGCTGCTGAATATAAACAGCCGATTCCGAAGTTTGCAAAGAAAATCGGAATTGTAACTGCACCTACGGGCGCTGCGATACGAGATATCATTCATATTGCAACAAGGAGAAATCCATATGTGCAGCTGATTCTTTATCCGGCGCTTGTGCAGGGGGAAGGAGCTGCAGCCAGTATTGTAAAGGGAATCCAGATGATGGAGCAGCAGGATGTAGATGTTATCATAGTCGGACGTGGCGGCGGATCCATAGAAGATCTCTGGGCGTTTAATGAAGAGACGGTAGCAAGAGCCATTTTTCATTGCAGGATTCCTGTGATTTCAGCAGTGGGCCATGAGACAGACACTTTGATTTCGGACTATGTGGCTGATCTGCGTGCGCCGACACCGTCAGCAGCAGCTGAATTGGCGGTGTATGAGTACAGTGCTGTGGAAAATACATGCAGGGAATTTGAACTTCGATTAAAACGGCAGATGCAGCTGAGAATTCAATCTGAAAGAAATAAGGCTGAACGGATGGCATTGCGATTAAAATATACACATCCAAAACAGAAATTAAATGAAAAAAGACAACAGGCAGTGGATTTGGAGAATCAGCTGCGTATGTTGATGAAACAGAAATTAGATGAGAATCGTCACTGGTTAGCACTTTATATCGAACAGATGAGAAGATTATCACCTATTGAGAAGATGAGTCAGGGATATTCTTATGTTGAGAACCGGAAACTGGAGAATATCCATAGTGTGTCACAGGTGAAAAAGGGAGAAGAGATACAGATTCGTGTGGCAGATGGAACGATTCATGCAAGTGTTACCGGAACGAAGAAGGAGGATTTGCCATGGCTGAAAAAAGAGAGGAAACACAGGAACTCACATTAGAAGAACAGTTTCAGGCATTGGACAACATTGTAAACAAATTGGAACGGGAAGAGGTTACCTTGGAAGAATCTTTTCAACTCTATCATCAGGGGATGACCTTACTGAAAAAATGCAATGAGACAATTGATACAGTAGAGAAAAAAGTATTAATGCTGGATGAGGATGGAAAAACATATGAATTTTAGAGATGAGCAGGAAAAACGGGTAAATGAGATTGAAGAGATTTTAAAAAAGAGACTTCCGTTAAAAGAGGGAAAGCAGAAGCGAATCATGGATGCTATGGAATATAGTCTTCTGGCAGGCGGAAAGCGTCTGCGTCCGATGTTGATGCTGGAGACGTATCGATTGTTTGGCGGTCAGTCTTCTGTTATCGAACCTTTTATGGCGGCATTGGAAATGATCCATACCTATTCTCTTGTACATGATGATCTTCCGGCAATGGATAATGATGATTATCGCAGAGGTCGTAAAACGACGCATGTCGTATATGGAGAAGGAATGGGAATTCTGGCAGGAGATGCGTTACTGAATTATGCATTTGAAACAGCTGCCTCGGCTTTTGACATGGAAGATGCTGAAGCTGCAAAGATTGGAAAAGCAATTCAGATTCTATCCGGAAAAGCTGGGATCTATGGTATGATAGGCGGGCAGGTTGTGGATGTTTTGTCTACCGGACAGCAAGTGGATGGAGAAACACTGGACTTTATTTATCAGTTAAAAACGGGAGCGCTGATCGAATGTGCGATGATGATTGGCGCTGTTCTTGCCGGTGCGGACAGTGATCAGGTTCATGCGGTGGAACAAATTGCGGCAAAAGTGGGAATGGCATTCCAAATTCAGGATGATATTTTGGATGTGACCAGTACGGCGGAAGTATTGGGGAAACCTGTTCACAGTGATGAGAAGAATGAAAAAACAACGTATGTGACCTGGAAAGGTCTGGAAGAATCAAAACGGGAAGTTGCCCGGTTGTCTGAAGAGGCGGTTGAGGAGTTGCGGCGATTCCATCCGGAAGATGATTTTCTGGAGACATTACTTCTTTCTTTGATCCATCGAGATAAATAGATAAATAGAAAATGCTGTGGGATCGTTTGTGAATTTAGCGAAAAGGGGTACACCTTATGGTTTTAGAAAAGATTCAAAAAGAAAACGATATAAAGAAACTGGAACCGGAAGAATTGGATCTGCTGGCTCAGGAAATCCGAGAGTTTTTAATTGAGAAGATCAGTAAAACCGGAGGGCATCTGGCGTCGAATCTGGGGGTTGTGGAATTGACGATGGCGCTCCATCTTGTTTTTGACCTTCCGGAAGATAAATTGATCTGGGACGTGGGACATCAGGCATATACACATAAATTGCTGACCGGACGCAGGGAAGGTTTTGATGAGCTGCGTAAATTTGGCGGTATGAGCGGTTTCCCAAAAAGAGGGGAAAGTCCATGCGATGCATTTGATACCGGACATAGTTCTACGTCTATATCCGCAGGGCTTGGGCTTGTAGCAGCGCGGAATATGCAGAATGAGAATTATAGTGTTGTTTCAATCATCGGAGATGGATCGATGACCGGAGGAATGGCGTATGAAGCGTTAAATAATGCTGCCCGGCAAAAGGGGAATTTTATTATTGTCTTGAACGATAATAATATGTCGATTTCGGAAAATGTAGGCGCAATGTCACGTTATCTGGACGGATTACGCACTGCTGAAGCATATACAGAATTAAAGCGGGGGGTAGAAGATACACTGAAAAAGATACCGGGGCGAGGAGAAAAAATCGTCTATCAGATTCGAAAGACAAAAAGTGGAATTAAGCAGCTGATTGTACCGGGCATGTTTTTTGAAGATATGGGAATCACCTATCTGGGTCCGGTAGATGGACATGATCTGAAAAAGATGATCAAGGTACTTCGGGAAGCGAAGCGTCTGGATCGACCGGTTCTGGTTCATGTTTTGACGAAAAAGGGCAAGGGATATCTTCCGGCAGAGGAAAATCCCTCCAAATTTCATGGAACCGGGCCGTTTGAGGTGGAAACCGGAGCGGCAATCACAACCTCGGACAAGGATAGCTATACAGATGTCTTTTCGAAAGTAATCTGTGATATCGGTAAGTCTAACCGGAAGGTTGTAACAATTACCGCGGCTATGGCAGATGGAACTGGCTTGAGCAGATTCGCCAGGTATTTCCCACAGCGATTTTTTGATGTTGGTATTGCTGAAGAACATGCGCTTACGTTTGCTGCCGGACTTGCGGCAGGCGGGATGAAACCAGTGGTTGCATTGTATTCTTCCTTTTTACAGAGAGCTTATGATCAGGCAATTCACGATATCTGCATGCAGAAACTTCCTGTTATGATTGCTGTAGATAGGGCAGGATTGGTTGGAAATGACGGGGAAACACATCAAGGTGTTTTTGATCTTTCGTTTTTGAGTATGATTCCGAATATGACAGTTATGGCGCCTAAAAATAGATGGGAATTGGCGGATATGATCCGGTTTTGTGTGGATTATGATGCGCCGGTTGCACTCCGGTATCCAAGAGGAACTGCATATGAGGGATTGAAAGAATTTCGCGCTCCAATCGAGTATGGAAAAAGTGAACTGCTTTATGAAGAAGAAAGTATTGCAGTTCTGTTTGTCGGGCATATGTCTGAACTTGCAGAGTCTGTACGTACAGAATTGAAAGGTATGGGATATAGCTGCTCACTTGTGAATGCACGTTTTATAAAGCCTCTGGACACAGAAATGATCGAGAGGCTCAGCCGAGAGCATCGCTTGCTTGTAACGATTGAAGAAAATGTTCTGAGCGGCGGATATGGGGCAAGAGTATTGGAATATGTTTCAAAAGAAAAGCTGCCGGTACATGTATGCAGGATCGGACTCCCGGATGCGTTTATTGAGCAGGGGAATATCGACCTTTTGCGTCGGGAAAATGGACTGGAAAAATCTGCGATCGTGAAGAAAATTATCGATGAATATGCAGAAATGATAGAAAAATAAAGGATTAGGATAACATGAAAGAACGTTTGGATGTGCTGCTTGTAAAGCGGAATCTGGCAGAGTCCAGAGAAAAGGCAAAGGCAATTATTATGTCTGGAAATGTATTTGTTGAGGGACAGCGAGAGGATAAGGCGGGAACAACATTTTCAGAGGAAGTGCAGATTGAAATTAAGGGACATACGCTGCCTTACGTCAGTCGTGGCGGTCTGAAACTGGAGAAAGCATTGGCTAATTTTGATGTGACAGTGGAAGGAAAAGTATGTACAGATGTAGGTTCTTCTACTGGTGGTTTTACAGATTGTATGTTACAGAATGGAGCGGTAAAAGTATTTGCAATAGATGTCGGCAGGGGGCAGCTGGATTGGAAACTGCGTCAGGATGAGCGGGTTGTTTGCATGGAAAAGACAAATATCCGCTATGTAACGCCGGAAGATATCGGAGAGCCGATTGATTTTTCTTCAATCGATGTATCTTTTATCTCTTTAACTAAAGTTTTGGAACCAATCCGTAATTATTTGAAGGCGGATGGGGAGATCGTGGCATTGATTAAGCCTCAGTTTGAAGCCGGAAGAGAGAAAGTTGGAAAGAAAGGTGTTGTGCGGGAGCGCAGTACACATCGGGAAGTAATTGAGAAAGTTGCAGTCTATGCCCATTCTATCGGGTTTGAGATTCTGAATATTGATTTTTCACCGATCAAAGGACCGGAAGGCAATATTGAATATTTGATCCATTTGAAAAAGCATGAAGATCATGAAGTGCCGGAAATTACAGTGGATCTTAGTACTGTTGTGGATCGTGCATTTGAAGAACTGCAGCATTAAGAGAGGAAACGTTATGGAACGGTTTTATATCATTACAAATAATCTGAAAGATATAGACTACCGGATTACCAGAGAAATGAAAGCGTATATAGAAGCCAATGGAAAAGAATGTCTGCTTTGCGAGAAAGATGAAGAAGGGCATATTATTCCGGAAAAAGTACCGGAACACTGTGATTGTGGAATTGTATTAGGCGGAGACGGAACATTGATCCGGGCAGCACGTGAATTGATAGAATATGATATTCCGCTGCTGGGTGTGAATATGGGGACTCTGGGGTACTTGACGGAAGTGGAACTTCCAAATTACAAAGAAGCATTGTGTAAATTATTTGAATATACTCCGGAAATCGAAAAACGTATGATGATACAGGGGTGTGTTATCGGAAAACGGAGACAGGATAATATCGCAATGAATGATATTGTAATCACGCGGGAAGGCGGGCTTAGAATCGTTCATTTTAATGTCTATGTCAATGGATTATTTATGAGCAGTTATCAGGCAGATGGTCTGATTATATCTACACCGACGGGGTCCACAGGTTACAATCTTTCGGCGGGCGGTCCGGTTGTGGAACCGACAGCGAGTATGCTGGTTATTACGCCAATCTGCTCACATGCATTGAATGCGAGCAGTGTTGTTCTTTCGGCAGAGGATACGATTGAAGTGGAGATCTGTGAAGGCAGATATGGGCGGACAGAACGGGCTCTTGTTACATTCGATGGTGCAGAGACAGTGCCTCTGGAGTCGGGAGACCGGGTAAAAGTGCAAAAGGCAGAAGCATATACCAGGTTGATTAAACTGAGCAAAGAGAGTTTTATTAAAACAATGAGGGAAAAAATGAAAGGAAACTAAACGTATGAAAGTGAGTCGTCATGCAAAAATTATCGAACTGATCAGTCAGTATAATGTAGAGACACAGGAAGAATTGGCAGACCGTCTGAATGCTGCCGGATTTAAAGTGACGCAGGCAACTGTTTCCAGAGATATCAGAGATTTGAAACTGACGAAAGTTTCAGTCAATGGAGGAAAACAAAAATATGTTGTTTTGAAACCGGAAGAAGATGGCATGAATGAAAAATATGTCAGGGTTTTGTGTGACGGATATCTTTCCATGGATATGGCACAGAATATTCTTGTGATTAAGACGGTTTCCGGGATGGCCATGGCGGTTGCGGTTGCGGTTGATGCTATGAAATGGCATGAAGTCGTTGGGTGTATAGCAGGGGATGATACGATTATGTGTGCAATCCGTACGGTAGAAGATACGAAGTCTGTGATGGATAAGATTCGTAAAATTGTGTCAAAAGGTAAATAATTATGTTAGAAAATTTACATGTAAAAAACTTGGCCTTGATTGATGAGATTGAGGTGGATTTCCATCCCGGTCTCAATATTTTGACTGGTGAAACAGGCGCAGGAAAATCTATTCTTTTAGGTTCTGTGAATTTGGCGCTGGGAGGCCGCTATACAGCGGATCTGCTTCGGACAGGAAGTAAGTTTGGATTGGTAGAATTAACATTTTCTGTTGAAAATCAAACAATTATAGAACAGCTTGGGAAGTTGGATATCTATCCGGAAGATGGGCGGATTACATTAAGCCGTAAATTAATGGAAGGCAGAAGTACCAGTAAAATCAACGGAGAAACGGTTAGTATGAGCACTTTAAAGGATGTTGCAAGTATGCTCATAGATATCCATGGACAGCATGAACACCAATCTCTTCTGCATAAGAAAAATCACTTGGCTTTTCTGGATCTATATGCCAGAGAAACGGTTTCTGGTTTGAAAGAAGAAACCGCAGAGGCATATCGGGAGTATCAGCTTTGCAAGCGCAAATTAGAAGAATCCAGTATGGATGAAAGGGAACGGCAGAAAGAATTGTCTCTGACAGAATTTGAGGTCAATGAAATTGAAGAAGCAGATTTATCAGAGGGAGAAGATGAAGAATTAGAACAGACTTATCGACGAATGCTTGATGGTAAAAAAATAACAGAAGGAATCGCAGAGGCTTATCAGTATACAAGCGAAGATGCTTCCGGAAATGCCAGTGATTATTTGAGCCGCGCAATTCGTGCGTTTCAGGAAGCTGCGGAGTGTGATGAACAAGGTGGATCCCTTTATTCTCAGCTCGTAGAAATTGACAGTCTGCTCAATGATTTCAACCGGGAATTATCTGATTATGCAAAAACATTTGAATTTTCAGAAGAAGAGTATTATGATACAGAAAATCGGTTGAATGAAGTAAATCATTTAAAGGCAAAATATGGAAATTCCGTAAAAGATATACTGGCATATTGTGAAGAAAAAAAGCAAAGACTAAAAGAACTGGAAGATTACGAAAATTATATTTTGAAGTTGCAGGAACAACTGGAAAAAGCAGAAAAAAAATATCGTAAAACAGCTTCAGAACTTAGCAAAAAACGACAAAATGCAGCGGAAAATTTTGTCGATGAAATTAGAAAAGGTCTTGCCGATCTGAATTTTCTTGATGTACAGTTTGAGATGCGGTTTACAGAATTGTCAGCATATACAGCCGGTGGAATGGATGAAGCGGAGTTTTATCTGTCTGCGAATCCCGGAGAGGCATTGCGTCCGATGGGACTGGCAGCTTCCGGGGGAGAGTTATCCAGAATTATGCTGGTGATCAAGAGTGTGCTTGCAGACAGAGAGGATACGCCGACCTTAATTTTTGATGAGATCGATACCGGAATCAGTGGAATTACCGCGGGGAAGGTGGCTGAAAAGATGCATCTTATCGGAACCTCGAGACAGGTGCTTTGTATTACGCATTTGGCGCAGATTGCCGCAATGGCAGATACACATTACCGAATCGAAAAATCTTCACAAGAACATTCTACACATACAGAAATTCATGAGTTAGAAGAAAAAGAGTCGATTGAGGAACTTGCAAGACTTCTGGGAGGAGCAAAGGTTACGGAAAGCATTTTGGAAAGTGCAAAAGAAATGAAAACATTGGCAATGCGTGAAAGATAATACCAGTGTGAAATAGAGAAAAGTGTCACATACTAAAACGGACATCGGAAATCAGCAATGATAAATCGGATGTCCGTTTTTCTTTTTGATTAAGATAGAAAGGACGTGTATGTGGTGTATAAAAATAAGAAAAAAATGATACTTCTTACATTTTTTTGTGTTTCTGTATTTTTTTCCGGATACTTAGGGTGGTCCTATGCAGTTGAAATGCCGCAGGAAGAGGTAAGTACGGAAAAAATCGATGAAAGTACAGTACTTGTCGGCGGTATGCCGGTTGGAATATATATGGAAACAGAAGGGGTACTTGTATTAGATACGCAAAGTATTCAGGGGATGCATGGCGAGGTTCGCAATCCGGCTCGGAATCTGGTGAAAGCAGGTGATTATATTATAGCTGTAAATGGGAAAATCATTCCGGACAAAAAAGCATTGATTCAAGTTTTACATGAGATGGATGAAAAAGAGGTTGTGTTGAAACTGAGGCGTCAAAAGGAAGTTCTGGAAGTAAAACTGGAAGCTGTAGAATGTGACGGTCATGAATATAAACTTGGAATTTGGGTCCGGGATAATGTACAGGGACTCGGGACAGTTACATTTCTTACGGGAAAAAGTCAATATGGCGCCTTAGGACACGGAATTCATGATGTAGATACCAACGTTCTGATGGATATACAAGAAGGGAGCCTGTATCGAACCAGTATTCGTTCTGTGGTCAAAGGTGAAAACGGAATTCCCGGAAGTATGGAAGGAATGATTGTTTATAATGAATATAATCGTCTCGGAACAGTTGAGAAAAATACAGAAGCGGGGATATATGGAACAATTCAGGATATGGGGCCGTTGTTTGAAGAACAGATTCCGGTACGTGTTGCCCAAAAAGAAGAAATTGAAGTTGGGAATGCAAAGATCCGATGCTTTTTAAATGGAAAAATTCAAGAATATGAGATCCAGATAACAGATGTGGATTACAATGCAAAAGAAATCAATAAGGGCATCGTTCTACAGGTAACAGATCCAAGGCTGCTGGAAGAAACAGGTGGGATTATACAAGGCATGAGTGGATCTCCTATTTTACAGAATGGAAAATTAATTGGAGCGGTTACACATGTATTTGTCAATGATCCATCTAAGGGTTATGGAATTTTCGCAGAGACGATGTTGCAGCAATTGTAAAATACTGTCGGAAGACAGAAGTTACAAAAGAATAAAAAACCCCAAAAAAGTCGACATTCTTTGTCGAATCGGCACGCACAAATATCCTTGATTTCTGCATAATTATACAAGTATAATGGTCTGAGTGGTGTTTCTTAGGTTCGGGCTTCAAGTTTTAGGAGGATTAGGGGATTATGGAGCATTTGAACGTGGCCATCGCAGACGATAATGAAAGAATTTTAGACATGTTGGAAGAGGTGATCAACATGGACAAAGATTTGAAAGTTGTTGGAAAAGCAAAAAACGGGGAAGAGATGTGTCAGATTATCAAGAATAAAGAACCGGATGTTGTTCTTCTTGATTTGATTATGCCGAAAATGGACGGCCTGGCAGTTATGGAGAAAGTAAATCATGATAATACAGGCATGAAACATCCGCATTTTATTGTTGTTACTGCAGTTGGTCAGGAGAAAATTACAGAAGATGCTTTTAACAAAGGTGCAAATTACTATATTATGAAACCATTTAATAATAAGGTACTGGTAGACCGGATAAAGACTGTAAGCAGAGTGTTCCAAAATCACGAAAGAAAAAATGAAGAAACAATAGAGACAACCCAGATACGTGAAGAGGATCTGGAAACACGAGTAACGAATATGCTGCACGAAATCGGGATACCGGCGCATATTAAAGGGTATCACTATTTGCGGGATGCGATTATGATGGCGGTGGAGGATATGGATGTTCTGAATGCGATTACAAAAATTTTATATCCGACAGTTGCGAAAAAATATCAGACAACATCCAGCAGAGTGGAACGTGCAATCCGCCATGCAATAGAAGTGGCGTGGAGCAGAGGAAAACTGGATACTTTAGATGAGCTTTTTGGGTATACCGTCAGCAATGGAAAAGGAAAACCGACGAATTCAGAATTTATAGCTCTGATCTCGGATACGATTCAGCTGGAGTATAAACACAAATAATTAAATCTTTTCAAGTGCTTTGAAATGCGGTATAATAATAAACAGAATTGCTGAAGAATGAAGAAAGTGGAGGAGTTATCATGAAAAATATTTTATTTGCATCTTCAGAGTGTGTGCCGTTTATTAAAACCGGAGGATTGGCAGATGTAGTGGGATCGCTGCCAAAATATTTTGACAAAAGTAAATATGATGTACGTGTTGTTTTGCCAAAGTATAACTGCATGTTTCAGAAATGGAAAGATATGATGGAATATGTGGATCATTTCTACATGAATCTGGCAGGGGAAGATCGTTATGTAGGAATTATGAAATGTGAATATGAGGGGATTACATTTTATTTTATCGACAACGAGTATTACTTTAATGGTTTTGCACCGTATGACGGAGATCCGAGATGGAATATTGAAAAATTTGCATTTTTCTCAAAAGCGGTTTTGAGTATTCTGCCGGTAATTGGTTTTCGGCCGGAATTGATTCACTGCCACGACTGGCAGACCGGTCTGGTTCCGGTTTATCTGGATAATTTCCGTTATATGGGAGAGTATTACAGAGGAATTAAGACTGTAATGACAATACATAATTTAAAATTCCAGGGTGTCTGGGATACAAAGACAGTCCGGGAAATCACAGGATTGCCGGAGTACTATTTTGTGCCGGATAAGATGGAGGCTTATAAGGACGCCAATCTGTTAAAGGGCGGTATTGTTTATGCAGATAAAGTGACGACAGTAAGTCAGACATATGCACAGGAGATTAAGACACCATTCTATGGAGAGGCTTTGGATGGACTGATGAATGCGAGATCCAATGACTTGTGGGGGATTGTGAATGGTTTGGATTACAATGAGTGGAATCCGGAAACAGATCCAAAGATTTATAAGAATTTTACTGTTGAGAATTTCCGTAAAAATAAAGTGATTAATAAGACAGAACTTCAGAGAGAACTTGGTTTGGAAGTCAATCCAAAAGTCATGATGATAGGAATGATTTCCCGTTTGACGGACCAGAAAGGTTTTGATCTGATTGACTATATGATGGATGAAATGTGCCAGGATGCAGTGCAGATTGTTGTTCTGGGAACAGGAGAAGCAAAGTATGAGAATATGTTCCGTCATTTTGCTTGGAAATATTCCGGTAAGGTATCTGCAAATATTTATTATTCAGATGAAATGTCACATAAGATTTATGCATCTTGTGACGCATTTTTGATGCCGTCCCTGTTTGAACCATGCGGGCTGAGTCAGTTAATGAGCCTGCGTTATGGAACACTGCCGATCGTGCGTGAGACAGGCGGATTGAAAGATACTGTAGAGCCGTATAACGAGTTTGATAAAACCGGTACAGGATTTAGTTTTACAAATTACAATGCCCATGAAATGTTAAATACGGTTCGATATGCAGAACAGATTTATTATGATAAGAAGAGAGATTGGAATAAGATTGTTGAACGGGCAATGTGTGCAGATTTCTCATGGTATAATTCAGCAAATAAATATCAGGAATTATATCAGAGTCTGCTTGGAGAGTAACATTTAGAGACATACAGAGGAGGAAAAAATGAAAATTATTAACAGACTGAACGAGGAAGGCATACATATATCATTTGAGGTTTTTCCTCCGAAAACGGATGCGGGATTTCAAAAAGTATTGCAGGCAACGGAAAAAATAGCAGAACTCAAGCCATCTTATATTAGTGTGACTTATGGAGCGGGTGGCGGTACCAGTAAAAATACTGCGAAGATCGCATCTCATATTAAAAACAACCTGGGAGTGGAGAGCCTTGCACATCTGACTTGTGCTTCTTCTACCAAAGAGGAAGTGCAGGTTGTGATTGAAAATCTCAAAGCATTAGGAATTGAAAATATTCTTGCATTGCGCGGGGATATACCGGAGGGAATGGAATTTCCTACGGGAGATCGATATCATTATGCTTATGAACTGGTGGAAGCAATTCGAAAATCAGGTGATTTTTGTATCGGTGCGGCATGTTATCCGGAAGGGCATGTGGAAAATGAACACAAAGAGGATGATATCAAATACTTAAAACAAAAGGTGGATAGCGGGGTGGATTTCCTGACTACGCAGATGTTTTTTGACAATGATATTCATTATAATTTTCTGTATCGGATCAGAGAGGCAGGGATTACGGTACCTGTACTTCCGGGAATTATGCCGATTACAAGTGCAGCACAGATGAAACGAAGTCAGGAACTGTCAGGAACGGTTTTCCCACGCAGATTCCTTTCTATTCTGGATCGGTTTGGAGATTATCCGGATGCAATGATGCAGGCGGGAATTGCATATGCAACAGACCAGATTATTGATTTACTTGCAAATGGAGTGAAGAATATCCACATTTATTCGATGAATAAACCGGAAGTTGCAGTCAAGATTATGGAGAATCTCTCCGAGGTGGTAAAATGCTGATAAACAGGGATCATGACCGATTGAAAAAAGAGGCCGTACGTTACCTGGGATATGGAAGAAATGCGGTAGATGAAAAGACGTCCGCGCTGATTGAGAGTGCCTTCAGGGAACTGGACTCAGCCGCGAATCCGAAATTTATCTACCGCATCTTTGATTTGACATGTACGGAAGAGGAGCGTATCGGTTTTGGTCAAGTGGAGATTCAGAGCAGAAGTTTGGGGAGAAATTTAAAAGGGTGTGAGCAGATTGTACTCTTTGGCGCAACACTTGGAATAGGTGTAGATCAACTGCTGGCAAGAAAGTCTGTGACGGATATGGCATATGCAGTTGTAGCACAAGCGTGTGCAGCAGCATTGCTTGAAGAATATTGTGATCAGTGTCAGGAGCAGATTGCGGAGATTGTACGGAAAGAAGGAAGGTTTCTTCGACCTAGATTTAGTCCGGGATATGGAGATTTCCCAATTGATTTTCAAAAACAATTGATGCAGATTTTAGATTGTGCCAAACAAATTGGTTTAACAATGACAGAGAGTTATATGATGACACCGGTGAAGTCGGTGACGGCTGTAATCGGGGTATCGGCTCAGGATGCCGGGTGCAGAAGTGTGCCATGTGAAGAATGTGATAAAAAAGACTGTAAATATAGAAGGGACAACATATGATAAGAGAACGCTTGGGAAAAGAATTACTGTTTTTTGATGGTGGTATGGGAACACTTTTGCAGGAAAAGGGGTTAAAGCCGGGAGAACTGCCGGAAGTGTGGAATCTGGAGCATGGACAGGAAGTGACAGATATCCACAGGGAATATATTGAATCTGGAAGTGATATCGTATTAACGAATACATTTGGTGCCAATGCGCTTAAATTTCATGATCCACAGTATTCTGTCAAGGATGTAGTGGATGCAGCGGTTATGCACGTGAAGAACGCGATTGTGCAGTCTGAAACAGGACGAAAGATCTATACAGCGCTGGATGTTGGTCCAACGGGGAAATTGCTAAAACCGATGGGAGATCTGGATTTTGAAGAAGCCTATGAAGCGTTCAAAGAAGTGATGATATATGGGGAAGAAGCCGGTGCGGATTTGATTCATATTGAAACAATGAGTGATACTTATGAGATCAAAGCAGCGGTATTGGCTGCAAAAGAAAATACCCATCTTCCGGTGTTTGTAACAGCTGTGTTTGACGAGCGAAAGAAACTTTTAACCGGGGCAGATATCCCGGCATTTGTCAGTCTTTTGGAAGGGTTACGTGTGGATGCTCTGGGAGTGAATTGTGGCTTGGGACCGGAACAAATGATGCCGATTTTAGAAGAGATGATATCATATGCGTCCTTCCCTGTTATTGTGAAACCAAATGCAGGACTGCCAAAGCAAAAAGATGGGAAAACGGTTTATGAAGTGACTCCTTCCGGATTTGCCGAGCAGATGAAGAAAATTGTTGAGACAGGGGCTGCGATTATCGGGGGATGTTGTGGAACAACGCCGGCACATATAGCGGAAATGATAAATACCTGCAAGAATCTTTCTGTAAGACCTGTTTCGAAAAAAACGGATACGATTGTATCCTCGTATGGTCAGGCAGTGATTTTTGGAAAGGGATCCAAGATTATCGGTGAGCGGATCAATCCTACCGGAAAGAAACGTTTTAAGCAGGCGTTAAAGGAGCATGATATTGATTATATTTTAAAAGAAGGGATCATGCAGGAAGATCGAGGCGCACACATTCTGGATGTTAATGTAGGACTTCCGGATGTGGATGAAGTGGCAATGATGACGGATGCGGTGACTGGACTGCAGAGTGTAACCAGTCTGCCTTTGCAGATTGATACAGTGAATACTGCCGCAATGGAAAAAGCGCTTCGAATCTATAATGGAAAAGCAATGGTTAATTCCGTCAGCGGCAAACAGGAATCCATGGACGCTGTATTTCCTTTGATACAAAAATATGGAGGCGTGGTAATCGGACTGACCTTAGATGAAAATGGAATTCCGGAAACAGCAGATGGAAGAGTTGCGATTGCAAAAAAAATAATTGCAGAAGCTGAAAAATATGGAATCGAAAAAAAGGATATTGTGATCGATGGTCTTGCTATGACGATTAGTTCTGAACCGAAAGGGGCTTTGGTCACTTTGGAAACAGTGCGGCGTGTCCGTCAGGAGCTGGGGGTTCATACAGTACTTGGTGTTTCAAATATTTCTTTTGGTCTGCCTAGTCGTCCGGTGATCAACGCAGCATTTTATACAATGGCTATGTCAAATGGACTGAGTGCGGGAATTATTAATCCATCGTCCGAAGAAATGATGAAATCATACGATTCTTATCATGCGCTAATGAATTTGGATGACAATTGCAGTCATTATATAGAAAAATATGGAGCACAGCCGGTGGAACAGAAGGCCGTTACAGTAACTGACGCAAATATGACCTTGCAGGCGGCGATTGAACGTGGATTAAAGGAAGAGGCAGATCGTCTTGCTGCAATTGCTGCCGGAGAACGGAAACCACTGGAAATTATCAATCAGGAACTGATCCCTGCATTGGATCATGTAGGAAAAGGATTTGAAGACGGAAGCGTATTTCTTCCACAGCTTTTGATGAGTGCTGATGCGGCAAAGGCGGCATTTGAAGTGCTGAAAAAAGAAATGAATCATGAAGATTCTGCAGAGACAAAAAAGGAAAAGGTGATTCTTGCAACTGTAAAAGGAGATATTCATGATATTGGAAAAAATATTGTCAAAGTTCTTCTTGAAAATTACAGTTTTGATGTGATTGATCTTGGAAAAGATGTGGCGCCGGAGCTGATTTTGCAGACAGCACAAGAGCAACAGGTGAAGCTGGTTGGATTGAGTGCGTTGATGACTACAACGGTCGTCAGTATGGAAGAAACCATCCGTCTTTTGAAGAACCATCTGCCGGAATGTAAAGTTATGGTAGGAGGAGCTGTTCTGAATCAGGAATATGCGGATATGATCGGAGCAGATTTTTACGGTAAGGATGCAATGCAGTCGGTGCATTACGCACAGAAATTACTGCAGTTATAATAGAACAAGGAAGAGATAGGAGGGTTTATAAATGTTAAGAGGAATTGACACACCGGTACGTTATATTCGAAACAGAGTATTTACAGAAGTTGCCAAGCTGGGATTTAAAGAGGATACAGCATCATTAAAAGATGATATGGAAATGATTCCGTATATGATCGTAAATGATGATACAGAAAAATACAGAGAGAGTACGTATCGTTCCAGAGCAATTGTGCGAGAACGACTGCGTCTGGCAATGGGATTATCCCTGCGTCCGGAAGATCAGCCGACGCCTTTGACAGCCGGTGTAGAAGCAAGTAATATTTCTGAAAAATACTATGAGCCACCGCTGATGCAGGTAATTCCATCTGCATGTGACGGCTGTGAGGAAAATGGCTATGAGGTCAGTAATATGTGTCGCGGCTGTCTGGCACATCCATGTATGCAGGTATGCCCAAAAGGAGCAATTTCGTTTGTAGATGGAAAATCATATATTGATCAATCGAAATGTATTAAGTGCGGAAAATGTAAATCCGCCTGTCCGTATGATGCAATCGCTAAAAAAGAACGTCCATGCAAGGCTGCATGTGGAGTAAATGCAATTGGAACAGATAAACATGGACGCGCATATATTGATCCGGAGAAGTGTGTGTCTTGCGGTATGTGTATGGTAAGCTGTCCGTTCGGCGCAATATCAGATAAGTCTCAGATTTTTCAGTTGGCACATGCTTTATCCGATGGAGATAAGGTCGTTGCTGAGATCGCACCGGCATTTGTAGGTCAGTTTGGAGACAATATAACACCACGTAACATCAAAGCAGCACTTCAGGAACTCGGATTTTCCGAAGTCTACGAGGTGGCTTTGGGCGCAGATATCGGCGCGATTGCAGAGGCGCATCACTATATAGAAAAAGTGGTGACCGGAGAGCTGCCATTTTTATTGACTTCCTGTTGTCCTTCCTGGGCAATGATGGCAAAGAAGTATTTCCCGGAAATGATTGATCAGATTTCTCAGGAATTGACGCCAATGGTTGCAACAGCACGTACGATCAAGCAGGAACATCCGGATGCGAAAGTTGTCTTTATCGGACCATGTGCGGCAAAGAAACTGGAAGCCTCCAGAAGAACTGTGCGAAGTGATGTAGATTTTGTAGTAACTTATGAAGAGCTGCAGGCAATGTTTGATGCGAAAAACATTGATATTACAAAATATGAAGCAGAGTCTTCTTTCCATGATGCTACAGGAGCAGGAAGAAGATATGGATACGCAGGCGGTGTTGCAGAATCTATTGAAAAATGCATTAACGAATACTATCCGGATGTACAGGTCAATATTGAACATGCAGAAGGTCTGGCAGAGTGTAAGAAGACATTAGCACTTGCCAAAGCAGGAAAAATGAATGGCTGTCTGATTGAAGGAATGGGATGTCCGGGTGGATGTATTGCAGGAGCAGGAACTAACATTCCGGTAGCGAAGGCGAAAAAACTATTGAGTGCTTATGTAAGTAATTCCAGTACGCCGATACCGTCAAAAGAACTGGAAAAAATAGAATTAAAGTAAAGAGCTGAAGTAAAGTTAGGATTTTATTTGAAAAAATTCTGGGGCTATGATATTATAAGCGTTAGGCATTATCTAGAATAATTAATTTGGAAAGATAGAAACCAGGAGGATAAAGACTATGCAGTCGTATGGAGTTAATGAATTGAGAAAGATGTTTCTGGAGTTTTTTGAAAGCAAGGGACATCTTGCAATGAAGAGTTTTTCGCTTGTACCACACAATGATAAGAGCCTTTTGCTTATCAATTCCGGTATGGCACCATTGAAACCATATTTTACAGGGCAGGAGATCCCGCCGAGAACACGTGTGACAACTTGTCAGAAGTGTATTCGTACCGGTGATATTGAAAATGTAGGAAAAACTGCTCGACATGGTACATTTTTTGAGATGCTTGGAAACTTCTCTTTTGGAGATTATTTTAAAAATGAAGCAATTGAATGGTCATGGGAGTTTTTAACAGAAGTTGTGGGCCTGGACCCGGATCGGTTATATCCATCTGTGTATGAAGAGGATGATGAAGCGTTTGAAATCTGGAATAAAAAGATGGGCATTCCGGCAGAACGTATCTTCCGTTTCGGTAAGGAAGATAATTTCTGGGAGCATGGTTCCGGACCATGCGGACCATGTTCAGAGATTTATTATGACAGAGGAGAAAAATACGGATGTGGAAAACCGGATTGTACGGTAGGATGCGAGTGCGATCGTTATATGGAGATATGGAATAACGTATTTTCTCAGTTTAACAATGACGGACATGGCAATTATACCGATTTGATCCAGAAAAACATTGATACAGGAATGGGATTGGAACGTCTTGCATCTGTTGTACAGGATGTGGATTCTATTTTTGATGTAGATACCATTAAGGCTCTGCGTGATCATGTGTGCAGATTGTCAGGTAAAACTTACGGAGCAGAGTATAACAATGATGTATCCATTCGTGTTGTAACTGATCATGTACGTTCTGTTACATTTATGATTTCTGATGGAATTATGCCATCTAACAGTGGACGGGGATATGTGCTGCGTCGTCTTCTTCGCCGGGCATGCAGACATGGAAGACTTTTGGGAATTCAGGGAGCATTTCTTGTAGAGCTGGCAACAACTGTCATTGAAGGTTCAAAGGATGGATATCCGGAACTGGAAGAAAAGAAAGAGTTTATATTTAATGTTATTGCTAAGGAAGAATCCAAATTCAATATGACGATTGATCAGGGACTTTCTATTCTTGCTGAAATGGAAGCTGAAATGGAAAAGAACGGAGAAAAAGTTCTTTCCGGTGAAAATGCGTTTAAGTTGTACGATACTTATGGTTTCCCGGTAGATCTGACCAGCGAGATTCTGGAAGAAAAAGGACTGACTTATGACGAAGAAGGGTTCAAAAAGGCACAGCAGGAACAGCGCGCAAAATCAGAAGGAACGTTTGGTGTACATGCAATGTCCGGAAAAGAAGCAAGTGTATATGATCAGTTAGATACAAAACTGGAATCTACATTTGTAGGATATGATCATTTGACTTATGTTTCTGAGATCTCTGCCATGACAACTGATGCGTCACAGAAAGATGCAGAAGTAACAGATGCACTTTCAGATGGAGAAAAGGGAACGATTATTGTAAAGGAAACTCCGTTCTATGCAACCAGTGGAGGACAGGAAGCAGACACTGGTGTAATTCGTACAGAAACAGGAGAATTTCGTGTAGAGGATACCATCAAGTTATTGGGGGGTAAGATTGGACATATTGGACAAGTTATGAAAGGTATGCTTAAAGTCGGAGATTCTGTAACAATGGAAGTTGATGCGGAGAAACGTGCACTTTCAGCAAGAAATCACAGTGCCACACACTTACTTCAGAAGGCGTTACGTACAGTTCTGGGAACTCATGTTGAACAGGCCGGATCCAGTGTGAATGAAGATCGTCTGCGTTTTGATTTCACCCATTTTTCTGCTTTGACAGAGGAAGAATTGAAACAGGTGGAAAAACTTGTCAATGAAAGCATTTCCAAGGCATATTCTGTAGATATTAAAAATATGCCGATTGAAGAAGCAAAGAAAACAGGGGCTCAGGCGTTGTTTGGAGAAAAGTACGGAGATGTTGTTCGCGTTGTCAATATGGGAGATTACTCGATTGAATTTTGTGGCGGAACTCATGTCAAGAATACTTCTGAAATCATGGCACTGAAGATTGTTTCTGAAACCGGAGTGGCTGCAGGTGTACGTCGAATTGAAGCATTGACCTCAACAGGATTATTAAAATATTATGACGATTTGGAAGAGAAAATACACGAAGCTGCAAAACTGGTGAAAGCAACACCGGATACGCTTTCAGAGAAGATTGCTCATGTTATCGCTGAGAATAAAACACTTCACAGTGAAGTAGAGAGCTTAAAGAGCAAGATGGCACAGGAGGCAGCCGGAGATGTTATGGATCAGGTGCAGGAGATTGCAGGAGTAAAACTTCTTGCGGCAGAACTGAATGACATCGACATGAATGGACTGCGAGATCTCGGAGATCAGATGAAGGAGAAACTGGGAGAAGGCGTTGTAGTTCTGGCATCTGCTAATGGCGGAAAAGTAAATCTGATGGTAACGGCTACAGATGGTGCAATGAAGAATGGTGCTCATGCGGGAAATCTTGTAAAAGCAATTGCCGGATGCATTGGCGGTGGCGGCGGCGGAAGACCGAACATGGCACAGGCTGGAGGTAAAAACCCGGCGGGGATTGCAGACGCACTTTCAAAAGCAGCAGAAGTACTTGCAGAACAGCTGGCATAGGCTTTTTGGCAAAAAAAGAGAAAAAATATGATTTTTTCAGCAGGAAATAGTTGACGTACTGAAAAAATATGTTATAATCTTTTGTAGTGCAATAAATATACCCGAACAGTCGTATGATGCA
>UMFB01027074.1_pt1 | contig 57139 bp, 48 predicted proteins | sample 1964921 | NCBI WGS metagenome assembly UMFB01 (sample SAMEA4836037, study PRJEB28245) | human gut metagenome | biome: gut microbiome; material: fecal sample | place: Denmark | collected 2008
CATATCCCGGAAATTCAGATGAACCCGATGAATCCGAAGGGCGATTCCAATAACTGGCTGTCCTGCATGACGATCGCCGAGGGCTGCAGCGTGACTCCGGATCAGGTAATGGATGCGCTGGCAGAGTATAACATCGAAACGCGCCCTATCTGGAAACCGATGCATCTGCAGCCGGTATTTGCGGACTGCGATTTTATTTCCGCACAAGAGGGGACAGACGTGGCTGCGGATATCTTCAACAGAGGCATGTGTCTGCCCAGCGATATTAAAAATACGCCGGAGGACATGGAGCTGATAATTTCTATCGTGAGAAAGCAGTTTGGAAGGTAAGGATATGTATCGGAGATTTTTTAAGCGGCTGCTGGATATCCTGTTGTCGTTGTGTATTTTAGTCCTGCTGAGCCCGGTATATGTGATATTGATCGTGCTGGTGAGGATAAAACTGGGCAGTCCGGTATTTTTCAGACAGGAGAGACCGGGATTGAACGGGGAGATATTTACGCTGTATAAATTCCGCACGATGACGGACGCCCGGGACAAGGACGGAAAGCTGCTGCCGGACAAAGACAGGCTTACCTCTTTTGGAAAATTTTTACGTTCGTCCAGTCTGGATGAGCTTCCGGAATTTTTCAATATCTTAAAAGGAGATATGAGCTTTATCGGGCCAAGACCGCTGCTCGTAAGCTATCTGCCCTACTATACGGAAAGAGAGTCTCTGCGTCATACAGTCCGTCCCGGACTGACAGGACTGGCGCAGGTGTCCGGGCGGAATTTTATCGACTGGGACAGGCGTCTGGCAAAAGATGTGGAGTATGTGGAGGGGTTAAGTTTTCTGATGGACCTGAAGGTGCTCTTTTTAAGCGTAAAGGTCGTGCTCTGCCGTTCTGATGTTGCAGAGGATACGAATCAGTCGGAGGGCAATTTTGCACAGATCCGGAAAGAGCGGCTGGAGCGCACGGGAAAACTGGAAGCGTGAGCGGACAGCATGGCTGACTGCAGAAAGTGCCGGATCGGCAGCATAGCGCAGCCGGCGGAAATGAGAGGAAATATGACAAATATCCTGATTTTGAGCGCGGGGACCCGCGACAAGGTAGTACAGTATTTTAAAAAGGTGCTGGCTGGAAAAGGGCAGGTGATCGCCACTGACTGCAGTGAGTATGCGCCGGCTATTTATGAGGCGGACGGGTATGAGCTGGTTCCGAGGATTACGGAACCGGGCTATCTGGAGCGTATTCTGGAAATCTGCAAAAAGAGAAAGATAACAGGCGTGCTTTCCCTGATCGACCCGGAATTAAGCCTTCTGGCGGCGAATAAAGAACGTTTTCTGGAAATCGGGACAACACCCGTTGTGCCGGATGCAGAGGCGGTGGAGCTGTGCTTCAATAAATATGCGATGTATGAAAAGCTGACGGAGCTGGGATTTCCGACAGGAAAATGCTTTCTGGACCGGGAGGCGTTTTTTGAGGCTGTAGATGCAGGAATGATGAAGTATCCGGTATTTGTAAAACCGGTCTGCGGCAGCGCGAGCATCAGCATCAATAAGGCGGCGGATAAAGAAACGGTGGAATTTTTATGCTCCCGTGAAGAAGACCTGATGATACAGGAATTTATGGACGGACAGGAATACGGTGCGGACGTATATATTGATATGCTCAGCGGAGAGGTCGTTTCGATATTTGTGAAGAAGAAGCTGAAAATGCGCGCCGGAGAGACGGATAAGGCAGTTTCGGTCAAGGATGAAGCGCTGTTTTCTCTTATCCGTGATTTTGTGAAAAAGATGGGTTTTCGTGGCATCATTGATATCGACCTGTTTGAAATCGGCGGAAAATGGTATATTTCGGAAGTCAATCCGCGTTTTGGAGGCGGTTATCCTCATGCCTATGTCTGCGGCATAAACGTGCCGGAGCTTATCGTGAACAATCTGGAAGGGCGCGTGAATGAGCCTGCGATAGGAAATTATGAGGCGGGCATGGTAATGATGAAGTATAATGAAATCATGGTGAAACGGATATGAAAAAATCCATACTGGTGATAGGAAACAGTGATTCCGGTCTGTATGATTTCCGTAAAGAGGTGCTGGAAGAGTTTTTGCGGGAAGGCTACAGCGTCCATGTGTCCGTACCGGATACAGGATATGCAGAGAAAATCAGGAGAATGGGCTGTATTTATCATGAAACGACGATGGAGCGTCGCGGAATGAATCCGCTGAAGGACGGAAAGCTCTTTTTGTTCTATATGAAGCTGTTAAAGCAGATACGTCCGGCTGCGGCGCTGACCTATACGATAAAGCCGAATATTTACGGCGGCGTGGCATGCCGTCTCAGAAAGGTGCCGAGACTCGTCAATGTGACAGGGCTGGGGACAACGCTGGAGCATGAGGGGCTGATGCAGAAGCTTATCGTTTTTCTGTATCGTCAGGGTCTGAAAAACGCGGGCTGCATTTTTTTTCAGAACGAGAGAAACCTTGCGTTTATGAGGGAAAAAGGATGTCTGCAGAAAAATGCCGTGACGAAGATCATTTCCGGTTCCGGAGTGAATCTGGAGGAGCACAGCCCAAAGCCTTATCCCGGGGGAGAAGAGCTGAGATTCGTATCGGTGATGCGCATCATGCAGGACAAAGGGATAGAAGAGCTTTTGGAGGCGGCGGAACGTATCCACAAAAAGCATCCGGAAACCATATTTGAAATCCTTGGCTCCTATGAGGAAGAAACGCGGGATAAATATGAACCTTTGATACAGGACTTGCAATCAAAGGGGATTGTGCGTTATTATGGTTATCGGGACGATATCCCGGAATTTTATGAGCACTGCTGTGCGGTCATCCATCCTTCTTATCATGAAGGAATGTCGAATGTCCTGCAGGAGGCGGCGGCGACGGGAAGGCCTGTGCTCGCCAGCGATATCAGCGGCTGCAGGGAGATTTTTGAGGACGGTATATCCGGCATCGCCTTTAGGCCAAAGAGTGCGGATAGTCTGACTGAAGCCATCGAACGTTTTCTGGCATATTCATGGGAGGAACGCAGGAAGATGGGAAAACAGGCGCGCGCCCATGTGGAAAAGCATTTTGACAGAAAGGGCGTCGTCAGGGAATACGCAGATACGCTGCATGAGCTGACAGCAAAATGAGCAGGGTGCAGGCAGCAGAAGAAAGTGAGGAGATCACAATGGGTTTATATGAAGACATCGTAGCAGGAAAAGAAAAGCTCTCCCTCGTGGGACTGGGCTATGTGGGAATGCCGATAGCTGTGGCATTTGCAAGAAAGGTTCCTGTGATAGGCTATGATTTGAACGAAGAAAAGATTAAATTATATCAGTCCGGCATCGATCCGACCCGCGAGGTAGGGGACGATGTAATACGGGAGACAAAGGTGGAGTTTACAGCGGATGAAACGAAGCTGCGCGAGGCGAAGTTCCATATCGTTGCAGTACCGACCCCGGTCAATGACGACCATACGCCGGATCTGACTCCTGTTGAGGGAGCAAGCCGTATCCTTGGCAGGAATCTGACAAAGGGCAGCATCGTTGTATTTGAATCCACCGTTTATCCGGGTGTGACAGAGGACGTATGCGTGCCTATTCTGGAAAAAGAATCCGGGCTTGTCTGCGGGAAGGATTTCAAGATAGGTTATTCCCCCGAGCGTATCAACCCGGGCGACAAGGTACACCGTCTGGAGACCATTACGAAGATCGTGTCCGGTATGGATGAAGAGACACTTGACGTAATCGCAAAGGTATATGAGCTGGTAGTGGATGCGGGCGTATACCGGGCGGATTCCATCAAGGTTGCAGAAGCTGCAAAGGTTATCGAGAACAGCCAGCGTGATATCAACATCGCGTTTATGAACGAGCTGTCGATTATTTTCAATAAAATGGGCATTGACACGAAGAGCGTTCTGGAGGCTGCGGGCACAAAGTGGAATTTCCTGAAGTTTTTCCCCGGTCTCGTGGGCGGACACTGTATCGGCGTCGACCCCTACTACCTGACCTACAAGGCAGAGCAGATGGGCTACCATTCTCAGGTTATCCTGGCTGGACGGCGCATCAATGACGATATGGGCAGATATGTGGCGGAGAATATCGTGAAAAATCTTATCCGTGCGGACGTTTCCGTGAAGACGGCAAAGGTGGCGATCCTTGGCTTTACCTTTAAGGAAAACTGCCCGGATACGAGAAATACAAAAGTGATAGATATCGTAAGAGAGCTGCGGGAGTACGGCATCGAGCCTGTGATCGTGGATGAGACCGCCGACAGGGAAGAGGCAAAGCGCCTGTACGGTGTAGAGCTTTGCGACAGGAGCGCAATACAGGATGTGGACGCGCTGGTGATCGCTGTGGCTCATACGGAATTTTCCGGTCTGGAGCATGCCGATATCGAGAAGTTCTTCAATCCTGCAAATGAGAAAAAGGTGCTCGTGGACGTCAAAGGTATCCTGAACCGGAAGGAATGGGAGAATGACGGCTGCCTGTACTGGAGATTATAAGCGGGGAAGGCGATGACCGAAAAAAATGAAAAAAAATCCGCCTCGTTATCCGGCGGTATGAAAATTTCCATCGCCTCCATCATCACAGTCCTGTTATTTGCAGGACTGTGGCTGTTTGGAGAGACGGGGATATATAATGACAGCAATCAGTATATTGCGATGCATATTCACAGGGAGCCGGCATATCCGTTCTTTTTATGGGTGTTCCGGAGTCTGATTGGAGAAAACGGTTATTTGGGAGCTGTTCGTTTTATGCAGAATATCCTGGCGGCATTTTCAGTAATCTGGCTTTCGGGGACGCTGAAAAAGCAGTTTGGATACGGGAGATGGATGGAGCTTTTAGTGAGCTTTCTTTTACTTTCGCCCCACATCATCACGCCGCTGTCCTCTGAGAGCGGGCTTGTGCTGTCCAACGGTATCGTCAGCGAAGCGCTGGGGCTGCCGTTGTTCTATATTTTTTCGGCACAGTGCATGAAAATGGTATGGGAGCGGAAAAAGAGTGCAGGGATTTCGGCGCTTTTGCTGGCTCTGCTCATGTCCCTCGTGCGGGGACAGATGATGTTTGCGATTCTTTTGTGGCTGACAGCAGCGGCAGCGGTGTGCTTTGAGCGCTGGCTGGGGCAGCGGCAGATTTCAGACGGACAAAAGAGCGCTGCAAAGCATCTGCTGCTTTGGAGACTTTCGGCGTGTATCCTGTGTACTGCGCTGGCTTTCGGCGGGAGAGGATTTCTTGTAAAAGGCTATAATCTGGCGTTCAACGGACATTTTATCAACAACACCTTCGGAAATGTCGGAATGCTGGCAAACGTGCTCTATGCGGCAGACCGGGAGGACGGCGAACGGATAACGGATGAAAAGGCGCGCGCGTTTTTTTATCTGTCGTATGACCTGGCAGAGGAGAAGGAGGCAAATTATAAATTTGCCCCGGACGGATTTTTAAACCGGGCGGCACATCTGGAAAAGTGGCATGACGCGTTAAAATTCGAGATGATAGAAGAACCGTGGAGGCTTGTCCATGACAGCGAAGGATTTACGGACTACATCCCTGAGAATGTGGAATCCGACCGGATCGCGGACGAAATCATGTCTTCCATTATGCCCGCTGTTGCGGGACGCTGGATATATGACTATCTTGCGCTGTCGTTATACGGACTGATACGCTCGGTGGCAATCGTGCACCCGGTGCTGAACTGGTATGCGCTGGCGGCATATGTGGGGATGGCTGCACTGGCGGTATGGAGTTTTATCAAAAACAGGGATTCCAGAGCCGGGAGGTTTGCAGTATTTGCCCTGCTGTCGGTTTTTGCAAACGTGTATGCGACCTCGCTTATCATCATGTGTCTGTCCCGGTACATGATATACGGGCTTCCGTTGTTTTATACGGCGGGGCTATTGCTGGTCTATGAGAATATCATGCGGATACGCTCCGCAAAAAAAAGAGAAAGCTTTGCTTAAGATTCTATGAAGTCCATTGCACGTTTTGAAAAAAGAGAATATACTGTGGAATACAAAATGAAACAGTTTAGCCGGCATGGGAAAACTGTGGCGGTTGAATGCCGTGCTGGCGACGGAATGGGGAAGTATGAGAAGATTATCTAAGATTTCAAAATTGTCATGGAGCCTGCTTTTGACGGGCGCAGTATTTGCCGGGACAGTGATGTCCGGGTGCGGGAACGCAACGGATTACACGGAAGAGATAAAGGAGTATCAGGCGAAGCTGGAGTCTCTTGCGGCAGAGAATGAGGAGCTGAAAGCACAGCTTGGTATCACGGAGCCGACGCAGACGGAAACGCCTGCGGAAACAGAAACCGTTCCGGCAGAGACGCAGGTATCGGAAAATGACGGACAGACTCAGGTATCGGAAAATAATGAGCAGCCGGCAGAGAATGCCGGACAGGAAGAGAATCATCTGGATATTCTCGTGTTCAGCGACAGTATCTGGGGAAATTATCGGGATGAGACCGGAGTGTCGGCAAGAGTGGAGCATTATCTTCAGGATAAGGGATACGATGTGACGATGTACAACGCGGCAATTGGCGGCACGAGGGCGACTCTGGATCCGGAGGATAATGAATATCAGTTTGGTCCTGCCAGTGAGAATTCCCTGCCGAAGATGGTTTCTATTCTGCGTGGAGACACGGATGTGGAGCTTTTACAGGGCAAGCCCGCTTATGAGGATATGAAGGCGGCGCTGGCGGTAAGAGATGAGCTGGACTATATCATTGTTTCGTACGGCATGAACGACTTTTTGAATCAGGTGCCGACAAACAATTCGGATGACCCCTGGACGGGATTCGGGACAGCTTTGACAAAGAGTGTCCAGAATATCAAGGGAATCTGTCCGTCAGCCCAGGTTGTGATTGCATCTGCAAGCTATGCTTCATATTTTCCTATCCCTGTGCAGAATATGGGTGAGAAGGCCCTTTATAACTATGCGAGTATCGCCTGTGACGTGGCAAGAGGTGAAAATACGTTATGTCTGGATGCCTATAATAATCTGGGGATGGATGCCTACAATGCGGACGATTATCTGGAGGACGGAATCCATCTGAATGAAAAAGGAAGGGATCTGTACGCTCAGGGTGTTGCTTCCTGTATTTTGGGCGGGACTCCGGGACAGATTTCCAGCAACAACCTGATTGATTTTGAATAAGGATAAGACCAAAGGCCGCAGCTGCGGCGGAAAGAGGAATTTATGGGATATCGTGAGCTTACATTTGACAAAGACAGTGTCTTTTTAGTAACAGGCGGCGCGGGCTTTATCGGTTCCAACCTGTGCGAGGCGATTTTGGAGATGGGATATCAGGTACGCTGCCTGGATGACCTTTCGACCGGAAAGCAGGAGCATGTGGATATGTTTCTTGACAATCCCCGCTATACCTTTATCAAGGGGGATATCAAGGATTTTGATACATGTATGAAGGCGTGCGAGGGCGTGGATTATGTGCTGAACCAGGCGGCATGGGGAAGCGTTCCCAGAAGCATCGAGATGCCGGTATTTTATGCGCATACGAATATCATCGGCACGCTCAATATGATGGAGGCCGCAAGATTAAACGGCGTAAAGAAGTTCGTATATGCGTCCAGCTCTTCCGTATACGGAGATCATCCGGCGCTCCCGAAAAAGGAGGGAGTGGAAGGAAACGTGCTCTCCCCGTATGCGCTGACCAAAAAGACGGACGAGGAATACGGAAAGCTTTACAAGAGCCTGTATGGTCTGGATACTTACGGGATGCGTTATTTTAACGTATTCGGACGCCGGCAGAATCCGGAAGGTATGTATGCTGCCGTGATACCGAAGTTTTTGAAGCTTCTGTTAAACGATGAAGCGCCTACGATCAACGGGGATGGAAAGCAGTCCAGAGACTTTACCTACATCGACAATGTGATAGAAGCTAATCTGCGGGCGTGCCTTGCACCCAGCGAGGCAGGCGGACAGGCGTTCAATATCGGCTCCGGCGGCAGGGTATTTCTGATAGATCTGTATCATGTGCTCTGTGATGCGCTTGGTAAAGATATCGAGCCTGTATTCGGGCCTCCGAGAGCGGGCGATATCCGGGATTCCAATGCGGATATTTCAAAGGCGAGAGAGCTCCTGGGCTACGATCCCGAATTTGATTTTGAAAAAGGAATCCGCCTTGCCATTGACTGGTATAAGGAAAATCTGTAAAATAAAAAGGAATGAAAAGCCGTCCGCTTTTTTTCGGGCGGCTTTTGCCGTATAGAAAAAAGAAGCCGCATAAGCGGCAGAATGAGAGGAAGCCTATGCATTATCGCGTTGTGATTTTCGGAGTAAAGGATACGACGGCGGAGATCGTCAAATATGTGCATGAAAAGCTGATACCTGTGGACCTTCTCGTAACGATCCATCCCGATGTGCTTTCGGGCAATCAGGTTTCGGGCTACAAGGGGCTGTCTTATTTAAAGGACGAGTATGGAATAGAGGTATTTGAAACCCATTCTTATGGATTAAAGGATGAGGAGACGACCCGTTTTTTTGAGGAAAATACGTTTGACCTTGGCATATCGATGGGATGGCAGAGGCTTGTACCGGCTGCGGTATTGTCCCGTTTTGGAGTCGGGGTATTCGGCTTTCATGGCAACTGCGCTTATCTTCCCTTTGGCAGGGGGCGCTCGCCGCTGAACTGGTCGATCATACTGGGGGATACCCGCTTTAATCTGAATCTGTTCCGATACGATGAAAAAGCGGACAGCCCGAATATTTTCGCAAACGAGATGTGTGCGATAACGCCGCATGATACGGTGCGGACGATGCAGTACAAAAATATGCTGGTGAGCAAACGTCTGATAGCGAAGCTGGTTGCGGCATATCAGGCGGGAGAGGTAAGAGTAGACCGGGAGTCGAAAGATTTTGACAGCTGGTACGGGAAGCGGACGGCAGAAGACGGAAAGCTGGATTTCCATGATCGGACGCGCAACCTTTATAATCTGATACGGGGCGTGACGAGGCCGTTCCCGGGCGCATACTGCATGTGCGGCGGGGAAAAGGTAACGGTATGGAGCGCCCATCCGTTCGATGAGATGATGGATTTTTCGATGTACGCCCCGGGCGAGGTGATAGATGTATTTGACGGGCATCCTATCGTGCGGACGGTGGACGGGTCGCTTTTGATAGAAGAGTATGAGTGCGGGATTGTGCTGGAGCCGGGGATGATTTTGGAGTAAGAGATGAAAATAACGATCAGGATGGATGATATCACGCCGGATATGGACTGGGAGAGCTTTGAGGCATTTGAGCGGATGTTCCGGAAATACGGGATAAAGCCGCTTTTGGGTGTCGTGCCGGATAACCGCGATCCGAAGCTTTCCGTAGATGCGCCGCAAAAGGATTTCTGGGAAAAAATGCAGTCTCTGCAAAAAGAGGGATGGCTCCTTTCAATGCATGGCTGCCGCCATATATATGTGACAAAGAAGGGCGGACAGTTCCCGTTAAACCCGCAGTCGGAATTTGCGGGCAGGAGTGAAGAGGAGCAGAGAAAGCTTCTTTCCGAAGGGAAACAGCTTCTGGAAAAACATGGGATATACACGGATATTTTTATGGCGCCGGGTCATACCTTCGATAAGATTACGATAAAGATTTTAAGGGAGCTTGGATTTTCCTATGTGACGGACGGATTCGGTAAGGAACCTTATATCCGGGGCGGGATGACATTTCTGCCGATTGCGTTTTTGCGGAGATTCGCATTTTCGGACCGGGATGGTATTACGACAATAGTCATTCATGCCAATCATTCGACGAAGGAAGAACTGGAACGCTATAACAGGATGTTTGCTGAAAACAGGGAACGCTTTGTCTCTTATTCGGAATTTTTGGCATACTGTCCTAAGAGACAGGGAGTTTTGGCGCGGGCGGCGGAATATGCTGCGGCGCTTTCCAAACAGTGGGCAGCGCGGGCAAAGAGACTGAGGAGCAGCGCAGCCCGGAAAGGATAGGGCGCGCAGAAGAGATAGAAAAGCGCAGAAGAGATAGAAAAGCGCAGAAAAAATAGCGAGCGCAGAAAAAATAGTGCAGGGGACAGGAGAGCATGAAAAAGAAAGAGGAACAGCCGGTACGTGTATTGCAGGTGCTGGGCGGGACGGGGCTGGGCGGCGCGGAGAGCCGCGTCATGGATCTGTATCGGAGCATCGACCGGACAAGGATACAGTTTGACTTTGCGGTCCATACAACCCAGAAGGGCTTTTTTGATGATGAGATACGGGAGCTGGGAGGAGAAATCTATTCTTTTCCGCGTTTTAAGGTGTATAATTGGGTGACTTATCGTGAGTCATGGCGGCGTTTTTTTCAGAAACATCCAGAATATGTATGTGTGCATGGACATATGACGAGTACGGCATCTATATATCTTGCAGAGGCCGGGCGTGCCGGGATTGTCTGTACGGCTGCTCATGCCAGAAGCGCGGGGACGGACAGCGGGATAAAGGGATGGGTGACGAGATTTCTTCGGAAAAACCTGAAAAAAAAGGCGGATGTATGTCTGGCGTGCTCAGAGCTTGCTGGAAGAGCAGTTTTCGGAGAAAAAGCGTGGAGGGACGGACTGGTACATGTGGTGCCGAATGCGATCGAGGTGATAAAATATGTCTATAATCCGGCGATGAGAGAAAAACTGCGTTGTGAGTTAGGGGTATCGGATTGCTTTGTGGTTGGGCATGTGGGGCGCTTTAACCCGGTAAAAAATCATCCGTTTTTACTGGATGTTTTTTATGAAATAAAGAAACAAAGGGAGGATGCATTTTTGCTTTTGATAGGAGAAGGCGGATGCATGGAGGCTGCGAAGGAAAAAGCTGTCGCATTGGGGATTGAAAAGAGCGTGTTGTTTGCAGGCAGCCGTTCAGACGCCGCAGCTTTTTATCAGGCGATGGATTTTATGGTATTTCCGTCTTTGTACGAAGGACTGCCGGGAACAATTCTGGAAGCACAGGCGGCAGGATTGCCTTGTCTGATATCGGATACCATTACAAATGAAGTTATGCTGACAGGATTGGTAGAGGCCATGAGTCTGAAGCAATCGGCAAAAGAATGGGCTGACAGGGTGGTTGCAACATTGCAGGAGAACAGGAACGAACGACGCAGCTATCTGAAAGAAATCCGCACGGCTGGCTTTGATGTGAAAAAGCAGGCACAGCAGTGGGAAATTTTTTATAGGACAGGGGAAGGCGAAGGGCTATGGAAGTAAAACGGGAAAATAGCGATTTGAGACGGCAGAAGCTTCTTTTGGTCGTTCCGATGCTGCATCAGGGTGGTTTTGAACGAGTGTGTGTCAGGACAGCCCGGATTATGGAACAGGATTTTGAGGTAACGATCGCCATGTGCTCGGATGAAGATATCGCTTATGATATTACAGGATTGAGTACAGTAAATCTGAACGTTCCCGCACAGGATGGAGCCCTGAGAAAAGTTATAAATGTAGTAAAAAGGGTGAAGCGGCTGAGAGATTTAAAAAGAAAAATCTGTCCGGATATTACATATAGCTTTGGTCCTACAGCAAATCTGATTAACGTTTTGACACCGGTATGCGGTCAGATTTGGACAGGGATTCGCAGTTATATGGATATGGATAATCCCGGGAAGCTCAGGCTGTTTATTGAACGTTCAGATCGGGTGCTGTGTTGTTCTAAGGTAATTGCCAAGGAACTTTCAGAGAGATTTTCCACGCAAAAGGCACAGGTATTGTACAATCCCTATGATGGTGTTAAAATCAGACAGATGGCGCAGGAAAAAGATACAGATATGCCGGATTTTACAGGGAAAAAGCTAATGGTAAGTATGGGGAGAAATGATGACTGTAAGGAATTCTGGCATTTGATCAAGGCACTTTTTTTGATACGTGATGCAATACCCGAAGCGGCTCTATGTATCATCGGAGACGGAGATTTTACGGAATACAAGGAGTTGGCCCGAAGGCTTGGGATTGAAGAAAGAGTATATTTTGCAGGTCTTCGGAGAAATCCATTTCCGTGGCTGAGCGCGGGAACCCTGTATCTTGGGGCTTCTAGCATGGAAGGATTTCCGAATGCGCTGGTGGAGGCAATGAGCTGCGGTCTTGCAGCTGTGTTTTCAAATTGCAAAAGCGGGCCGGCTGAAATTTTGTCTGATCGCTTTGAAGAAGTGAATGGTGTGCAGGAAATCCGGGAGGAGCGTTACGGGATTTTGATTCCGGTAATGGATGATAAGAAAAATCTGGACCCCTCCGTGATTACAGAGGAAGAAGAACGACTTGCCGGGTTGTTGGAAACCTTGCTGAAGGATGACAGGCGGCTGGAATATCTGTCAGAGCAGGCTTTAGAGCGGGCGGCACAATTTCATGACCGGGCTTATCGTGATGAAATATTGCGTTTTGCACAGAACTCTGGGATGGAAGGGGATATGGAAAAAGAAAGGGAAAAGGATGCATAAGATAGCATTTCATTTAAATAGTCTGCAACAGGGAGGAGCGGAGCGGGTGGTAAGTAATCTTGCCAATCGGTTTGCAAAAGAAGGATATGAGGTGGTCATCGCTACAGGATGGTATGGGGAAAAAGAATTTGAACTGGACTCGAGAATTCGTAGAGTTCATGTAGGCTTGTCAGAGTCAGATGAGAAAAAATCGAGGATTGGCAAGATTATAAGTCGGATTGTAAACTTGAGAAGATTTATTAAAAAGGAAAAACCGGATGTACTTGTGGCATTTACACACACAGTCAATTACCGTTCCCTGATCGCTGGGCTCAGAACAGGCGTGCCTGTTGTAATCTCAGTCCGCACGGATCCGGTTGGTCATTATGATAAACGGGGGGACAAAATTCAGATTCCTCTTTTGTTTCCGCATGCAGCAGGCTGTGTGTTTCAAACGGAGGGGGCAAAGGCATTTTTTGCCCCATATCTACAAGATAATTCCAGAATTATTCTAAATCCGCTTCATCCGAAGTATATTGGGACACCGGAGGTAACAAAGCGGACAAAAACAATCGTTCAGTCGGGCAGACTGGTGGACTTTAAAAATCAGCCTATGCTGATAAAGGCATTTATTGAAGTGCATAAAAAGCATCCTGAATATGATCTGAAAATATATGGCCCTGATTCCGGAGACGGAACAAAGGAAATTCTGGAGAGGATTATCGGCGAAAATCATGCGGAAGATTATGTAAAATTGATGGGACCGAGTGACACGTTGGAAAAAGATTTGGCAGATGCGGCGATTTATGCTTTTTCCTCTGACTGGGAAGGACTTCCGAATGCTTTAATGGAAGCAATGGCGCTTGGACTTCCTATCGTTTCAACTGACTGTCCATGTGGCGGTCCAAGAACGCTGATAACGGACGGGGTGGATGGGATCCTGATACCGATAAAGGACCAGAAAGCGATGGAGGAGGGACTTAACCGTCTGATCGAGAATCCGGAGCTTGCGGAAAGACTGGGAAAAAATGCGCGTGGTATTTGTGAGCGTGCGAATGAAAATGCTATTTTTGAGCAGTGGCGCAGTTATCTGGAAGGCTGCTGTGTTTAGACAGGAGGAGTATCATGTTTTCTTACGACGATTATAAAGAAATCATCCGGGTGATACAGTCGACCGGACTGCAGGCGGGATATGAAGAGGCGCTGACAAAAGACCGCTTCATCATCATGAGGCACGACGTGGAGTACAGCGTGGACAGGGCGTATGCGCTGGCAAAGGTGGAGAGCAGTATGGACTTTACCTCCACATGGTTTTTCCAGTGGACGAACAATTCCTATAATATCCTGTCGAGACGCAATCAGGACCTTATCAGGGATATGCACGAGCGGGGGCATGTGATAGGGCTTCATTATGCTTTGAACGGGCTGACAGATATGGAGCTTGTAAGAAAGCAGATAAAAAAGGAGATAGATATCCTTTCCGAGATGCTGGGCTTTCCGATCACGCAGTTTTCCGTACATCGTCCGTCTGCGGATGTGCTCCGGGAAAATATAAAGCTTCCGGGTATTTTGAATGCATATCAGGATGAGTTTTTCACGTTTGCGGATAAGGTGACGGAGGAAACGGAGCTGAATGTAAAATATATGTCGGATGCTAACCACATCTGGCGTTACGGCTACCCGACGAAGGAAAATATCGTTGGCCATGATAAGGTGCAGATATTGACGCATCCGTTCGCATGGTGCAGGGAAGGCTACGATAACCGTGACAATTACGCGTCGCTGATACAGGAGAAGTATCGGGAGATGGTAGAAAGCATCAACAACGAGTGTAAAGATTTCTGCGAGTACATGGATGAATTTATGGCAGCGCCTTTGCTTATGCCTAAGAAGTGAGCAGCAGAAAAATATGAAGTTTGACAGGAGGAAGGACGCATGTGCGGCATCAGCGGATTTATCAGCAAAAAAAGGATTACGGTCGAACAGCTCATCGCCATGAACGATACGATGCTGCATCGCGGGCCGGATGATTCCGGCGCAGAGATTTTTGCGGCAGCAGACGGTTACAGCGTAGGGCTGGCGCAGCGGCGTCTTTCCATCATGGACCTTTCCCCGCTGGGGCATCAGCCGATGCATGCGGCAGACGGCAGGGGGAGTATTGTATACAATGGCGAGATATACAATTTTAAAGAGCTGAAACAGGAGCTTTCCGGCTATCCGTTCCGTTCCCAGTGCGACACGGAGGTGATACTTGCCGCTTATGAAAAATGGGGTATCGGATGTGTGGAACGGTTTAACGGAATGTTTGCCATCGCGCTGTTTGACAGGGAAACCCAGGAGCTTTATCTGGTACGCGACCGGATTGGCAAAAAGCCGCTCTATTACTGGAAGGACGGGGAAAATCTGGTATTTGCATCGGAGCTAAAGCCCATCATGGCGTGTCCCGGTTTTCCGAAAAAAATCGACAGGAGCGTGCTCCCGACTTATTTATACCAGCAGTATATCCCGGAGCTGGATACGGTCTTTGAAAATGTCAAAAAGCTTGAGCCGGGCACGATTCTGCGGTTTTGTGCACAGGGCGGCGATATGGAGAACGTCCGCTACTGGAGCATTGCGGACAGCTATCAAAAAGGCATCGCAGATCCGGTGACGGATTACGGGGAGGCAAAAGAGCAGTTAAAGTCGCTTCTACAGAAATCCGTCCGCAGAAGGATGGAGGCGGACGTACCGCTCGGGGCATTTTTGAGCGGCGGTTACGATTCCTCTCTCGTGACGGCTCTGGCGCAGGAGGCAGGAAGCGCTCCGGTCAAGACCTTTTCCATCGGTTTTGCGGAAAAGGAATATGACGAATCCGGATATGCCGCGGAGGTGGCAAAATATATCGGAACAGATCATACGTCGCAGGTCATCACGGAGGGGGATATGCTGGAGCTGGTGGACAGCATCCCGACGTATTTTGACGAGCCGATGGCGGATTCTTCGCAAATCCCGTCCATGCTCGTGGCGGCGCTGGCACGGAAAAAGGTGACGGTGGCGCTGTCGGGCGACGGAGGAGATGAATTTTTCTGCGGTTATCAGATGTATGAAAAGCTGGCGCTGGCACAGAAGCTGGACGGGCTGGGCGGTATGGTGTACGGGGCGAGCCGTCTGCCGGGGATAGCGAGGCTGGGGCTTTTGGAAAAGCTGCCCTTTTCCGTGCGGACGATCGCGCAGAACAGGGACCCGCGCTATAAAACACAGCTTTGCTCGGACAAATATCTGTCCTGTGTAAAGGCGCTGACAGGCACGGACGAGGTGCGGTTTGACCGGGAAACGGCCTACGGTGTGAAAGACTGGCAGATACGGCGGATGCTCCTTGATATGGACACCTACCTGCCCGGCGATATTTTGAGCAAGGTGGACCGGGCGACGATGAAATATTCGCTGGAGGCGCGCTGTCCGGTGCTGGACAGGGACGTTATGGAATATTCGTTCCGGCTGCCCCATTCGTTCAAGAACCATAAGGGATGCCAGAAATATATTTTAAAGGATATCGCGTATGACTATATCCCGAAGGAGCTTCTGGAGCGTCCAAAGACAGGTTTTTCCGTGCCGATGGATAAATGGCTGAGAGGGCCTCTGAAAGAGAAGCTGACGGATTATGCTTCGGAATCCTTTTTACGCAGGCAGGGGCTTTTGGATGCAGAGGCGACGCAGACTCTGGTGCAGGGATGGCTCCGGCAGGGCGACGGCGGCTCGTATACAGGCAGCAATTATTCCAGGATATTATGGGCGTTTTTTATTCTGGAGCAGTGGTATGAGGAATATATCGTATGAAACATGTGGCATTTTATATCGGTTCCCTGAAAAAAGGAGGGGCTGAGCGCGTATTTGTGAATCTGGCTTCGTGGTTTTTGGCGCGGGGCTATGAGGTGACGATGGTGACTCAGTACCAAAAGGAAAATGAATATGAGCTGCCAAAGGGGGTAAAGCGGGTATTGTCTGACCTGACGCCGGAGGAAGAGGGCGGCAGGCTTGCGAATATCTGGAGACGTTTTCGGAAGCTGCGCCGCATTTTCAGGGAGACTGGCGCGGATCTGGTGCTGTCTACGATTGGAAAAAATAATTTTATGGCGATTTTGGCAAATGCGTTCATGCCTACAAAGGTCGTGGTGTCCGTGGTAGCGGAGCCGACAGAGGAGTATCCGAACGCGCTTATGAGATTTCTGGCAAAGACTCTGTTTTATTTTGCGGACGGCATCGTGATGCAGACGACGGATGCAGTACGCTTTTTTCAGAAGAGCCTTCAGAAAAAGTGCGTGATATTAAAAAATTCCCTGAATCCGGATTTTGTGCGTCCGCGTTTTGCAGGCGCGCGGCAGCAGGACATCGTGGCGGTAGGGCGGATGGATGACAATAAAAACCAGCGGATGGCGATACGGGCATTCGGAAGGCTCGCAGAGCGATTCCCGCAGGCGAGGCTCATCCTGTACGGCGACGGTCCGCTCAAGGAAGAACTGGAAAAGGAGACCGCTCAAAGCCCGCAGGCAGGGCGCATCTTTTTTCCCGGAAGAGTGACGGACGTGCCGGAGAGGATTGAAAAGGCGTATGCGTTCGTGTTGACTTCCTTTACGGAAGGGATGCCGAATACACTGATAGAGGCGATGTCGCTGGGGCTTGCCTGTGTTTCGACGGACTGTCCCTGCGGCGGGCCGCGGGACCTCATCCGGGACGGTGAAAACGGATTCCTTGTTCCGACAGATGACGATGAAGCGCTGGTGCAGCGGCTTGCGGAACTTCTGTCAGACCCGGAGCGGGCAGACAGGATAGGAAGGGAAGCGGCAAAGCTGCAGCAGGAATATGCGCCGGAAAAGGTGAACGCAGAGTGGGAGCGGTATTTTGCGGGGATTGCGGGGAGATAAACCGATATGTGCGGGAAGGAGGGGAACACAATGGACATGAGGGAGTTGCAAAGTCTTATCTGCCAAGGGGAAAATGTGGATGTAGAATGTAAGAAGGCGGAAAGCAGCGTGCCGAGGTCGGTTTATGAGTCATATTCTGCATTTGCCAATACAAAAGGGGGATATATCATTCTTGGGGTGAAAGAAGATAAGACAAAGACGGCAGCAGAAGAACGGTTTCTCATACAGGGGATTGAAAATCCGGCAAAGCAAAGAGAAGATTTTTGGAATACAATCAATGGAAATAAAGTAAATGTAAATTTATTGAAAGACGACGATGTCTTTATCGTTGAAGACGGAGGGAGAAGTCTTATTGTTATCAAGGTTCCCCGGGCGGATTATAAATTTCGTCCGGTTTATGTCGGGGAGAATCCGTATAAGGGAACTTATAAGAGAAACCATGAGGGGGATTATCATGCAACAGAGCATGAAGTCCGCAGTATGATACGTGATCAGAATCCGGATGGAAATGACGGATTGATATTGGAATATTATACAATGGATGATATTGATAAAGAAACATTTAAAAAATATCGTCAAATATTTGAAATCAGAAATGATGGACATGTATGGAATTCCTTAGATGATCAGTCATTTATGGAGCAGTTGGGGGGATATAGAAAGAATCGGCGGGACGGCAAAGAAGGTCTGACCTTGGCAGGGCTTATGATGTTTGGAAAAGGACTGGCGATTCGTGAGGAATTTGATAATATTTTTATGGATTATCGTAATGAAAGTGCAGTTACGGCGGATATCCGGTGGAATGACAGAATTACTTATGATGGCACATGGGAAAACAATTTATTTAATTTTTTTATGAAAGTAACACCAAAACTGACAGAGGATCTGGAAAAACCATTTCTGCTGGAGGGAATACAGAGAATTGATGAGACTCCGGTTCACAAGGCAGTGAGAGAGGCGTTTGTGAATCTTATTATTCATGCAGACTATCTGATGGATGCAGGTGTTTTAAAAGTAATTAAAAGATCAAAAGGTTTTGAATTTACGAATCCCGGAATACTGAAATTGCCGTTGGAGGATATTTACCGCGGAGGAAATTCAAAATCCAGAAATCCACGTATGCAAACAATGTTGCGGCTGGTCGGATTTGGGGATAATGCGGGTTCTGGAATTCCATCCATTCTTGCAGCGTGGGAGGAAAAGGGCTGGGCAGAACCGGAGTTGATCGAGGATACGGGACTGGATCAGGTAACACTTGTATTAAAAATGACGGCAGATGATAGAAGAAAATATAGACAATCAGCAGATTCAGCAGATTCAGCAGATTCAGCAGATTTCCGGAATAAGGATTTATCGGACAGACAGATACAGATATTGAAAAATATGGAGGAGGGGATTTTATACAGTACAAATGAAATAGCGGAAGCAATTGGATTAAAAGGGCCAAGAACAAGACAACTGTTAAATGAATTGGTTAAGATGGAGATTCTGGAATGTACAGCAACAACAAAAAAACGAAGATATATAAGGCGCAAAACAAAGTAATCAGAAAGAGAGGGGGAGCGCTTCCGCCAGACCTCATAAAAACGCTGGTATATTCCCTGAAACCATGGTATACTGACATGATAGAGACCAATTTTCTACAGTAGAAAGGATTATTCTGATGAGCAGAGAAGAAGTTTTTGAGCGTTTAAACGAAGTATTCCGGGACGTATTTGACGATGAGACGATCGTGGTGGGCGAGACTACGACAGCAAACGACATCGAGGACTGGGATTCCCTTGAGCATATCAATCTTATGGCGGCAGTGGAGAGCGAGTTCGGTATCAAGTTTTCCATGGGACAGGTCGTAACGATGAAAAATGTAGGCGAGATGGCAGATATCATTCTGCAGAAGTTATGATTCGGAGAAAGAAAGGATGAGTATTACTTCCTTTTCCTTCCTGTGCCTGTTTGCGGTATCGCTGCTTCTCTATTATGTGATACCCAAAAAGGCGCAGTGGAGCTTCCTGCTGCTGCTCAGCGCCGGATATTTTCTGACATCGGACGGAGTGAAGGCGGGCGGCTGGTATTTGATATTATATCCGCTGGCAGCGGTTGCGGCGGTCTATTTTGCGGCACTTACGATAGACAGTACAAAAGAGCAGAAGAAAAAGAGGGCTGCTCTTATTTGTGCTGTCATCTTTTGCGTTGCCCTGCTGTGCACGCTGAAATTTTTCGGTCTGGGGCTTCTTGTCCCGATGGGTATCTCCTTCTATACACTGACGCTTCTGGGATATCTGTTCGATGTTTACTATGAGATAGGGCCGGTGCAGAGAAATTATGCGAAGCTTCTTTTGTTCGGATGTTATTTTCTGACGATGATATCGGGACCTATCTTAAAATACGGCGAGATGGAAAAGCAGATGTACGAAAGCCGCCGTTTTGACTACAGGCGGGTGACGTTCGGCATGCAGCGGATGATACTGGGCTTTTTGAAAAAGCTCGTCATTTCCGAGCGTCTGGCGCTCATCGCCAATGAGGTGTTCAACAATTATCAGAGCTACAGCGGGCTTTCCATATGGGCAGGTGCGGCAGCGTTTACATTCCAGCTTTACACGGATTTTGACGGCTGCATGGATATCGTGCTGGGGCTGTCAGAGTGCTTTGGCATCCGTCTCCCTGAAAATTTCAGCGCGCCGTTTCTTGCGCGCAGCATTTCGGAGTACTGGCGCAGATGGCATATCAGCCTTGGCAACTGGCTGAAGGATTATCTGTTCTACCCGCTTCTTCGGACGAAGTTTTTTATGACCCTTCCGAAAAAGCTAAAGGACAGGGTAGGTAAAAAGAGGGCAAAGCAGATAACGACCTTTTCCGCAATGTTCATTTTGTGGTTTACGATCGGCTACTGGCACGGCGGGACATGGAATTTCATTATCGGTTCCGGACTGCTGCACTGGTTTTATATTGTGTCAGGCGAGCTGATGGAGCCTCTCTTTGTGAAGTGGCGCACATTTTTCCATGTGGATACAGAAAATAAATGGTTTATCCTGTTCCAGAGGGTAAGGACGTTTGTGCTCGTGATGCTGGGGCTTATCTTTTTCAGGAATACGCAGGTTTTGGATGCGGTGTATATGATAGGGCGCGGTTTTTCGGGACTCGGGACAGAGCTGTTTGCCTCCGGCGTGCTTTCAGAGCTTGGGATGGACTGGATCGAGTGCACTATCGTGCTCGTATCCCTGCTGTTTACTTCATGGATTTCCGTAAAAAGTCAGAAAGAGGATTTGCGGGAGAAGCTGGCGTCAGTACCGCTGGTGCTGAGGTGGGCAATTTTGTACGCGCTGATATTTTATGTGATACTGCTCGGCAAATACGGGCCGGGTTACAGCGCATCGGAGTTTATTTATCAGAATTTCAAGGTTTGAGCAGGAGCAGCAGATGACAAAAAAGCAGGCGGCAAAGGCGGTCGTTTTTCTGGCCGGATTTCTTTTCATATTAATGACGGTGACTTATATCATCCGCACGAACGGGGATGTGAAAGACCGGTTTACCGGATTTTATGCGGAAAAGGACGATACGATCGACGTGATCATGGTCGGTTCCAGCCCGGTCTATCCCTATTACAGCGCGCCGAAGCTATACGGGGAGGCGGGTATCGCAGCATATCCTCTGTCCACCAACAATCAGCGTCCCAAAGCGATCAAGTATCTTTTAAAGGAAGCGTTAAAAACGCAGGATCCGTCGTTATTTGTGATAGAGCTCAGGATGTTTACGATGCCGGACGAGGAATGGGAAGACACGATGGTGTTTACCAGAGGCGTGACAGACAACATGAAATATTCCCTGAACCGGATACAGGCGATCAACGCGCTGGTGAGCGATAAGAGCGAGCGCTATACCTACTATTTTGATATTTTTAAATATCATTCCAACTGGAAGACGATGGTAATGCCCAGCCAGCTGGCATGCTGGCGTTATGAAAAGGCGGATCCGATGAAGGGGCTGCAGATAAAAGAGGGGGTAGGCCCGGCAGAGTGGATGGACTATTCCGGCATTACAGAGGAAAAAGAGCCGGAGCAGGAGCAGATAGAGGTACTCAGAGACCTGCTGGATTATATCGGGGAGAGCGGAAAAGAAGCGCTGTTCATCGTTTCTCCCTATGTGATGGAGAGCGTGGAAACACGGATGCAGTTTAACTATCTGGAACGGGTCATTACGGAGGCGGGCTATCCGGTGCTGGATTTCAACAGGCACATCGAAGAGATAGGGATTGATTTCTCAGAGGATTTTTATGATTACGGAAGTCATGTGAATGCGCTCGGAGAAGTAAAGTGTACGGAATTCTTAAAAAAATATCTGACAGACAATTATGACCTGCCCGACCGGAGAGGCGTGAAAGGATACGAAAGCTGGGATGAGGCATGGGAGCTGTATCAGAGAAAGCAGGCGGAGGCAGAGGCGCGATGCAGGGAAGACATTGCGAATGAAAACTGGGCGCCTGAGGTAGTAGAGTAAGACAGGAAAGGAGGCGGCGTTATGTGCGGCATCGCAGGTTTTTGCAATCGTCAGAAAAGCTGGCGGGAAGATATTGAACTCATGAAGGACAGACTGATATCCAGAGGCCCGGATGCGGAGGGCACATGGGTCAGTCCGGATGAGGATGTGACACTGGGACACCGCCGGCTTTCTATCATGGACCTGTCGCCTGCCGGAGCGCAGCCGATGGTCTCTCACAGCGGAAGGTATGTGATTTCCTATAATGGGGAAATTTATAATTGCAAAGAGGTGGAGAAGCGCCTGCGCAGGGAGGGGCGCCTGAAAGAGCTGAACGGCGGTTCGGATACGGAGGTGCTTTTAGAGGCGCTGGAGGCATGGGGCGTCAAAGAAGGGATTTCAGCCTGTAAGGGAATGTTCGCCATTGCTCTTTATGATAAAAAAGAAAAAAGCCTTTTTCTGATACGAGACCGGGTAGGGGAAAAGCCGCTGTACTTTGGAATGGTGGGCGAAAGCTTTGTTTTTGCGTCGGAGCTGGGAGCGATAACGGCTCTGCCGGATTTTCATAATCCGATCAATCGGGAAGTGCTCGACATTTATATGGTTCATGGATATATCCCGGCGCCGTATTCGGTTTATGAGGGGATTTATAAGCTGGAGCCGGGAAAGATACTGAGGATACGCCCGCCCTATCGGGAATGGGACATACAGACTTACTGGTCGATGGCAGAGACCGCAAAAAGGGGACAGGAAAATCTGTTCCGGGGAAGCTTTGCAGAAGCATCCGGGGAACTGGAACGACTTCTGACGGAATCAGTGAAAGGACAGATGATATCGGATGTGCCTCTGGGAGCTTTTTTGTCCGCGGGCATTGACAGCTCTACGGTCGTTTCTCTGATGCAGTCTGTTTCCGATAAAAAAGTAAAGACCTTTACGATAGGGATGGAAGACAGCGCCTATGACGAGGCGGAGGCTGCCGCCAGGATAGCGGCGCATCTGGGAACGGAGCATACGGAGCTTGTGATCACGGAAAAGGATGCAAAGGAAGCGCTTCCGAAGCTGGACGGTATGTTCGGGGAACCTTTTGCGGATTCTTCGCAGATACCGACCTGGCTGGTAAGCAGACTGACCCGGAAGCATGTGACAGTTTCGCTGAGCGGCGACGGCGGCGACGAGCTGTTCTGCGGTTATGGAACGTATCAGTCTGTCGGAAGTGCTTGGGAGAAGCTGCGGAAAATCCCGTATCCGCTGCGCAGACAGGCGGCAAAGCTGCTGACGGACGGCATTTTTTCGGGAAAAGAGAGCAGTCAGATACGGGGAATGCTTCTGTCTGCAAGGACGCCGGAGGAGCTTTATCAAAAATCAAACCTGTCCGAGCCGTTTTTAGGAAAGCTGACAGTGCGGACAGGAACGGCCAAAAGCGTGTTTGATACGTATGAGAGCGGTTTTTTGCCGGGAGTACACAATAATCTGATGCTGATGGATCTGCTGATGTACCATCCGGATGATATCCTGACGAAGGTAGACCGGACGGCAATGTCGGTGTCTCTGGAAAGCCGTGTGCCGATGCTCGACCGGGATGTGGTGGAATTTGCGTGGACACTGCCAGTTTCCATGAAATGGCAGGACGGCAGGGGCAAGCTGATACTGCGCGATGTGCTGTACCGCCATGTGCCGAAGGAGTTGATGGAGCGCCCGAAAAAAGGGTTTTCCATCCCGATACGGAAGTGGCTGAAGGAGCCGGAGCTGTTTGCGTGGGCAAAGGAGCTTCTGGCGGAGGATAAAATACGCCGGGAGGGATATTTTGACCCTGAAATGGTAAAAAGGCTGTGGGACGATTTTGAACAGCGGGGCATCTGGCGCAAGCAGATATGGCATCTTCTGCGCTTTGAGAGCTGGCTGGAAAATGAGGCGAAGATAAGCTGATATGGACATCATGAACGGATATGCTCCGGCGCGTATTTCGCAGGAGCGGCAGGAACAAAAAATCTCCGTCATCGTGACGGTATATAATATCGAACGTTATCTGGAAAGGGCTGTGGATTCAATCCTTTCCCAGACATACCGGAATCTGGAAGTCATCCTCGTAGACGACGGCTCGACGGATAAAAGCGGGGAGCTTTGCGACAGCTATGCCCGAAAGGACAGCAGGGTAAAGGCTGTACACAAGGAAAACGGCGGCGCATACAGTGCGAGGAATGCGGGACTTTCCGCAGCATCGGGGGAGCTTGTGACGTTTGTGGACGGCGATGACTGGATAGACGCAGAGATGTATGAAACGCTCGTTTCGGCGATGGAGGAACAGGGGACGGATATGGCGGTATGCCGTTACCGGAAGGTGTTCGACGACCACACGGATGACCGTTCAACGCCGCTTGCCGCGGTGTTTGAGGGGCAGGAGCTTCTTGCAAAATATCTGGAAGAGGATGAAAAATGGCTCATCCAGACGGCGGTCTGGAACAAGCTGTGGCGCAGGAGTTTGAGCGAGGGACTGAAATTCCCGCAGAGCCTGTATGAAGACATGTATTTTACGATACGTCTGCTGGCAAGATCCCAAAAGAGCGTTTATCTGGATACGGCGTTTTATAATTATTACTGCAGCAGGGCTGAGAGTACAACAAATATCGGATTAAGCCAGAAAACGTTTGATGACCTGATCCCCAATTTTTATGACAGGAGCGCCTTCCTGCGGGAGATCGGCAGGGAGGATCTGGCGCTTTTGCAGGATTATTACCTGTACAAGAGGCTTTTGCTGTTCTATACGGCGGTGCAGAGGAGCAGGGATGCGCGCAAAAAGGAGCACAAGGCGTTTCTGGCGCAGAAGCTTAAGGAGGGGAAACCGTCTTATCCGGCGGTATTTTCCATTCCGCAGGCCAACCCTAAGGAATATCAGAAAATGAAGCTGTTTTTGAAATGTCCGGCGCTGTATGTGCCGGCAATGATATTGAATGATTCGGTCATCGTCCCGCTGAAGCAGCGATTAAGACGGTAAGCTGTAAAAAGGCGCACACTGTTTTGCGTAGAATAAATGGAAACGAGGTGAGGACAGCATGGTAGCGGTGCAGTTATCCGGAGGACTGGGCAATCAGATGTTTGAATATGCCCTGTATCTGAAACTGAAATCCATGGGAAAAGAAGTGAAGATAGACGATTTTACCTGCTATGGGGAGCAGGAGCTGCAGCGTACAAACCAGCTTTCTGTATTCGGCGTTTCCTATGAGCGGCTTTCCGAACAGGAATATATCGGGCTGACCGATTCTTCCATGCGTCCGGCGGACCGGGTGCGGAGGAAGCTTTTGGGACGCAGGGATCTGTCGTATCGGGAGGCATCCTGCAATTTTGACCCGGAGGTGCTGAAGCGTGAACCGACGCTTCTGTTGGGATATTTTCAGTCGGAAAAATATTTTTCAGATATCAGAGAGCAGGTACGGGAGGCGTTCCGGTTCCGGATAAAAGAGGCGGGAACGACCGGAGCAGCCATAAACGGGGCATCAGACAAAACGGCAGGCATTGTTCTTCCAAAAGAGCAGAGCAGGCTGCTTTCCCGAATCCGCGGCTGCGAGGCGGTGAGCGTACACATCCGCCGAGGCGATTATCTTTCCGCGCAGAATCAGGCAATGTTTGGCGGGATATGTGATGAAGCCTATTATGAGCGGGCTGTTGCAGAGATGAAAAGACGTCTGCCGGAGGCGGTATTTTTCTTTTTTTCCAATGATCCGGAGTGGGTGAAAGAGCGTTATCGCGGGCAGGACTGCGTAGTCGTGGAGGGAAACGGTGAAGACGCAGGCTTTCGGGATATGTTTCTGATGAGCCGGTGCAGACATCACATCATGGCGAACAGTTCCTTTTCCTGGTGGGGCGCGTGGCTGGACGACAATCCGGATAAGATTGTGATCACGCCAAAGAAATGGTTTAACGACAGGGAGTGCCGGGATATCTATACGGATGGGATGATACGGCTGTAAGGAGGAGCGTTATGATAGGAACACAGATCATGAAAGGACAGGGCATGGGAAACCGGCTGTTCTGCTATGTGACGGCCAGAGCGGTTGCGGCAGACAGGGGGGCAGAATTTGGCGTACCCGGAAAAGAGATATTGCTGTCGGGGCTGACGGGAATGAATGAAGAGCCTTTTCTGGATCTGTGGATGGGAAAGGACGCTTCGCCGGAGGATTTTGACAGGGTATATGAGGAAAAGGAGGAGCGGATATATACCGGGGCATGTCGCCATGATATCGTACATGGCTGCTATGTGGCGGGCGCAGACAGGGGTGTCACGGACGCGCCGGATGGAACGCTCCTGATGGGGAATCTGCAGGATGAGAGCTATTTTGCAAAGTACAGAGGTCAGCTCAAAGACTGGCTGAAGGTAAAGCCGCGTTATGATTCCTACGAATATACGAGGGACAATCTGTGCGTGCTGAATATGCGCGGAGGGGAATATACGGCGGAGCCGGCGCTGTTTCTGCGGAAAAAATACTGGACGGACGCAATGGCGTGTATGAAAAAGATCCGTAAAGATATGGAATTTATGATCGTGACGGATGATGTGGAGGCGGCACATAAGCTTTTGCCGGGAATCCCGGCGTTCCACTTCCCGGTGCACGGGGATTATGTGACTGTTAAAAATGCGAAATATCTTATCATTTCCAATTCGTCTTTCGCCTGTTTCCCGGCATTTACTTCGGAGACGGCACAGAAGATAATTGCCCCGAAATACTGGGCAAGACATAACGTGTCGGACGGATATTGGGCTTCTGAACAGAATATTTACAGCGGCTTCGAGTATCTGGACAGAAACGGTGAGCTGTTTTGTGCGGAGGCTTGTCGTGAAGAGCTTGGGGCATACCGGAGAAACAGCATGGATTTTGCAAAGAAGCATGAAAAGCCGGAGGGGTTCCGGCAAAAGCTTTATGAGGCAGAGGCAAAAGGGCACATGGCTTCGTATTATGGCGTGAGGGCGGCGCGGAGCCTGCAGAGAAGGATTTCCGGAAAACAGTGACCGGGCTGAAAATTATCAGTATGAGTTTAAAGCGAGGAACAAAACACAAATGGGGATGTTTGAAACGATAAAAAAACAACCGGAAAAATGGATATACAGGCTGCTCCTGACAGGGGTTCTGGCAAGTATGCTGCCAATCTGGTATTTGTCCCGTTATGCGGTGCCTGCCTGTGACGATTTTACCTATGGTGTAACGACGTATCAGGCATGGCAGTCGACGCATTCTGTTACAGCGGTGATTCAGGCTGCGGCGGATATGACCGCGGAGACATGGAGACAGTGGCAGGGCACATGGTCATCTGTATTTCTGATGACTCTGCAGCCGGGGGTATTCGGGGAGCAGTGGTATTTCCTGACGACCTTTTTGATGACGTTTATGCTGGGCGGCGGGATTTCCGCACTCGTACTGACGGTGTTAAAACAGTTCGGTGTAGCAGGAAAAGAGATGAAATATGCGCGCGGAAGCTGCCTTCTGGTGCTTTTGCTGCTGACATTTCAGACGATGGTTTCCCCTGTACTGGGGCTGTACTGGTATAACGGAGCACTTCATTATGTATTTATGGAGTCGCTGCTGTTTTTTGAGGCAGCGGCGATGTTAAAGCTTCTTACGGCAAAAAAGAAGGCAGCCAGAGCAGGGTGGACCGTTTTTACAGTCATATTCGGCGCAGTGCTTGGCGGCGCAAATCTGCTGACCGGGTTACAGGCGGCGATTCTGGGGTGTCTGCTTGTGCTGTATCTGTTCTGGAAGAAAAAGGAATCCCGTTTTTGGGCGCTTCTTCCGGTCATCGCTAATCTGGCGGGCTTTGCCTTTAACGTGCTTGCGCCGGGCAATAGTATCCGGGAAAATACGGCGGAGGGCATGGGCGTTGTCATGTCTGTTGCCATGTCTTTTTACTGGGGAGCGGTTTATGTGACCGAATGGCTGACTCCGGTTGTGCTCATTGGATTTACGCTGATGCTCCCTCTGATATGGAAGCTTGCAAAAAGATCGGAAGCATCGTTTTTTAAGCCGTTGTGGGCGGCAGGATTAAGCTTCTGCGTGTTCTCCGCAATGTTTACGCCGACCCTGTTTGCCACGTCCAGCGAAGGACCGGACCGCTGCAAAAATGTGATGCGCATTGTTTTGTATCTGCTGGTATTTTTTAATCTGTTCAATGGCTTTGGCTGGTGTATGCAGCACAGGAAGGATGGATTGGCTGTGCGGCTTTTGACTGAAGTGGAAAAAAAGACGGCTGTCTGGACGGTGGTTCTGACAGTAATGCTTGGGGCGGTGCTCGTGCTGCCTGCTGACAAAAATACATATACGACGATTTCTGCGCTCCGTTCCATTGCAAGCGGAGAGGCTGCGCAGTATGCAAAGGAAAATGAGGAACGGCTGACGCTTTATGTAAGTGATGAAAAGGACATCGTCATCCGGCCGCTGACTGCGATGCCGTATCTTCTGCATATCGATGATGTGACAAATGAAGGAGGCAGGGGCTACTGGCTCAATCTGGCTCTGATGGATTATTATGAAAAAGACAGCATAACGGTGTCTGAATAGGAGGAGATAGCTATGGTATACGATTGTTTTCAGTTTTTTAACGAGCTGGATATTTTGAAGCTGCGGATGCACGTCCTCAACGATATTGTGGATAAGTTCGTGGTCAGCGAGGCAACGGTGACTTTTTCCGGCGATAAAAAGCCGCTGTATTTTCAGGAGAACCGCGAAATGTTCGCGGAATTTGAGGATAAGATAATCCATAAGGTAGTGGACGATACGCCGATGGATGTGAGCGCGTTTTTGCGCGACAGCCATCAGAAATGTGCGGTGGCAAGAGGACTTGAGGGAGCGGCGGATGATGATATCGTAATCTTTTCCGACGTGGATGAGATTCCCAATCCCGAGGCTGTTAAAAAAGTGCTGGCAGATTTTGACCCGGATAAAATATACGCGCTGGCGCAGCGCAATTTTTACTGCTATCTGGATATGGAGGAGAAGTCCGGCAGCCTGCTTTCCATCACAGGTGAGTTTGAGGGCTTTGAAGGAGCCGACAGAAAATGGCTGGGCACAAAAATCTGCAGCTATGCGATGCTGAAGCGTTTTACGACGGAGCAGCTGCGCGACAGCAAGCAGAAGGAGCTGATGGTGCGCGTGCCCGATGGCGGATGGCATTTTTCCTATATGGGCGGCGGCAAGGACGAGTCTGTGGAGGATCGTGTAAAGTATAAGATAAAGAGCGCGGCGCATCAGGAATACAATAACCGGGCGACGCTCTCCAGGGTAAAAAAGAAGATACGCAACCATGAGGATATTCTGGGACGAAGCACGGATTTCCGGATAGTTCCGGTAGATGAAAGCTATCCGGTCTATCTGCGAGAGCATCTGGAGGAATACAGGTATCTGATGTATCCGGAGAAAAAGTCGGTGTTGGAGCGTCTGTTTAAAAAGTAAGCAGGAATGGAGTTAAAATGGCAAAGGTTTCGATTTGTATTCCGGCGTACGGCAATCCTGTAGGGATATGCCGTTTGCTGGAGTCGGTCAGGATACAAAAATACCGGGATTTTGAAGTTATCGTTACGGATGATTCCCCGGACGACAGTGTGGAAAAGGCGGTAAGGGCAGCGATGGATGCCGGGGTGTTCGATATCGCCTATTTCCGTAATGAGACAAGAAAAGGCGCAACCGGAAACTGGAACGAAGCGATGCGCCGCGCATCGGGCGAGTATATTAAGATAATGCACCACGACGACTGGTTTACAGATGAAAACTGTCTGGGCAGGTTTGTGTCGATGCTGGAGGAGCATCCTGAGGCGGACCTGGCATTTTGCGGGACCCGTCAGGTAATGCTGACAAAGGACGGAAAAAAGACAGGCGAACAGTATGACCGGACGATTACGCCGGAGCATATGAAAATGATATCGGACGATTGGAGAAATCTTTATATCGGGGATTATATCGGCGCACCCAGCGCGACGATTTATAGAAAAAATGCGCCTGAATATGAGGAAAAGCTGACCTGGATAGTAGATGTGGAATTTTATATGCATCTGCTGTCAAACAACCCGAACCTTGTCCAGACGGATGAGCCGCTCATCAGCATTGGCGTCAGTGAGAACCAGCTCACGGAAAGCTGCCGGACGGACGGAAAGCTCAATATTTTTGAATATCTGTTCGTTATGGAACGATATGGACTCTCAAAAGAGCCTCAGTTTCGGGAAAAGATCATTCAGATAGCGTTAAAATACAAAATGCCCTATGCGTCGGTCGCGCCGGGCGGCATCCTGAAAGCGGAATACCGGAAGGCTGCGGCAAAAAAGCGGCGGGAGGATTTTGTTTTTTATCTGAAGGTGGCAAAGCGGAAGCTGTCCGGAAAAAGCTGACAGACTGCGCAGCCTTTGAGCCGAAGGGGAGGAAGAAAGGAGCAGGAGATGCTTGCAAATTTACAAAAACTGCTGCACATTTTAAATAAGAATCAGAAAAAGAAGGTAGCGGGCTTAGGCGTGATGATATTTGTCGGCGCGCTCATGGAAATGATAGGGGTGGGGCTTATCATGCCGGTTGTGGAGGGTGTTATCAATCCCGGCCAGCTGCTGGATAAGCCTTACATCCGTTTTATGCAGCGATTTCTGCCTTTTGATACGGCGAATGAATGGCTGCTGTTTCTGATCGCTGCCATCATCGGCGTTTACATCATCAAAAATGGCTATCTTTTGCTGCAGACCTATGTGCAGTCGAGATTTGTCAATAAAAACCAGTCCAATACGATCAGCTATATGCTGGAGGAATATCTGAACCGTCCGTATGAGTTTTATCTGAATGCGGACATTCCCACGATATTCAGGACGATAGACGGAGATGTGCCGAAGGTATTTACGACGCTGATGGAGTATATCCAGCTGGCGACAGAGCTGATGGTATCGGCGGTTTTATGCGTGACGCTTCTGGTAACGAATCCCTCCATGACTATCATGATAGTGCTCATCATGGGAGGCGGTACGCTCGTTATTTTGAAGATATTGCGGCCTACGTTAAACCGTCTGGGAAAAACATCTCAGAAGCTGCAGAGCCAGATGGGAAAATGGCGCCTGCAGTCAATATACGGCATTAAAGATGTTAAAATACTGAATAAAGAGCATTACTTTGCTTCCAGCTTCGGAAAGTATTCCCAGAGGAACGCAAAGCTGACGACCGAATATACGGTGCTCAATAATGTCCCGAGAACGCTTCTGGAAACGCTGAGCATCTGCGGCATTCTGGGCTATCTGGCAGTATGCATTTTAAACAGCGCGGATATGAGCGCCCTTGTTCCGCAGATTTCGGCATTTGCGGTGGCGGCGATGAGGCTTCTTCCGTCTGTCAACCGCATCAATACGCATATGAGCAATATCGCGTTTTACGAGCCGAGCGTCAATTATGTTTATGAAAATGTAGACTTTACATCATATCGTCTGCACGGCAGATACGAAAAGGATTACGACCCTCATACTCCTCCGATGGAGCTGAAAAAGGAAATCCGTATGTCGGATGTCAGCTATGTGTACCCGGAGAGCGATAAGATGATACTGGATCATGCGGAAATGGTCGTTCCGGTCGGAAAATCGGTTGGCGTAATGGGACCTTCCGGAGCGGGTAAGAGCACGGCGATAGATATCCTGATGGGACTTTTGCAGGTGCAGGGCGGAAAGATTTTGTGCGACGGCAGGGATATTTTTGAAAATTATCCCTCATGGCTTTCTCATATCGGCTATATTCCGCAGACCATTTATCTGACGGATGATTCTATCCGGGAAAACATCGCCTTTGGCGTGGCAAAAGAGGATATTGACGATAAACGCGTGTGGCAGGTTTTAAAGGAAGCCCAGCTAAAGGAGTTTGTAGAGGAGCTGCCCGGACAGATACATATGGAGATAGGAGAACGGGGCGTGCGGCTTTCTGGCGGTCAGAGACAGCGTCTTGGCATCGCGCGCGCGCTGTATCATAACCCGGATATCCTGGTGTTTGACGAGGCGACCAGTGCGCTGGATACCGATACGGAGACAGCGATCATGGAGGCTATCGAGAACTTCCACGGCAAAAAGACGCTTATCATCATCGCGCACCGTCTGCGGACGATAGAGAACTGTGACATCATTTATAAGGTGGCAGATGGAAAGATAGAGGAGACTTCTTTGAAAAAAGAGGCGCATTGAAGGGACAGGAGGCATCGATGGCTGAATTATTGATTTTGTGGGGATACATGTTTTTGATAAACGGCTGTATCGGGGCAGCTGTTTTAAAGGGAGCCTGTAAATTTTCCCGTAAAGACGGAGCTACATCGGGCTTCCCGTTCGGAATTGCGGCGACTGAGCTTGCCGGTGTTGTGGCGATTACGGTATATGCACAGGTATTCAGTCTTTTTGGAAAGGTTTCTGTATTGGCCCATTTGCTGCTGCTTGCCTTTGCTGTCGCAGCGGCATATTGGTGCAGGGCAGAGCTTCTTGTATTTTGGAACAGATACCGGAAAACGGTTTTCTCATGGGAAGGCATATTGTATCTGGTCTTTGCGGTTATGACGGCATATTTTGCATCGAGGGGATTACAGCATACGGATACCGGGATTTATCATGCGCAGATGATCCGCTGGTACGAAGAATACGGTATTGTGCCGGGACTTGCAAATCTGCAGCAGCATTTTGGGTATAACAGCGCTTATCTGGCATATGCGGCGATTTTTTCCATGAAATGGCTTCTGGGACAGTCCCTTCACGGAACAACAGGATTTCTGCAGGCATTTCTTGTCATTTGGGCATTATACGGATTAAAAAGTTTCAAATACCACAAACGTCATCTGGCCGACGGATGCAGAGCGGCAATTCTGTTATATGCGATTGTAATTGCGGAAAGAGTCATGTCTCCGGCTACAGATTTCGGTGCAATGTATCTGGCACTCTGGATCCTGACATTATGGGCGAAAACAGCCTGCGAAAGAGAAGAAAGGGCAGAGGAAAAAACAGATTTTTATGCGCTGTTATGCGTGGCAGTGGTCTGTGTGACAACCTATAAGCTGTCTGCGGGGATGCTCGTTCTCTTAACCTTGTACCCGGCGGTTTTCCTGATACGGGGAAAGGAGTGGAAAAAGATTGCCTTGTATTTTCTGAGCGGGGTGATAGTGCTTGCCCCGTGGCTGATCCGCAACGTCATTTTGACAGGATGGCTGATTTATCCATTTGAGGCAATCGATCTGTTTCGGTTGGACTGGAAAGTACCGCTGGAGCTGATGCAGCATGATTCAGATCAGATTAAGGTATGGGGGCGCTGCCTGTTTGATGTGGGGAGAATACAAGACCCGGTCAGCGTATGGCTCCCGATCTGGTGGAATGCAAAAGACCGGTATGAGATAATGCTGTTGACAGGAAATATCATAGCGGTTGCTCTGACCGGATTTACTGCGCTGTACCGTTTCATTCAGAAGGAAAAGATCTCGTGGGATTGTGTAGTCCTGTATGCGGCAGTTTTTGCCGGGATAGCGGGATGGTTTTTTACAGCGCCATTTATACGCTATGGATTGGCATTTCTGCTGATTCTGCCGTGTATGGCGGCAGGGGAATGGATTCGTCCTGTCAGAATGGGACCGGCAAGGATCATCAGTGGATTTGGATGTGCGGCAATTTTCTTTTCAATGAGCATGTATTGGGATTATTATGTATTATTTGATCTGGTATGGGGAAAGCAGCATTTGACAGATCCGGCATGGATTATTCAGCAGGATTATGATATCGTTGAAACAGGAGAACTTCAGATAGAAGGCGGTCTGACAGTATATTATCCTCTGGAGGGAGATAATCTGAGCTATCATGCATTTCCGGGGAGCGCCTACAGGTCGATGGCAGAGGGATGCAGGATGCGGGGAACTTCTATAGAAGATGGATTCGTACCGAAATAGGATTGCGAAAGTGAGGATTTTGAAATGGAATGGAAAGATGGACGGCTTCAGCTTCCGAACGTGACGCTGATGGCGATGACAAGTGTAAACGTAAAACAGACGATCAAGGCGATGGAATACAGTATGAGGCAGATTGATTTCGGGGACTGTGTGCTTATTACGCACAGAAAGCCGCTTTTTCTGCCGAAGAGTATCCGCTATTCCCATACGTCGAAGCTGACGGACATCAACTGTTTTAATTATAAAATGCTCTATGAGCTGGGAGATCATATCCATACGGATTTTGTGATGATAGTCCACGCGGACGGGTTTATTGTGCATCCCGAGATGTGGCGGGATGAGTTTCTTGATTATGACTATATCGGTTCGCCCTGGCCGGTGCCGGATAATGATTACGTTTACCGGGATATCAACGGAAATCTCTGTCGGGTCGGAAACAGCGTGGGCATCCGCAGCAGGCGGCTCGTGAATTTCCCGAAGGAGGCGGATCTGCCCTTTGAGCCTGACCATGGTTCTTTTAACGAGGACGGATTTTTGTGTGTGAAAAATCGCCATTTAGTAGAGGCGGCGGGCATGAAGATAGCGCCGCTTGAGGTGGCAAAATATTTTGCGCATGAAACGATGATTCCGGAGATAGAGGGGATAACGCCATTTGCATTCCATAAGTGGGCGGGAACGAATGCGGGATATCCCAGGTTTTGACGGAAGAAGAATATGGAGAATGGTATGGAAAAACAGGCGGTTTTGACAACAAATGAAAAAATAGAAAAAGCAGGGCTGCTCTGTTTTTATATCGGGCTGCTTTTGGAGCTTTTGATCGTGATACTGGACAAAAGCTCGTGGATCAACCCGTTTGAGGGACAGATGTTTCGGGTGAGCTTTTTGTTTTTTGCCCTGAAGATAACAATGACCAGATACTCCTTTAAAGAGTGGACGGCGATTTTGGCAGCGGGACTGATAGCCGGAATATGTTATCTGTGTTCAGACAGAGATGAGGCGGTCCGTGTGGTCGTTTTTGTGGCTGCGATGAAGGGTGTGGATTACAAAAAGGCGATGAAGCTTACGTTCTGGTGTACCGTTTTCGGAATGCTCGTCCTTGCAGGACTTGCGGGGGCAGGTGTATTGGGCGAGGTATGGGATGCCGGCGAGGGCTATGGAATAAAGGAAGGCTCGCGGCGGCTTTGTCTGGGCGTCGGTAACAGCAACGCGCTGGCTATCATGGTGTGGGTGCTGATGACTTTGGGGCTGTATGTGTATCAGGAAAAAATGAAATGGCAGTATTACTGTCTTTTGATCGTATTATCCGGCATAGTATACAAGCTGACCTTTACCCGAACAACCCTTCTGATGATGCTGTTTACGCTGGTGGCAGCGGCAGTCCTGCAGTATGCGCCGAAGCTTCGGGAGAGGGCATGGGTTTATTGGTCCGGTATTGCAGTTCTGTTTTTATGCGTGGGATTTTCAGTGTTTGCCGCGCATGTTTCCACATGGCCTCCGTATATGCCGGAATGGATTCAGAAGCTCAATTCTATTCTGACGGGACGCATTGCAAGTATTTATCCGTTCACGAACGGGGGCGGAGTTTTGGAAAACTGGAAGCTGTTTGGTGATCCGACGTATGTACAGTATTTTGATATGGGATATGTACGGTTGTTTTTTTGGTACGGAATCATTCCCGGTATCTGCTGTATTGTGGCATTGTGCCTACTGATAGAGCAGCTTCGCAGAAAAAAGGACGCGATGGGGTTTGTACTGGCGATTTCTTTTTGCATTTTTACAGTGGTGGAGGCGCATGCAGTCTCCGTTTATATCGGTCGTAACTATGTGCTGTTTTTGATGGGCGCATATTGGTGCGGTGTGCTCGGGAAAAAAGCCGTGAAGGAAGAGTATTGGTGGCGTTTCTGGCGGTTGTTTTCTTTGAGCAGGAAGGAAGCAAAATGAAGGTCGTGATGCTGGGTGCGGACCGCAGCGTAAAGGGCGGCGTTTCCGCGATGGTAAATAACCTGTATGAGGCAGGCATTTCCCAAAAAGTAAATCTGGTCTATATCGGGACGATGGTGGACGGCAGCAGCATAGGAAAGCTTTTCAAGGCTGCCGAAGCGCTCCTGAAGTTTTTGACTGTGCTCCCGGGGGCAGATATCGTGCATTTGAATATGGCTGCGGATGCAAGCTGTTTCCGCAAGCTGATTTTTTTAAATATCGCTTCCGCATTCGGCAAAAAAATCGTGGTGCATCATCACGGCGGCGATTTTAAGGGCTTTTATGAAGAGCGGTGCGGTGCAAAAATGCGGGAAAAGGTTCGCAGAAGCCTGAATAAGGCGGATCTTTTCCTTGTACTTTCTGAAAACTGGAAGCTGTTCTTTGAAAATATCGTCTCCCCGGATAAAATTTTCGTGTTGGAAAACTGCGTTCCGATTCCGGAGAAAGCAAAGCAGGACTACAGCGGACATCAGGCAGTTTTTCTGGGAAGGCTGTGTAAAGAAAAAGGAATCGGGGAGCTTTTGGAGAGCGCCAAAAGGATACGGAAAGCGGTTCCGGATTTTGAGCTGGTACTCGGCGGTTTCTGGGAAAAGGGAAATGAAGAGCTGGAAGCAAAGGCCCGGGAGCTGTCGGAATTTGTCCGCTGTCCGGGCTGGGTGTCGGCAAAGGAGCGGGAAAGGTTGTTTGCCCAAAGCAGCGTTTTCGTGCTGCCGACCTGGTTTGAAGGACAGCCGGTCTCGCTTTTGGAGGCGATGGCAGCGGGGATGTGTACCGTTTCATCCGCAGTGGGGGGAATTCCGCAGGTTCTTGGAGAAGCTGAAAACGAAACGCTCCCGTGCGGATTTGATGGGTACGGCGTGATGACGGGTGCAAAGGATTCGGAAATGCTGTCAGATGTCTTGATCCGCGTGCTTACAGACGAGGAACTTCGGGAATCTATCGGGAAAAAAGCCAGGCAGAGGGCGGAAGAAAAGTATGGAATGCCGGGATATATAAAACGATTGACCGGATTTTATGACGAACTGATGAAAGAAGGATAAGGGTATGGATAAAAAAGTGAGCGTTATCGTCCCGGTATACCGCGCTCTGCAGTGGCTGGCATGCTGTGTGCAGAGTATCACGGGACAGACCTATAAAAATCTGGAAATTATTCTGGTGGACGACGGCTCGCCGGACGATTGCCCTATGATTTGTGATGAGTGGGCGAAAAAGGACAGCCGTATTCGTGTGCTTCATAAAGAGAACGGCGGTCTGATGGCGGCGTGGATGGACGGCGTGAAGGCGAGTACGGGAGATTATGTGTGTTTTGTGGATAGCGACGACTGGATAGACGCCTGCATGGTGGAAAAGTTTCTGGAATTTTCCTCAGACTGTGGAAAAGAAGTTATCTGCGGCAACTATGTGCAGGAGGAGAAAAACGGGAGCTTTGAAGTATATCAGACGATGGAGCCGGGCGTTTATTCGAGGCAGGAGCTTTTTGAGGAGCTTTACGGAAGGATTTTGGGACAGGAGCGGCGTCCGGTAACGATGTCGCGGTGTATGAAGCTTTTTTCAAGACAGCTCATTGTGGATAATATGAAATACTGCGACCCGTCGATACGGATGGGCGAGGATGTCAATATCACGCTTCCGGCGCTTTTGGATGCGGAACGTATCGTTATCATGAAGGACGCGGCGTGGTATCATTATCGCTACCTGACGGATTCGATGGCTCATGCCTATGACGATGGTCTATTTGAAAATATCCGCAGGCTTTATACCGTCATGGAGAAGATTATGCAGGAGAAAAAAGCGCCGGACGCAGTTTTACAGGCGCAGAGAGAGCTTATCCTGCTCATGTTTTTAGAGGTGAAAAATCAGGCGAGAGGAAGCCGGAAGGGCTGGAAAGAGCGCCTGAGACAGGAATGCAGGGACGAAGAGCTCCAAAGGGCGCTTTCAGAGACTGCCGTATCCGTAAAATCGATAGAAAACAGGCTTTTGTATCGGGCGGTAAAAGCTCCGGGCAATATGATCCTGGAAACAGTAAGGATTTTGATGAATATCAACGCGCGCAGAAAACGCTGAGCCTGCCGGCGTATTTACGGGGAAAGGAAGGACGCAGATGGAACAGGGGAAGATCAGCGTGGTCGTTCCGGTATATAACGGGGCGAAGTGGATAGAGGAATGTGTAAAAAGCGTACAGGCGCAGACATGGACAAACTGGGAGATGCTGATACTGGATGACAGATCCTCGGACGGAACGGACCGTATCGCGCAGAAAATGGCAGAGGAGGATTCCCGTATCCGTTTTGTGGAACGCCGCAAAAAGGGCGTTTCTTCCGCGCGCAATCAGGGGATAGAGGAAACGGACGGAGAATTTCTGACCTTTGTGGATGCGGACGATAAGCTGGACGCGCGGATGTTTGAAGTGCTGGCAGACTGTCTGGAGAAGGAAAACAGCGAAATCGCTGTGTGCGATTATTACAGATGGGACGGGACGGAGAACGGGCTATGCGACCGGAGCGGAAGGAAGATAGAGGAGAGTTATGCGGTGAAAGCAGATGCTCTACCCGGGCGGTTCACGGTGGACCGCGACGCCTATGTCGGACAATATCTGCTGCACGGCAATACCCGCTGCTGGAGCGTTTTGTATCGGAGAAGTGCGGTCGCAAACGTCCGTTTCAGGGAGGATTTAACGATAGGGGAGGACATGATGTTCCTCGTGGATCTGATGCCTGGGCTGAAGCGGATAACGCTGACGGATTACCGGGGATATTTTTACCGTATCAACGAAAGCGGCGCGATGCTCCGCCCTTTTACGCTGTCGTATATGGATGAGATAAAGGGGTGGAAGCTCGCGTGTGAAAAAATAAGTGCAGGATGGCCTGAGCAGAAGGCGCGGGTCAACAGTATCCTTGCGGTATCTGCGATGCTCGCAGCAGGAAAGCTTTCCAGACTTTCTGCAAAGGAGCGGGCAAAATACAGGGAACAGGCGGCAGAATGCCGGGAGGCGGTGCGGCAGGCGCTCCGGGTTCCGGGAGCAAAGGAAGAACTGCCGGAAGGATATCGGGTAAAAACGGCACTGTATACGCTGTGCCCGGCGATGTACCTGTGGTTGTATCATATCTGGAAAAAGGAGTAAACAGCGATGAAAGATGACAAAATTGTATTATATACCCATGCCGGCAGCGGAAATCACGGCTGTGAAGCAATCGTAAACAGCCTTTGCAAAATGCTTCCAAAGCCCGCAGTGCTTGTGACAAATCGTCCCGGTGAGGATGAAGCCTATTCTTTAAAGGAATTGTGCAGCGAGATAATCGGGGAAAAGAGCATTGAAAAAAATGTTCTGGTTCACGCGTTTTATTATGCGAAGCGGCTGCTCTTACGCGACCCGGAGTGCTTTATGCGCTATCGTTACGGGGCGGTGTGCGGCAAAAATCTGCGCCGCCTGAATATTTCCATCGGCGGGGATAATTACTGCTATGAAAATATGCTGGACCGCCTGATGCTGGCAAACCGGATGTTTCACCGTCAGGGGGCAAAAACGGTGCTCTTTGGCTGTTCTATCGAACCGGAGCTGTTAAAACGTCCGGAAATCGTAGAGGATATGAAGCTCTATGATGCGATCGTAGCGCGGGAGAGCCTGACCTATCGTGCGCTGCAGGATGCCGGCGTGCAGGATAATATATTTTTATATCCGGATCCGGCGTTTCTTCTGGAAACAAAGGAACTCCCTCTGCCGCAGGGATGGGCGGAAGGAAAGATGCTGGGCTTAAACATCAGCCCGATGATAGTGGACAATGAGCGCCAGGCGGGTATCACGATGGAAAATTACAAGGCGCTGATAGCTCATATCCTTGAGACAACGGATTTGAACGTGGCGCTGATACCGCATGTGGTATGGGACAGCAACGATGACAGAAAGCCGATCCATACGTTGTATGAGGAGTTTTCCAAAACAGGCCGCGTGATTGAGATTGGGGATGCTTCCGCATCGGAATTAAAAGGTTATATCAGCCGCTGCCGTCTGTTTATCGGAGCGCGCACTCACGCGACAATAGCGGCGTATTCCTCCTGCGTACCGACGCTGGTTGTCGGATATTCTGTAAAAGCAAAGGGAATCGCAAAGGATCTGTTCGGCACGGAAGAAAAATATGTTCTTCCGGTACAGGCATTGCAGAACAGGGAGGACTTGATAGAGGGCTTTGAGTGGCTTCTTTCCAACGAAAAGGAACAGAAGGACAAGCTGGAAAGCATAATGCCGTCCTATCGCGAAAAGGCTGCGCAGGCGAAGGAGCTTTTGAAAAAGCTGGCAGATCAGGACTGAAACGGGAAAGTATAAGAAAGGAAAAGCCATGGAAACGATAAAAGCGCTGACGGACACGGCTGCGTTGCAGATTGAAACATATCCGTCTCTGACATCAAAGGAAAAGGTAAAGCGTCTCATAAAAAGCTGTATACCCGGAAAGCGTCCTGCGCCTCTGGATGCATTTTCATGGCCGAACGCACTTTTGGGAAAAGGGCTGCTCTGTGCCTGGGAGGCTGTAGGAGATGAGTCAGCCTTGCGCGCTGTGGCTGGTTATTTAAAACGGTGGAAAACAAAAGGATTTCCGATACGTTACGTGGATAACCTGATGAACGGGACGTTGGCGATGGAGCTGGAGGGATTGCTGCGTGGGGGAGCAGACAGCTGGACGGCTTCAATATCGGTATCCGGGACATCCAGCGCGACAGCTTCGGTATCGGTGTCCGGGATATTTGGCGCAGATGAGGTTTCTGAGTATCTGACGTTGTGCCGGGAGGCTGTAGACGCCTGCGCTGCGTGGCTGAAGGCTGCGCCCCGCACGGAGAACGGGCTGCTGCCTTATCGGAAGCAGCATCCGGACTGGCTGTTTGCGGACGCGCTGGCAATGGTCAGCCCTTTTGCCTGCCGTTACGGAAAAGAGTATGGGGATAAGGCGTTGTCGGAGCTTGGAATACGTCAGCTGACTGCTTTTATGGAAAAAGGGATGGACATAAAATCCGGGCTGCCCTATCACGGTTATGACGAAAAAAACGGAATGAAATACGGTATCATCGGCTGGGGACGGGCGTGCGGCTGGATGCTTCTGGGGCTGGCAGAGAGCCTGCCTTATGTGGAGAATGAAGGGACGTTTACGGCGCTTGAAAAGGCATACGGAGAGCTTTTGACTCAGGTGTTTCAATGGCAGCGGGAGGACGGCGGATTTTCGTGGCAGTTGTCTGCACAGGAGGGACATGCTGACAGCTCAGCGGAGGGAATGATAGGACTGGCATATGCGCTTGCCAAAAAAAATCTGCGGAAGGCAGCCTTTGATAGTGAGTTAATCTGTACGTTTGAAGCGGAAATGTGTGTAAATGAGAAAATGACTCGTTTATACGAGACAGCAAAAGGGCGCATAATTAACGGGAAAGTTGGAAGCTGCTCGGGGGAATGCCTCGGTTTTGCGGAATATCCGCAGGTGTATGGAAGTTATCCGTGGGGAAACGGGAGCATACTGGGATTTCTGTCATTATGGAGTAAAGAATGGGAAGAGTAAGATACGCGACAAGAAATATTATGTTTGGTCTGGTCGGGAGTGCGGCGACGACAATCCTGAACTTTGTGCTGCGTCAGGTTTTTATTATGCGGCTGGGCGATACGCTTATCGGCGTTCAGGACCTTTACAGCGAGATACTGACAATGCTTTCGCTGGCAGAGCTCGGCGTCGGAACGGCATTGAATTACAGCCTGTATGGTCCTGTGGCGAGAGGCGAGCGTGAAAAGATAAAGTCATATATGCTGATGTACAAAAAAGCGTACCGGTTTATCGCCATCGTGATCGCTGTGATCGGGCTGGCGCTGGTGCCTTTTTTGCCATGGATCGTAAAAGGGGCGGATTATCTGACGCTGCGGCAGCTGCGCATGTATTATCTGCTTTTTTTGTTCAATACGGTCATCACCTATTTTGTGGCATATAAATACAGTCTTGCAAATGCGGAGCAGAGAAATTATATCCAGACGAATGCGGATGCGGTGACAAAGGCGGTCTCTGTGGTACTGCAGCTTCTGGGACTGCTCGTTTTACCGAATTATATGCTGTATCTGCTCATTCAGGTAGGAGTGTCCGCCGGACAAAAGATTTTTATGAGCATATATCTGGACCGGAAATATCCGCTTCTGCGGGAAAAGGATGTCACAGAGCTGTCGCCGGAGGAGAAGGGAGAGGTCGTCGGCAAGACAAAAGCGCTTATGATGCACCGGATAGGCGATATGGCGCGGCTGCAGACGGACGCCATCATTATCTCCACCTGCCTTGGCGTCGTATGGGTCGGTCTTATCGGAACATACAAAATGATAGTCAATTCCGTGTCAGGGTATGTGAATATTATTTTCAACTCGGTCATTTCCAGTTTTGGAAACCTGATCGCGACAGAGAGCAGAGAACGCCAGTACCGGCTCTTTCTGGTATACCGCTTTTTCGCCATATGGATATATGGCTTTTCGGCGGTAGGCTTCTTTTTGCTTTTATCTCCTCTGGTGGAGCTGTATGTGGGCGCGGACCGGGTGCTCGCTCCGGCAATCATCGCCTGGTATCTGATCGATTACTTTTTCAAGGGAGAGCGGGTGGTGCTCTCCAACTTTAAGACAGCGGCGGGAGTTTTTGAGGAGGACAAATACCTGTCGCTTATTCAGGGAATCGTAAATCTGGTCGTATCCATAGCGCTCGTTTATCAGATAGGTCTGGCGGGAGTTTTCATCGGGACAGTCGTATCGGGACTCATTGCGAATATCACAAAGCCCGTTATCATATACAGAGTCTGCTTTCACAAAAGCGCGGCTTCGTATTTTAAGGAATCTGTCAAATATCTGGCGGTGATAGGCGCTGCTCTGGTGGTTTTGATCCCGCTGCAGAAGCTGCTGATGCCGACGGTGACGGCGGTGGGATTTATCGTGATGATCTTTGTGATAACGCTCGTATTTAACGGGATTTTCCTGCTCGTATTCGGGCGGTCGGAAGAATTTAAGTATCTGTATGGGATGGTAAAGGGGCGTTTTGTGAAATGACGCGGCTGAATTACCGGGAAGATGGTTCGGTCTGTCCGGTCAGGTTGTGAAAGCGCCGGAACGATACAAAAGTGACAGAAAGGCGGATAGCGATGATAATCATAGAGGTGATGGGCGGACTTGGCAACCAGATGCAGCAGTACGCTCTGTATCAGAAAATGAAAAATCTTGGAAAAGAGGCAAAGCTGGATGTTTCCTGGTTTTTTGATGAAAACAGACAGAAGAGCGTGCTGGCGGCGCGCAGTCTGGAACTGGAGTGGTTCGACCATCTTCCTATGGAGTGCTGCACAGAGCAGGAAAAGCGTGCGCTTTTGGGAAAGGGCGGATTTTTCGGAAAAGTAAAGAAAAAGCTTCTTCCGGGAACAGACCGGCATTTTCAGGAAACGGGTATGTATCATCCGGAGATTTTTGAATTGGACAACGCTTATCTGTCAGGATTTTGGGCGTGTGAAAAATATTATGCAGACATTCTGCCGAAGCTGCAGGAGCTCATTGTATTTCCGAAGCAGGAGACCGGGGCGGACTTCGGGGATGCTGCACAGCGCAATCGGGAGCTGATGGAGCGGATGGGGCAGGAGATTTCGGTCAGCCTGCATATCCGGCGGGGCGATTATCTTGACCCGGAAAATGCGGCGATGTTCGGGGGAATATGCACAGATGCTTACTATGAAGCGGCTGTAAGGTTTATCAGGGAACGCTTTCCGGAGGCTCATTTTTATGTGTTTTCAGACGACCCGGCCTATGCAAAGGAGCGCTATCGGGAGCCTGATTTTACCGTCGTGGACTGGAATACAGGAAAGAACAGTTTGTTTGACATGCAGCTTATGAGCTGCTGTAAGCACAATATCTGCGCCAACTCCACGTTCAGCTTCTGGGGCGCTCGACTGAATCCGTCAAAGGATAAGATCATGATCCGGCCGGCGAAGCATAAGAACGGTCAGGATGTGGGGATGGAGCGGATGCAGGAGCTGTGGGAAGGATGGAAGCTGATTGACGGGGAAGGGAAGATGAGAGCAGAATAAAATGAAAATCGGATTAGAGAAAGAGATTTCGAAATCTTTCTGAGGGTTCAGCTATTAAAATTGTAAGTCATTGCAGTTTGTGGTATACTAAGGAAAATACTCTTTTTAGGAAAGCAATGGAATGAATTCTTTACCATATATTGAAATATTAAAAACGAAAATAAATATTACGACAATGGATGAGGCTGTCTCATGGATTGATGAGCATCTGGCAGAACTGTCAGGAAAATATGTCTGTATTTCCAATGTCCATACGACCGTTACAGCTTATCGGGATGAAAAATATCGGGCTGTGCAGAACGGAAGCGCACTGAGTCTGCCCGACGGTAAGCCATTATCAATTGTGCAGCGACATCGGGGATATGAGAATGCAGGAAGAGTGCCGGGGCCGGATCTGATGCCGGAGATTTTTGCGCTTTCGGAGAAGAAAGGGTACAGGCACTATTTTTATGGAAGCAAGCAGTCCACGTTGGATGCATTAAAAGAAAGACTGTTGGAAAAATATCCGAAGCTCAATATTGTGGGAATGTATTCTCCGCCGTTTCGTGCTTTGACAGAAGAAGAGGATCAGGAAGCTGTGGAGCGCATCAATGCTGTAAAACCGGATTTTATCTGGGTTGGTCTGGGAGCACCAAAGCAGGAAATCTGGATGGCGGAGCATGAGAATCGGGTGCATGGCGTTATGCTTGGAGTAGGTGCAGGGTTTGATTTTCATGCGGGGACGATTAAACGCGCTCCGAAGTGGATGCAGGAATTGTGTATGGAATGGCTGTATCGGATATCACAGGATCCCAAGAGGCTTCTATGGAGATATCTGGATACGAACTTTTCTTTTTTATGGTATCTTTGGAAAGAAAAATGTCGGAATGGTAAAAGAGAACATAAAAAATCGTTGAAAATTGCTATGATCGGTCATAAGAGGATTCCGTCGAGGGAAGGCGGCGTCGAAATTGTTGTAGATGAGCTTTCTACAAGGTATGTAAAGTTAGGACATCGGGTAGATGCTTATAATCGCTGCGGGACACATGTATCCGGAAAGAAATTTGACGAGGCACGCGGGAAGAGCTACAAGGGTGTCCGGCTGATTCAGATTCCGACTTTTAAAAATAGTACGTTGAATGCACCGGTCTATTCTGTTCTTGCCACTTTCCGGGCATTGTTTGGTCGTTACGATGTAATACATTATCATGCAGAAGGACCATGTATGATGCTGTGGCTTCCAAAATTGTTTGGCAAACATGTGGTTGCCACGATTCATGGGCTTGACTGGCAGCGCTCCAAATGGGAAGGACTGGCTGTAAGAGTATTGAAGTTCGGGGAGAAGATGGCAGCGAAATATGCGGATGATGTGATTGTTTTATCGAAAAATGTTCAGGAGTATTTTCGGGAAAACTATGGACGGGAAACTGTATTTATTCCAAATGGAGTGAATCGTCCCACCTTGCGTAAGGCGGATATGATTCGGTCGCAGTATGGGTTGGAAAAAGATAGTTATATCCTTTTTCTTGCGAGAATCGTTCCGGAAAAGGGACTGCATTATCTGATCGAAGCATATCAACAGGTTGAAACGGATAAGCGGCTGGTAATTGCCGGAGGAGTCAGCCATTCAAGAGAATATATGGAGCAGATTCACGCTATGGCAGCAAAGGACAGTCGGATTCTTATGACAGACTTTGTGCAGGGACAGGTTTTGGAGGAGCTTTGCTCTAATGCCTATTTTTTCGTATTACCCAGCGATGTAGAAGGAATGGCTGTCAGTCTTCTGGAAGCTATGAGTTATGGAAACTGTTGTCTTGTGAGTGATATTAAAGAGAATACGGAAGTGGTGGAAACACATGCGGTAACGTTCCGCAAGGGCGACATTTCGGATTTACGTGAAAAACTGAAAGAGTTATTGTCAGATGCGGAGCAAGTTGCTAAAATAAAATCTGAGAGCGCAGATTTTATTTGCGGAAAGTATCATTGGGACAGCGTTGTGGAAGAAACAATGAGTCTTTATCGTAAAAACGAAAAAAGGAAAAAGTGAGTAGTGGAAATCAGAACAAATGCGCAGCTGGAAAAGATGCGCCTTGATGAAATACTATATTATATGTTTTTCGGCATTTTATTTGCAGCGAAGGGCGTCGGAATGAGCTGGGGAGAAAAGCCATTTATGCTTTGTATGTCGGCTGCACTTCTTTGTTTTGCAGTAAAGATGCTTTTGACAAAATATTCGTTGCGGGAATGGATTGTGATGCTATGTCTGATTGGTCTGGGAATTGTAATCTGGAATCAATCAGGGGAACAGGCGGCGCTGTTCGCATTTTTGGTCATTATCGGAATAAAAAATATTCCGGTCAAAAGACTGATGAAGTTTTGTTTTGCAGTGTGGAGTGCGGCGTTTTTTTTCAGCGCGGTTCTGGGAATTCTGCACATTCATGACGGAGTGGTTGTAGTACATCAGAAGCTTGGACTTGGTCCGGTAATCCGCTGGTCCTGGGGACTTACACATCCAAATGTACTTCATGTATCTTATCTGATATGGGTTATGCTGTTTATCTATGTGTGTAATCTGAGTGGAAGGCGTTTGTGGAAAGCTTCCGCAATGTTATTTTTGGGAAATATATTTGTGTTTTTATATTCCATCAGTTACACGGGGATTTTGATCGTGACCGGGTATCTGGTTTTGAATTTATATTTGGATGCACGAAAGAGACTGAGTTTTGTGGAAAAGGGTGTGCTTGAATGTATATTGCATTTTTGCGTTATTTTTCCAATTGCGGGACCATTTTTAACGCATGGGAAAGTGTTTGATTTTTTCAATGATCTTCTTTCGACCCGCTTTGCACTTGTGAAAATGTTTTTTACGGATTTTAAGCTGTCTTTATTCGGAACGGCCGCAAGGTATGAAAATACAGTGGCGCATCTGACGCTGGACAGCTCTTTTGCGTACATGCTGATGTTATATGGATTCGTGGCATTTGTGTTGTTTATGGCAGCTTACCTTTTCATAATCCATCGGTTTATCCGGCGTGAGCAGAAAAAGGAGCTGGCAATCGTTCTTGCAATCTGTATGGCTGGAATTACCGAACAGTTTTTGTTTAATCTCTCTTTTAAAAATTTGACTTTTTTCTTTTTAGGAGAGTTTTTATTCGAGCTTCTCGCCTCAAAAAAGGTAAAAGACAGTATCTGGACGCAGGAGCGTGCGTTGTTGCCTTTTAATGGAACGATAGGCTGTCATTCCAATCCGGCGAAGTATTTGGTAAGTGGCACTTTCAGGTTATGGAAACAGCGGAAAGTGATGACAGTTGCTTTTGCGGCGGGGATCATTGCAGCGTTCATCTGTGCGTTTGGAATTCAGATGCCAGAGAATGTATATGTGAACAGAGGTCTGACGGAATATCGGAATAAAGACGAGGAAGGTTTTCTTGATCTGGAAAAAGTACCGGATGATTTTAATAGCATGGTGATCGGATATGAAGGACCGGATGTTGGAATGTATTGCTTTGAAGGGAATATCCTAAAGCTTGAATGGATACGAAATGTTGCAGGTGCTTATGTGCTTGGCATGGGGGCGGTTTGGGGAGTCAGCGGAGCATCAGGAGCCTTTATTGGGATTTGTGAGTGGAAAAGACGGGGCGGAAAGGTCTGGTTTGCTGCAGAAACACAGAAAAAGAGGCAGGGAAAATGAAAGTTTTAATTGTAAATAAATTCCTGTATCCGAATGGCGGATCGGAAACTTATATTTTTGAAATTGGAAAACAGTTAGAGAAGCTGGGACATGAGGTTCAGTATTTTGGAATGGAGCATGAAGGGCGTATCGTAGGCAATCATGCAGAAAGTTACACATCAGATATGGATTTTCACACGGGGAAGCTTTCAAAGCTGTTGTATCCGTTTAAAATTGTCTATTCTACTGAGGCAAGGAAAAAAATCCGCAGAGTACTGGAAGATTTTCTGCCGGATGTGGTACATTTGAATAATTTTAATTTTCAATTGACACCGTCAATTCTGTATGAAATCCGGGCTTTTGAAAAGAAATCCGGACATAAGATACAGATTGTATTTACAGCACATGATTATCAGCTTGTCTGTCCGAACCATCTTTTGATGAAACCGGATAAAAGTCTGTGCTTCGAATGTCTGGATGGTCATCCAGGACATTGTATGAAATATGGCTGCATTCATGGCTCTCGTGTTAAAAGTGCAGTTGGAAGTCTGGAAGGGTGGCTATACCGCAGACTCCGTGCCTACCGGAGGATTGACACGGTAATCTGTCCCAGCAGATTTATAGAACAAAAACTGTCTGTACATCCGGATTTGAGAGGGAAGACAGTTGTAATGCATAATTTTGTAGAGTTGTTTTCGGAAGACGTATTTGAAAAGCAGAACTATGTGTTGTATTTCGGACGTTATTGCGAAGAAAAAGGAACGCCAACCCTATTGGAGGTATGCAGGAAACTTCCGGAGATTCCGTTTGTATTTGCCGGAGGAGGACCGTTAAAAGAGGAGGTCGCTCAGGTCAAAAATATAACGGACAAGGGATTTTTAAAGGGAAGAGAGCTTGCGGAAACCATTGGCTCTGCACGTTTTTTTGTGTTTCCATCAGAATGGTATGAAAATTGTCCATTTGCGGTGCTGGAAGCTCAGGCATACGGTACGCCGGTACTTGCTTCCAATCTGGGAGGAACGCCGGAGCTGGTGCAGAATCATATAACCGGAGAAATCTTTACAGGTGGGAATGCGGACGAGCTGTTGGAGAAAATTCAAAGGTTGTGGAATAATCGCAGCCTTTTAGAACAATATACAGTAAATTGCCGTAAGGCAAAGTTTGAGACTGCGAAGGAATATTGCGTCAGTCTGATCAAAATTTATCGCGGAGAGGCAGTTTGATGATAGCTGCCACTTCAACAAACAGGAGGAGAAATATTTATGGCAAAAAGAACTTTATATGGAACCGTAATTATCACATATCGTTGCAATGCACACTGTAATATGTGCGATTGCTTCCGGGATCCAACACGTCCCGAAGAGGAGATCACGCTGGATGTGATCAAAAAGCTGCCGGAAATGGCATTTACAAACATTACAGGCGGAGAACCGTTTATCCGTCAGGACATTGCGGATATTGTGCGGGAATTGTATAAAAAATCTGACCGTATTGTGATTTCCACAAACGGATATTTTACAGACAGAATTATCGCGCTGTGCAAGGAGTTCCCCAAAATAGGAATTCGTATCAGCATTGAAGGACTTCAGGAAACAAACGATAAGATCAGAGGAATTCCGGATGGTTTTAATAGAGGATATACAACCTTAAAAACTCTTGTGGAAATGGGACATCCGGACGTAGGATTCGGAATGACGGTTCAGGATATGAACTGTGAGGATTTAGTGCCTCTTTACAACATTGCAAACGATATGGGAATGGAATTTGCAACGGCAACATTGCACAATTCTTTCTATTTCCGTAAAACGGACAACAAGATTGATAATAAGCTGAAGGTATCGCAGAATTTTGAAAAGCTGATTAATGAGCTGTTAAAGAGCAAATCCCCGAAGAAGTGGTTCCGGGCATATTTCAATCATGGCCTCATCAATTATATTTACGGAAATAAGCGTCTCCTTCCTTGCGATATGTCGCGCAACGCTTTTTTTATCGATCCATTCTGCGATGTGATTCCGTGCAATGGTATGGCGAAAAAAGCAGTCATGGGAAATTTAAGAGAGCAGAGTTGGGAAGAGCTTTGGAATTCCAAGCAGGCGCAGGAGGTGCGTGTCTGCGCGAAGAACTGCGACAGAAACTGCTGGATGATCGGTTCTGCTTCTCCGGCGATGCATCGTTATATCTGGGTGCCGGCATGGTGGGTTGTAAAGCATAAGTTTTTCAAGGGCGGAAAGTACAGTTTGAAAGAAAATAAGTTTATTGAAGGTATTTAAAGACTAAAAGGATTTAGGAAAATGAATCAGAAGATCAAGGACAAAATTGCAGATGCTGTATATTTTTTTTATCGGCATAAAATTTTAAAAAATAGGATTAGAGTATATTCAGTGGACGAAACGATAGAGCAGCTTTTAACAACAAAAAAGAGTCTTGTGCGCTTTGGAGACGGAGAGATTACGATGATCCGTGGAAGGAGTCTGCAGCTGCAGAACACAGATTCTATGCTGATAGAGGATTTAAAACGGATTCTGCAATATGACTATGAAGATCTGATGGTTGCTGTGCCTGATATTTTTGATGGAGTGGAGCAATATCAGGAGAAGAGCAGACAGTTCTGGAAGGATCATTTGCTCTTCTCCAGAAGGGTTTATGAAAAATATTGCAGGAAAGAATTAAAATATGGAAATGCTTTTATTTCCAGATGTTATCAGATGTGGACAGACAAAAAGAAGAGCGAAGAATGGTTCTCAAAAATTAGGAACATATGGGCGGGACAGGATATTGTAGTAGTAGAAGGAAGCCGTTCCCACAGCGGCGTTGGAAATGATCTATTTTATATGGCGGCAAGTGTGGAACGTATTATTGGTCCGGCGCGTAATGCATACGCAAAGCTGGATGAACTAGAAGCGGCATGTTTGAAATATCCAAAGGACAGGTTGTTTTTGGTTGCGCTTGGGGCAGCGGCCAAGCCTTTGACGGAGAGATTGTTTTTAAAAGGGTATAGGGTAATTGATATTGGGAATCTGGATATGGAGTATGAATGGTTTCTGAGGAAGGCTGAAACGAAAGCAAAGCTTGAAAAGCATACTTTAGAAACAGAGGAGGAAAATCAAAAGGCTGGATATGGGAAGTATTTGGAACAGATTTGCGTGAAGATAGAAGAAAAGGAGTTTGTTTCTGATAAAGTAGGGGGGGTTGTTTTAAATTATAATAATTATCAGGAGACTATAAAATGTGTGGATAGTCTTCTGAAGCAGGAAAAAGTAGATTTAGAAATCGTTATTGTAGATAATGGTTCAGAAAATGAATCGGCAAGAGTACTTCGTGAAAAATATGGAAAAATAAAACAGTGTCATATTATTGAATCAAAAGAGAATCTGGGGTATGCTGCTGGGAATAATCTTGGAATCTCATTTTTAAGAAGACGTAATATTAAGTTTATTTGGGTTTTGAATTCAGATATTATTTTTACAAAATCTGACATTTTAAGGGAATGTATGAGGGCATATCAACCCGGAGTCGGATTGATCAATGCAACGTCCTTTAAACCTGATGGGACTAAAAATTATAGGATAAGCTATAGAAAAAAATTGCTGCTGCTGCGTCTCGGAAAACATTTTGCAATGGAAGAAATTCATTACCTATGCAGAAAAAAGAAAACAAAAAAGGAAAGTGGGAATGTCAAAGCTGATTTTGATATAGGAAAGTATAATTCTAAGTATAGCTTTGACTATTTGGTAAATGAAGATCAATATGTTGTAACAGGAAGTGTATTTTTGCTGACAAAAGATTTTTTTGAATTTTATGGAGGCTTATTTCCGAGGACTTTTTTATATGGAGAGGAATATGCGACAATTTTGCTGTTGCATAAAGCTGGATTAAAGACGGAAACAGTAGAGACTGGGGCAATTATTCATAAGCATAAGGCATCTACACCGAGTGAACTATCTAAAAATTATCTGATAGAAAGTATCAGAAAAATAGTCGCACTATTTTTTATGGATTCATGGAAGATCAGGAAGAAATATTTTCCGGAAACCTAGAAAACATTGTCCAAATAAAAAAGCAGGAAATATCCTGAAAAGAGAGAGAGAATAGCCATGTTAAAAAAAATGAATTATATATTTTCTAAAAAGGATAAGTTAAAAACGTTGCTTATTTTGTGTGGTATTATAATGGGCAGCTTTTTAGAGTTGATGGGAGTGGCAGTATTTTCACCATTTGTAAATGTTTTAATGAACCCGGACAGTATTCAGGAAACATGGTATTTAAAATGGCTGTATGACTTATTTCACTTTTCTTCGATAAATTATTTTCTTGCATCATTAACAGGAGTGATCATTTTTATTTACATCTTTAAAAATATATTTTTGGCATTGCAGAAAAATTGGATTTATAAGTTTTCATATGGAATTCAGCTCAAGCTTTCGACCAGACTATTAAAAACGTATGTGAAAGAACCATATACATTTCATTTGAGCCATAATATAGCGGTGCTTCAGCGAAGCCTTCAGGAGGATACAGATCTTTTTACAAAAGGAATCATTCATGCAATGGAGCTTGTGGCAGAAATTGCTGTCTGTGGAACACTGGGAATATATCTTATGAAAGTTAGTGTTTCTATAGCATCAAGCGTGGTTGTCCTTTTAGTGTTCAGTTTACTTATTTTTACATCGATATCCAGAAGATATTCGAAAAATCTTGGTAAGCAATGTCAGCAATATAAGTCAAATCTGTATCAGTGGGTAAACCAGTCTTTAGGGGGAATTAAGGAATTAAAAATTTTGAATCGTGAAGAATATTTTATCAATGCATATGAGGATAATTATAAAAAATATGTTCATGGCTTGAGGATAAATCGTCTTATTGCATCGATGCCAAAATATTTTGTGGAAGCAGTTTGTATGACGGGACTTTTAGTCGCTATTTTGATCAAGATGTTCTGGGGGCAGAAAGAGGATTTTACAGCATTTATTCCACAATTATCTGTATTTGCAGTGGCAGCATTCCGTTTGCTGCCATCTGTTGGAAAAATAAATGAACATGTGGCAGATATTTTATATTCATTACCTTCTCTTGATTTAATTTATCATGATTTAAAGGCAATCGAAGAAGAACCGGAAGTGAAAGAAAAAGAAGAAATGGATTGGGAGTTCAAGAAAGAAATTTCAATTTCAAATGTGTGTTATCATTATCCGGATGGAGAAGATATGGTGATCAATAAGGCTTCCTTTATAATACCAAAAGGTAAAACCGTTGCCTTTATAGGCCCTTCTGGAGCTGGAAAAACAACGATTGTAGATATTATTTTAGGACTATTAAAGCCACAATTTGGTAAGGTGGAAGCAGATGAGTTGAATATTCATAAACATCCATATGTGTGGCAGAAAGAAATCGGGTATATTCCACAGGTAATATATTTGTCTGATGATACAATAAGGAATAACATTGCATTTGGAATTAGAAAAGAAGAGATTGATGATCAGGCGATTTTACAGGCTTTGAAAAAGGCACAATTGTACGAGTTTGTAGAGAATCTTCCGGAAGGTCTGGATACAATGGTTGGGGACAGAGGTGTTCGGCTGTCTGGTGGGCAGAGACAGAGGATTGGGATTGCAAGAGCACTGTATCATGATCCGGAAGTGCTTGTGCTGGATGAAGCGACCTCTGCGCTTGATAACGAGACGGAGGCTGCGGTAATGGAGGCAATCGATCATCTTCAGGGAATGAAGACTATTTTGATTATTGCACATAGGCTCACAACGATTCGGAATGTAGATATGATTTATGAGGTTTCAAACGGTAAGGTAGAGCTGAAAGCAAAAGAAGAGGTGTTCCCAGACATGAAGGAGGAGCAGGTTTAAAAATGAAAATTGTATTTGTAGTACCTGACATGGCGGGAGGCGGCACAGAACGGGTTATTTCATTGCTGGCAAATGAATATGTAAATCGTGGTATAGATACAGCAATTCTTTCTTTTGCAGGAAATCAACAGGCGTATCCTTTAGATGAAGGTGTGGAACTTATTAGCGCTGGTGGAGCTTCTGGCGGGAGCTTTAAGATACGACTAGAACGCTTAAAGGCTATGCGTCGATATTTTAAGAATAATAAAGGGTGTTATATTTTTTCGTTCAGTACAATTGGTACAGGCTTTGTTGTTTTATCTACATTATTTATGAAGCGTAATATGTTGGTATCAGAACGGACAGACCCGCGCAGCTGTGACCATAAAACCTACAGGGATTTCTTTTACAGATTTTGCAGAACGTTGGTATGCCAAACACAAGATGCAGTGGACAGTTTTCCAGATTATTTGAAGAAAAAGGCATGTGTGGTAGGAAATCCGATAGATCCAGCAATTCCGGATATATATGAAGGCATTCGTCGAAAAGCGATTTGTGCGGTAGGAAGGCTGGAGCCGGTTAAAAATTTTGAGATGCTGATTGAGGCATTTTCTATTTTTATAACTGTCCATCCAGATTATATTTTGGAAATATATGGAAGGGGAAGTTTGGAGGAGGAATTGAAACGGTTTGTTAGGGAGAAGCATTTGGAAAAGCAGATAATATTTCAAGGCTTTTGCCCTGATGTTAAGGAAAAGATTAGGGATGCATCTATGTTTGTTCTTTCTTCAAATTATGAAGGCATTTCCAATTCTATGATAGAGGCGTTGGCGATGGGGATTCCTGTGATTGCGACAGACTGTCCAATTGGTGGAAGCCGTACTTACATAAAAAATGGGAAAAATGGAATTCTTGTTCCGGTCGGAAATGAAAAAAAAATGGCGAAGGCAATGAGAGATATAACCGAGGATCAGGAGTTTTCGGAGAGATGTAGAAAAGAGGCTGAAAACATTCGCCATAGTTGTTCTATCGAAAAAATTGCGGACAAGTTGCTTAAAATCGCAGATAAATGTATTTAGCAGATGAGAGGGAAAATATGAAAGTTCTGTATATGTCGCATCGGTATCATACAAATCAAAATACAATCATGAAAGGCTGGAAAGAAAACGGACATGAGATTTGCTTTATCAGTCAGTTTGCAGGTAAGATAGAGGACTATACTTATGTAAAGCCGATTGTCTTAGGATATGGGGCGGTGTTTCGGGCATTTGATTGGTTTTATATTAATGTACTTTTTCGTAAAAAATCAAATGCAATTGATATGAAATTAAAATGTGGATGGCCTCCAATTCGAAAGATGGTTAAAATTATCCGGGAATTTCAACCGGATGTGGCAATTATACGTGAAAGATCCATATATTCTATTTGTATGACCGCAATATGCAGACATTATCATATTCCCACAATTCTGTATAATTTAAGTCCGGTATGGGATTTTAAATTTAAGGATGATTTAGCGCATAAGCTTGTATGGAAGTTAACGCCTAAGTATCGAATGACTCCGGTTGATGTGGTTGGGATTAGTTATGATGGGAAAAAGAAGGATGAAAACAGTTTTTGGGCTCCATTTTTGATGGAGCCACAGTTGGCATATAATGAGAGAAAATATTTTCAAAATGACAGGATCAACCTGTTTTGTATTGGCAAATATCAGGAACGGAAAAATCTTTGGATGATGGTGTATGCGGTTGAAAGGCTTGGTAAAAAATATCCATTACATTTAACGATTACCGGTGAGTTATCAAATCATTTCCATCAGGAGTATTATGATAAAATTACTGGATATGTAAAAGAACATGGTATGGAAAACCAGGTTTCTTTTTATACAAATTTGAATAAAAAGAGGGTAATGGAAGAGTATGCAAATGCAGATTTGTATGTTATTCCAAGTACTGGGGAACCGGCTTCTATTACAGTAATTGAGGGAATGGCATTTTCTATCCCGGTAATCAGTGGAAGTGATAACGGAAGTGCTAATTATATTGAAAATGGAAAGACAGGGTATGTATTTGAGGATTGTGATCAGCGGGATTTGGAAGAAAAAATAGAATTAATCATTCAAGATAAGAACAATATGATGGAAATGGGAAAAGCCGCTTATGAACATGTGAAAAAAAATTTTCAATTTGATCGATATTATGGAGTGGTTGAAGAGATTTTGAGGGAACAAAAGAAAGAGCGGGAATAAATTAATTTATGAAAGACAAAAGAATTTTTCAACTTGGTATTGTCAGCATTATAGCTGTATTGTTTCTTATGCTTTTTCCATATTCTACAAGTCCATGCTTTCCATGGTCATTTGGATGGGATTCAGCTTTTTTCAATTAGTTGGAAGAGGGATGCAGACGGAAAATTACCATATCGTGATTTTTTTGATATGAAAGGTCCATGGTTATTTGTGATACAATATTTGGAAACTCTAATAGGAGAATATGGAGTTTTTTTGTTACAATGTATCGCACTTGCCGTGAAATTACTGCTGTGTATAAAATGTAATATTAAATTTTTTGGGGGATATGAAAACAGTATAATTTTACTTATTCCATTTTTGACCGTTATATCTGTTACAATGGAAGGAGGAAATCTCACAGAAGAATGGTGCTTGCCTTTATTGATTTTATGTTTGTATCTGACATTGGATTTTTTCCACATAAAAAATGAAAAGCATAGATATATATGTGCATGTATATATGGAATAAGCTTTGGATTTATTGCGTTGATCAGAATTACAAATGCAACATTAATATGTGCAGTTGTATTATCAGTTACAGTTGAATTAATTCAAAGGAAAGAATGAAGGAATCTAATAGGTAATGCGATATCGTTTTTACTGGGAATATGGACATTAAACGGGGAATTTAAAAAGAAACGATGGCAAAAAGAAAGTTAGATAATTTTGGGAATGATAGGAGTTATGACGATGGTATATCCATGTTATAAGTTACCCTATGTTATAAGGTCTCTTAAAGAACATAGTTCAGCGGAAGTCAAGGAGGAGGCTGAAAATATTATTGAGCTTGCAGATATTGTTAGAAAAGAGGGAGGAGATAGTGTTTGGGGATATGAGGTACCATTACGTGGATATATTATTTCAGGTATGATGCCATATAGTCGCTATTGTGGTTGGCAGGAGCATTATATGGAGTTGTCTGAGGAAATTGCATTGGATATTTCCGATATGTTAGAAACATATCCACCTGAGTGGATTGTGTAGAGGGTAGATAAGAAAGTGAAGAATAAGAATGTTAAGAAAAATATAGATCAACATTATAGAGCCTATGCAGAAAATGAAGATTATGTTTTATATAGAAGAATAGAGGGATAGGGAATATATATGAACGGAGAACATATATTTGAGGAAACATTTTCGATTACAATCTTGACACCGACATATAACCGTAAGAATGAGTTGAGAAAATTATATGATAGTCTGAAAAAGCAAAGTTTAAAATCTTTTGAGTGGCTCATTATTGATGATGGGAGTACGGATGATACCGAAATGGAAGTCCAACAATGGAAATCAGAGGGAATAGTAAGACTTTCTTATTTAAAAAAAGAAAATGGTGGTAAGCATACTGCTTTAAATCTGGGTGTTTCAATGATTCAAACAGAATTGACTTTTATTGTAGACAGTGATGATTGGTTACCGGAACAGGCAATTGAAATAGTAAAATATTATCATGAAAAGTACAGGTATTATCCGGAAATTTGTGGATATAGTTTTTTGCGTTTTTATCCGGATGGTTCTGTAAATGAAGCATTTTATCCTGAAGATGAGAAGGTAGATACATATGTAAATGCTAGAATAAATGGGAGGATTGCCGGAGATAAGGCAGAAGTATTTTTTACAAAAATACTGAGAAGATATCCTTTTCCTGTCTATGGGGAAG
>UMFB01006468.1_pt1 | contig 50275 bp, 64 predicted proteins | sample 1964921 | NCBI WGS metagenome assembly UMFB01 (sample SAMEA4836037, study PRJEB28245) | human gut metagenome | biome: gut microbiome; material: fecal sample | place: Denmark | collected 2008
CCATCCATTTTGCGCTTGAGATGTATTTTAGAAGGCTGGAAGAATAAACACTCTGCCTTTATTATAGGCAGAAACAGAAAGAAAATCAAGGGAGAAATAGAAAATGTGGAGACATTACCGCTGTAAACGGTGTGGGAGGGTCATCTACATAGACCCGGGGGAGAAAAGGCTCTGTGAAGCCTGCATGGAAGCAGAAGAGGATAAGGAGGCCCCGGATATACAGGAGGGATCCGGGCATGGCAGCAGAAAAGAGGAAGAGGTGACGGAGAATGACGTATGAGAGGAAGATCGATATCATGGTGGCGGCCTTCTGTGCTGCCCAGGGAGACCGGGGAGAGGCATGGGAGGCCGGGATCCGGAAGGGGCTGATCGATGGATTCCTTCGGATCCGGAGACTGGAGATGGCAGAGGGGGCAGCAGAAGCACGGTGCTGCTTCTTCCCGGTGGAGCGGATCCAGGAAGGATTCGGGATCTGGAACAGCGGCGGGTATGACAGCAGGCATGGGATTGGCAGATCGGTGGCAGCGGCCGGAATGGCCGGGGAGAAGCTGCGGCAGATCCGGTATGTGGCGGAGAGGAATGGCCGCCATTCCCTGGCCGTAGTCTATCCGGGATGCTATATTGCCGTATCCGTAAGCCGGGACATGCATGATCCGGCCAGCATAGCTGTGTACCGGGTTGAGGGATTCCAGGAGACGGAGCCGGGGGTGTACCAGGCCAGGGCCGCCAGGGTATACCAGATGGAGCCCTATTATTCCAGCCTGTCAGAAGCCCAGGAAAAGCGTCTGGAACGCCTTATCAAGGTATCCGTCTGGATCGCCACGACGCCGGATCTGTACAAACTCCGGGACAAGGTGTGACATGAAATACTATAAAGGAAAGGTGGAAGCGGTCCGGATCCGGCAGGACTCTTCAGAACTGCATCTGATCGTTGATGATAACCTGGAGGACCTCCGCCGCCAGCGGTGCAGGGAGGTGCAGGTGGGGATCGATGACGGCCGGACGATCTCCCCGGCCCAGAGACGGAAAGCGTATGCGACTCTCCGGGACATCGGGGACTATACGGGTTATGCCCCGGAAGAGATCAAGCAGATCATGAAGATTGAGCACATGCTGCGTGTCGGGGCCCAGAAGGTGATCAGCCTGTCGGATTGTACCATGACAGACGCCAGGGAGTTTATCAATACGCTGATGGAGTACGCACTGAAGGAGGGGATCATCCTCACAGAGTCGGGTCTGATGCGGACAGATGACATAGACTGCTATCTGATCCAGTGCATCCGGTACCGGCGGTGCTGTATCTGCGGGAAACCGGCGGATATCCACCATGTGGATGCGATCGGCATGGGAAGGAACCGGCAGCAGGTGGATGATTCCGGCTATGAAATTGCCGCCCTGTGCCGGATGCACCATACGATATCACACCAGATGGGATGGGACCGGTTTGCGGATTCGTACCATGTGTACGGGATAAGGCGGGACCGGACGGAGGTGGACAATGAACAGAGCCATCATAAATAAACTGGTCAGGAAGGCTCCGGCCAGTCTGGAGAGCAGTTATATATTCGTAAATGATAACAGGGCGATCTGTGAATCAGTGATCACGGTCGGATTTACATCCCTGTATGTGTCCAGGGAAGGCAGCAGCTTTTTTACACTGGAGACCCTGTGTGATTTTATCCGTGATACGGTCAATACGGGCTCTGAGATTGAGAACTATACGTTTGTGCTGGCCTGCTTCCGGAAGCGTACCAATGACAGCCTGGAGGCTGTTCTGAAGAATAATCTGCTCCAGTATAAGTCCGGGGCCTATACCCTGTTTAAGGACAAGGAGTATCTGGCGAAGTATGACCGCCAGGGAGAGCTGGAGGAGGCGCTGAGAGCGTATGTACGGAGGTTTGAGGGCAGCGATGAGATCCTGGTGGACAAGGGGCAGTTCTGCCGGTATTCGGACAGTGGAGCTGTCCAGGGGATCATTGATATCGCCATCGTAAGATATCTGATGGAAACATACTGTATGTTTGTGTCGGGGAAGGAGCTGTACATATACCAGAATGGATGCTATGTCCTGGACCGGGATGGTGTCCGGATCAAACAGGTGATCTCCGGGCTGATCCCGGATCGGTATATTACATACAGGAACCTGTCCTCGATATACAGTCTGCTCCTGGAGCAGCAGCCGCTCCAGAAGACCATGGAGGAGCTGAACTGTTATCCCGCATGGTGGATCAATTTTCGGAATGGTATGTTCGATGTGAAGGCGGGGAAGCTGCACCGGCACCGGCCGGAGTATTACTCCATTAACCAGATCCCGCATGAGCTGGACATGAAAGTCCGGGAAAATATGGAGGCAGCAGGTACCGCGACGAGAAAGTTTCTTTCCGCAGCCCTGCCGGATCCGGAGGACCAGGTCATGCTGTGGGAGTATATCGGATACTGTATGACCAGGGATACGGGGTTTCAGAAGTTTCTGATCCTCCGCGGAGACGGGGGTACAGGAAAATCCAAGGTGATCCATATGGTGGAGGAGATCGTGGGTGCGGATAACTGCAGCGGGGTCAGCCTCCAGGATCTTAATGAGCGTTTTTTCCCGTCCATGCTGTATGGGAAGCTGGTCAATGCATGCGCGGATATCAGTTCTGAGGCCATGATGCAGGTGGATAATATCAAAAAGGCCACTGGAGAGGATATCATGATCTGCGAGAAAAAGAATAAGGATCCGACTCCATTCCGGAGCTACGCCAAATTACTGTTTTCGGCCAATAAGATCCCGCTGAACCTCGATGAAAAATCTAATGCGTTTTACCGGCGCCTTCTGATCCTGTCCATGGAGCATAAGCCATCAGAGGAGGAGAAGGATCTGGAACTGTCGGACAAGCTGCATGCAGAACTGGGGTATTCGGTCTGGATGGCTGTCGGGGCCTTGAAAAAGCTGTATAAGGACGGGAAATTTGTGGAAAGCGCCGGGTGCCGGTCACAGGTTGAAGATCTGTACCGGGCAGCAGATACGGTCAAAGCGTTCGCAGACGAATGTCTTGAGCCAGCGCCGGGGAAAAGGATGGCCCGCACGATGATCTATGACAGCTATAAGGAGTACTGCGACAGCTATGGGCGTAAACCGCACAGCCCTATGATCTTCTACCGGTCCCTGGCAGAAAAGGGATATGCAGAGGGACGGGGGAAGGATGGGCGCTTTTTTAAGGACATTGCCCTAAGGGACGATGGATTTGTATCGGTGGACTAAGCATAGGGTGACAGGTAGGTGACAGGAAAGTGACAGGTTTTATGACAGGTTTAAGAAAATGGGGATAGTCAGAAAAGCCAGTATTTATGCGGGCTGGAGGGATATCCGGAGAAAAAGGTGACAGAAATGACAGGTTTTTCCAAACTCTTTTCACGTGCGTGCGTGTATCTCTGATTTATATTTACCTGTCATTTCTGTCACTATAAAGAAAAAAAGAGTAAAAAAGCCAGGAAATACAAGGAAAAATGGATGACAGGTTTTTAAAAGAACCTGTCACCCTCCAGTCATAAAGCTGTCACCAGGAAGGAGAAGAGGATGAATACAGTGATACTGATGGGAAGGCTTACAAGGGATCCGGAGATCCGTTATACCCAGGGAGAGAATTCCATGGCTGTGGCCAGATATACACTGGCGGTTGACCGGAGGAGGGCCGCGGATGCTGGAGGACAGAACACAGATTTTATAAGCTGCGTGGCCTTTGACCGGGCCGGGGAGTTTGCGGAGAAATACTTCCGCCAGGGCCAGAGGGTGCTGGTCCGGGGCAGGATCCAGACCGGAAGCTATGTGAACCGGGATGGCCAGAAGATCTATACGACGGATGTGGTCATCCTGGAACAGGAGTTTGCAGACAGCCGAAGGGACGGAGGAAGCGGCCGCCGGCCGGAGCCCGCGCAGGATGACGGGTTTATGAATATACCAGACGGTGTTGAGGATGACGGGCTGCCGTTCTGATCGGGCAGAACGGATTCAGGATCCTGGGAGCAGGCAGAAGGAGCATGGGAAATGAAAAAGAAAAATGAAGCCGGGATATGGCTGTGCAGCATCTGCGGAAAGGAGATCACAGGAGATCATGTGGAGATCCGGAGCCGCGGGGGAAAAGAAAGGCATATCCACTATGAATGCATGAGGCCGGGAAGACCGGCGCAGGATAATTCTGGAAAATAAACTGGAGGAGGAAGCTGATCCGCGGTAAAAGGGTGGCCACCCGGCGAATGGATTATGCTGGATGAAAGACAGAGGAGACTGGTGGAAGATAATATGGGACTGGCCTGGTATACGGCCCGGATGAGCAGCGTTCCGATGGAGCTGGAGGAGAAGATATCCCTGTGCTATCTGGGACTGGTGCTGGCGGCAGGGAGTTTTGACCCGGACCGGGGGATCCGGTTTGCGACCTTTGCAGTCCCGGTCATGCAGAATAAGATCTTACAGGGACTTAAGCGGGAGAAGAAACACTTTGGTGTAATATCCCTTGAGCAGCCAGCAGGAAAGGAGAACGGAGGAACACTGGCTGATCTGGTGCCGGATCCGGGGCATCCCTTCAGGGATCTGGAAGAGCTCCTGGATTTCCAGGATGCGGTTAAAAGGACCGGGAGGGAGCTGTCCGGAAAGAAGCTCCGGCTGTACCAGGAGCTTCTCCGGAACCCGGGACTGGCACAAAAGGAATACGGGGAAAGGATTGGGTGCAGCCAGTCCCTGGTATCAAGATGGATGAAGGAGATAAGACAAAAACTGTGTTTGTAAAGCCGGAGGAAGGAGAAGGAAGAGGATGAAGGTAAGAATATCGATTCCAGGCGCGTATATGGTGAAGGATATGCCTGAGGACAAGGCATGGGAGACTTTCGGGAAACTGGCAGAGATGATACTGATTATCAGCCGGAAGGATAAAGAAGAGGAAGGTGGAGCGGGTCTGGATACCACTTCATCGGATGCGGATCCGCAGGTATCTGTCCGGGTACCTGGAATGGAGATCCATGAAACAGAAGGGGATGCAGATGAGGCCGCCATGGACACTCCGGAAAGCCGGACGGGGCAGAAATATAAGGGATTCATGTACATCCGATGCCCAGAATGCGGGAAGGAGAAGGGTTTTTTTACCAGACAGGAAACAGATCATTATCATTGTGATGCCTGTGGAGCCCGTCGGATTTTTGAAAAGCCCTTGAGGGAGCTGAGGCTGGAATGTGAGTGTGGGACAAGGCTGCGATATTTTACAAATCTGGAAGAACCTCTGTTTGATATTAACTGCTTCAGATGCGGATCTCCGGTGACTGTCTCGTGGAATGGGAAAAAGAGGATGTATATGACGGTTTAGAGGAGGTGCAGATGGAAGAGGATGAGCAGGAGGGGAACTATTGAAAATCAGGAGTATTGCAGAAGCAAAAAAGAAGATTAAGATCGGGTCGAAGGTCACAATAATGACCCAGAAAGCATGCGCAAAGGATTCTTTTGTGGCAATTAAGACCGGGATCCCGAGGAAAGCGGGGTATGTGAGAGCGTACTGTGGGCGGATTTAATCAACGCCAGTGAGGAGGATAAGCGATGATCAAAGACAGTGGGGAGCGCACAAAATTTGACACCGGGGCCGTCCGGGACATGCATACGGGCAAGGGGAGGATGGATCTCCTCCCTCTGTCGGCGCTGATCGAGTTGTCAAAGCACTGTGAGGAGGGGGCCCTAAAGTACGGCGAGCATAACGTGGACAAGGGGATCCCGCAGCACAGTCTCTGCGACTCGGCCATGCGGCACCTGGTCAAGTATATGCGAGGAGACACGGATGAGCCCCATCTGCGGGCGGCTGCGTGGAATCTTATGTGGGCACTTAACCAGACGGTGGAGCATCCGGAATTGGTAGATGTGCCGTGGAGAAACGGTTGTGAAGTGGGGGAGAATTTTAACAATTTGCAACGGCGCTTAGAATCCTCAAAATGGATTCTCCCGGATGATCGGACACCTGAAAATGGATCATATGTTCTGGTATCATTCACAAATTTTAGCCTTCCGAATATCGGAAGGTACGAGGAGGACGAAAATGGCGGGGCCTTTTATCCGGGGAATGAGGAGTATACATACGCAAGCGATGGACTGTTTGTCAATGCCTGGATGCCGTTGCCGGAACCATACAAGGGGGTGGATGATGATGAGAAATAAAGAGGGATACCCGGATCCGACCGCGGGCAGAGCGATCCGGGAGGCTGACCGGCCGCCGGAGAACGTGGTCATGTTCCGGCGGATGATCAAGTCGATGTGCACGATCTTCCACCTCCGGATCCTGGGCAAGGTGACGATTGTGGACGAGAAAGGACGGCGGTGGTGATGACGAGAGCGGAAATCGTAAAAAAGAGAACATATGTGGAGGGAAAAATGAAAAATTGGAAGTTATCAGCGATTATTTTAGGATCTGTGTTAGCAGTGATTTTGATGTGTGTAACGGGTGTGCAGTGGTCACAGAATCGAGCAATTAGTCTGGAAGAAGCAGTTTACACCGCTGAATCAGATATTAAGGTGCAAGAGAAACGTCGGGTTGATTTGGTATACAATCTGTCTGATTGTGTAAAGCAGTATGATAAACATGAGTCAGAGGCATTGACCGGACTTGCAGATGGTATGAGTAAAGGAAACAATGTCGAAGATGTAAGTACAGCGATTGCAGCTGTTACATACGCTTACCCAGAATTGAAAAGTAACGAGAACTATAAGCAACTCATGAATGAACTTTCCATTACAGAAAATATGATTGCTCGGTACCGGGAGAACTACAATAAATCCGTGACATCTTATAACCGATATGTGAAGAAGTTCCCGGCAAGGATTTTCCTTAATTGGACAGGATATAAGGTTTTGGAGTTTGAAAGATTAGATTATCAAGCACCAGTTGATGCGCCGCAGAATCTTTTCGGAGAATAATCATGGAGATAACCAAGAGGGAAATAATAATCAGTATTTCTATATCGGCAGTTATGCTGATAATTGGTCTCTTTATATCGGGAAAAATTACTGATATACAGAACGATAGAAATGCTGAATATCAAAAGGCAGTACATATTGAGGATTCTGAGTTATTCCGGCATGGCATGGATACCGATATCGGAAATGCGTTTGTGTATGGAGACTTACAGGCGGTTGATGCAGTGACTTTTGATGAGATCGGAGGGGAATATCTGTATGTTGAGAAAATTAAAGAGAAATACACCATGCATACTCGTGTGGTTACCTACACCACTGGTTCTGGAAAGACCATGCAGACGCATACACGTACCGAAACATACTGGACTTGGGATGTAATTGGAATCGAAGAAAAGGAATGTAAAGAAGTGAAATTCTGCAACGTTGTCTTTCCTGCGATTAAAGTGCAGAGGCCGGATCCGGAGTTTATTAGAATGACAAACGAATCGAACCATATCAGATATAAATACTACGGAACACCTATAAAGCATACAGGAACAATTTACACTGTATTGTCATATGGGACTATTTCTGATCGATCCAAGTTTTTTAAGGATTATACGATCAATCAGGCTTTGGAAAGTTGTACCGCAGAAATGTGGAATGTTGTTTTCTGGTGTGTGTGGGTAATTGTGATATGTGGTTGTGTATACGGATTTTGTTATCTGGATAATTGGTGGTTGGAAGATTAAGGCGTAGGAGGTGATGCCGATGGGGATTAAGATTACCAGGAAGCTTCTGGACAGTTACCGGAAAATGAAGCGGGAGATTCCGACTCTGGCAGCAGAACTCGCAGAGATGAAACAGGGAGATAATGGCCTTGGTAACAGCACCATTTTAGACTACCGCACAGGGGAGCCCAGGCCACAGTCAGTAGTAGGTTTTGATCAAGAACTATATGACAGGAGGCAAAAGATACTGGACGAGAAAAAAGCCAAATGCAAGGCTGTCGAGAAATGGATCAATGCCATTGAGGATGGGCAGACCCGGTGCGTGTTTAAGATGTTCTATTTGGATGGGATGACATGGGAGAAGATAGCTGCGAAGACTGGATATTCCAATAGTCCGGACTATCCGCGGTTGCATATTCGAGATGAATATCTGAAAAAGTCCGGAATAAAGTAAAAAGGTCGCTTTTGTCGGAAAAGTCGTGTTACAGTATAATAGAAGCCAAAGGCACACAGGCCGGCGGCTCCTACCCCGTTCCAGCCGGGTGTCCCAGCCTGGCTGGGGAATTCGGAACATCTTCCCGAACGGGAGGAAGCGTGAGCCGTAAAACCGAGCCGCAGGTTCGAGTCCTGGTGTTCCGATGTCACAACCTCCTATACAATATATCCTGGGTGGCCATCGTGCCGCCCGGGGAACTAAAAACCTGAGGGAAATCGAACCCCTGTCCACATGGAGACATCCTCGAAAGAGGGTGTTTTTGTGTTAAAAAATAAAACTTACAAAATATCAATATGAAAATCATCTAAAATGTCAATAGATTTTTTGTGCATAATACCATATACTAGATACATAAAGAATGTTGACAGCAGTGTAACTTGGGTATAATAGCGATTATATTCAAGTTTTTTGCTTTATTTATAGGAGGTATACGCTATGTATAGTGCTGTTGATGTTGCAAAGTACATTATCTGGTATTGCAAACAGAAGGGTTACTCTATAAGTAATCTAAAATTGCAAAAAATATTATATTTTGTCCAAGCTGCCTTTTTGGTTGACTGTGATAGAGCATGTTTTAAAGAAGAAATTGAGGCATGGGACTTTGGACCGGTTGTGCCAGAGGTATATCATTATTTCAAAATATTTGGTAGTGCTAATATTCCTAAAAACGTAGCAATAAATGCTGAAACTGCAATTATGCGTTCAGATCGTCCAATCATAAATGAAATGGTAGATCAATGTGCGGAGTATTCAGCATCAGCGTTAGTAGAACTTACGCACAACCAAGATCCATGGAGAAATGCATACCGAAAGGGTTACAACAATGTTATAAATCAGGAGGCCATTCGAGCATATTTTGATGAGGATTAGAATATGACAAAGTTAGTAAAAAACTGGAATAAACAGAATGCTGGACGCTATAAGCCAACAGAGGATCATATTTCCAGAATGTCGAAAGCAATGGATGAGTTATGTGAAATGCTGGCAGAGGATTCAGGAGTATTTTGTAAAGAAGCATTTTTTGAGAAATTCAGTAGTTATATAGAGAATGGTCGCAATAGATTACTATATACGAGTGTGACAAATGCTATATTTGATAATTATGGAGCAACGGGAACTTTTCAATCAAATTTAGAAGATGTTATTGCTTTTTCATATGAACATATACCTGCAGATATACAAAAAAAGCGGGAACACGAAAAAATACAAAGAGCATTAATGAAGTTGTGGGATCATGTCAACTTGGCAATACGTCAGTATGAACTGTTTAATCAAAATGATGAAAGATATGAAAAAATTGTGGAAGAGAAAATGAAAGATGTTGAGATTCGTTTAACAAAAGAAATGAATACTCAATTGATTTCGCTGATTGCAATCTTTACGGCATTGTCATTTATCGTGTTTGGTGGAATAAGTTCTTTGGATAATATTTTTGATGGCGTGAAGGATATACCGGTTACAAAACTAATGATAGTCGGTAGTATCTGGTGTTTCTGCATTATGAATTTAGTGTTTGTGTTTATGTTTTTTGTTGGGAAATTAACCCACTTGGAAATAGGATCAACAAAGGATTTAGATGCTAATCTGGTTCAAAAATATCCGTTAATTTGGTGGTGTAATTGGACGGTGATTGCAGTTTTACTATTAAGCGCATGGGCGTATTATCTTAAGTGTGAAGGATTCAGCAAAGAGGCATATATACTTTTAAGTAAGTATCCAACGATATATAGTATTTTAGGGACAGTGATAATAGTTTTATTTATCCTTTATGGTGGATTAAAATTATATAGACTGTCACAAAAGAAATAGATTGATTTTCATTGTCTTCATGCAAAGAGGAGGTGGTCGCTATCTGGCCGCCTCCTCTTTGTATAACTCGTCTAATGTAATGCTGAGGGCATCAGTCAGCTGGATGGCAGTGCCAATTGCGAGAAATGCTTCTGAAAGGTCTTTTATTGTTTCACTTACCGATTCATTCATTATGAGACATCCTTGAAAGAAAACATCTTTTTAGAGCAGAATGGAAAAGCAACTTGACATATGGTAAACCCTATTATATAATAAGAGCATAAGGAGGTGGGATACAGATGAGAGGCGAAAGCCGGAAAAAGAAAAAGTCCAATAGCAAAATCAAAGCTTGGCTGGCTGAATTGCTAAAGGACTTGATCGTAGCGGTAACCGCTGCGATAGTTGCAAAGCTACTTGAGTAGCGGAGAGGGGCGAAAGCCCTTCTCTTAACTATAGTATAACATACTCATCTGTAAAAAACAATATGAAGGATCTGATAAGACTTGCACTGATTTTTCTTGCCGCGATTTATCTTGGAAAAGCGGTATACTGTTCATTACGGCTTCTCGGGGAAGTCTGGAAGGAGCATAGATCATGCCAGTAGGAAATCCAAAACCACAGACAATAGCGTCTGAAAGGTACCAGAAAAAAGCGGGGTACATTTCAAAGGCCTTTAAACTCAAACGCGAGGTGGCGGAATCCTTCGCTGAGGCCTGTGAGAAGGCCGGAGTAAGCCAGGCCGGACAGATTACAAAGATGATGAAAGAATTTGTTGAGGAAGTAAACCAGAATTAATAAGGCTCTTTGGGCACCTGTCACAGCGGACAGGTGCTTTTTATATGGCTGCTGACAGAAAAGCCGGCAGAAAAAGGGAATTCATTGGCTTCGGGAAGGCGTAAGGTACTACCAGACCCCCGGCCCCCGTGCGGGGCGTGGAAGGCCCGGCATTTTTGGCTTTCCGGAACATTTTTTCAGGGTACTTCCTTCCTCTTTCTGAGGGGCTGGACAGGAGGCGTAGAAAGATGATTGTTAATCAGAAGCAGCTGGCGGAATGCCTGGGTATCAGTTCCAGGAGAGTGCGCCAGTTAAGGGAAGAAGGGCTGTTTAAGCTGACCCAGGAAGGGAAAGGATACAACCTGGAAAAAAGCATCCAGGAATACATTGAGTACAAAGTAAATGCGGAAACGGGACGCCGGGCATCTATATCGAAAGAGGAGGTGCAGGCAGAGCATGAGGAAGTCAAGAAGCAGATCTCTCTTCTGAAGCTCCGACGGCTTCGACGGGAGCTTCATGAGGCGTCCGATGTGGAAGCGTTTTTGACAGATATGCTGCTCCGGTTTAAGAACCGGCTTTTGTCGGTGCCTTCCAGGCTGGCCATGCAGATTGCCGGAGAATCTGATATCAACGAAATCATACAGATCATTAAAAAGGAACTGGGAGCGGTGCTGGAAGAACTTTCAGAGTATGATCCGGATGAAATTGACGGCGGCTCGGCCGGAGGGGACTATGATCCGGAGGAGGATGATCTGGAAGGGGAGGAGGGAGAGGACAGCGAATAAAGGAGGGGTGCCAGGGTGACGCAGAGAAGCAGGAACAGAAAGAAAACGGGACAGCTTTTCCGCCGGACCATAAAGAAGGCCCTGGCTATCCAGGACGAGATCACAGTCAGCCAGTGGGCGGAACGTTACCGGGTATTGGATGAGAGCAGCAATCTGTCCGGGAAATGGTCCAATGCGGTCACACCGTATCTGGTGGGAATCATGGATGCATTCAATGATCCCAGGATCCGGGAAATTTATCTGTGCAAAGGTTCCCAGCTGGGAGGAACAGAGGCTCTTATCAATATGCTAGGGTATATTATCTGTGAGGAGCCGGGACCGGCACTGATCGTATATCCGTCCGATGACCTGGCAAAGGCTGTTTCCAATGATAAGCTGAAACCGGCGTTCCGCCTGGTTCCGGAGATCCGGAAACAGTTCAGCGAAACAAGATCGAAAGAGCTGCGGCTTAAATTTAAGTCCATGAACATTAATATTACCGGAGCCGGGTCGCCTTCAAAACTGGCATCCAGGGCAATCCGGTATCTTTTTTTTGATGAGATCGACAAAATGGGCGGGGCCAGCAAAAAGGAGGCATCTCCTTACAGCCTGGCCATGGAACGAATCAAAACGTTTAAGACCCAGAGTAAGGTGTATGCCTGTTCAACACCCACCTTAAAGACCAATTATATCTGGCAGCTTCATGACAGCGCTGATGAGGTTCGGGAGTATTTTGTTCCATGTCCGCACTGTGAGGCCATGATCCGGCTGGAGTTTAAACATATTCTTTACGACAAGGATCCGGAAAAGGACATGTCTCCTTATGAACGGGCACAGACATCCTCCTATGTGTGCCCGGAATGCGGCTGCGAGATCCTGGACAGGGATAAGCCGCGGATGCTGCGGAAGGGGGAATGGCGGGCTGTCAAAAAACGGGGAGTCGGGAACCCGAAAACCGTGGGTTTTCGGCTCAGCTCTTTGTACAGCGTATTTGTAACATGGGCGGATGTAGCGGAAGAGTTTCTGAAATCGAAAGATGATCCGGAAATGCTCCAGAACTTTGCCAACAGCTGGCTGGCCGAACCCTGGGAAGATACGAAACTGAAGACAACCGAAGATCTTGTGAAAGAACGGCAGACGGAGTATGAGGAATCTGAGGTGCCGGACTGGGCTGTGGAACTGACCGGTGGCATCGACGTCCAGGAAACCAGTGTATACTGGGTGATCCGAGCCTGGGGCGAACACTGGACCAGCCAGCTGGTTGCCAGAGGACAGGCCGTGAACCTGTGGGAGGTGGACGGGATCATGAATCTGAATTATCAGAAACGGGATGGGACGCAGATGGCTCCCAGCCTGGTCCTGGTAGACTCCGGAGACCAGACGGATATGGTGTATGACTTCTGTGTGGATACTGCCGAGTATACGTTGCCCAGTAAGGGCGCGAGTAAAAAGCTGGAGACTGATTATAAGATCAGCACCATCAATAAGGCCGGTTCCAGGGCTACGGGGCATCCGCTTGTCATGGTGGATACTTCCAAATATAAGGACCGTATCGCGGCCCGTATGGCCAGGAAAAACGGAAATGGTGCCTGGATGGTATTCCGGGGAATTGACGATGAGTATGCTGCCCAGGTCACTGCAGAACACAAGATCAATGAACGTCAGGCAAATGGAAAGATTGTCCAGAAGTGGGTTCCCAAAGGCAGCCATAAGGATAACCATTACCTGGACGCGGAGGTATATGCTATGGCGGCTGCGGATATCCGCGGGGCGAGGACCTGGCATCTGGACAAATATGAGCCGTCGGAGGCTCCTAAAAAATCCCGGTCTGGCTCTGAGGCGAAGGAAGAGCAGTGGATCCGGGAAAATGAACTGGAGGGATGGATATAAGATGGAAGAACAGAATGGTACAGCAAGAGAGCAGTTAGAAAATATCAATGAGGCAATTTACAACATCCTGGCGGGTGGTCAGAGCTATAAGATCGGATCCAGGTCTCTGACCAGGGCAGATCTGGCCACGCTGATCGCAGAGAGGAACCGGCTGGAGTCCCAGCTGGATGGAGGTGGCTCTTTACTAGCGGGAGCATATGCCGCAGATTTCGGGCCGGATAACAGGAGGTAGCCATGAATATCATTGACAGTATTGCCGGATACATAAGTCCACGGTGGGGTGCCCTGCGTGCTGAATGGCGGAATACGCTGGAGGCATACAGAGGAAATTATGACGCCGGGGCGGATGGAAGGCTTCAGAACCAGTGGAATATCCAGAACCTGTCTGGGGAAATGACGGACCGGTATGACCGGGACCGGGTCCGGGCCAGGGCGCGGGACCTGGAAAGAAATTCAGATACCATGAATTCGGTCGTCCGGGCATTCCGCCGCAATGTGATTGGGAGCGGCATCCACATACGGGTGACAACCGGGGATGCGGATATCAACGAAACACTGGAGAAAATGTGGAAAAAGTGGTGCAAACGGTTTAACTGTGATGTGACTGGCCAGCAGTCCTTCACCCAAATCGTCCGGATGTGTATCCAGAGAAAGATCGTGGATGGCGGGATCCTGGTCGTGAAGCGGTATACGAACCAGGGAATCATTCCTCTTCAGCTCCAGATTTTAGAGGTGGATGAGCTGGATATTTCCCAGCTTGCGCCAAAGAAGAAAGGGAACCGGGTTGTAGGCGGAATTGAATATAACCGGTGGAACCGGCCGGAGGGGTACTGGATCCGGCAGTATTCCATTGACGGATACACCCAGACAGAGCCGGTTTACATCGAGGCTAAGGATGTGGTTTTTTATTTTTCCAAGAAGCGGCCATCCCAGATCCGGGAGATTTCGGATCTCAGCCCGTCCCTTACCAGGATCAAGGATATGAACGAGTTCATGCATGCGGTGACACTGAAGGAAAAGATCGCAGCCTGTCTGGCAGTCTTTATCAAACGGATTGCTTCGATTGGAGGGCCAGGTCGCGGGTCACATAAGGCGGGGCCGAATGCGACGTATGCGGGAAAACGGGTGGTCCCAGGAATGATCATGGAGCTGAATGCCGGAGACGAGGCGCAGATGCTGAACCCGGCCGGGCAGGGGACAGACGCCACATCATTTATAAAGACATTGCAGCGGATGGTATCATCCTCCAATGGCCTGTCTTATGAATCCGCATCCCGGGATATGTCTGAAACAAATTATGCGTCAGCAAGGCAGTCTATGATTGAAGATGATCTGACGTATGGAGAGGAAAGAGAGATTTTGGTTGAAAATTTTCTGGATGAGATCTATGAGTCGTTTGTGATCTCCTGCTGGCTGAAGGGTGTAATCCAGGCGGCAGATTTCTGGGAAAACCTGGAACGGTATCTGTCCCATGAATGGGTGGTGATCCCCAGACGATGGATCGACCCATATAAGGAGGCCAGCGCCAACAGCGTGGCATTAAAGACGGGGCAGAAAACATTCCAGCAGTCCTGTACGGAAAACGGCCGGGACTGGAAACAGGTAATTGATGAAATGGCAGACGCCAGGGATTACGCCAATGACCGGGGAATCGACCTTATGGCCATGATCTCCGGCCGGGATCCCGGCGGCAGTGAAATGGAGGAGAGTTATGGGCAGAGCGCAGATCAGGGAAAGGCCTATGCGGAAGAATCCGAAGGGAGAGAATGATTTTTTTCCGGTCCGGTTTATGGATGCGGGAATCCGGTCCATGGAGGGCGAGGGAAATGAAAGAAGGTTTGAATTGTCCTTTTCTTCTGAGGAACCGTATGGCCGGTGGTTCGGGTCCGAGATCCTGGACCATACGGAGGGGTGCATGGATCTGGAACGGTTAAACTCCATCGGAGTCCTTTTATTTAACCATGACACAGACCGGGTACTGGGAAAGGTGGAAAAGGCCTGGAATCAGGAGAAACGGGGAATGGCCGTGGTGGAGTTTGACGATGATGAAGCTGCGGAAACGATCCGGAAGAAGGTGGCCGGGGGAACCTTAAAGGGAGTTTCGGTCCGGTACAGCGTGGATACCTGGGAGGAGGTCATGGCGGGAAAGAAATCCTCTGACGGACGGTTTACGGGTCCCTGTTACATTGCTAAAAAATGGACGCCGCTGGAGATCAGCATCGTATCCGTACCGGCGGATCCGACGGTCGGTGTGGGGAGGGATTTTGCAGGTGAGAACGGAGCCACAGGCTCTGGGCTGGATGTTTTTGAACGGATGGTTCGGGTGAACGAGAACCGGATAAAGAAAAGATAGTAACCAGAACGTCCTTCATACGGGGGCGTTCTTTTTATACTCAAAATCAGACGGAAGGGAGGGGAAGAACATGAATAATATGGAACAGGCCATGAGGAAAGCCGTTGCGGCGCTTACGGGTAAAAAGGAACAGGAGGTTCCGGCAGGATCCATGGAACAGATCTGTGAATTTCTCGCAGAGCACTACAAAGCGCCGTCGGGTCCGGCGTTTACCCGGGTCCAGGCCCCGGCAACAGCCGCCGGTGAGACGCCGACGAAAGCCGAGTATGACGCCCTGGTGCAGAAGCTGAAGGACGCGGGAATCTTTAAATAATGATAAAAGCAGATGCCGGAGAACATCCGGGGAAGGAGAATGGAATGACAGTACAGGAAATGATTGCAAGACAGAGGCAGATCACTGACCAGGCGCGGAGCGAGGGCCGGGATCTGACGGAAGCGGAAAAGACGGAGTTTGACAGACTCCAGAGACAGATCGATGCCGGAGACGGAAACCGTGGCGCGGCCACAGGCGGACAGGAACCTCCGGCATCTGCTCCTGGGAAAGAGGATCCGGATGCGGCGGGACAGAGGGCGGCTCTGGCGGAGCGTGCGCGGATCAGCGAGATCCAGGGACTCTGCCGGAAATTCGGAGTGGACCCGGACCCGTTTGTTTCCAGGGGAGACAGTATTGACCAGGTCCGGGCGGCTGTACTGGACCAGCTGGAAAGAAATGGATTGCCTGTTTCAGTCCGTGTTACTGCGGATGCAGGGGACAAGAAACGGGCTGCCATGGTGGACGGGATCCTTTTAAGGAATAATATTCCTGTGGAAAAGCCTGCGGAAGGTGCCAGGGAGTTCCGCGGTACGTCCTTAAGGATGATCGCAGCCAGCTGTCTGGCGGAGGAGGATAGTGAAAACAGCAGAAATTATTATATGATGGGGGCCAACGAGCTGTTTGAGGAGACCATGAGAAGGTCATTTTACAATCCGTCTTCTGCTTTCCCGGCCATCATGGACCAGACCATCCGGAAGGCCTATGTGGAGGGCCATAAGACAGCGCCCGTAACCTTTGACCAGTTTACCTCCAGGGGTACGCTTACAGATTTTAAGAAGGCGGATAATTATTATATCCAGGGCAGCTTCGGGGAATTTCTGGAGGTACCGGAAAACGGGGAATTAAAGCATACGCTTCCGATGGACGAAAAGCTGCCCCAGAGACAGCTTAAGACCTATGGCCGTCAGTTCACCATGTCCCGTCAGGCGTTTATCAACGACGACATGGGCGTTGTCACCACACTTCCGGCCAGGGCAGCAAGGGCATCCAGGACTACGATCAACAACCAGGTATATAAGGTCCTTACCGGCAGCCAGAAGATTTATGACGGAAAGCCGCTGTTTACGGCGGAGCATAAAAATATCCTGGCACAGGGAACTGAGATCAGCCAGGAGGCAGTCCAGTCCATGATCCTGGCGTTGGGCGGCCATAAAAAGAAAATGGATGGCATGGATCAGGCCGTCATTATCCGGCCAGCTGTAATGGTGGTTCCTCTGGGGTATAAATTCCAGATGTATACGCTGTTCCATTCCACGACTATCAGCGCATCCGGAACGGTAAATCCTCTTTACCAGTATAAGGATATGATCCAGGTTGTGGAGGACGCCACCTTAAACGCTCTGATCCCTTCCGGACCGATCCCGTGGTACCTGGTTGGCGATGCCAATGATACCGATTTTATCCAGGTGGACTACTTAAACGGCCAGGATATTCCCAACATCCGCCGGATGGAGGCCCCGGGACAGCTGGGCTTCGTGTGGGATGTGTATCTGGATTGGGGCATTACGGTGCTGGATTACCGTGGGGCTGTGAAGAATCCGGGCGTGGAAATTAAAAGCCCCATTGCACTGGCGTAAGGAAAGGAGAAAAGATTATGGCAAAAACTGCGGCATACTGGCAGAAAGGCGACAGCCTGGATTATACGAACAAAACGGACCAGACGATCCCGGCCGGGACCGTGCTGGTATTCGGGAAACGGATGGGAGTGGCCGGGACAGAGATCCCGGCCGGGGAGACTGGTTCCATCCATGTAACAGGAGTGTTTGAGATCCCGAAAAAGAGCGGGGTCGCCCTGGTGATGGGGGATCCGGTGACATTTACGGATGAAAATGGTATTGATAAGGCATCTTCAGATCCTATGGGGTATGCGGTCAGAGACGCGGCGGCGCAGGATGCGGCTGTGCTCGTCAAGCTTCCGGGGTGATCATGAAGGGGTTTAAGGATATCGTGAGGGCAGATGCATCAAGAATCTTTTTAAATCCGGAGGAGTTCGGGGAGACGCATATCATCAACGGGAAGGAGTATAAGATCGTCCTGGATGACAATGAAGAGGTGGAACGGCGGATCACAAAGGGAGCTTTTGCATACCGGGAAGGAAATTACCGGGTGCAGAAGCTCTTTTATGTGGCGGCGGAGGCGTTTGGACGGCTTCCGCCGGTGGGCCGGAATCTTTCCCTGGATGGAAAGGATTATATCATTACAGACGCGGCGGATGAATCCGGGATCTATTCTATCAGTCTGGAGGCGGTGCGGTCGTGATTGCGGTTTCAGTGGATGAGGGATCCTTAAGGGAAGTGGAGGCGGCCCTTCTGGCGGCGGGACAGAACCCGAAGGCAGAAATGAAGCGGGTTTTAAACCAGGTTGCCGGTGAAACAGAAAAGAAACTGTACCAGAAGGTCATGGAGACGTATATGGTGAAGCGGCGGGCATTTCCCAAAAATATCCTGAAGTTAAAAAAGGCAGCCCAGTCGAATCTTAAGGCTGTGATCCTGGTACAGAGTGGGCCGTCGGCATTAAGACGGGGATTTAAGGTAAAGAAAAACGGAAAGAAGAAAGCAGCCCAGGCTGTGGTAAAGAAAAACGGGGATATGAAGGAACTGGTGGTGGATGGACGGAAGGCCTTTGTGACCACCATGCACAACTCCGGAGAAGGAGCGGAGGATCATGTGGCTGTTTTCCAGCGGAGCGGGAAGGGGAGGATCATGAAGCAGCCGGGAAGCCATTCCAGGGCATCCGGGAAGCGGCTGGAGAAGCTCCGGAAAAATGATCACAGAGCGGCCATTAAGGAGCTGTTCGGTCCAAGCGCGTCCAAGATGTCAGAGGTGACGTTCCTGGAGATGTACGGGGATGTGGGAAGGATGCTTTTAAACGAGATGCAGAAGGCCATAAGCCAGGGAGGTAAGAAATGACAGTCAACGCGCTCCATGAAGCGATCATAGAACGGCTGGAGGAGGAGCTGAACCGGATGGCCTGCTTTGCGGATAAAAGGATCCGGGGCTATTCCCATGATATCCCGATCCTGGATTACCAGGAGGATGAGGAGGACGCGGTTTTCCCATACTTTAAGGTCCGGACCACGGATGTGGATATTAAAGAGGAGGACAGCCGGACAGAGACGTATATCCTGGTGGGGATCCGGGAGAGTGACCGGAGCATGGCCGGATATTTTGTTCTTTTTTCTGTTCTGGAGAAAATTGCGATGTCCTTACGGCAGAACTGCATTGCGGGTCCGTTCTGGTGTGAGCGGGAAATGAAACTGGTGATTGAAGAGGATGAGGATTTTTCTTATCCATATTTTTTCGGATGTCTGAAAACAAACTGGAATATTCCAGAAATTGTCGAGGAGGAGGTGACTGAATTTGCGAACAAAGGGTGATGGAGGAAAGGCAGAGCGTACTGGCGGATCCAGTACGGCCAGGGGAATCGTTATGTACCTGGGGCCGTCTGTCCACGGGATCATCCAGTCCGGAACGTCCTATAAGAACGGGCTGCCGCCAAAGGCAGCGGCCCTGGCGGCGCTGCATCCGGTTTTCCTGGAATTGTTTGTGTCGGTGGACGGACTGGCCAGGGCCAGGAAAGAACTGGCGGAGCCGGGGAGCCGGCTGCGCGGGGTTTATGAAGAGGCAGTAAAAATTCTTGAAAGATAGGAGAGTGCACATGTATAAGCATGGAATTGAGGTAACAGAGCTGGCGACCAGATATGAGGATCCATTGGCGACCCGGTTTGGCGTCCAGGTAGTAGTCGGGACGGCTCCGGTGTTTAAGGTAGATGATCCGGACAGCGCTGTGAACCGCGCAGTCCGGGTTTCTTCTATGGACGAGGCGGAAAAGTATCTGGGATACAGCGACGAATGGGAAAAATTTTCCTTGTGTGCCAGCATGAAGGCCAGCTTTGGTCTGACCAACGTATATCCGGTGATCTTTATTAACGTGCTGGATCCGGCAAAACATAAGAAGACCAATGACTTAAAGGAGTATCCGGTGACAGACCACCAGATTACCCTGGAACCGTCCTATGTTTTAAAAGGCAGTGTGGTCATTAAGAAAAAGGATTCGCCGGAGACTGTGTATGAGACGGATAAGGACTATATTTTAAAGTATGACGACCAGGACAGGTTAAAGGCGGTGTTCCTTTCCTCTGGAACAGCCTATGAAGAGACAAACGTTTCAGTAGAATGCGATAGTCTGGATCCGGAGGCTGTGACGGAGGAAGATATCATTGGCGCATACGACGAGGAAGCCGGAAAGGAGAGCGGTCTGGAGGTGATCCGGACGATCTATCCGCTTTATGGCATTGTGGGGGCGCTTCTTCTGGCTCCAGGCTGGAGCACCAGGGCAAATGTGGCGGCTGCGCTCCAGGAGAAATGCCGCGGCGTCAACGGCGTGTTCCGGTGTGAATGTGTTCTGGACCTGGATACAAAAAAGGCGAAAAAGTACACCGAATGCAAGGCGCTGAAGGACAAGGACGGATATACCGGGGAAAGCGCCATTGTTCTCTGGCCTGCGGTCCGTGTGGATGGAAAGGTAATGCCGTATTCGGCTGTATATGCGGCAATGGCCAGCTATATTACGGCCACCAACGGAGATGTTCCGTATCTGTATCCGTCCAATAAGCTGTTAAATATCGAGGCAGCGGTCCTGGATGACGGAAAAATGACAGAGGTGACCCTGGACCAGATCCAGGCGGCTTACTTAAACGGTGATGGGATCGTGACCGTGATCCATGATTCCGGTCTGAAGAGCTGGGGAAATAACTGTGCCTGTTATCCGGAGGTCACGGATATGAAGGAGCGGTGGATCGCCTGTCGCCGTATGTTCACCTATGTGGCCAATTATTTCATCCTCAATTACCTGTCTGAGCTGGACGAGCCGATGAACAAAAACAAGATCGACGATATCGTCAACAGCTTTAACATCTGGGGCAACAGTCTGGTATCCAGGGGGATGTGCGCCGGTCTGCGGGCAGAATACAGAGCCCAGGACAACACATCCAACGATCTGTTAAATGGAAAGCTGAAGGTCCGCTTCTTCATTGCCCCGTTTACGCCGCTGGAGTATATTGAGGCAACAACGGAGTTTGATGTGAAGACGTTACAGGCATCGATTCTGGGAGAGGAGGCATAAGGATGAGCAAAGGATATATGCCCAGTGTGATTAATCGGTTTAATATTTATCTGCGCAAAAACAGACTATTCGGCCATACTGGAGAGGTGGAGCTTCCGGCGGTGAAGTTCCTGACGGAGACCCTGGAAGGGGCCGGTGTGGGAGGAACTATGGATATTGCCGTGACCGGTCTTACTGAAAACATGGAGATTTCCATTCCGTTTACCTGTATCAGCCAGGATATGGCCAGGATGCTGGATCCGACAGAGCCTCTGGATCTTACCCTGCGCGGTGCAGTACAGGCCATGGACCAGGGTTCCGGAAGAATGACATTCCAGGACTTGAAGGTGGTGATCCGGGGATTTACAAAGGAGTATACGCCGGGGACCTTAAAGGCCGGAGCCAAAATGTCCGGCAGCATTGCAGCCAATATGACTTATTATAAGATTGAGTATGACGGAGATACATTCCTGGAGATTGACAAGCTGAACGATGTATGCATCATCAACGGGAATGACGTTCTGGCGGAAGTCCGGGATATGTGTTAGGAGGAGAAAGCATGAGCAGAAAAGAAATTCTGAAGCTGAAATTAAGCGAGCCGGTCCGGTATGACGGGAAGGAGATCACAGAGCTGGATCTTTCCGGCTATGAGACGCTGACATTAAAGGATCTGACGGAGATCTACGCGGCGTATGAGGCCTTCGGCGGAGGCAGTGTGATCATGCAGGAGTCAGATCTCCGGTTTGCCCAGTGTGCGGCCGCCCGTGTGGCCGGACTTCCGGTGGAGGCCCTGGACCAGCTCCGGGCCAGGGATGCGGTACGTTTAAAGAACATGACCTACCGTTTTTTCTACATGTAGGCATCCGGGGGACAGCGGATGTCCGGGAGGCCAGAAAGACCTGTATTTATGTGGCAAGGTTCACAAATACAGGTCTTGATTTTTATTATGGCCTGCCGCTTGGGGAGCTGAACCGGTTTACCGGGGATGCGGTGGAAGTGATGAAGGAGATCCGGCGGGCAGGAAAGGGGTGAAAGTATGGCGTCTAAAAAGGGACAGTACCAGTTGGGGATCGAGATCTCTGGAAAGACGAACCGGTCTTTAAAGGGAGCGGTGGACAGCGCCCAGGGGGATATGGAACGGCTCAGACGGAAGATGTATGCGTCCGGCCGGGATATGGAACGGGCATTCTCAAAGATCGATACCAGAGGCCTTAAGGCGTTAGACAGGGCGGCAAATCTGACTTTCAGCGGAATGGTGAAATCGGCGAAGGCTGCAGCTGCGGGAATCGGCGCAGCTGTGGCAGTATCCTTTGGATATGGCGGTTCGTTTGAAAAACAGATGAGTACCGTGCAGGCGATTTCCCAGGCCTCCCGGTCAGAAATGGACATGTTAAACGCGGCGGCCCAGGAAATGGGCCGAACGACGCAGTTTTCCGCCACTGAGGCCGGACAGGCAGAGGAGTACATGGCCATGGCCGGCTGGAAGGCAAAGGAAATGGTCGCGGGCCTTCCAGGGATCATGAACCTGGCGGCTGCATCCGGCGAGGATCTGGCATCCACTTCGGATATCGTGACCGACGCCCTGACAGCCTTCGGGCTGGCCGCACAGGATTCCGCCATGTTTTCAGACGTCCTGGCTCAGGCCAGTAGCAGTTCCAATACCAATGTGTCCCTGATGGGTGAAACCTTCAAGTATGTGGCTCCGGCAGCCGGAGCCATGGGATACAGCATTCAGGACATGGCCGTCAGCATCGGACTTATGGCCAATGCGGGGATCAAGGGATCCCAGTCCGGTACTGCTCTCCGGAGTACCATCACAAGGCTTGCAAAGCCCACGGCGGAATCCGGAGCAGCCATGGAAGACCTGGGAATCGAGATCACCAATGCAGACGGCTCCATGAAGTCCTGGGCTGAGGTTGTGGACCAGATGCGCACCGGGATGCAGAAATTAACGGCAGACCAGAAGGCCAGCTATGCGGCCATGCTGGGCGGCCAGGAGGCTATGTCCGGTCTTCTGGCAATCGTGAATGCCAGCGATGCGGACTACCAGAAGCTGACGGAGGCGATCAATAATTCTTCCGGAGCGGCACAGAGGATGGCAGAGATCCGGATCGATAATCTTGCTGGGGATGTGACGTTATTAAAGAGCGCTGCCGAGGGCGCCGGGATCGCCATGTACGAGGGGCTGGTGGATCCGGCCAGGGAGGCAGTCCAGGGTCTCACGGAAGGGGTCAATGCCTTTACAGAGAGCCAGTTCCTGGAGGACCTGGTACGGATGGCCCCCACGGCCCGCAGAGAGCTGAAGGAGTTCGGCGAGAGCGCTGCAGGGGCCTTTGAGCCTCTGGTGGAGGCGGGGGAGTGGATGGCAGACCATCCCCAGGTGATCACCGGGACTCTGGCCGGGATCACTTCCGCCATGGCAGCGTTTAAGGTGGTAAAGGCCGCCAGTGCGCTGCCGAAGCTTCTAATGTCTGTGTCCGGTGTGCTGGGCGCATGGCCGGTGGCAGCCGCCGGACTTGCCGTGGGCGGGATCGTGGGGATCACCGCCGCAGTGAAGACGGCAGACCAGCGTTTGAGGAAGCAGAACCTGGCAGACCATTTCGGGGACATCAGCCTGTCCATAAAGGACCTCCGGCAGATATCCCAGGAGATGGTAAAAACGAAGTCCCTGGAAAAGATGGGGGAGGCCATGAAGGCCTTTGACGGGGTGGATACCTTAAAGAAATCCTTACGGGACAACGTGGATACCCTGGAAAAGATGAACTGGAAGGTGTCTGTGGGGCTGGAGCTTTCTGAGGATGACCGGCAGAGCTATCTGGATAATGTGGAGTCTTTTATTAACGGCTCAAGGGAACAGGTGCTGGAGATTCAGTATGCCATGCAGTTAAACCTGGAGGGGCTTGCGGGTGAGGATGAGACCGGGACAGCCTTAAAGGAACAGTTTTCAAGATTTTATACGGATCAGTATGAGGAGCTGACCAGGCTGGGAGACGAGCTGGGCCAGGTGGTCGGGGACGCCTTCGAGGACGGGATGCTGGACATCGACGAGGCGAGGGCGATCCAGGAGCTGCAGCAGAAAATGAGCCGGATCACCAGCGCCCTGGCAGTCAGTGAGTTTGACGCCAATATGCAGGTGATTACGGAGGGCTATGCCGGAAACCTGGATGCGGAATCCTTCCAGAATCTCCAGGCGGAGATGATGGAACAGGTGGAGGTGTCGGAGAAAAAGCTGAAGGAATCCCTGACCTACGGCTATGCCGGGCTGAATGCCCAGTTAAATTCCGGGAGCATCAGCCAGGATGAATATGATCTTCAGCATGAGTATCTGTCTGGCCAGTACCAGACCCAGCTGGCAGAGGTGCAGGCAAAGGCAGTCAGCTACCAGGTGGAGACCATCAAAAGGCAGTATGCCGAGGAGCTGGCAGCCGTGGGGCCGGAACTGGAGAAGGAGACACAGGAACTTTTAAATAACACTTTGTCCTGGATCCAGGGAGGAGCTTTTGCAGACACAGAATGGGAAGCATTTGCAGGACAGATGGGGGATGTGTGGAAGGCGGCCGGAATAGACCGGGATACCCATATGGCGATCCAGGAGCTGTACGGGCCGTTGGAAGAAAGTATCGGAAGGCTGAATGAACTGAAAAACACCCTGGCAGAAAGCGGCATGGAAATCCCGTCGGTTCTGACTGAGGCCATATCAGAAAGTGCGGATCTGGGGCTGATCGCCGGGAATGTGGATGCGATCATGGAGGTGACAGCGGATCATGTGGCAGCCAGCCCGGAGGCGGCAGAGATCGTAAGGGTCAGCGCAGAACAGGGCGGAAAGGTTCCGGAGGCGGTGGCGAGGGGGATCCAGGATCCGGAAAACCAGGCGAAGATTACGGATGCTGTAAAGCAGATGGAAGACTATACCAACCGGATGATCCGCGGAATGAACATTGATGGAAAGATAAATGTGAATCTGGGTGCATCTGGAAGCCGGCCTGCGGCTGCATCCCTGGAGCGGACAGTACTGAATGCCAGAGCCATTGCCCATCATGCCCGCGGGGGACTGATCGAGCAGCCGACTCTGTCTTACTTTGCAGAGGAGGGGCCGGAGATGGCCATTCCTATCGAGGATACGGATCATGCCCGGGGGCTGTGGGCCCAGGCCGGGAAGCTTCTGGGAGTGTACCAGGAAAGCCAGGGGAACAGCTATGGGAATTACTACCGGGAGATTACGGCTGGACCAGCGGCCGCTCTGGAAACGGGGCCCCAGGGCATTGCCGGAGGGCTGATGGCCGCATTCGCACCGGTCCAGAATTTTTATGGAGATGTAAAGAAGGAAGATGTGGAGGCAGCCAACCGGAGCAGCTATGAGGAGTTTCTGGAACATATCGACCGATTCCTGTTTGAGAGAAGGCGGGTGGCATTTTAAGAGCTTATGGAAAAATACAGAACTATCCAGGGAGATACCTGGGACAGGATCGCCAGGAGATTTTACGGGGATGAGCGGTATATGGACCTTCTGATGGAAGGAAACCCGGAGTGTCTGGAATATCTCATATTCCCGGCCGGAGTGGAGCTTCTGGTTCCGGAGAAGCCAGGATCAGGGGTCATGGATCTGCCGCCCTGGAGGAGGTAAGTAATGGAAATGAGGACCAGGAAATTCGGGATTCGCCTTACCTATAACGGGGCGGATGCAGCAGACGAGATCACAGCGGATCTTCTGGATTTTTCGTACTCAGACGCCCTGGAAGAATCCGATTCCGCTTCCATTACACTAAAAGACGACCGGGGGAGATGGGCCGGTGCCTGGACTCCCAGGACCGGAGACCGCATTGATCCTGTGATCTGTCTGGGAAATTGGGGAAAAGATCGGATCCCGGAATTAAATTGTGGAGAACTGCTCCTGGATACGTTCTCCCTGTCCGGATATCCAGGGAAGCTCCAGCTGGAGGCAGTCTCTGCACCGGCGGATACAGCTTTTACAGAGACGAAGCGGTCGCAGACCTGGGAATCGGTGACGATCTGCCAGGTAGCGGGGGAGATCGCTTCCCGGTATGGTCTGGAATGTGTGTATGATGCCGATGAAATCACTATAAAACGGATGGAGCAGAATAAGAGGCCGGACAGTGAATTTTTAAAGGAGCTGTGCAGCCGATACGGACTGATCTTAAAGATCTATAACCGGCGTCTGATCGTGTTTTCTTATGAAAATTATGAAAAAAGGGAGCCGTCAGGAATCATCACGCCGCAGACTCCGGGGCTTTCATGGACGTATAAAAGTACGGTTCACGGGACCTATACCGGAGCCAGGATCAGCTATACGCCCCCTAAAAAAAGAAAAACCGTGGAGATTACCGTGGGGAGCGAAGAGCGGCTGTACTACTCCAACGAAAAGGCGGAGAGTGAGGCGGATGCAGAACGGCTGGGACTGGCGGCCATGCGGATGGCCAACCGGAAGGGAACGGTCATGACGGTACGGATGATGCCGGATCTTAAATATGTTTCGGGCAGTGTGCTAATGGTTTCCGGATTCGGAAAACCGGATGGAAAATACCTGGTCAATAAGGCGACCCATTCCATGAGCAGCAGCCAGTATATGATGAATCTGACGCTTTTTAAGATCCAGGAAGGAGAAAATGCATGAACGATGATACTGTAAGGGTCGGGCTTGTTTCCAGTGTGAACCAGGATACGGGAATGGTACGAGTCACGTATCCGGACCGGGACCGGGAGGTGACGCCGGAGCTGCCGTTTTTTAAGATGGGGAACGAGTATCAGATGCCGGAGGTCAACGACATGGTCCTTGTCCTTCATCTCAGCAATGACAGTTCCATGGGAATTGTGATGGGGGGCTTCTGGAATGATGAGGAGCTTCCTGTTTCCGGAACGGATGTGTTCCGGAAGGGATTTTCCAGGGATGGAAGATCCTTTCTCAGGTTAGCTGCCGGGACTCTTTTACTGGAGTCTCCGGATCTGGCATTTGGCTGCGCAGCCGGACAGATTTCCGTGGCAGAGATCCTGGAAATGAAACGGAAGGTAGATGCGCTGTAAAGGAGTGGTGGAATGGCTGTTATAGGAATGCTGGGAGGAATCCTTTTCCAGGTCAGCGACAGGCAGGTGCTGAATTTTTCAAAGCTCCAGCGGAGCGTGTCCGGGAAATGGTCCCAGTATGACGTACTGGGGAGAAAGGCGGTGTCTGTATTTCTGGGGCCGGAGCTCCAGGAAGTGACATTAAATGTAACTCTGAATGCAGTTCTGGGCGTGAAACCCCGGCAGCTCTTGGAGCTGATGGCCCGTATGGTGGAATCAGGGACTCCGGCTGTTCTCCTTATAGGTCCCAGAAGGATCGGACAGAACCAGTGGGTGCTTACAAAGAGCAGCGAGGCATGGAACCGGGTATATGCACATGGGGAACTTGTCCAGGCGGAGACATCACTGACTCTTAAGGAGTATGTGGCGGAGGTGAACACATGAATTATGAAATTTTATTCCAGGGAGATCTCCAGGAGGATGAGAGGATCCAGAGGGATTTCCGGGTCCTTCTGGCCACCAGGGCCGGCAGCCAGCCTGTGGACAGGGATCTCGGAATTGACTGGTCGTGTCTGGATGGGCCGCCGGAGACTGCCGAGGTCATGTTCCGGATGGAGGTGGAGATAAAAACAGAAAAGTATCTTCCGGATCTGGAAATCGACAGAATTGATTTCATCCGGGAGCCGGGAGGAGTGAAGCCCCGGATTTTCTGTCACAGAAAGGAGGGGACGGACCGTGGACGGAATCAGAACGGAGCTGGAGAGTTATCCAGAGGTCAGCTTTATTGATCATCTGGGTTTTTCTGACTTTCTGGCATCGGTGATACAGGATTATCAGAACGCATACAGGGAAGAAACCGGAAAAGATGCTGTGCTGGGAAAATCGGATCCCATGCGGATGCTTTTGTATACCTGTGCAATGATGATCTACCAGGGATATCAGTATGTGGACCATAGTGGGAAGATGGGGCTTTTAAAGTACAGTACAGGAGAATATCTGGACCAGCTGGCAAGCCTTAAAAGAATCCGGAGACTGGAGCCGCAGCCAGCGTCCACGACGTTCCGGTTTACGCTTTCAAAGGCCCAGAAAGAGGTGATCGGTATTCCAAAGGGAACCCGGGCCAGGGCGGGCGACCTGTTCTTTGCCACGACCCTGTACGCGGAGATACCGGTGGGAGAGGAGACTGTGGACGTTCCGGCGGTGTGCTTAAGCACCGGCACTGCTGGGAACGGATATCTTCCTGGCGAGATCAATGTGCTGGTGGATCCGGTCAATTATGTGGACCGGATCGAAAATCTGACGGAAACAGCCGGAGGAACAGACCGGGAGGACGATGATGCCCTGGCGGAGCGTGTATACCTGGCACCCCAGGGATATTCGGTGGCGGGGCCGGAAGGTGCGTACAGATTCTGGGTCAGATCTTACAGCCAGCTGGTACAAGACTGTTTTGTCACGTCAGAATCACCAGGGGAGGTGGACATATATGTCCTTTTGGAGGACGGGGAGCTGCCTGGAGAGGAATTTATTTCCGGTCTTCAGGACTTTCTGGATGATGAGACAAGGCGGCCCCTGACGGATCATGTGGTGGTAAAGGCACCGCAGACGGTGGAATACACCATTGAAGGCACATACTACATCAGCCGGGACCGGCAGGAGATGGCGGCAGTGATCCAGAAACAGGTGGAGGCGGCGCGGGATGAATTTATCCGCTGGCAGAAAAGCGCCATCGCCAGGGATATCAATCCCTCTAGGCTGATCTATGGACTGGTTGCCGCAGGAGCTAAGTGGGTGGATCTGAAATCCCCGGGATTCCAGAAGATGGAAGGGGCCAGCGTTGCGGTCGCATCCGGGGTGAATCTGGCATACGGAGGGGTGCAGGATGAGTGATATATGGAGCACGTTTCCATGGGATCTGATCCCGGACAGTCTGAAGGCAGAAGAAACCAGAGCCTTCAGTACTGCTATGGGAAATGCATTTCACAGAATGCTTCCGTATACAGGCAGGGTTTCCGGACATGCATCCATAGATATGCTTCCGGATGAGATCCTGGATCTGCTTGCGGTGGAATTAAAAACCCAGTATTACAGGGAAGATCTTCCGCAGGATACAAAAAGGGAGCTGATCCGGCAGACTATTCCATGGTATATGCAGGCAGGGACCCCGTCCGTGATCCGGGAGTATCTGGGTACTGTGTTTGATGGAGGGAAAACGGAGGAGTGGTTTTCCTACGGCGGTAAGCCGTATTATTTCCGGGCCTATGTGTATGCAGAAAGCCATGAGATCCCTCTGGGCTATGGGGAGGAGGTAAAGCAGCAGATCCTGGCTTATAAAAACGTCCGGTCATGGCTGGAGTATTTTGCCTGGGTTATCCAGTCCTGGTATCAGGTCTGCGTCTGTTATCAGAATGCAGTAACGCTGCAGATGACCTTCTGGCCCAGGCAGAACCTGGAGGTGCTGTATCTGGACAGGACATGGGATCTGGATGGGAGCCGGAAGCTGAACGGATACCGGGCAGACCATTTCGTGGACCTGTACCCGGTCCACGGGACCGTTCTGGTTCAGATTCCAGAGCCGGTCCGATATGGCCAGACCGTTTGTTTTGAGGGAATGGCCATCGGGACTGTCCGGGCCGGGGCGGAAACGGTGGTATTGCTTGAATCCCGGATCCCGGAACCAGTGGAGCTGAAGACATGTGCCAGGATCCAGGGAAAGGCCGTACAGGAAATATCCGTGGGGAAGCTGGAGGTTATGACGGTCAATATGCTGGATGGGACCTGGAAGTTAGATGGAAGCCGGAAGCTGAATGGCGGAAGAACGGTTTTGTGATGAAGGAAGGAGATAACATATGGCAGATTCAAAGGGAATTATTACGGTTATTGGAAGGAAGAAACTGTGTAAGGCACATGCCGGGGATATTACCCTGCCTCCGATCACGCAGATCGCATGGGGAGACGGGGGTGTTACGGAGGATGGAGTACCAAAGGCAACGACAGGAAACGAAATATCGTTATATAACGAGCTGTTAAAAAAGAATATTTCCGGCCATATGTATCCGGTTGAGGATGAGACGACATGCCGGTACAGTGGGACCCTGGACAAGGGAGAACTTACAGGTAAGGAAATTTCTGAGATGGGGCTTTACGATTCAGACGGGGATCTGATCGCTTACCGTACTTTTCTCAGAAAAGGGAAAGATGAGGATATCCCGCTGATTTTCGATATGGACGAGGTTTTTTAAGGAGGCGTGCATATGGCAAATTGTGAGAGAAAGGATCCTCCGGTATTTACGGAGGAGGTTCCAAAATGGGATAGGGAAACGGTCGCAGATGGAGACGCCATGGGACTGGTGATCGAGCAGCTGTTTAATAATACTGTGTTTAACCGGAGGGCAGCAGAAAAGGCAGCCGGAAGTCTGATAACCGGTATTACGATTCCAGCCTCCGGCTGGAAGGACCTGACCTACACCATCGAAAATGCGGCGATCCAGGCCGACAGTATTGTGCATATCGGGTATGCGTTCAATTCGGTCCCGGCGGCCCAGAAGGCCAATATACGGGGGAGGACGGAAGCTGGAAAGCTGATACTGGTGGCAAAAAAAGTCCCTGCAGGGGACCTGGCTGTGGATGAGATACTGATCCAGAATCTGAAAGGAGGCGTGTAGGATGGCAGTATATACCAATGCAGGCGGAGGCGGCGGAGCGTCATCAGATGAGCTGACTGCCGCCAGGGGAGATGTGTTAAAAGGGAAGACAGCGGTTACAAGCGACAGCAACGATGAGCCGATAGAGGGCACGCTGGAGCTGACTGGGGATGCGGCGGATTCCCATGTCCTGTCTGGGAAAACCTATTACAATAAGGACCCGAAAACGAGGCGGGCCGGGACTATGCCGAACCGCGGGGCTGTGGCCCAGGAGCTGGCAGCAGGCGGGAGTTATACAGTTCTAGAAGGGTACCATAACGGCGGAGGAAAAGTAACAGCAAAGAGCCTGGCATCGCAGACAGGGGGAGCTACGGCAGCAGACGGGGATGTTCTGTCCGGCAAGACCTACTGGAAGGACGGCGCGAAGCGCACTGGGACTATGGCCAACCAGGGAGCGAAAACAGCAGCATTAAACGCTGGAGGGAGTTATGCGATCCCGGCAGGCTATCATAACGGATCTGGCCGGGTGACGGCCAACAGCCTGGCGTCGCAGACCTCTGCCAATGCGGCAGCAGGGCATATCCTGTCTGGGAAAACTGCGTGGGTCAATGGTAGTAAGTTGACAGGAAATATTGCAAGTATGGGCGGCCAGGCCATTACCCCCACAGCAGCACAGCAGACTGTGAGCTGCTCCGGAAAATACATGACCGGGAATATTGTTGTGAAGGGGATTCCGTCTAACTACGTCCCAATAGGAGGATGGACGGCTTTTCTTAATGGGGCTAGCACGGGCGGTTTAGGGCTAGCCCCGATAGAATATTTTCTCTATTCTTCATCGTTGACGGGCCTTGACGCATGGAATTATGTGGAGCGGGATTCAAGAACCAGTCCGGGTTCCTTGACAATGAACTATTTCGGTCATATGCTCAATAAATGGATTCCGAAAGATAGGCTATCGTCAATTGTCTTAACTCTGGGAAAAACCGGTACAGAGTTTAAAACGGACGTACTTTATTTTGTACCCGTTTTAAATACTAAAGAGCATGTGCCTTTTGGCGGTGACCATACTTACCAGTGGGATTGGTGCGGAGCTTATGGTGTAGGCTTTATGCTAAAACGTAATTTCTCGGGCAACACTTATACTATGACTATGGATTTCTCAAGGATGCCCGAAAATAAAGCTACAGCATATAATATATTTTTGAAAGGCCCACCCGCTTTTAAAGTAAATTCGTTAGTAATAAATTTAAAATGAGGAGCAAAAATGGCTAGAATTATCACAGAATTACACTACTCAAAACGGTAAAAACATGGCCCTATTTTAGACAGGCAGTATCACTGGTATTATACCGGAATCCAGAACGGTACGGTCGATAAGGCTGGTACGCGTCGCCGGTATATCGGAGTGGAAACAGCCGGAAAGCACCAGTGGATATGCAAAAGGCGACCAGGTTGCCCATGCAGGAAAGACATGGGAATCCCTTGTTGACAATAATGTCTGGGAGCCCGGAATATCCGGGACAGAAACTCTCTGGAAAGAATGGAGGTAATTGTATGAAACTTGAAAAATCAGTTGAATATGGTGTAAGCGCCGCTATGGGCGCTTTTTTTAGTTTTTTCGGGATCCTGGCGGTGCCGCTGGCTCTTCTGATCCCCTGTAATGTGATCGACTACTTTACCGGACTGGCTGCGGCAAAGGTAAATGGCCAGAAGATCACCAGCGAAAAGTCTTTTGCGGGTATCGTCAAAAAAGTCATGATGTACATGCTGATCTTTGTTGGCTACGGAATTGACTGCATGATTTCGTATGTGACAGCCACACTGCACATTGAGATGACCTTCCCACTGCTTTTTGCGGCCATGGTGGCATCCTGGCTGGTGATCAACGAACTCATCAGCATCACGGAGAACTGCGAGGCGACGGGGATCCGCATTCCCGTGCTGAGCCCGGTGCTCCGGATGATCAAAAGACTGATTGAAAACCATGTGGAGCTTCCGGGAGACAGCGAAGAACAGTAAGGAGGTGATCCAGTATCTCCCGGCCGGCGGGGTTAATCCGGATGTTTATTGCGACGTCGCAACAGATTTGGCCCAGGATTATTCCCTGGGCCTTTTTGATTGGAGGAAAATCATGGGAAGAGAAATTACAAAGCTGATCAATCGGGCCCTAACTTGGGATGGGTACCTGGAAAAAAAGAATAACCGGGATCTGGACGATTTTACGGCCAACGCCGGAAACAAAAACTATACATGCTTTGCACGAGACTACCGGGAGCATACCGGTCAGAACCTCCAGGGCCAGCCCTGGTGCGCCATGTATGTGTCTGAGATATTTGTCCAGACTTTCGGCCTGGAGGCCGCCAGGCGGCTCCTGGGCGGTGATTTGTACCACTATTGCCCGACCGGAGTGGCCCAGTTTAAAAAAGCCGGTCGGTGGAGCCGGACCCCGGAGCCTGGAGCCGTGATATTTTTTTTCAATGGCCAGCGGTCGCACCATACCGGGATTGTAACGGAGGTAACATCCTCACGGGTCAAGACCATTGAGGGCAACACGTCCGGCGCATCTGGCGTTATCCCAAATGGCGGCGGAGTCTGCCGGAAGTCCTACCGCAAAGATTACGGCCAGATCCTGGGGGACGGGATCCCGGACTGGAGCATCGTCACAGAGCCGGAAAAGAAATCCGGCTGGATCCAGGATGCAGGGGCCTGGAGATACTACCACGGCGACACAGGCGAGCCGGTACGCAATGACTGGCACCGGGATCCCGATGGCCGGTGGTACTGGTTTGATGGCTCTGGCGCAATGGTCACCAACGCATGGAGACAGGATAAGGCTGGCAAGTGGTATTACCTTGGCTCTGATGGTGCAATGGTCACCGGAAGGCTCATGCAGATTGGTGATGAGGTCTTTGCTTTTGGCCAGGATGGGGCCATGCTGGAGGGAGAGATCCGGTGCCGGTGCAATGAGCGAGGGGCGATTGTTTTGGACAGGAAATGATATCAAAAAAGTTTCCTTATTAATAGGACAAGACAATGGGAGGATATGTCTGATACAAAGACTACTGTCGGAATGAACCTGTGCTCAAATTACAACCATAAATAATTTATGTTATATACATACGGCCCTCCCATGGCCGTAGCCCCCCTCAATATGGTCCGCCGGGTGGTGGAGTACGCGGTTTCAGCCATTCCGGTGGAAAAGATCAGCCTGGGGATCCCCAATTATGGGTATGAATGGCCCCTTCCCTATGTGCGCGGGACCACAAAGGCCCAGTCCATCAGCAACCGAGAGGCGGTGGCCCGGGCCATCGATCATGGAGTCCCGATCCGGTTCGACGAGACGGCCTGGTCCCCATACCTTCGTTACTGGCAGTACGGGATCCAGCATGAGATCTGGTTCGAGGATGTGCGGAGCATTCAGGGAAAGTTTGACCTGATCCGGGAATATGGCCTTCTGGGGGCCGGTTACTGGCAGCTGATGAATTTTTTCCGTCCCAACTGGCTTTTAATGCAAGAAAAATTCCGAATTATTAGAAATAATTAAAGTTTCTGAATATTCATTGGGTTATTGACTTTTTTTCTCCTATCGCCCATGATAGAGGGGCTGAAAAAAGCAGAAAAAGGCTAAAAAGGAGAGAGAAAAGTGGAAAAAGCAGAAACAAAAGGAGCGGCGTTTGACTTTTATGGGAAGCTTCCGCTCACAAAGGCAGTTCCCCTGGGGCTTCAGCATGTGCTGGCCATGTTTGTGGGAAATCTGACTCCGATCCTCATCATCACAGGCGCCTGCGGCATTGGAGCAGGCAGCGAATTTGCAGAGCTGCAGGTGGATCTGCTGCAGAACGCCATGCTGGTGGCCGGGATCGTGACACTGGTGCAGCTTTACGCCATCGGTCCTGTGGGAGGAAAGGTCCCCATTATCATGGGAACCAGCTCCGGCTTCATCGGTGTATTCAACAGTGTGGCAAAGGTCATGGGCGGCGGCATTGCCGGCTACGGGGCCATTATGCTGGCCTCCGTTCTTGGCGGCCTGTTTGAGACGGTCCTGGGCTTTTTATTAAAGCCCCTGAGGCGGTTTTTCCCGGCAGTGGTCACTGGAACAGTAGTCCTTTCCATCGGCCTGTCCCTGGTATCCGTGGGCGTCAATTCCTTTGGCGGCGGAAATATGGCAGCTGATTTTGGTTCCATTGAGAACCTGGCTCTGGGCGCTCTTGTGACAGTGGTGATCATCGCGTTTAAGCACGGAACAAAGGGCATGACCAGCGCATCGTCCATTCTGATCGGAATCATCGCCGGATATATTGCGTCGGCTGTCATGGGCCTCTTTTTATCCCCCACAGGCATTACTGCTGATGGCGTGGAGTATACCAAGGCATGGGTCTTAAACTGGGACAAGGTGGCGGAGGCCTCCTGGTTTTCCATACCGAAGCTGATGCCGGTCCCCCTGGTCTTTGACCTGCGTGCCATCGTTCCGGTGCTGATCATGTTCATCGTAACGGCAGTGGAGACCGTGGGCGATATTTCCGGCGTGATGGAAGGCGGCATGGGACGGGAAGCGACCGATTCTGAGCTTTCCGGCGGCGTTATCTGCGACGGTCTGGGCTCCAGCTTTGCAGCCCTGTTCGGCGTGCTGCCCAACACATCCTTCAGTCAGAACGTGGGCCTGGTGGCCATGACAAAGATCGTCAACCGGCATGCCCTGGCCACAGGAGCCGTATTCCTGGTGTTCTGCGGCCTGCTCCCCAAGCTGGCGGCGCTGATCTCCATTATGCCCCAGAGCGTTCTGGGCGGAGCGGCGGTGATGATGTTTTCATCCATCGTCATCAGCGGCATCCAGCTGATCACAAAGGAGCCGCTGACAGCCAGGAACATCACCATCGTATCCACGGCCCTGGGACTTGGCTACGGCATTGGTGCCAATGGCGCAGTGATCGCCGGACTTCCCGAGGCAGTACAGCTGATCTTCGGAGGCTCCGGTATCGTTCCGGCAGCGATCCTGGCCATTGTCCTGAACATTGTGATCCCCAGAGAGAAGGAGGCTTAAAGGGCCTGGCTGCTGGCTTCCGGAATGAAAGCAGGAAGGAGGCCGGAACAGGCCAGACGGGCCCTTTTTAGAAAGTAAAAGTGGAAAATATCCGTCCTGCGGCTTATAATAGAAAATCATATGGAGGAGGGAAACGGATGCTTAAATTCAGAGAATATGTGCGGGCGGAAAGCCTGGAGGACGCTTATGTGCGGAACCAGAAAAAATCGGCCCATATCCTCGGCGGCATGCTGTGGCTGAAAATGCAGAACCGGACGGTTCAGACGGTCATCGATCTGTCGGACCTGGGACTTTCCGGTATTGAAGAGACAGAGGAGGAATACAGGATCGGGGCCATGACCAGCTTAAGGGAGCTGGAGCTCCATAAGGGGCTTGACGCCATGACCGGCGGGGCCGTCCGGGAGAGCCTGCGTCACATCGTGGGCGTCCAGTTCCGGAACCTGGCCACCGTGGGCGGCAGTATTTTTGGACGGTTTGGATTTTCTGACGTGCTGACCATGTTCCTGGCCCTGGATTCCTGGGTGGAGCTGTACCATGGAGGTCTGGTGCCCATGGAGCGGTTTGCGGCAGAGGGAGCAGAAAATGATATTCTGGTGAGGGTCATCGTAAAGAAGGAGAAACGGCGGTACGCCTACCTGTCCCACCGGAACACAAAGACGGATTTTCCTGTGATGGCCTGTGCGGTGGCCGTCGGGGAAGGATGGAGATCCGGAGAAGGGGAACGGGCTGCCGGACGGGCTGTTTTCGGGGCGACTCCGGCCCGGGCCAGATCCTATGAGCTTCCGGCAGAATGGCTGGAGCGGTTCCAGGCCTCCGGAGAGGAAGCGCGGAAGGTTCTGGCTGCGGAGCTTGCATCTGTGGTCCCCACGGGCAGCAATATCCGGGCGGGAAAGGAATTCCGCAGCCATCTGGCGGGCATTCTCCTGTACCGGGGACTGATGGAAGCATTGTACGGCGGAAGCGGACAGGCCGCAGGAGCCGGCGCTCCGGCCTGCCTGACAGAAGAGAAGGAGGGACAGAGGGCATGAAGATTTCACTGGTCTTAAATGGGAAAAATGTGGAGGCGCTGATCTCTGACGACAGGCTTCTCATTGATTTTTTACGGGATCACGGCTGTCTCAGCGTGAAGCGGGGCTGCGAGTCGTCCAACTGCGGCCTCTGCACGGTGTTTATGGATGATAAGCCGGTCCTTTCCTGTTCTGTCCTGGCGGCCCGGGCCGACGGCCACAGGATCGACACCCTGGAGGGTCTCCAGAAGGAGGCCGAGGAGTTCGGAGCGTTCATCGCCGACCAGGGAGCGGAACAGTGCGGCTTCTGCAATCCGGGCATGGTCATGAACGCCATTGCCATGTTCCGGGAAAATCCGGACCCCACGGACGATGAGATCCGGGAATATCTGGCCGGGAACCTGTGCCGCTGCTCCGGCTACGAGGGACAGCTCCGGGGGATCCGTGCATTTATCGAATATAAAAAGAAGGGAGGAGCGTCATGAAGAATGTAAATCAGGGGATCCGTAAGAAGGACGCCATGGCGCTTCTGATGGGAAAACCGGTGTATATGGACGATCTGGCCCCCAGGGACTGTCTGATCGTTAAGGTGTTAAGGAGCCCCCACGCCAATGCCATGATCCAGTCTGTAAAGACGGATGCGGCCATGAAGGTGCCGGGGATCGCAGCCGTTTATACCTGGGAGGACGTGCCTGCAGAGCGGTTTACCATGGCCGGGCAGACGTATCCGGAGCCCAGCCCCTACGACCGGCTGATCCTGGACCGGCATGTGCGGTATGTGGGAGATCCGGTGGCCATTGTGGCCGGGGAGACCGAGGACGCCGTGGACCGGGCCTTAAAGCTGGTGAAGGTGCAGTATGAGGTGCTTCCGGCTATTCTGGACTTCCGGACTGCCAAGGATAACGAGATCCTGGTCCATCCCGAGGACAGCTGGAGATCTCTTTGTCCTGTGGGAGCGGACAATAAGAGAAATCTGTGCGCCAGCGAGGTATCCGGACAGGGAGATGTGGATGCGGTCCTGGCAGAGTGCGACGTGGTGGCAGAGGGTACATACCATACCCTGGCCGACCAGCAGGCCATGATGGAGACCTTCCGGACCTGCTGCTATTTTGACGCCTACGGACGGCTGAACATTTTAAGCTCCACCCAGATCGTGTTCCATGTGCGGCGGATCATTTCCAACGCCCTGGGGATCCCCAAGTCGAAGATCCGGGTCGTGAAGCCCAGGATCGGCGGCGGCTTCGGAGCGAAGCAGACGGTGGTTTCTGAGATCTTCCCGGCTTTTGTCACCTGGAAGACGGGGCGGCCGTCCAAAATGATCTTTTCCCGGACGGAGAGCCAGACGGCCTCCACTCCCCGCCATGAGATGGAGGTCTCTGTGCGGATCGGAGCCAATAAGGACGGGATCATCCAGGCCATCGATGTGTATACCTTATCCAATACAGGAGCATATGGCGAGCACGGACCCACGACTGTGGGACTTTCCGGCCATAAGTCCATTCCGCTGTACGGTACTCCCAAAGCCCACCGGTTTGCCTACGATGTGGTCTATACCAACGTGATGTCGGCGGGAGCCTACCGGGGCTACGGAGCCACCCAGGGGATCTTTGCCGTGGAGTCGGCAGTCAACCAGCTGGCGGAAAAGCTGCACATGGATCCGGTGGAGCTGCGTCTCAAAAATGTGGTGCGCCAGGGAGATGTGATGCCGGCCTATTACGGCGAGACAGCGGCAAGCTGTACCCTGGATCAATGTCTGATGCGTACAGCGGAGATGATCGGTTGGAAGGAAAAATTCCCCTGCCGGGACATGGGAAATGGAAAGGTGAGGAGCGTCGGCATCGCCATGGCCATGCAGGGCTCCGGGATCTCCGGCGTGGACGTGGGCTCGGCTTCCATCAAGCTCAATGAGGACGGATACTATACGCTGACCATCGGGGCGGCAGACATGGGAACAGGCTGCGATACCATCCTGGCCCAGATGGCGGCGGAGTGCCTGGACTGCTCCACAGACCAGATCACCGTTTACGGGGCGGATACGGACGCCTCCCCCTACGACTCCGGATCCTATGCATCCAGCACCACCTATGTGACGGGAAAGGCCGTGGAAAGAGCCTGCGGAAAGCTGCTGGAGAAGATGGAGGACAAGGCGGCGGAGCTTCTGAGAGCGCGGTATGCGGCGGATGTTTCCGGCGCGGAACTGGAGTTTGACGGGACACGCTTCCTGGATCCGGCTACCGGAGAGTCGGTGACTCTGACAGACCTGGGGACGGCGTCCATGTGCGGCAGCCAGGAAGCCCTCCAGGTGACGGAGACCCACAGCTCTCCCGTATCGCCGCCGCCGTTCATGGCAGGCGCGGTGGAGATCGAGCTGGATAAGGAGACGGGCCATGTGGAGATCCTGGACTATGCGGCTGTGGTGGACTGCGGAACGGTCATCAATCCCAACCTGGCCCGGGTCCAGACCGAGGGCGGCATTGTCCAGGGAATTGGAATGGCCTTATATGAGAATGTCCAGTACGACAAAAAGGGTCATATGATGAACAACTCGTTCATGCAGTATAAGATCCCCACCCGGCTGGATATGGGAAGGCTGCGGGTAGAATTTGAAAGCAGCTATGAGCCCACCGGCCCCTTCGGAGCCAAGTCCATCGGAGAGATCGTCATCAACACGCCGTCCCCGGCCATTGCCCATGCCATTGCCAACGCCACAGGGCTGTGGTTTAAGGAGCTTCCCATCACCAGTGAGAAGATCGCCATGGGACTGCTGAAGAAATGAAAATAAGATGCGTGTATCTGGCGGCTGGAAACAGCCGCCGGTTTGGAAAAAACAAGCTTTTTCATATGGTCGGGCAGAAGCCCATGTACCTGCATCTGCTGGACCGGCTGGCGGCTGTGGCAGAAAGGCATAAGGAGCTGGAGATCGTGGTAGTGTCCCAGTATGAGGAGCTTTTGCAGGAGGCAGTAGGAGAAGGCCACGGGCCTGTCTGCGATCCCTCTGTGGAAAAGGAGCGGAGGGCCCTTCTTGCCGGCTCTGGCCGTCTGTATCCTGTATACAGCCCCCAGAGTCGGGAGGGAGTATCCCACAGCATCCGGGCCGGGATCCTGGCGGGAATGCCGGGATCCAGCCCGATCTCTGGAATGTGCAGGCAGGAGGCCGGGAGAGAGCCGGACGCCTATGTGTTTTTTGTGGCCGACCAGCCGTGGCTTTCGGAAAGGACCGTGGAGACTTTTCTGGAATTCATGAAGAAGGTTTCGGATGGAGATAGGGAAAGCCATCCGATCGGCTGCATTTCCTGCCTGGGGGAGCCGGGGAATCCGGTGTGGTTTTCTGCATTTTATAAGGATGAGCTTCTGGCTCTGTCCGGGGACCGGGGAGGAAAACGGGTCATGAAAGCCCATATGGACCAGGTACATTTTTTTGAAGTAGAGGAAGAGAGAGAACTTTGGGATGTGGATACCCTGGAGGACCAGGCTGGCCGGTAATCCAGGGACATCCATGGAAAAAAGAAAGGAGTCTCATATGAAACCAGAATCCAGCGTAATATTCTTTCCGTGCAAAAATATGGAGGAAACAAAAAAATATTATACCACTGTTTTAGGGCTCCCCGTTTATAAGGATCTGGGGTCCAGCGTGTGGTTTGACTGCGGGTACGGTTATCTGGCCTTCTGCGATTACGGTCCAGACCGGCCCATGGCCACAGGCCAGTGCATTTCCTTTAATCTACCGTCCCTGGAGGATGTGGACCGCATGTATGAAGCCTTAAAGACCCGACCGGCTCTGGGACTTTCTGCTCCGCCGGCCCACCACACGAAATTTCCGGTGTATTCCTTCTTCTTTTCTGACCCCAATGGATATACGCTGGAGTATCAGAAGACGACGGACTAGGGTTTTGGGAGCAGGATAGGGAATGAGCGGGTGGGAATGATTTCAGAGACCCGAAAAAGCCTGGAATGCCTGGGTTTTCTAAGGCTTAATACCCTCTGTGGCAACGATTTTGCAACATGTTTTCATGATCCATAAAAGAGGGATAACTGATTTTGATTCGTCAGCTAGCTCTCTTATAAAAATATCCCACATAAAAGCGGGCATATGAAACACATGGTCAAGAGAAAAGCGGAGCGATTATTAGAGAAATATATGCGTCTTTCCGACAGAGGAAGGATGATTGGAAGAAACCAGCTCGGAAACGGGATGGTTTCTTCTGTTATATAGGGATATAATGCTTTTGCTTTCAAAAGTGAAAAATATTCAAAGTTTTGAAAATGAGTAAAGTGCAGATTTTAAGTTTTCATACAAAAAATAAACAAAAAAACGAGGAAAAGTGAGTTGTAAAACGGATTTTCATTTTAGGTGAGGTTTTTGTCGTTGGTAAATCACACAAATTTTATGAAAATATGCTGATAATTATATAAGTATAGTTTTATTGTCGAGTTGTCGTTGTCCTGCTCATCTGTATATTTTTACCCTAATCGGCAAAAATAAAACATGAAGCGATGTATAAAAAACTGTAATAATTGCCGATAATGTGGTATAATTATTCTGAGATATTCGATTATCGTTAGAATGCGAGGTAATGTAATGCTTGAAAACAAACTGGGAATTACAGATTCAGCGGAATTAGCAAGAATAGAAGAAAAAATCAGCAAGCAGAAAGCAGTTGAAATGTTTGAAAGTGGATATTTGGAAAGTTTAGAAGCTGGAACCTTTGAAAGCCTTGCTAAGATTCATAAGTATCTTTTTGATGAAATATATGATTTTGCCGGTGAGGTTCGCAAAGTGAATATTTCAAAAGGGAATTTCCGTTTTGCTCCATTGATATATCTGGATGCAGCTTTGCAGAGCATTGACAAAATGCCCCAGTCCACATTTGATGAAATTGTCGAAAAATATGTGGAAATGAACGTGGCTCATCCGTTTAGGGAAGGCAACGGCAGAAGCACAAGAATCTGGCTGGATCTGATGCTGAAAAAAGAAATCGGATATGTCGTTGACTGGAGTAAAGTGGATAAGGAAGATTATCTGCTGGCCATGGAGCGCAGCCCGATTAAAGATATAGAAATTAAGTTCCTTTTGAAAAATTCCCTTACAGACAATGTAAATGACAGAGAAATCTATATGAAAGGCATAGATCACAGCTACTACTACGAAGGCTACTATGTATACAAAACCCAGGAACTGTAAATGAGTTGGAAAATCTGAGATTGAGATAGGCGGAGGATATTAGATGCGATACCTTTCTGTTGCAGAGACAGCAAAAAGATGGGATATATCGGAGAGAAGTGTTCGTAATTATTGTGCTCATGGACGTGTTCCAGGGGCGTTTCTTACCGGAAAGACCTGGAATGTACCGGAAGATGCAGCAAAGCCATTACGAGCAAATCAGAAGGAGAATAAGCCGAAAACTTTGCTTTCTATTCTTCAGGAAGAAAAGAAAAGTAAATATTCCGGGGGGATTTATCATAAGACACAGATTGATTTAACCTATAATTCCAATCATATGGAAGGCAGCCGGTTGACTTACGATCAGACAAGATATATTTTTGAGACAAATACCATCAGCGTGGAAAATGAAACATTGAATGTGGATGATGTGATTGAAACAGCCAACCATTTTCGATGTATTGATATGATTATTGATAATGCGAAATCTGCACTGTCCGAGAAGTTTATCAAAGAGCTGCATTTGATTTTGAAATCCGGAACCAGTGATTCACGATTGGAGTGGTTTTCGGTAGGTGATTACAAGAAAAGGCCCAATGAAGCTGGTGGTATGCCGACAGCAATGCCGGAAGAAGCTGCCGATAAAATGAAAGCTCTGCTGACTGAGTACAACGGAAAAGAGGAAAAGACTTTTGAGGATGTTCTGGATTTTCATGTGAAGTTTGAGAGAATCCATCCGTTCCAGGATGGCAATGGCCGTGTGGGCAGGCTGATTATGTTTAAGGAATGCCTGAAATATAATATCGTTCCGTTCATTATCGAGGATAATTTGAAGATGTTCTACTATCGTGGCTTGAAAGAGTGGAACAATGAGAAGGGGTATCTGACAGATACCTGTTTGACAGCACAGGATAAATATAAAGCATATTTGGATTATTTTAGGATTAAATATTAAGCAGGAAACGGGGTGCAGCTATGTCAGCAGAAAAAAACTGGCAATTTGAGCTTGAAGAATATATCAAACAGGGTGAACCTGATCAAATTGAAAAAAGTGAAGCGTGGCAGACTGCAATCGGCTTGCAGGCGGTAGATGGTTTGAAAACCTCTGCTTATCTATTAGATACTGCCAAGGAACATATCGAAGGAAAAATCAGCATTGACGAAGCACAGAAACGTATTCAGAGTTATTACGAGCAGCGTACGGACCGTATGGAGATTGAGAACGACACCAGGGAAGCGGATATTGTGTCCGCAAGAATTGCGAAGTTGTTGGGCGAGAAAGCATTTCAGTTCTCACCGGCTGAATGGCTGACGATTCATCGCAGACTGTTTGAAGGTGTGTTTCCCCATGCCGGTCAGATTCGTCAATACAATATTACGAAAAAAGAATGGGTGCTGAAAGGCGATACTGTCACCTACGCAGCGTGGAACAGTATCAAAGACACCCTTGACTATGATTTCGCAACAGAGAAGCAGTTTTCTTATGGAGGTTTGTCTGTAGAACGTAGCGTGAAGCATCTTGCCAAATTCGCTTCGGATATATGGCAGATTCATCCGTTTTGTGAGGGCAACACCAGAGCCACGGCAGTTTTTATGATTAAGTACATGAAAACCTTCGGATTTAAGGTAAATAACGATGCCTTTGAAAAGAACTCTTGGTATTTTCGCAACGCATTGGTAAGAGCAAATTATAATGATTTGCAGAACAGTATTCACGCTACTACAGAATTCCTGGAAATGTTTTTCAGTAATTTGATCTTGGGAACGGAATATGAACTGAAAAACAGATATATGCATGTGGACTATACGGAGGCTAATCTCCAAAGTGTCAATCCTAAAGTTCCAAAGTCTCATTTTGACACTTTGGAATGCACTTTAGAAGAACTGGCGGTCTTAGAATTGATTTATAAGAACCCGTCAATTAAGCAAAAAGACCTTGTGTCAGAGATCGGAAAATCTCTCAGCACTGTAAAGCGAATTATGGAATCCTTGCAAAAGAAGGAATACATTCGCAGAGTCGATGGAAAACGCTATGGAAAATGGGAAGTTTTGATTTAAACAATTATTAAGAAAGAGGAACCGACAATGGCTGAAATCATTCGTGACATCAAAATGTCAGATGCAAAGCTGTGGTTTATTAAGCTTTATGATGACGGGTATTTCTACAGCACCATCGCAAGTATCCGTGGTGTGTGTGGTAAAAACGGCATTTCAAATGGGTTATACCGAGGATATTATCCGCAGGAATCCTTTTGACTTTCGACTGGATATTATTCCTAACAACACCCAGAAAAGAGTTGCCTTGCCTCCAAAACAGCAGGAATAGTTTTTGGAATATATCAAAAACGATGCTCATTTTTACAGGTATTTGGATGAAATGAAGATTCTTCTGGGAACCGGCATGAGAATCAGTGAGTTTTGCGGATTGATGATTTTGGACCTGGATTTTGACCGCAGAAGAATCCGTGTAGATCATCAGCTGGTAAGAACCAGAGACGGCAAACGCTATATTGAGAAAACAAAAACAGAGTGTGGCTGCCGCTACATTCCTATGAGTGATGGAAGAGTTTAGGAAGGCACAGGCGGAGGTTGAGCAGAAGAAGGAGAAACCGATGTCGCAGAAGATGTTCAAGGTGGTTTAATATGAAAGAAGGATGACGCTCTGGCTTAGGCTAGGGCGTTTTTTTCTATGGAAAAGAAGTGAAAAAGACGATATAATATATGTGTATATTATGTAGAGTTGTCGATACAATAAGTGAAGGGTAATTATGGAAGAAAAATCAATAATATTAAGGTTCAATTAATTATAAGTTACATAGAAAAAATAGATAATATAGTAGAAAACTATGATGTTATAGATAATACGGCTGATGAAATATTTGATTTAATTATTGAAATATCGAATGTTATGCAGAATGAACTACCCGAAATACGAAATTCAATATTACTAAGAGACGGAACAGAGATAAGAGATGCAAATACGGTTAGAGCAATGTTAGTAATGTATCTAGCCAATAATGGAATCCAATATACAGGAAAGAAAAAAGAGGAAAATGCTGAAATAAAAAGATTTTGGTCATCGTTCATTTTGTGGTTTGAAACAGAATTGGTTAGTATGGAATTGCTAAAATCACAGTACCTACGATGGGATAATTGGGATGGTGGGATGTAGTTTTTGGAAATAGATTATGACTACGAATTTCGGCTCCATAGAGGTGTGAATTATCCAGATTCATTAAAAGAAAACACTGGTAGTATGGAAGATATTAAAACTTTCATTGAATTGGCATATAAGCACTGGATTATCAATGATGGAAAATCACATTATGCATTTACCATAGAAGTAAATGAAAGATTAAAAATATTTAAACTCCCTTACCGATTACAAAATGGTATTTTATTAAAACAAGGATATAAGACTACGTATGGAATTGATAAGATTATTAATTATAGGATGTTTGAAAGAAAAATCAGATTCTCCGAGGATATGATAAATAGTCATGATATAGTGGAAAAGAAAAGTGCATTGGATTTTATAATAGATGCCTTGCAGTACATGATTTCTACGCAGAAAGGAAATCGAGATAAGCAATATGGTGCCTTGGCAAAGTCTGTAAAAGATGATGGTAATAGTAAAGTATATGCGGTGGTTAAGCGAGAAATTGATGATTTGATGAAGATTTCTAATGAATATTTTGATATTAGACACAATGATTATTTAAACGCAGCCAAGCAGCAGAGAGAGGCATTAAATGATTCACAGTTCATTGAATATTTGTATAATCGGGCATATGCATTACTATATTTGTTAAGGCTGAAAGGCAATAATAAAGAAAAACAATTAGAAGAGAAAGGTAATTATGATGAATAATAATGTGTTGATTATAGGAAATGGATTCGATTTGTATCATAAACTACCAACAAGATATACAGACTTCCTGTTTTTGGTAAGAAATTGGGAAAAGTTTTATGCTTTGTACACTGAACAACTTATAAAAAGTCATAAGATGAGAAGTGAAGCAGAGCATGAACAATTTAGTGTATCTGTAAACGAATATGGAAAACTGACAGAGGAAGCGTTAGAGGATTTTGCTAATCATGCAATATGTTTGGATAATGAAAGTATATCAATTTTAGGAAACATTATTTCACGAAATGTATGGATAAAATATTTTATAGAAACTGGATATTCCTCTGAAGGATGGATTGATTTTGAGGCGGAGATAGAAAAATTACTTGTTTTGGTAGAGAAGTTCTGTACGTGTGAGATTTATAAGTGTGAAGGAAAAGTAATGTCACAGGTGATTAATCCAACAATGTATAAGGCGATAAAGTGTGTGATGACACATTCAAAGGCGATGCCTTTAAATGTGGGATTATATTCAAAAAGTGATATAGAGAAAATTGTGTATGGAGATGTGAAAATCCAATTACTTGCTGAATTAAAAATTGAGTTGAATGATTTGATAAGAGCATTAACAATTTATATGAGAGAATTTGTTGGTAATATAAAGGTATCTTGTTTTTCACAACAAATTAAAGAATTGAAAAATATAAATTTGCTTAACTTTAATTACACATATACATATAAAAGTGTTTATGGCAGCGCAAATTCAAATCATCAAGTGCACGGTTCTTTAGCAAACGATGATATTGTATTAGGCGTAAGTGATAATGCATTCAATAATTTAGATTATATTTATTTTCAGAAGTATTTCCAACGAATCCAAAAGAAAACAGGAGCATATTATAAAACATGGATTCCAAAAGAATTTACCACTTTGGAAGATACTACGATTAAAGTGTATATTATGGGACATTCTTTGGGAATGACAGACAAAGAAATATTGAAGGATTTTTTTCTTGAAAAATATGTTTCAGAAATTACTATTTTCTATCATAGCCAGTATGCGTATGAACAGTTGGTTATTTCATTGATAGAGATGTTTGGTAAAGACTTTGTAATTGAACAGACTGGTAGTGAGAGAATTAAATTTGTACAACTTAAATCTGCGGAGATGGAATAAGGAGAAAATCCTTAGTAGTAAGAATTTCAATTTTACTACCAATTTTACTACTAACAGGTAGTAACAATATGCTCCATTCTGCACTAATTCACCACAATCTGTAATTTCAGAGCATATCACAATAACACCCGAAAACCCTTGCAAAACAGGGCATTCCGGGGCAAAACAAGGAGAAACAAAACTATGATTAAAGTACTTTTCGTATGCCACGGCAGGATTTACTGTTCAGAATAAAAAGTCTTAAATCGTCTTAAATACTTCTATAAATAGTAGTTCTTGTGTTCAACTCTCAAATTTACCAATGATTTACCAATATTTCTGGAGAGTCAGACTTGCAAAAAACAAGCCAGAATGAGGAGATTAAAAATATGAGTGAATTGAAGAAAAACATTTACGATGAAAAGAATGGGCTGCATTACACTTTGATTGAAGATTACTACATCCCAGATTTGAATCTGCCGGAGGAACACCGCCCTATCGGAAAGTACGGACGGATGCACCGGGAATATTTAAGAGAAGTCCACCCAGTCAAATTGAACACATTGACACTGACCGGGGAGTTATGGACATACCTTGCAGACCTGAACGAACAGGCACAGGAACGATTAGACACTATCATGGATCAGATGAAAGCTACCGAGGGCGTGACAGAGGAATTAAAGCGTACCTGTCAAATGGAATGGGTACAACGATGTAATAACATCCATAACCGGGCAGAAGAAATTATTTTGCATGAGATGATTTATTCATAACGATATGGTAGAATGATTATGACAAACTTGAATTTGTAAAGGAGGATTTACAATGAAAAAAATTGGATTAGGTATTGCAATACTACTCTTTGCTATCGTAATTTCTCTTTGTTCATCAGGAATGGGGCTACTTGTTATTGGAATTGGGATTGTAGGATTGATTTTTTCAATCATAGGATTTATGGAGTGCAAGTAAAATAACTCCCAGTTTATCGGACAGATAAACTTATCCATGAAAGAGATTCAACCAGCCGATTCCGGCTGGCTGTTCTGTTATTCCTTATACTCCAACACCGCTTTTATCATGGCAAATGCAAGCTCCTGTTTGCTGGGAGAAGTATCTTTCCAGAGTGCTTCTATTTCCCGGATAGTACTGATTTCGTTTTCTTCCAGTTCGTCTTGTAGAAGATAATCAGGCGAGATTTTCAGAGCCTTGCAAATGTCTATGAATACCGACAGGCTGGGCATTTTTACGCCGCCCTCAATCTGCCGGAGATAAGTAGCGTTGATATTGCACATTTCCGAAAGACGGTCAGCAGTTAAGCCCCGGTCTTTCCTTACTGCGTTGATACGCTTTCCTAATCCGTTCTTTTCCATAGTCCCACCTATCTATTTATTAGCTATCAGTTATCATTTTGTACTCTTTAAGACTATAATATGATTGCCGTTTTCAATAGCTTCTGTTAGACTATAAGATATTAGCTTGTGGCTTATTGGAGGGTACGGATATGAAGAATATATGGAGAAAAATGCGGGACTGTTGGCTGGATTTCTGGGAAGATGATGAACTGGACATGAATAAAAAACATTTAAGCCAGCATGACAAGCGTTCCCTGCTTTATGGCGGTTTTATGATAGGGGTTGCTACATTTGGACTTTTCTCAATCGGTATTATAGCCGGGAATATATGGACGAACCATCAAAACCAGAAAGATATGGAAGAATTTTTAGGGACAGTTGTTACTTACATGGCAACCGCCACTGATGATGAATATGAGGAAATTGCTCAAACCATCCGGCATGATTTGGTGTACAGCCAGTATGGACAGGATGTTGAAAACCTTATCCGCTATATCCCGAATACGGCTGACGGTTGCTGTCTGGAACGGGAGCTACCGGAGCGTATCAATCTGGTTTTCCTAAATACCGGTGCAGCCTATGGGTTGGAAATATTCGATAATACCGAGCCGATTGAGAGCCAACGGGAAAGAGGCAGCACAATGATTACCTCTGGATATGATGAAATCAGCGAAGCTCACTTAATGATGATGTCAAATCCCAATAGCGGCAGCGCTACCGCTTCCATTGACCGGGGACGGGGCATTGTGAGCGCCCACAAAATGAAAACACATTTTTGTGATGATTGTATCCGGGAAATCCTGACTATTGTTGAAGATGAATTTATAGACGAAGCTGTGATTTATGACGCAGAGGAAAAGACCTTTTACCCTGTCACAGAAGGGGACTTGCAAATCGGGGACTATGCTTTCCACACTTACTATGAGGATGGCAGCTATGAAATAGAAATTGCATATACCGGCGAATAAAAGACGCTGCCGTTGTAGGAACACTCATTCCCGCAACGGCAGTTTTCATTTCCAAGGTCTGCGCCGGAAATTCATGCCGGAATGTTTGATAAGCGGGGACTTGCGGAACAGCTTTTTCAAGGTGGTGCGTTCTTCTTCCGAGAGCCGCTTATATTTGAGTTGGAACGCCTTGCAGAATATCTCTGTAAATTGCTGCACCCTGTCCCCCGGCGATTGCATGGCTTTTTGTACTTCCCGTATCAGTTCATCGGCGGGCGTGGTATCCGGCGCACTTTCACTGTCATTTTCGTGTGCCTTGCGTATGTCATGGAGAATGATGTCCCATGTTTTATGTGTCACATGGCAGAAAAAATCTTCTTCCTCTACCTGACAGGCTTCCAATACTTTGATTGTCCGGTCTGCCGCCGCTTCGGGATGTGTTTCCAGTATCATAGCCCGCACCGCAGCCAGCGAACTGTTCATGTCATGGAAACGCATGGTTGCTATCCCGTCCACATAGATTTCTGCGTCTGCCAGCAGTTCCCGGAATTTTTCATGGGAGATAATCTCACACAGCAGCCGGTTGTTGAAGCGTTCGCTTTTCAGAAGCTCCACAACTTCATCATTGATATGCAGCTCCGTAAGTTCTATATTTTCTGGATTGCGGTTGTCTGTTCGGCAAAGCAGATAATCGGTGGACACCTGATAAAAGTCTGCCAGTTTTAAGATACTTCCGTGGTTGATTTCCTTGCAGCCCTCTGTTGATTCATAACTTCCGAGAGCAGATTTTGAAATGCCAACGGCAGCTTCCAGTTCTTCCAAACTTAAATGACGCTCCACCCGTAAATCTTTCATTCTTTCGGGAATGGAAACATTGCACTTCATAAGGTTCAGCCCCTTTCCAGCAGAATATATGCCCGCTGGATTTATTATAACATACTATTTCCGCAATCGTGGAAATTTCTGATTTTTACCCCTAATTC
>UMFB01022570.1_pt1 | contig 48412 bp, 35 predicted proteins | sample 1964921 | NCBI WGS metagenome assembly UMFB01 (sample SAMEA4836037, study PRJEB28245) | human gut metagenome | biome: gut microbiome; material: fecal sample | place: Denmark | collected 2008
CTGACAATTATGGAAAAGACACAGAAGTCTAATAAGAGCTTCTATGTAGTAGATTCAGACGGAGTTGTAAAGGATACAAAGACATCAGGTTCAGCAAGTACATATGATACCATTACAATTGATGTGGAAGAAGGCAAGACCTACTATGCATATATGTCAGGTTCAACAGCAAACATCTTCCAGGTATCCTTAGCAGTCGGTGAAAAGAAGCAGACTGCATGGGCAGATGTTGCAGCACCGGTGATTAACAGTGTAACAACAGATGAAGCCGGAGATTTCGTTGTAGACTTCTCAGCAGTCATTGATGCATACAAGGGTGCTGATGATGTAAAGGTTACAATGTTACAGGATGGTCTGGAAGTATCTACACAGACATTTACAAAGCAGGCAGATACAGCTACATTTGCACCATACCGTTCAGGTACTTACACATTCGTAGTGGTTGCACAAAGATATGGCGAAGCTGATAAGGCAAGTGAAGTTTATACATACAAGGATTATGTACTGGCAGTGAAGAAGCCGGTTATCACATGGGCACAGAACAAGGGTAACGGCGATGTTTACTTAGACTGGATTAATATTGAAGATGCAGATTCTTATTCTGTAGCTTATAAGGAATCCGGAAGCACAGCAGATTACACGGTTGTAGAATCAGCATTATCTGCAGAAACGGGCAATTATACACTGACAGGACTGACAGCAGGCAAGTCTTATGATATCCAGATTAAGGCACTCAGAAAGTCAGACGGTTTTGAATCTGTTTATACAGAAAAAGATTTTGAAGTAACAACAGCAGAAGAACAGCCATGGTATACGGCAATCGTAGGTTCTGCACAGGCAGGCGATGTTACATTTACAACGGCTGACGGTCAGACGGATAATGTAAAGCTTTCCGTATCTGACAATAGCGCAGCAAAGAGTAATAATCAGGAATCACCGGCAATTGCAGGAACAGCCGGAACACTGGAAGTTAAGGGACAGGCAAGCGGTAAGATTTCTGATGATGAAGACGGATTTACATATTACTATACAAAGATTGATCCGAACAAAGAAAACTTTAAGCTGAGTGCAACATTTGAGATTACGGATACTTCTCTCACACCGGATAATCAGACCGGTTTTGGTATTGTTGCAGCCGATGCACTTGGATTAAATGTATGGGGCAATCCGGATTATGTACATAAGTATTTCAACTATGCATCTTCTATGATGTTTAGCTCAAAGCAGAGTAATCCGTTTATGAGAACGGTTACAGGTTATACATCAGCTGATACATCAAGCAATGACGGTGTGGAAAGAAGTGTAACAAATGCTAGGTTTACAGACCAGACAGTTAAATTTGAAGTAGGCAACAAATATACATTTTCGTTAGAAAAGACAGACGAAGGTTATACAGCAGCCTGCAACGGTTCAGAGCAGAAGCTTTCTGATAATTCCTTTACATCTGTACAGGAAGATGGAACAGTTGTAGTTGGTATTGCAGTATCCAGAAAGGTATCTGTAAAGGTATCTGATGTTGAATTTTCAAAGTCTGAAAGCAAGGGTATTACATCAAATGACAACGGTGATACAAAGATTACACCGGACGGAAGAGTATACTCAACAAGTACAAGTGGTTCTTCAAATTATGAATACATCTATGTACCAAATTGTGCAGGTACATTGACAGTATCAAACGGTGATACAGATGTAGTTGTAGATCAGGCAGTTGCTGCAAATGAAGTTGTAAGAGTAAATGTTCCGTTAAACAACGGAAAGAATACTGTAAAGTCAACATTAAAGCCAACAGCAGCAGATAACATTGCAAGCACAGTAGCAGTTATTAAGGAAACAGTTGTTGATCATCAGTCATACGGACAGGAAGGTCAGACAATCATTGTATCCGCAGATGCTGATGCAGAAGGTAAGGGAACAGAAGAAAGCCCGATGAGCCTGTCTAATGCATTAAAGTATGCACAGCCGGGTCAGACCATCTTCTTAAAGAATGGTACTTACAGCGGTGCAAAGGTTGAAAGAAGTGTCAGCGGTACAGCAGATAAGAATATCAACCTTGTAGCAGAATCACTTTCTACAGACGGAACAGACGGTGTAGTATTTACAGGTGAAGTAAGGCTCACAGGTTCATACTGGCATGTATATGGTCTGTATGTAAAAGATTCAGCGGGTGTAGGTATCCAGATTTGCGGTAACTACAATACAATTGAAATGTGTACAGTAAACCACGCAGCAAATTCAGGTATCCAGATCAGCCGTGAAGGCGGTGCAGATAATGATGCCGGAAGAAAGGGCAAGTTATGGCCTACAGGCAACCTCATTAAGAACTGTGAATCATTTGATAACTGTGATAAAGGACGTAATGATGCCGATGGTTTTGCAGCAAAGCTGACTTGTGGTGAAGACAATAAGTTCTATGGCTGTATCAGCCATAACAACATCGATGATGGATGGGATTTATATGCAAAATCCGTATCCGGTGAAATCGGTGCTGTAACAATTGAAAACTGTGTAACTTATAACAACGGCTGGCTGACAACAGATGATGTAACAGCTAAAGGCTATGAATACGGCGAAGGTAACGGCTTCAAGCTTGGCGGTGGTCAGATGAAGGGTGCTCATGTATTAAAGAACAGTATTTCATTTGACAACCATGCAAAGGGTATTACTTCAAACAGCTGTCCTGACTGTAAGATTATCAACTGTATTTCTTACAACAACTCACTGGATAACAGTGCATACAATGTAGGATTAAATACAAAGGATTCTAACATCAAGGCTTGGGAAGTAACAGGATTAATTTCATTAAACAACAGCAAGAATACAAAGCTGGAGGATTTAATCCCATTCGCACTTCACAGTGAAAACAACTATATCTATGACGGTGCAGCTTCTTATAACAATAAGGGCGAACAGGCTACAGAAGACTGGTTTGAAAATGTAGATACATCTGTAAAACCGACAAGAAATGAAGACGGTACAATCAATATGCACGGTCTGCTTCTTTTAAAGGATACAACTAAGAACACAGGTGCAGTATTAGATGTAACAAGTGATGCAGCAAAATCCGTAAAACCGGCAAAGACAACGGTTGTTGAAGAAGAAAAGGTTGTATATGAAATGCGTCAGGATGCAGACGGCAACTGGCATTACTATGCAAATGATAAAATTGCAACGGATTACTGCGGCATGGCATTAAACGAATACGGCTGGTGGTATATCAAGAATGGTGATGTAGACTTCACTTATACCGGTATGGCATGCAATGAATACGGCTGGTGGTATTTCAACAACGGACAGCTTGACCTGACCTTCTATGGACTTGCAAGCAATGAATACGGAACATGGTTCTACACAGACGGACAGTTAAACTTCGACTTTACAGGAATGATTATTCCGGAGAACGAGTGGCTTTATGTTCAGAACGGACAGGTACTGACAGATTACACCGGAATGGCATTAAATGACTATGGCTGGTGGTATTTCAAGGATGGTAAGGTTGACTTTACCTATACCGGAATGGCATTAAATGAATACGGCTGGTGGTATTTCAGCAACGGACAGATTGATTTTGGCTATAACGGATTTGCCACAAATGAATATGGTACATGGCTGTTTACAGACGGTATTTTAAATGCAGGCTTTACAGGTATGATATTAAACGGCGATACATGGGTATATGTTACAGATGGTTATATCAGTAATACCTATACCGGAATGGCATTAAATGACTATGGCTGGTGGTACTTTAACAATGGTGTTCTGGATTTAAGCTATACCGGAATGGCATTAAATGAATACGGCTGGTGGTATTTTAACAATGGTCTGCTTGATTTAACATTTACGGGTGTCGGCAGTAATGAATACGGCGACTGGTACTTTAAAGACGGAACAATCGCTTTTGATTATTCAGGTACAATCAGCTTTGGCGGACAGGATTATACCGTAACCAATGGATATGCTGTAAAAGCATAAATCTGACAAACTAAGATTGAATTTATAAAAAGACCGGCAGAGGTGCAGCGCATTGCAGCATCTCTGCCGGTTTTTCTATTTAACAAAAAACCTTAACAAAAAAACATGTAATATTTTATTGAAACAGGTTGGATACAATGGTATAATTAAAATAATTAGATATGAAAAAAGTGACATAGACGACACGAGAAAACAGCAGTAAGGAGGAACAACATATGATTCAGGCAATGGTCAAAAAATTGAATGGGAAAAGACTGCGGCAGCGTATTTCATCTGCAATTTTAATAGTTGCAATATTGGTAAGTTTTTCTGGTATTCTTGGAGGAACTGCCATGTTAGTAATGGGTATCCAGTACCATTACGCATTAACCAATTATGGTTTTTCGCAGGGTGATATCGGTAATATGATGATTACATTTGCAGATACCAGAAGTAACCTGCGGGCGGCAATCGGTTATCAGGATAAGACACTGGTACAGGAAACCTACGAAGCGTATGAAACAAAGAAGCAGGCATGTAAGGATTATGCAGCTACAGTAGAATAAACAGTTGCTTCCGCTGAAGAACGTAAATTGTATGATCAGATCATGAGCGGTATGGAAGATTATTTTACATCAGCTGATAAGGTAGTACAGATGGGTAAAGATGTAACGAATATCGATCAGAGAAATCAGGCACAGCGACTGGCAAAAGATGAAGTGGCACCGAAGTACGAAGCAATTTATGATAATATGGTACAGCTGCTGGACGTGAATACCAGCGAAGGTGACAAATTGGAAAATAATTTAAAGGTATTAACATATGTCTTACTGGCAATAGTTATTCTTATTATTATTGCGGCGATTTTAATCGCAAGAAAGCTGGGCGATGCGCTTGCGTTAAATATTGTAAATCCGCTCGATGCACTGGCAGAACGTTTTAAGGCCTTTGCACAGGGTGATTTGACAAGTGAATTTCCGGTAATGGAATCAGAAGATGAAGTATCTGATATGGTTACTGTTGCAAAGGATATGGCAGAGAATCTGTCAGCAGTTATTAAGGATGTTAATTACCGTATGGAACTGATGGCAAAGAATGATTATACAGGCTCGTCTGCAATTCCTGAAAAGTATCTGGGTGATTTTGCAGCCATGAATGATGCAATCCATCAGATGAACGAAGATATGAACGATACAATGCGCCACATTGAAGAAGCTGCCGCTCAGGTATCTATCGGTGCAGGCAACCTTGCAGAGGGTTCACAAAGCCTTGCAGAAGGTTCTACAGACCAGGCTGGTGCAGTTGAAGAATTACTTGCCTCTTTTGCAAGTATTACAGAAGGTGTAGAACATACACATGACAGTGCAAGCGTTTCGTATGATTTATCTGTGAAATATGCAAAAGAAGCAGACAGAAGCCAGCAGGAGATGCAGGCGGTTACGGAAGCTATGCAGCGTATGAGTGAAATGTCTCAGAAGATTGAAAGCATTATCGGTGAAATCGAAGAAATTGCTGAACAGACCAATCTGCTTGCATTAAATGCTTCTATTGAAGCCGCAAGGGCCGGAGAAGCCGGACGCGGATTCGCTGTTGTTGCAACACAGATTGGCAAGCTTGCTGACGAAAGTGCTCAGTCTGCAGTGAATACAAGAGAACTCATTATGAATTCTATTCAGGAAATTGAAAATGGTAACCGTGCCGTAGAGAAGACTTCTAAGACGATTATTGAACTGGTTCAGGGTATTAATGAAGTCGCAGAAAAGTCTAAAGAGCTAGAGGAGCTTTCAGAAACACAGACAGAACAGATGAAGCAGGCTGAAGCCGGTGTTAACCAGATTTCAGAGGTTGTACAGAGCAATGCCGCTATTGCGGAAGAATCTTCTGCAACAAGTGAAGAGCTTTCAGCAGAATCTATTTCACTGAACGAACTTGTACAGCAGTTTAAGCTGAAAAAGTAATTTTTGACACTGATATCAGAATATGCTAGAATTTAAAAATGCGTAGACACGCAGTGAAAGCATACAGAACAGATAAGCGTGAAGTCATGAAAAATGGACTTCGCGCTTTTTTGCACAGATGTTTGCTTCTGAGCGAAAGCAAACATCTATAATGACAGATAAGAAATCGCCTATGCGAATTTCTCATCGCCACTTTGCAACAAGTTGCTCAGAAATGGAGATAAGTGTGAAAAATCACACTGATGTGCTGATTTTTCACACAGCATTTTGTGCCGCAGGCGTCACAAAATAGCTTTTATCGCAGAGCCAAATCTGACATTTGGCTCGCGGTTCCTCCGGCATTAAAATGCCTGCGGAAAAAGAGAAGTGTGAACAAGCCATAAACGAAAGCTTGTTCACACGGGTATTTGCTTCCGGGCGAAAGCAAATACCCAGGATGGCAAATGAGAAATCGCCTGCGCGAATTTCTCATCGCCGCTTCGCAACAAGTTGCTCAGAAAAGGAGAATTGTATGTATATTATAGCGGGGCTGGGAAATCCCGGCACACAGTATATGGGAACAAGACACAATGCAGGATTTTCTGTGATAGATGCGCTGGCAGATCAATATAATATCAGCGTAGACACACAAAAACACAAAGGGATGATTGGCAAGGGTATGATTGAGGGAGAGAAGGTCATTCTTGTAAAGCCGATGACGTATATGAATCTGTCCGGGGAATGTATCCGTGAAGTCATGGATTATTATAAGGCGGATATCGATGATTTAATCGTTATTTTTGACGACATCAGCTTAGAACCGGGCAAACTGCGTCTGCGTGCAAAGGGAAGCGCAGGCGGACACAACGGTATTAAGAGTATTATCGCGCAGCTTGGCAGTGACCGGTTCAAGCGTGTTAAGTTCGGTGTCGGTGACAAACCGAAGGGCTGGGACCTTGCAGACTGGGTACTCGGAAAATTCCCGGCAGATTTATACGATACACTGCGGGATGCCAATCAGAGAGCCTGCGAAGCGGTTGCCTGTATCATGACAGAGGGTATTACCGGTGCGATGAATAAATTTAATGGATGAAATAAAAATTGTAGAATTGAGGAAGTATGAAAACATTTTTTGAGCCTGTGCAGGGGATGGCAGGGATAGAAGAAATTAAAAAGTCTTTTAGCCGGCTGGGGCATGCGGTAATGGTCAGCGGCTGCATTGACACGCAGAAAGCACATCTGCTGGAAGCACTCGGGGAGCAGTATCCAATCCGGGTCGTGATTACTAGCGATGAGGTCAAGGCAAGACAGCTTCGTGAGGATTGTCTCTTTTTTGATAAGAGCAGTATTTACTATCCTGCCAAGGATTTTATCTTTTACAGCGCCGATGTGCATGGCAACCAGCTTGCGGGAGAGCGGCTTGCATGCATTTACAAAATCATTCAGGCGCAGAAGCATATCAGTGAAGACAGTATTTCAAACGGTAAAACAGACGGCATACAGCCGGAAAACAAAAATGCGGCGGGACTTACGGTTGTGACAACGATTGACGGCTGTGCTGATTTGCTCGTTCCGCTTGAAAAATATAAAAATGCCACGATTTCATTTGAAAAAGGACAGGTTCTTGATTTAGAAGCACTTTCAAAAGAACTGGTACAGATTGGCTATGAGCGATGTGCGATTGTGGACGGACAGGGCAAATTTGCGGTGCGCGGCGGTATTATCGACATTTTCCCGTATACGGAAGAAACACCGGTGCGCATTGAGTTGTGGGACGATGAGGTGGATTCAATCCGTTTGTTTGACGTGGAGAGCCAGCGTTCCATTGAAAAGATTGAGCGGTTTGAAGCTTTTCCGGCGACAGAATGCCTGTTAAGCGAAGAAGAAATTGCGCGAGGCAGGGAAAAGTTACAGGAAGAACTGGCAGGACAGCTGACCGCCTTTGGTAATGATAAGAAGAAAAAGACGGCAGAGGATATTGAGAAATGCAACCGTATCCGCAGAAATGTGGCAGATATGGAGCGTACCGGTGATTACAGTAAGGCGCTGCGGATGTTTGCAGAGGAACTGACCGGATTTTTAAGCTATTTTCCAAAGGAAGACACGCTGTTTGTATTAGATGAGCCGAACCGCTTAAATGAGCGGATGGAACTTATTTTATATGAATATACGGAAAGTATGAAAAACCGTCTGGAGGGCGGATATATTCTGCCGGGACAGACCGATATGATTCACGGGATTGAAAGCATTTATGCGGGACTTGAAAAGAAACGTACCCTGCTGTTGTCGGCGCTGGATTACAAGCCGGAAAAATTTGCCGTGGCGGAATATGTGCGCATTGATACCCGCAGTATCAGTCCGTACCACAACAGCTTTGAGTATCTTGCGGACGATTTAAAAAAATATAAGCGTTCGGGGTATAAGAGTATCCTGGTGTGCAATTCGAGAACGCGTGCGGCGAGAATTGTGCAGGATCTGGCGGATCTGGGGCTGACGGCGTATTTCAGTGAAGATTTTGAAAATGAAATGCTTGAAGGCACGATTATGGTCACTTACGGCAGTCTGCACAAGGGCTTTGAGTATCCGCTTCTGCAGTTTGTCGTGATTGCGGAAAATGATATTTTTGCAAGCAGGCAGAAAAAACGTGAAAAGAAGAAAAAGTATGACGGAAAGTCGATAGCCGGTTTTAACGAACTGAATATCGGCGATTTTGTCGTGCATGAAAGTCACGGACTGGGTGTCTATAAGGGTATTGAAAAAATTACGGTCGAGGGCGTGGAAAAGGATTATATCAAGATTGAATACGCCGGAAACAGTAACCTTTATGTGCTGGCGACACAGCTTGACCGTTTACAGAAATATGCGGCGGCGGATACAGAAAAGAAGCCGAAGCTCAATAAGCTGGGGACACAGGAGTGGAATAAAACAAAATCCAAGGTACACGGCGCGGTTGAAGAAGTGGCAAAGGATCTGGTTGCGCTGTATGCGGCGCGGCAGAAGGAAAAGGGCTATCAGTTTGGACCGGATACCGTATGGCAGAGGGAATTTGAAGAAATGTTTCCGTATGAGGAAACGCAGGATCAGCTGACGGCGATAGAAGACACCAAGCGTGATATGGAAAGTACCCGCATTATGGACCGTTTAATCTGCGGTGATGTCGGCTATGGCAAGACTGAAGTCGCAATCCGTGCGGCATTTAAAGCGGTACAGGAGGGCAAGCAGGTGGCATATCTTGTGCCGACAACCATTCTTGCCCAGCAGATTTACAACACCTTTGAACAGCGGATGAAAAATTTTCCGGTGACGGTGGCACAGCTGTCAAGCTTCCGTACAAGCAAGGAAATCAAGGAAAGTATTTCCGAGTTAAAAAAAGGTTTTGTAGATATTGCAATCGGTACACACAGACTGTTATCCAAGGATGTGGAGTTTAAGGACCTGGGACTGTTGATTATTGATGAGGAACAGCGTTTTGGTGTAACCCATAAGGAAAAGATTAAGAAATTAAAAAATGATGTGGATGTCATGACGCTCAGTGCGACCCCGATTCCTAGAACACTGCATATGAGCCTTGTCGGTATCCGTGATATGAGTGTACTGGAAGAACCGCCGACAGACCGCGTGCCGATACAGACCTTTGTAACGGAACATAACGATGAAATGATCCGGGAGGCGATTCACAGAGAGCTGGCAAGAAACGGACAGGTGTATTATGTATACAATCGTGTCCGCAGCATTGATGAGGTGGCGGCACACATTGAGGAACTGGTGCCGGAGGCCAATGTCGCCTATGCACACGGTCAGATGGAAAAACGTATGCTTGAAAAAATCATGTACGAATTTATCAACGGAGAAATTGACGTCTTAATTTCAACAACGATTATCGAAACAGGTGTGGACATTTCAAATGTCAATACCATGATTATCGAAGATGCGGATAAATTCGGGCTTTCACAGCTTTACCAGTTACGCGGGCGTGTCGGACGAAGCAGCAGAACGTCCTATGCATTTTTATTGTACCGCAGGGACAGAATGCTCACGGAAGTGGCAGAGAAACGTTTAAGTGCGATTCGTGAATTTTCGGATTTCGGCTCCGGTTTTAAGATTGCGATGAAAGACCTTGAAATCCGTGGCGCAGGAAATGTGCTTGGACGCTCACAGCATGGGCATATGGCGGCGGTTGGATATGATTTGTACTGTAAAATGCTCAATCAGGCGGTGAATGATTTGAAGGGCATTAAAAATGAATACGGTTTTGAAACAAATGTGGATTTGAATGTAGATGCATTTATTCCGTCTTCTTATATTAAGAGCGAATATCAGAAGCTGGATGTCTACAAGCGGATTGCGGGTATTGAAAGTGAGGAGGAACTGTCGGATATGTGCGACGAACTCGGTGACCGTTACGGCAGTCTGCCGGCAAGTGCCGCCAATCTTTTAAATATTGCACTGGTTAAGTCTATGGCACACAAAATCGGCATTACCGAGATTCAGGGCGGAACGGACGAAACACCGGGGGCATCGCAGTGGCGGACGGTCATGAAGATTTATCCGAAAGCGGACATTCAGGGGGATAAAATCGAAAATTTCGTAGCCGGATACGGCGGTGCGGTGCGGTTTATCAGCAGTCAGGAACCGAAATTTGTCTGGAGGGTGACAAAGAAGAAATTCAGCAATGCGCAGGAATATCTGGCAGGATTAAAAGCCCTGGTAAAGGATATGCAGCAGCTGACGTAAATCGGTTATAAAGCATTTTGGAAAGGATTCTTCTGAAAGGGGTTTGCATTTTGAAAAAAGTGTGCTATAATACGTTAAAGTTTAACGCTTTAAAGTGAAAAATAAAACAAAAGCAGATATTGGAGGAAAAGGAAATGGAACAGAAGGGCGAATTAATTTCTTACAGACCGGATATTAAGGTCGTTGATTGTACAATCAGAGACGGAGGATTGGTCAACAATTTTTATTTTGACGATGAATTTGTAAGAAATTTATATACCGCCAACGTGGCAGCAGGTGTAGAATACATGGAGTTCGGTTATAAGGCTTCAAAGGAAATTTTTGACGTTAAGGAATTCGGCAAGTGGAAGTTCTGTGATGAGCAGGATATCCGTGATATTGTCGGTGATAACAACACCGATTTAAAGATTTCCGTTATGGCAGATGTCGGACGTACCGATTATAAAAAAGATATTATTCCAAAGACAGACAGCGTGATTGACATGATTCGTATTGCTACTTATATTAATACAATTCCGGCGGCAATCGAGATGATTCATTACTGTGCGGAGATGGGCTATGAAACCACGATTAATATTATGGCAGTTTCCACAGCGGCAGAATCTGAGCTGGATCTGGCACTGGATTTACTGGCACAGAGCGAGGTCGGCACGATTTATCTGGTTGACAGCTATGGTTCTTTATATCCGGAACAGATCCGCAGACTGGCGGATAAGTATTTGAAGGTTGCAGAAAAATACGGCAAGAAGGTCGGTATCCATGCACACAACAACCAGCAGCTTGCATTTGCAAATACGATTGAAGCCTGCACCGTAGGTGTCAGCTATCTGGATGCAACGATGAGCGGCATGGGACGCGGTGCAGGAAACTGCAACATGGAACTGCTGTTAGGCTTCCTTAGAAATCCGAAGTACAGTTTGAATCCGGTATTAAAATTTTTACAGAACCAGATGCTTCCGTTAAAGAAGACAGGGCTTGTATGGGGCTGTGATGTACAGTATATGCTGACAGGACAGCAGAATCAGCACCCAAGAACTGCCATTGCGTTTACGGCAGAACAACGTGAAGATTATGCGGCATTTTATCAGTCATTATTAGATCGGGAATAAAATGATGAAACTTCCTAAAAATGCAGAAACTGGGATATTGACTTTCACAAGGTATCGCAGTAAAATAACTGTTAAGAATTGCGTGGAATGAAGTAAAAGATATCATTTCGTAACAATCCGACTAGACGCGAAAGGGAGTAATGAAGATGGAAAAGAAAAATCTTGACTGGGCAAATCTTGGATTCGGTTATGTAAAGACAGATAAAAGATTTGTAGCAAATTATAAAGACGGAGCGTGGGATGACGGAGTCATTACAGATGATGATAAGGTCGTGTTAAATGAGTGTGCAGGTGTACTTCAGTATGCACAGACTTGTTTTGAAGGTTTAAAGGCTTATACAACAGAAGACGGTCATATTGTTATGTTCCGTCCGGACCTCAATGCACAGAGAATGCATGATTCCTGCGAAAGACTGGAAATGCCGCCATTCCCTGTAGACAAGTTTGTACAGGCTGTTACAGATACAGTAAAGGCAAATGCAGCATGGGTACCGCCATTTGGTTCAGGTGCTACATTATACATCCGTCCATATATGTTCGGCAGCAATCCGGTTATCGGTGTAAAGCCGGCTGATGAATATCAGTTCAGAATTCTTACAACACCGGTTGGTCCGTATTTCAAGGGCGGCGCAAAGCCTCTTACAATTAAGGTATCTGATTTCGATAGAGCAGCACCTCACGGAACAGGTCATATCAAGGCCGGTTTAAATTATGCCATGAGCTTACATGCAATCGTAACAGCACATAAAGAAGGCTACGCAGAAAATATGTACTTAGACCCGGCAACAAGAACAAAGGTAGAAGAAACAGGCGGTGCAAACTTCCTGTTCGTTACAAAAGACGGTACAGTTGTAACACCAAAGTCAAGCAGTATTCTTCCTTCTATTACACGTCGTTCACTCGTATATGTTGCGAAGGAAATCTTAGGACTGAAGGTTGAAGAACGTGAAGTTACACTTGAAGAAGTAAAGGATTTCGCAGAATGTGGTCTTTGCGGTACAGCAGCTGTTATCTCACCGGTTGGTAAGATTGTTGACCACGGCAAGGAAATCTGCATGCCAAGCGGTATGGAAAAGATGGGTCCTACAATCCAGAAGCTGTACGATACTTTAACAGGTATCCAGATGGGCAAGCTAGAAGCACCTAAGGGCTGGATTTATACAGTAGAATAATTCGTCTAATGATTTTATCATGAATTTTGTTGATACGGTTTTGTGATAAAGTGTTAAAAAGCAGATAGAGAGCAGATACAGAAGGAATTTTTGTGTCTGCTCTTTTTGTATTAAAGGGACTTTGGCAGAAGTGGAGGAAAATAGTTCTAAATATTATTTGAATAGTGTATAAAATATATTGACAAGGTTTATTATATGAAGTATATTATATACATCAACAATATTTATAAATGTTGTTGAATGATGAATAAAATGCGAAAGAAAGGGGCGATGCGATTGCCAAAAAGCACAACAAAATTAAAACAGTATTTTCCGATGATTCGTGAGCGGGAGGATATTAAAAGAGAAATCCGCGAGAATCCAAAACTTTTAGAAAAATATCGGGAATGGGACGAAGAACAGCAGGAAGAATTTTTAGATTACTGCACAGGGGTCAAAGGCGTGAAAGTTTTATATGATGCCTTCTTTAAAGAAATAATGAATCCCGAAAACACACCGGAGCGGCTCAACGAATTACTATCCCTTTTATTGGGGCAGAGTGTTACGATAAAAAGAGTGCTTCCGGGAGATTCTACAAGGCTAGCCGATGAACAGTCGCTGTTGATTATGGACATCTTAGTGGAACTTGCTGATACCAGTCTTGCAAATGTCGAAGTCCAGAAAATCGGATACAGCTTTCCGGGACAGCGGAGTGCGTGCTATTCCTCGGATTTACTGCTCAGACAGTATAAAAGGGTCAAAGGCGAAAAGAAAAAAGCCTTCAGTTATAAGGATATAAAATCCGTCTATACGATAGTATTCTTTGAAACAAGTATCAAAGAATTTCATGAATATTCACAAAACTACATTCACAAATTCAAACAGCAGTCAGACACAGGTCTGGAACTGGAATTACTGCAAAAATATGTGTTCATACCGCTTGACATTTTCCGTGGAATCTACCACAATAATCTTAGGAATAAGACAGAAGCGTGGCTCACATTTCTAAGTACAGACGAACCGGAGATTATCATTGAACTAATCAGTCAGTACCCGGAGTTTAAAGAAATGTACGAAGAAATCTATGTCATGTGCCAGAATGTGGAAAAGGTGATGGAAATGTTTTCAAAGGAATTGATTCAACTGGATAGAAATACGGTGCAGTACATGATAGATGAAATGCAGGATACGATTGATGTTCAGAAGGAAAAGATTGACACGCAGAAGGAAGAATTGGAAGCAAAGCAGGAAACGATTGATTCACAGAAAGCAACCATTGACACACAAAAAGAAGAACTGGAAGCAGCCAGACGCCGGTTACGGGAAATGGCGGAAAAGCTGGAACAGCTTGAGCAGAATCAAAAGTAAAAAATGAGTTAAAACACAGTCCGTCAGATAATCATGAAATGTCCGGCGGGCTGTGTTTTCCGCTGTATGCCTGCTCCAGAGAGATTATCAAGCGGTATACACCATTTCTTGAAAAAATAGATTTAACCTATACACAGTACATCGCCATGATGGTGCTGTGGAAAAAAAGCAAATCAGTGTCAAGGAACTGGGCAAATGCCTGTTTTTAGATTCCGGAACACTCACGCCGCTCTTAAAAAAATTAGAGCAGAAAGGATATGTGACACGTACCCGAAGCGAAGAAGACGAGCGGGTATTAATTGCCGCCATTACGCCAAAGGGAGAAGACTTAAAAGACGAAGCGGTGCTGATTCCGCAGAAAATGATGGCATGCGCGGCACTTCCGCAGGAAAAAGCTGCACAGTTGTATACGCTTCTGTATGAACTGTTAAATACACTCGAAAAAATAGAAAGCAAATTAAAAAAGGGCGGGAAGCCGTATTGCTACAGCTTTTCCCGTCCGTAATTGTGCAGGAGTTCCTGCTTTAAATCATAAAGCTTCTGTGATAAATCGACATGAACAACCTGAGGATTAATCAGCCGCTTGGATTCATCCCAAAGCGTTGCCTGCTCCTGTTTGCAGTATTTCTGAATGTCCATGACATTTGGCGAATCGTAAACACACTCGCCCTTATCAAATACTTTCACCATAATCTCACGCATAGAATACTCGCCCGGCTCCATCAGTGTCTTTTTCCACGTTTCCACAGGGTCAAATAAAAGCAGAGGCTGTGATTCATCATACGTTTCATCGGCCAGCGCGATTAAATCCGCCTTAATCATGCCGTCGGCATCGTAGACACGGTAAACCGTCTTGTTGCCCGGATTTGTAATTTTCTCTGAATTTTCGGACAGCTTGATTTTCGGAATAAATGTGCCGTCATCGCCCATCACTGCGGCAAGCTTATAAACACCGCCGAATGCCGGGTTGTCCTTAGAAGTAATCAGATTGGTTCCGACACCCCATGAAGTAATCGCCGCACCCTGTGTCTTTAAGGAGTCAATCAGATATTCGTCTAAGTCGCTGGAAGCGGAAATAATGGCATCTTCAAATCCGGCATCGTCTAACATTTTACGCGCTTTCTTTGTCAGATAAGCTAAATCGCCGGAATCGAGACGGATACCGTAGCCCTTTAAATCAATGCCTTTTTCACGCATTTCCTTAAATACGCGAATCGCATTCGGTACACCGGAACGCAGGGTGTCATACGTATCGACAAGCAGGATACACGCATCCGGATACAAATCGGCATAGGTTTTAAATGCAGTATATTCATCCGGAAAGCTCATAATCCAGCTGTGGGCGTGTGTTCCCTTTACCGGCACACCAAACATCTGACCGGTCAGGACATTGCTCGTACCGACACAGCCTGCAATAACAGCGGCTCTTGCACCGTAAATACCGGCGTCCGGTCCCTGTGCGCGGCGCAGACCGAATTCCATAATACCGTCGCCCTTTGCGGCGTAGCAGACACGGGCGGCCTTTGTGGCAATTAAACTCTGGTGGTTGATAATATTTAAAATAGCCGTTTCAACAAGCTGTGCTTCCATAATCGGTGCGATGACCTTGACAATCGGTTCACGCGGGAAAATGACCGTACCTTCCGGAATGGCATAAATATCACCTGTGAAGTGGAAGTTACTTAAATATTCCAGAAAGTCTTCATCAAAGATAGACAGACTACGCAGGTATGCAATATCATCTTCTGTAAAATGAAGATTCTTAATGTAGTCAATGACCTGTTCTAAGCCGCAGGAAATCGCATAAGCGCCGTCACATGGATTTTTTCTGTGAAAGGCATCGAAAATAACCGTGCGGTTATTTTCGGTTTTAAAATATCCCTGCATCATAGTCAGTTCATATAAATCTGTTAAAAGTGTGAGATTACGCATAAATCCTCCATTCTTATGTATCATCGGATACATGGCACTCAATTAGATGAAAGGGCTGTGCAAAAAATAGGAATACTTTCTGCAACAGCCCTTATGTAAATCAATTATTTGTTCTTACTGAAAAATTTTTTAAGTCCTTTTTTCTTCGGAGCCGGTTCTGCAACGACTTTACCGCCGCGTACAGATTTGATTCCTGTAATGTAAATACCGCTGACTTCAGCTTTGACTTCGGCCTTAACCGGAAGCTGGTCAAAAACCTTCGGGTCTGCCATAAGTGTCATGATTCTCGGTCCGATTTTAGCTTTTACAATAGGCATCTTACTGCCGCGCAGATACTTTGGTGTCTGCTCTAAAACCATCTTTGGAAGATTGGCATCTTTAAGCTTCATCTTCTTTTTATCAATGATTAACATGGACATCACCTGCTTTGCCGCATCAATCTGCGCCTGCTGTTCGTCCTGCTGTTTACGGAGCTTGTTTCCAAAAATCATTAAACCGATAAATACGGCAAGTAAAATGACGAAAATTACTAATAAAACGATTCCCCAGACTGGCATAGTATCGTCCTCCTAAATTATTAAAATATCTATAAAAGTATAGCATATATGCCCGTATTTGAAAAGAAAAAAGTTATTCTTTTTCATACATTTCTACAATGACATCATGCGTATAGGCAGCAATTTTTTTGCGTTCTTCCTTTGGGAAAGAATTAACATCAATCGGTTTGCCGAAAGCGAGCGTGGTGTGTGTTGCCTTTAAGCGCGGAAACTGACGTTCAAAAATGCAGTCGGTATTGGTCTGTACCATCGGAATAATCTTACAGCCTGTTTTTTCTGCAAATTTAAAGCTTCCGGCGTGGAAATCCTGAACACCTTCGCCTTTATTGCGTGTGCCTTCCGGAAAAATAACAATGGATTTGCCGTCTTTAATGTAGTCAATTCCCTTTAAAATGGTTTTTAAGCCTTCCTTCATATTTTCACGGTCTAAGAACAGACAGAATAAATTGTCCATCCAGCGGCGGATAATCAGCGCCTTTTTCATTTCCTTTTTGGCAACAAATCCGGTCGGACGTTTCATATACGTATAAGAAATAATCACATCAAAAAATCCGCGGTGGTTTCCGATAAATAAAACCGGCTCATCGTCCGGGATATTTTCCAATCCGGTCACAGTTGTATGCACACCGGCTAAAAATAAAATGATGTGAAAAGCGCCCTGCACAATCCGCAGGGAAGAAACTGCCTTTACATCGGGATTGAATTTTCCGATAACCCATTCAACCGGCAGCGCAATCAGGCTGAAGATAAAGAACAGGATCAGGAACACAATAACAAGAAAAGAACGAATCATATAATCCTCCATGTTTTACGAAGGAAAATCCTATGTGAGTTTACTCACATTTCTCCTAAAGCGAGGAGAGGATTTTTCCTCCAAATTTTTATTTGCGGTATCACTCATTCAGATACCGGCTCATGCCGCTGGAATAGTAAATGCTTCCATCCGTGGTGACAAAGACGGCTTCGATATTGTCCAGCGATTCAATGAGTGCCAGACCGTCGTCTAACCCCAGTGCAAAACACGTGGTGCTTAAACAGTCGCCGTCCAGCGAAACGGCAGAGAGTATGGTGACATCTGTCAGCCGGTTGTCGTAAGGATAACCGGTTGCGGGATTTAAAATGTGATGATAAAAGGTATCATTTTCATAGAAATACCGTTCATACGTGCCGGAAGACACCACAGAGCAGTCCCGCAGATTTAACGTCAGCAAAAGTTCATTGCTTTGTGTAAATGGTTTTTTTACACCGACCGTAAAATCCTTCGAGTCACTTTTTCCGCCGACACACAGCACATTGCCGCCCAGATTAATCATGGCACTTGTAATATCATGTGCTAACAGATAATCTTTGATCTTATCCGCAATATAGCCCTTTGCAATCGCACCGAGATCCAATATCGTACCCTCCGGCATGGTAATGCGGTAATTGCCGTTCTCAAGCGGTGTAAGTTCCACTTTTGTATAATCGACATATTGCAATGCATTGGCAATGGCGGCAGCATCCGGAACGGCCGGCTGTTCTGCGGTAAAATCCCAGAGTTGTGAGACACTTCCGATAGTGATATCAAACGCACCGCCGGAAATGCGGCAGTAGTCTAAGCCGGTGGCAATCAGCTCACCAAGCTCTGCCGGAATTTCATCGGTCTGGTGGTGGTTCACGGCATAAAGCGTACTGCTCTCTAAAGTACGGGAGCAGAGCTGTTCATACGTATCGCACAAATCCAGACAGCCGTTTAAAACGGATTTGGATACATTTATATAGGAAGAAATCTGTACATAAGTATTGAGCTTATATCCGGTGACGGTGACCGGGTCAGAGAGCCGTGTCTGGCAGCCGCAGGTCGAAAGCATGCAGAGTATCAGCAGCGGTGTAAAAAAAGCCGTTTTCATTTTTCTAAAAAATATTTTCATAACAAAATGATTATAGCGGATATTTCGTATAAAATCTATAAAAATTAAGAAGAATTGCGCCGGAATCATGAAAAAAATGTGAAACGGCTTTTTTTTTATCATGATTTATGCTATAACAATATAGTCATGTAAAATTGTGACACATCAAAATATAGGAATGATGAAACGAAAGGAAATTTGATTTATGAAAAAAAGATTTTTCGGTGTTATGCTTGCCGCATCTTTAGCAGTGTCCCTGACAGCCTGCGGAGGCAAGAAGACATCACAGGATAATGCGGCATCTACAGTGAATAAAGAGGTTACAGCAGAAGAATATGCAGGAACAATTACATCCAATGCAGATGTTTACAAGCAGTATGTAACACTGCCGGATTACAAGGGCGTTGAAGTATCTGTAGACCGTTCATCTCTTACGGTATCTGATGATGACGTAGAAAGCTACATTTCAAAGTTATTATCACAGACAGCTACAACAGAAACGGTTACAGAAGGCGTGACGGCTTCCGGCGATACGGTAAAGCTTGATTACAGCGGTCTGTTAAACGGAGAAGCGTTCTCAGGCGGTACAGCAACGGATGCCAGCTATACCATCGGTTCAGGCAAGTTTATTACCGATTTAGACCAGGGACTTATCGGTCTGACAGTCGGTCAGGAATATAATATTCCGTGTACGTTCCCTTCAGACTACTCAAGCTCTGACCTTGCGGGAAAAGATGTTATTTTCGTTGTAACCGTAAAGTCTATCCAGAAAAGCACTGTGCCGGATTTGACAGATGCATGGGTTGCTGAAAATGCGTCTACACTCGGCGTAGAAGCAACAACAGTTGCTGAATTAAGAAGCTATGTAAAGGATTACCTGACATCACAGGCAGAATCTACATTTGCAAGTGACAAATATCAGGCAGTTTATTCCAAGCTCAGCGAAAATCTGACACCAAGCGGTTATCCGCAGGAAGAATTAGACAGCCTTGTAAATACATTAAAGTCTAATGTTGAGTCAGAGTTTAACTCATATGGTTCATCTTACGGCATTTCTGATTTAGATTCATATCTTTCACAGGTATACGGATTTGAATCACAGGACGCTTTTAATGACTATGCAGTAGAATATGCACAGCAGTACCTTCTTGAAAAAATGGTGCTGACACTGATTGCATCGAATGAAAAAATCACGGTTTCTGCCGATGAAATTAACGACATGGGTGCACAGCTTGCAGATTACTACGGATACACAAATTATCAGGAAATCTTAGACAACTACGGCAATGAAATGAATTCAGAAGTCGGTTACGAAGTGCTGTATCAGAAGGTACAGAATTTCTTAAATGATAATGCGGTAGAATCTGAGTCATAAACAGCTCGCAGTGCATTTGTATTGGTTTATAAACACATAAAGCCATAGTATATAAGACAGGACTTATAAGGTATGACATATAAAGCGGGTCGGAATGACCGTTTCCCAAAAGGTTTATCCTTTGAGGGACGGCACATTCCGGCCTGCTTTTTTTGCTTGCAAATTTATGCAGGTGTGCTATAATAGAAACGTTTTTTGTTTATAAAATTTTTACATTAAATTTATAATTGGACGTGCCTGTAAGAGGAAATGCTGTCACGCGTGGATGTGGTGTATAACAGCGTGTTTCAAAGAAAAGAAAGAGAAAGGTTAGAAAAATGAATCAGTTTGTACCAAAGTTGTTTGACTGCATGAAAGGATATTCAAAAGAGCAGTTTGTAAAAGACGTGATTGCCGGTATTATTGTGGCGATTATTGCGCTTCCGCTGTCGATTGCGTTAGCCCTTGCTTCCGGTGTTGGACCGGAACAGGGTATTTACACGGCAATTTTTGCCGGATTTGTCATTTCGTTTCTGGGCGGAAGCCGTGTGCAGATTGCAGGACCGACCGCCGCATTTGCAACGATTGTAGCCGGAATTGTCGCAGAACACCAGATGGAAGGTCTTGTTGTGGCAACCGTTATGGCGGGAATCCTTCTTATTATAATGGGACTTTTAAAGTTCGGAAATTTAATCCGCTTCATTCCGTATACGATTACATCGGGCTTTACCTTTGGTATTGCCGTAACGATTGTTATCGGACAGGTCAAGGACTTTTTGGGACTGACATTTACATATTCACCGGTGGAAACCATAGACAAGGTTAAAGAATGTGTTACGTGTATCGGAACAATTCAGGTGCAGGCATTAATTGTCGGACTGGTATCCCTTGCGATTCTGATTGTGTTTCCAAAGGTCACGGAAAAAATTCCACCGTCATTGATTGCAGTTATCGTAGCAATTTTAATGGTAAAGCTGCTTCACATGAATGTAAAGACGATTGGCGATTTGTATACAATATCCAATAAAGTACCGGGCATTTCCATGCCGAAAATAAGTCTTGGCATGATTCGTGATTTATTCCCGGATGCACTGACAATTGCGGTGCTTGCAGGAATTGAATCCCTGTTATCCTGTGTCGTATCCGACGGTATGATTGGCAGCCGCCACAAGCCGAATATGGAACTGGTTGCGCAGGGCGCCGGAAACATTGTATCAGCGCTGTTTGGCGGTATCCCGGCGACAGGTGCGATTGCAAGAACCGCAGCCAATGTAAAAAACGGTGGACGAACACCGGTTGCGGGAATGGTTCATTCCGTGACACTGCTTTTAGTACTTGTTGTATTAATGCCGTATGCCGCATGGATTCCAATGCCTGCGATTGCCGCCATTTTGTTTATGGTTGCATATAACATGAGCGGCTGGAGAGAATTTGTTAAATTAGTGCGCAAATCCCCAAAGAGTGATGTTGCCGTGCTACTTGTTACCTTTGTACTGACTGTTGTATTTGACCTTGTTGTGGCAATCGAAGTCGGTATCGTACTGGCAGCGCTTTTATTCTTAAAGAGAATGTCTGATGTTACAGCGGTAAAGAGCTGGAAGTACCTTGGAAGTGAGATTGATGAAAATAATGACCCAGATAAGATTTCTTTAAAGGTTGTGCCAAAGCATACACTGGTTTACGAAATTATCGGACCGATGTTCTTTGCCGCCGCAGATAAATTTCTGGAAATTTCAGCAGAACCGGGCATTAAGGTAGTTATTATCCGTATGCGCGGTGTACCGGCAATGGACGTAACCGCATTGCGCTCATTAACGAATATTCATGAAATCTGCAAAAAGAAGGGCATTACGCTGGTGCTTTCCCATGTACAGGAACAGCCGCGTGCGATGATGGAAAAAGCAGGCTTTGTGGAACTGGTCGGAGAAGAAAACTTCTGTGCCAATATTGATGCGGCACTTGCACACGCAGCGGAAATTGACCGGTAAAAACCAGCAAAATACGAAAATTCAACAAAAGTCAGACAAAAACACCGAGTATCTCTACAATAAGAGATATTCGGTGTTTTTATTTATAGATTCAGATAAATACAGCGGCTGTTCCTTTAAAAAGCAACAGCCGCTGTAAATCATAGGCAAAGACCTATAGTATTTAATTGAAGTTTCAGATTAAAGCTGAGGACCGGCAGCTACTAAAGCCTTACCAGCTTCGTTGCCTGTGTACTTAACGAAGTTCTTGTTAAATCTTTCAGCTAAATCCTTAGCCTTTGTTTCCCATTCAGAAGCATCAGCGTATGTATCTCTAGGATCAAGGATACCTGAGTCAACGCCCGGAAGTTCTGTAGGTACTTCAAAGTTGAACATTGGAATCTGCTTTGTAGGAGCTGTCTTAATAGCACCTGAAAGGATAGCGTCGATGATACCACGAGTATCCTTAATAGAGATTCTCTTACCTGTTCCGTTCCATCCTGTATTAACTAAGTAAGCCTTAGCTCCGCTCTTTTCCATCTTCTTAACAAGTTCAGCAGCATACTTTGTAGGATGTAACTCAAGGAATGCCTGTCCGAAGCAAGCTGAGAATGTAGGTGTAGGTTCTGTGATACCACGTTCTGTACCTGCAAGCTTAGCTGTAAATCCTGAAAGGAAGTAGTACTGTGTCTGTTCCGGTGTCAGGATAGATACTGGAGGCAGTACACCGAAAGCATCAGCTGAAAGGAAGATAACGTTCTTAGCAGCAGGAGCTGAAGAAATCGGACGTACAATATTCTTAATGTGGTCGATTGGGTAAGAAACACGGGTGTTTTCTGTTACGCTCTTATCAGCGAAGTCAATCTTACCGTCTGCATCAAGAGTAACGTTTTCAAGGAGAGCGTTTCTCTTAATTGCGTTGTAGATATCCGGTTCAGATTCCTTATCAAGGTTGATAACCTTAGCGTAGCAGCCGCCTTCAAAGTTGAATACACCGTTGTCATCCCAGCCGTGTTCGTCATCACCGATGAGAAGTCTCTTAGGGTCTGTTGAAAGTGTAGTCTTACCTGTACCTGAAAGACCGAAGAAGATTGCTGTGTTTTCACCGTTCATATCTGTGTTAGCTGAGCAGTGCATTGAAGCCATACCCTTTAATGGAAGGTAGTAGTTCATCATAGAGAACATACCCTTCTTCATTTCTCCGCCGTACCATGTATTGATGATAACCTGTTCGTGGCTTGTGATGTTGAATGCTACACAAGTTTCAGAATTTAAACCTAATTCTGCATAATTAGAAACTTTAGCCTTAGAAGCGTTGTATACAACGAAATCAGGCTCGAAGTTTTCAAGTTCTTCTGCTGTAGGCTTGATGAACATATTTGTTACGAAATGTGCCTGCCAAGCTACTTCAACGATGAAACGGACAGCCATTCTTGTATCCTTATTGGCACCGCAGAATGCATCAACTACGAAAAGTCTCTTGTTAGAAAGTTCGCTCTTTGCAATATCCTTAACCTTAGCCCATACATCTTCTGACATTGGGTGGTTATCGTTCTTGTATTCGTCAGATGTCCACCATACAGTGTCCTTAGAATTTTCATCAACAACGATATACTTATCCTTAGGAGAACGTCCTGTATAGATACCTGTCATAACGTTTACTGCGCCAAGTTCGCTTTCCTTACCGACTTCATAACCTTCGTTTTTAGAAGATGTTTCTTCTTCGAATAATAATTCGTAAGAAGGGTTATGAATGATTTCAGTTGAACCTGTAATACCATACTTGCTTAAATCAATTCCTGCCATCTTGAATTTAACCTCTTTCCTTCATAATTGTAATATGTAAGAAGCCGCAAAGTGCGGAACTTACAATATTCATATGCAATAAGTGAAAAATTTCACATGCCTTACCATAATTATACATAATTCACTGGCAAAATCAATAAAAAAACATTAAATTTTGTAATTTCATTTCAGATCTCAATATGTTATAACGAGGTTAGACAAAACTGACCCGGAAAACTTCCGGTATATGAAAATGTGCCGGGACTGCATGCAGGTTTGTATTTGGAACAGGACATTTGCAATGTGAAGAGAAGTACGGTATAGTAGAAATAATAGAAACAGAGGGGATAGTTTACACGGCAGATACAGCCTGTGTCTGGTGTTATTTGGAGATTTTTTCAGAGTGGAAAGGGTACATGTATGCAGTATACAAAAAAGCATTTAAAAGAACAGCTTTATCAAATGGGGCTTAACGGAACGGAAACCATACTGATTCATTCGTCCATGAAAGCAATCGGCGATGTAGAGGGCGGGGCGGAAACCGTGCTGGATGCGTGGATGGAGTATTTTAAGGAAGGTCTGTTATTGCTTCCGACGCATACATGGAAAACGGTTAATGAAAGCCACCCGGTTTTTGACAGCCAAAAAGAGCCGTCCTGCGTCGGCGTTTTAACCAATCTGTTTATGAAGCGGGAAGGTGTTGTGCGCTCCCTGCACCCGACCCACAGCATGGCGGGCTTTGGTAAACATGCGGCAGAATACCTTGCAGGAGAAGAATACCGCAATACACCGTGTACGCCGGGCGGTTGTTACGACAGGTTAAAAGACACAGGCGGAAAAATTCTGCTTGTCGGGGTGGGACATGAACGAAATACGTATATTCACAGTGTGGAAGAAGTGCTGAATGTGCCAAACCGCCTGTCAGATAAGCCTGTGAAGCTGACGGTGGTTTGGCCGCAGGGGCAGAGGGACGTTTATATGAGAAAGCATTATAATCCCGACCAGCCGCATATTTCAGAGGATTTTGTGAAATTAACGCAGGCATTTACAGACTGTGGCGCGGCAAAAAACACGGTGCTTGGCAGTGCGGATTGCATTTTGTGTGATGCGGCAAAGGTGTTTGATGTCACGCGCCATGTGCTTGCGCCGGAGCCGGAGTGTCTGGTGACGCGGGAGCGGATTGAGAAGGAACGGTGGGCGGATTATATATAATACTCCGGCTGGCTGACGTCTTCCACGCGGCAGCAGCTGCTTCTAAGCAGCAGTTTTCCTTCCAGTTCAATGCGAATCACTTCTTTATGTCCGCCGCGGATTCTGTCGAGCAGGACAAATAATGCGAAACGCGCCATATTTTCTTTCGGAAGCTGGACGGTTGAAAGCATCGGCTTGATAAACTGTCCTTCTTCAATATCATCACAGGAAATAATCGAAGGGCGGTATAAAATGCTGCTGTACCGGTTCAGGCATTTTAACATGCCGATTGCGGTAATGTCATTGGCACAGTAAATGCCGGTCGGCGGTTCTTTTAATTTCAAAAACTTCTGCATGGTCTGAAAACCTTCTTTTTCGGTCTGATATGTTTCAATCACATATTCCGGGTAAAAAAAATCCATTGCCGCCCTCCATATTTTATCGCGCAGTCCCGGTACGGCACATTTATAAGAAGGATTATTTAAAACCCGCGAAACGGTTGCGGGGGAAGTTCCGGTTATTTCTGCAATTTTTTTAATAGACATAAGCAGCTCCTTTCTGAAAATCTTTGAAAATTCCTGAAAATCAAAGTTAATAGTCTAGTAAGTCTATCGGTATTGCATCACATTTGCCGCAAACGCAGAAGAATAAAAAGTGAAAACGATTTCACGATAAGTTGTATAAAACGGCTTGATTTATAAAAAAAAGTCTTTTTTTCTAAAAAATCCCCCTATATTTCATGAAAACAGTGAAAAATCCCACAGGAATGAAAACGGTTTCACAGATTAGACTGGAAAAATGAGGCATTAATTCATATAATCCATATAACAAAAGTAGGAAATGCAAAGCGCAAAAGAAAGGACTGGAAAAATGAGAGAGGAAAAGCAGGCTATTATTCGGATAGAACATTTAAACAAACAATACATTGTCGATAAGAAACCGGTAGATGTATTAAAGGATATATCGCTTGAAATCAAGGAAGGCGAGTTCGTTACAATTGTGGGACACAGCGGCTGCGGAAAAAGCACACTGCTTCGTATTATATCGGGGCTGGCAGAATATGAGGACGGCATTGTGGAGCGCAACGGACATAAGGTCGAAGGACCGGGACCGCAGTGCGGCAATCGCAAGAGGGCTTGTCAACAATCCGAAGATTCTTTTATTGGATGAACCGTTCGGAGCGCTGGATGCCCTGACAAGAATCCAGATGCAGAAAGAAATTCAACATTCTCAATGCTTTCAACATTCATCACATTCTCAACATGCCAAACATTCTCAATCGTGCGGAATGTCGTGGAAACGACCGTCTAATTCTTCTGTTTTTACCACATTGATAAACGCATGCTCATCAATCGAGCGGATGAGCGGAAGCAGTTCCCGCTTGGCTTCGGAATTAATAACCGAATAAATCAGTGTCTTTTCCTTTCCTTCATAACAGCCGATACCCTTAAACAGCGTGGCATCGTGATTTGTCATTTCACGGATAGCGTGATAAACCTCATCGGATTTATCGGAAATAATAAATAGTGTTTCTTTTTTGTATCGTTTATACAGTACCTGAATAACCTGTGTGCTGCAAAACTGGAAAATAATCGAATACAGCGCACTCGACCAGCCAAACAGCGCACCCGCAATGACAAGCATAATCACATTTCCGATTAAAATATAATTCCATGCATCAATGCCCTTTTCATGTGCAAAGAAAATGCTGATAAAGTCCGTTCCGCCGGTTGTCGTTCCGACATTTAAGCACAGACTGGTGGCAAAGCCGTTTAAAATACCGCCGAACACGCTCAGCAGTAAAATGTCGTCCGTAAACATATACGGTGGCAGAATATCGACAAAAATACTCGACAGTACAATGACAACAATCGAATACAGCGTAAACCGTTTTCCGATGTATTTATAAGCGATATAGGTCGGAAACAGGTTTAACAGGACGTTTAATAAGGTATATGGAATACTAATCCCGAAAAAGACCAGTCCGATTTCCTGTAACAACAGGGAAAGTCCCGAAAATCCTCCCGGAAACAGTCCGGCAGTCTTAGCAAAGCAGCGTAGATTCCACGCATAAAAAATTGATGCGGCAATCACCACAAAAAAACGGAACACCTGATAAAATTTCGGGTGTTTTGCCTCTAAAGATTGAAACATACAATTCTCCTTTCTGATAAGCGACTTTGTCGCAAGTGTTTTATTTATCGTAGTTCCGATAGCTTCTTATTAATAACGGCAGTTCTGCAATCAGCATGCCAATCCAGCCGGCAAGGTAGGAATACGGCAGCGCTTCAATCTGTAATGAAAATACAAATACAAGGATGACAGCGGCGATGACACGCACACCCATATTGACAAAGCTGCTGATTAAAGTAATCTTTAAATCGCCGATACCGCGGAAATATCCCTGAATACCGTTGGTTGCCGCAGGCAGCAGATACATAATGGAAATCAGCCGCAGGTAGGTGACACCGTGGCGGCAGACATCTGTATCACTTGTAAACAGCCGCATCAGCGGATTGGCAAATACAAAGCAGATGATAAAAATGATGACACCGTACACCATTTCAATGCGCATGCCGCACCGGAAAGCTTCTTTTAAACGGCTCTTTTTTCCGGCACCCTTGCTCTGTGCCATAAGCGCCGTCATAGCGTGTCCGATATTCTGCTCCGGTGTATAGGCAAAGTCGTCAATACGGTTTACAACGGCAAATGCGGCGGCAATGGCAACACCCATGGAATTGACAATTGCCTGAATCCCAAGCTTTCCAAGCTGGACGGTTGCCTGCTGCATGGCAGATGCCCAGCCGTAGGAAATCGTTTTGCCAAGCAGAGCCTTATCAAATACCAGCCATTTTTTCCCTAACTGCAAAATCGGCACTTTTTTCTGAATATAAATAATACACAGCAGGCAGGAAAGTGCTTCACTTAAAACGGTAGAAACCGCACAGCCCTCACTGCCCATATTTAAAAATAGGACAAAAAACAAATCGCCGAGAATATTGATAACGGCACTGGTAATCAGAAAGTACAGCGGCGACTGGCTGTCACCGAGCGCGCGCAGGGTGCTTGCAAAGCAGTTATACATAAAGGTAAATAAAAGTCCTGCAAATATAATGCGCAGATAATTGATTGTCATACCCATGATAGACGCGTCGACCTGCATTAAAAGCAGAATCGGGCGGGCAAAGACAATGCACAGCACCGACAAAATCAGTGAAAATGCAATACCGGACAGCATGGTGGTACTAATCTGGCGGTGCAGGCGGTCATAATCCTTTGCACCGAACTGGTTGCCCATTAAAATACTGGCGCCCATACACAGTCCGTTTAAAAACAGTATAAATAAAGTCGATATCGGGTTACAGATACCCACGGCGGCAAGCGCCTCTTTTCCGACGTACCGTCCGACAATAATACTGTCAACGGCATTGTAGGTGAGCTGAAAGAGATTTCCCAGCACAAGCGGTATTGTAAAGCCGATAAGCTGTGGTGTTATTTTTCCGGTCGTTAAATCCTTTTCCATAAAAAACTCCATTTCAATAAGCAGTATCTTTTTGCAGGGCTATTTTAGCACACTTTCTTTTATTTGATAAGAGTTCCGGGGCAAGTTTTGTGTCAAAAAATGCATTAAAAATGTAGAAACAAACAGGAGTGGAAAAACGGCGGGATACAGGGTATAATGAACTTATAAAAATGAGAGCGAGGGTTGATATGAGTGAGTTGAAAAATAAAATTAATTTCACAGTTGCCTGTGTAGATGAATTTGCTCAAAAAAATAATCTCAGCGTAAAAGAAGCATTTCAGTATTTATTTCAGTTTAAAGGCATTGAATTTATAAAGGAAAATTATGAAGCAGAGCATACATTGTCGTTTGATACGGTATTAGAGGACTTAGGAATTTTGTGTAGGAGAAACGGGGGAAAATTATGAGATTATATCATGGAAGCAATACAGGTATCAACAGTATTAATCTTGCAATGTGCAGACCGTATAAAGATTTCGGAATAGGATTTTACCTGACGGATATAAGAGAGCAGGCAGAAAAAATGGCAGTGAGGGTAGCTAAAATTTATGGTGGTAGTCCGGTTTTAAATGTTTTTGATATACAAGATGATTTTAGAGAACTGCCGGGGATTAAAATAAAAGATTTTGGGGAACAGACAACAGAGGAATGGGCAAGATTTGTTATGAATAACAGAAATCATTCCTTTGACAACATAGAGGATATATTATGCAATCAGGATAATAAATATGATATTGTTATCGGACCGGTAGCAGACGATAACATGGCATTGTTATTTCGTCAGTATGAAAATGAAATAATAGATTTTCAAACATTATTAAAAGGCATGGTATATAAGAAAACATCTTCACAATATTCGTTTCATACAGAAAAAAGTATCAGACTTTTAAGAAAGGTGGAAGATTGAGTTGAGTTTACAACAGCAGTTAATGGAGTATATCATTCAGGACATTATTGAAATGCTTACTGTCCAGCAGGAAATGGAATATGATGAAGCAATGAATAAGTTTTATAATTCAGAAGTATTTGAAAAGCTCCAGGATGAAGAAACCGGTTTATATAAGGAAAGTTCAGCATATGTATATGACCTTTTTAAAGATGAAATGAACTTCGGACACATCATACAGGCAGAAATATAGAAAGTAAAAAATCTTTACAACAGTAAAGCAGAAAGGAAAAACATGAGCAGTAATACAAATATCAGAAAAATGACCAAACAGGACAAGCAAGCCGTGATTGAAATGATGCGGGTGTTTTATACATCTCCGGCAGTATTTAGCAACGGTTCAGAAAATATATTTTTACAGGACATAGAGGCGTGTACGGGAGAAAATCCGTATCTGGACGGATACATATTTGCCGCACCGGATTCAGGCGAAATACAGGGCTATGGCATGGTGGCAAAAAGCTTTTCAACGGAATTTGGCAAGCCGTGTGCATGGATTGAAGACATTTATATCAAAGATTCCTACAGAGGACTTGGAATCGGAAGCCGCTTTATAGAGCATGTCAAAAAGACCTATGCAGGCTGTGTCATTCGTCTGGAAGTGGAAGAAGAAAATGAACGGGCAGTAAAAGTTTATGAAAAGAACGGATTTCACGTATTGCCTTACATGGAAATGATAACCAACGAATAGAAAATTTGTAAAAGAAGTTTTGACAGCCGTAGACAATGTAATACAGATAAATAAGAAAATCAGGGGAAAGAAGTTTCTGACGAAGTCTTTCCCCTGATTTTTAATTTACAGCAGCATTATTTTCAAGCTGTTTTAATTCCCGCAGCTCCCGCACGGTAAAATAACCGCAGACAACCGCTGCCGCCCCGTCCGCAATCGGACCGGCATACATCACACCGTCAATTCCCATAAAAATCGGGAAAATAACAATCAGCGGAAGCAGGAACAAAATCTGTCTTGTCAGTGACATAAAGACACCCAGCCGCGATTTGCCGATAGAGTTGAAAAAGTTTGACGTTACCGGCTGGATTCCGTTGATAATCGTAAGGAACATATAAATTCTAAAGTAACGCTCCGAAAACTGGAAATACAGCTCGCTTCCGTTTCCGAAAGCGCTGATAATCTGTCGCGGAAAAACCTGAAAACAGATAAATGCAATCACGGACAACACCGAAGCGGCACTAAGTGCCAGCAGGTAGGTATTGCTTACGCGGCGGTATTTTTTAGCACCGTAATTAAAACCGATAACCGGCTGTGTTCCCTGTGAAATGCCGATGACAAAGGACATGAAAATCATATTGACCTTTGTAATAATGCCGGAGCAGGCAAGCGGAATATCACCGCCGTACACGGACTGCGCGCCGTAGTGTGCAAGCGTGTTATTCATGACAATCTGTACAACGGTCATGGCAATCTGGTTAAAGCAGGCACTCGCACCCAGCATGAAAATATTGCGGCAGTGTCTTCCGGTAACATGAAAGCTGTCTTTTGTCAGCCGTATTGTTTTAAAATGAAACATATAGCGCAGGCTGATGCAAAATGAAATCATCTGTCCGATAATCGTTGCAAGCGCCGCACCGGTCATGCCCATATTCAGGACAAAAATAAAAACAGGGTCTAAAATCGTATTCACGACAGCGCCAATCAGCATGGAAATCATAGAGTAGCGCGGACTGCCGTCAGCTAAAATCAATTTGCTCATGCCGGTGTTGGCAATCAGAAACGGAAAGCCGATTGCCGTAATGCGCGTATAAGCTTCTGCATACGGAAGCACGTCTGTGGTTGCGCCGAAAAATTTCAGCATCGGTGTCAGAAAAATCGTTGTCAGAAGGAAAAGGCTGATTCCGAAAACTGCCATAAGGCACATGCCATTTCCTGCGTATTTTGCGGATTCGTCTTTTTCACCGGCACCGAGGTGGAGTGAAAAGTTGGTGGCACTGCCGATTCCGAGTAAAAGGGAAATCGCCGTGCAGGTGGTCGAAAGCGGAAAGGCAATATTGGTTGCCGCATTTCCGAGCATTCCGACACCCTGTCCGATAAAAATCTGGTCGACAATGTTGTAAAGTGCCGTTACCAGCATGGAAATAATGCACGGAATCGCAAATCCGACTAAAAGCTTGGATTCTTTTTCATATCCTAAAGGATTGTCCTTTGAAGTTTCCGGTGTTGTATCTGATGATTTCATAAATCGGTATCCTTTCAAATGTCTTTAAAATGCTGCTGTAATATGTCAGAAGCACGAAAATAATGTAATTCATTATCTGCGCAAAAAGTATAGTATAAATAGAGATAAAAGTCAAAATTTCTTGTGCTATTCGATAAATTCAGTTATAATTTGTTAAAAGGTTACATAAGGTGGGATAATGAGGTTATTAATAGATAAAAAGGACTTAGAATTACTTCTGGAAAAGAAAAGAGAATTTATCGGAAATAAAGTCGCAATAGATACAATTATTGCAGGAGTTTCATTTTTGCTTTCAGTGTTTACAGCTAGTTATGATGATATTTTGGGGATTCCCGGTATTGTATTAAAAACGATTTTTTGTATGATAGGTATTTTATATTGTATGAAGATAGCAAAAGATATTTTTCATATGTATAAGGATAAATACGACTATAACGATTTAATGAAAGATATAACAGGGTTAGACATGATACAGCATAATCATTCACTGGTAGTAATAAGAAATTTGTTTACAGAAAACAAGCAGAAATTCCTTGTCTATTATGATGAAAAATGGGACTGCAAACTTTTTCTGAATTATAAGACAATGGATAGAGATAATGAAAATTCTATTCTGGACAGAGTTGCAGCAGATTTGGCATTGAATAGGGAAGATATGGAATGTCATTACATTACATCAAGAGTACAGGAAAAATATTCTGTCAGCCATGGAGAGAATAGAGTTTATAATCACAGATTATATGAATTAAAGATACACCATTTTCCGGAGCAGACCAGACAGACGGATTTTGTTTTAAACGGCAGGCATTACTACTGGATGACACTGGAAGAAATGGAACACGATGAGAATATTGAAAAAAAGAATATGGAAGTAGTTGATTTTGTAAAAGAATCAATTCCATAAAATAACCTATTGTGAAAAAAAACGCATTGTGCTACAATAGCACTCAGAAAAACAAAAAACTATATTGAAAAAGCGATGACAGAAACAGTAGTGTATCCGGAACATACAGAGAGAACAGCATTTGGTGGAAGCTGTTTATGCAAAAGGTACATGAAGACCATTCCCGAGCTGTGCGTAGAAGAAATCAAGGTTTTGAAGCGTTACCGTGTAGCTGCGTTATAAGCAAAGAGTGAAATGTAAGGTGGAACCGTGTGTAAGCACCCTTAGATATTGTTACAGTATCTAAGGGTGCTTTTTTTCAATATAAATCAAGAAGAGGAGAAATCACAATGGTAAATTTTAAAGAAGATGAACAGTTAAGCACATTAAACCATTCCTGCGCACATTTAATGGCACAGGCAATCAAGCATCTTTTCCCACAGGCAAAGTTCTGGGTAGGACCGGTTGTAGCAGAAGGCTTCTACTATGATGTCGATTTGGGAGATGACGTAATCCGTGACGAGGATATTACAGCAATCGAAAAGGAAATGAAAAAGATTGCAAAATCCGGCAAGAAGATTATCAGAAAAGAAATTTCCAAAGAAGAAGCTATGGAAATGTTCAAAAATGATGAATATAAATTAGACCTCATTTCCAATCTGGAAGACGGTACAATTTCATGCTACGAGCAGGGTGATTTTACAGACCTCTGCCGCGGACCGCACGTAGACAACGTAAAATTATGCCGCAACTTTAAGTTAATCAGACATTCCGGCGCATACTGGAAGGGTGACAGCAAGAATAAAGTATTACAGAGAATCTACGGCGTATGTTTCCCGACACCGGAAGAACTCGAAGACCATTTAAGACTGCTTGAAGAAGCAAAGGAAAGAGATCACAGAAAAATCGGTAAAGACATGGGACTGTTCATGGTGGACGACCTTATCGGACGCGGACTTCCGATGTTCTTACCAAAGGGTTACACAATCTGGCAGGAACTGGAAAACTACATTAAAGATAAGGAAAGAAAACTCGGCTACCTTCATGTCATGACACCTTGTGTCGGTACAGTAAACCTCTACAAGACATCCGGTCACTGGGACCACTACAAGGAAAATATGTTCCCGGCAATGGAAGTAGAAGGCGAATCTTTCGTATTAAGACCGATGAACTGCCCGCACCACATGATGATTTATGCAAACAGAATGCACTCTTACAAGGATTTACCAATCCGTATCGGTGAAATCGCACACGATTTCCGTTTTGAAGCCAGCGGAACATTAAAGGGTATCGAAAGAGGAAGACATTTCTGTCAGAACGATGCGCATCTGTTTGTTACACCGGAACAGATTAAGGATGAATTTACAAAGGTTGTAGATTTGATTTTCAGCACATACAAGGATTTTGGTATTACAGATTACCGCTGTGTACTGTCCTTACGTGACCCTGAAAATAAGGAAAAGTACCACGATGATGATGAAATGTGGAACAAGGCAGAAAATGGATTAAGAGAAGTTATGAACGACCTCGGTATCGAATATACAGAAGAAATCGGTGAAGCCGCTTTCTACGGTCCGAAGCTTGATGTGAATGTAAAACCGGCTGTCGGCAATGAATACACTTTATCAACATGCCAGCTTGACTTCTGTCTTCCGGCAAAATTCAACCTGTCATACATTGATAAGGACGGCGAAAAGAAGACACCGGTAGTTCTTCACAGAGCAATCCTTGGTTCACTCGACAGATTTATGGCTTACATCTTAGAGGAAACAAAGGGAAATCTTCCGACATGGCTCGCACCGGTTCAGGTCAAGGTAATGCCGGTTAAGACTGACAACGAAGAAATCATGGCATATGCACACGAAATCTGTGACGCACTTGAAGAAAAGAACGTCAGAGTGGAATTAGACGACCGTGCCGAAAAGCTCGGCTACCGTATGCGTGAAGGTCAGATTCAGAAAGTACCGTATCTGCTCGTCATCGGTTTCAACGAACAGGAAAACAAGACCGTATCCTACAGACTTCACGGCGAAGCCGACACAACAGTCCTGCCGCTGAATGAATTTGTAGAAAAGATTGAAAATGAAATCAAGAATAAGTTAAGATAATTCCATTGGGCTTTGTGATGGGATAATAACGGCAGACAGCCGGCAGACCTGATAAAACGGGACTGCCGGCTGTTTTGTATTTTCGTTCATACTAACACCATAACTATGTGAAAAAAATAACTTTGCTTTATTTTTAGTAAATTATTGTGTAAAATATTGCGTAATAATGTTTTGCGGTGAAATGTATGACTATATTAATACGACACATAATATAAATAAATGTTTCACACGCAGGAATGGAGCAGATTTTGAGCAGATTAACAATTATAACAAAGGATAAGGCTCAGGTAACAATGGAGTCTTTGTATCAGGATCTGGAACGCAGAATTGTCGCAAGTCCGCCGGGATTGTGTACGATTGACCTTACCAGATCATTTATAAAAATGTGTCTTGCACAGTCATGTGGCAAATGTGTCCCATGCCGTGTGGGTTTAAGACAGCTTGCCAGACTTTTTGATGATGTGCTGGACGGCAATGCAACACAGGAAACGCTTGATGTCATCAGGCTTACGGCAGAGGGCATCTATTACTCAGCGGACTGTGCGATTGGATATGAGGCGGCAAAGCTGGTATTAAAATGTATTGATGGCTGTGAAGATGATTTTAAATCCCATATTGAGAGAGGTTTTTGTTCATGTAACAGCAGCCAGCCGGTGTCCTGTGTGAAGTCTTGTCCGGCAGGTGTGGATATTCCGGGATATATTGCACTTGTGCATGAAAAAAGATATGCCGATGCAGTGCGCTTAATCAGAAGGGATAATCCGCTGCCGACAACCTGTGCTTATATTTGTGAACATCCATGTGAAAACAGATGTAAGAGAACACTGATTGACGCACCTGTCAATATCAGAGGTTTGAAGAAAATGGCTGTGGATAATGCAGGAAATGTTCCGGTGCCGGAATGTGGTGAAGCCACCGGAAAGAAGGTTGCAATTATCGGCGGCGGTCCGGGCGGACTGAGTGCTGGGTATTATCTGGCACTGATGGGACATAAGGTTACAATCTTTGAACAGAGAAAACAGCTTGGCGGTATGTTAAGATACGGAATCCCGAATTACAGACTGCCGCGAAAGAAGTTAGATGATGAGATTGCCTCCATTCTTTCTACAGGCATTGAGGTTCGGAAAAATGTCAGTGTCGGTGTCGATGTGACAATTGAGGAGTTACATAAAGAATACGATGCGATGTACATTTCAATCGGTGCCCATGCAGACAAAAAAATGGGCATTGAAGGTGAGGACGCAAAAGAAGGTGTGACTTCAGCAGTTGAAATGCTTCGTGTCATTGGCGATGATGAAATGCCGGATTATACAGGCAAGAAAGTCGTTGTTATCGGCGGCGGTAATGTAGCAATGGACGTTGCCCGTTCTTCTGTCAGACTGGGGGCAGAAAAGGTAAGCATTGTATACAGAAGACGTAAGGCAGACATGACGGCGCTTGAAGAAGAAGTTGAGGGCGCAGAAGCAGAAGGCTGCGATATCCTTGAACTGATGTCACCGGTAAGAATAGAAAAAGACGAGCATGACAGAGCTGTTGGTCTTTGGGTACAGCCGCAGATGATCAGTAAAATAAGAGGTGGCAGACCAGCCTCGAAGACAGCACAAAAGGCTGAGGTGCTGATTCCGTGCGACCTGATTGTTGTGGCAATCGGACAGGGTATCGAAACAAGATATTTTGAGGAGCATGGTGTTACGGTGAAGCGTGGTACGATTGAGGCACTTGATACCAGTGAAATCAAGGATCACAAAGGAATATTTGCAGGCGGAGACTGCGTTACCGGCCCGGCAACCGTTATCAGGGCAATTGCGGCAGGAAAGGTGGCAGCAGCCAATATTGATGAATATTTAGGCTTCCACCATCAGATTACAAGTGATGTCGAGATACCTTATGCCGGTTATGAAGACAAAGAGCCTTGCGGACGGGTTGAGGTAGCACTCCGTGATGCCGCAGACAGAAAGAAAGACTTTGAGCCAATCGAATATGGTTTTTCATGTGAAGAAGCGTGTCAGGAATCAGGACGCTGTTTACGATGTGACCATTTTGGTTTCGGTTCATTCAGAGGAGGCAGAGAAGAAAAATGGTAAATTTAAAGATTAATGGACGTGATGTATCCGTAAAAGAAGGTACGACAATCCTTGATGCTGCCAAATCCATTGGTGAAACGATACCAACCTTGTGTTATCTGAAAGACATCAATGAGATTGGTGCGTGCAGAGTCTGTGTTGTAGAGGTTGAGGGTACAGAACGCTGTGTTACAGCCTGTAATAATTTCGTTGAGGAGGGCATGGTAGTATACACAAACTCCAGGAAGGTGCGTACAACCAGAAAGACCAATGTAAAGCTGATACTTTCCCAGCATGATTATAAATGCGGTACCTGTATCAGAAGCGGAAATTGTACATTGCAGTCACTGGCAAATGAGCTGAACATTTCAGAAATGCCGTATGATTCAATATTAGAAAAGGACAACTGGGATAAAACATTTCCGCTAATCCGTGATGCAAGAAAATGTATCAAGTGTATGCGCTGTGTGCAGGTATGCGACAATATTCAGGGTATACACGTGTGGGACGTTGTAAATACAGGTTCCCGTACAACTGTAAATGTGCGTGGAAACCACAAAATCCATGAAACTGCCTGCACATTGTGCGGACAATGTGTGAGCAGTTGTCCTGTCGGTGCGCTGACAGAGCGTGACGATGTAGGTATCGTGCTTGATGCTGTGGAAAATGAGGATATCATAACGGTGGTACAGGTAGCACCTGCCGTAAGAACAGCATGGGGCGAAAGCTTCGGACTTTCAAAAGATTTTGCAACAGCACAAAGACTGGTTGCAGGACTTAGAAGAATTGGTTTTGACTACATATTTGACACAACCTTTGCCGCCGATATGACCATCATGGAAGAAGGAAGCGAGTTCCTTGAACGGCTTCCGGAGATTAAGGAGTCGGGGCTTCCGATGTTTACCTCCTGCTGTCCGGGCTGGGTAAAGTTCATAAAGAGCCAGTTCCCGGATATGGCAGGCAGACTTTCAAGCGCAAAGTCACCACAGCAGATGTTTGGTGCGGTAACAAAGTCTTATTATGCCGAAAAACTCGGTGTGGACCCGGAAAAGATATTCTGCGTATCAATTATGCCGTGTATCGCGAAAAAAGATGAATGTACATGGGACGGCGGAAAAGATGTTGATGCAGTGCTTACAACAAGAGAAGTTGAGCGAATGTTTAAAGCATTTTTCATCAAACCGGAGGAACTGGGTGAGGACGAATTTGACGACCCATTAGGCAGTGGTACCGGTGCAGGTGTTATATTTGGTGCAACAGGCGGTGTTATGGAGGCTGCGCTTAGAAGCGCTTATTTTCTGGTAACCGGTAAAAATCCGGAGGCAGATGCATTCCAGTCCGTGCGTGGTCTGGACGGCTGGAAAGAAGCGAAGTTTAATCTTGCGGGAACGGATATCCGTGTGGCGGTTGCCAGCGGGCTTGGCAACGCACGCCGCCTGATGAATGCCATCAGAAACAAAGAAGTGCATTACGATTTTGTGGAAATCATGTCCTGTCCGGGCGGCTGTATCAATGGCGGCGGACAGCCATACAAAGAAGATGCCTCAGACGTTGAAGCCCGCAAAAATGTGCTTTACGGTCTTGATCGTCATAACAGTATCAGATTTTCACACGAAAATCCTTCCGTTCAGGCCTGCTACAAGGAATATTTTGAAAAACCATTATCACATCGCGCGCACGAGCTGCTGCACGTAGAGGAATAAGTGGCGGCACTTAACACAAATGAATAATTTATAATGGAAAAGGAAACTCCCCGGCATTTTGTGCCGGGGAGTTTTTGACATTTAACATCTATAAAAAATCAGGGAGGTTACACAACAGGGAAAATAATTAGTATTCAATATAACGTGACTATTATAGAGCTTTAATATACAAGAGTGCAAAATAAGTATATGTTGCTTTAGAAACTTGGTAAATGTCGAATAAAGAAATGCTGTTGCGCCCCTCTTAGCCTGACTTACAACTAACCTAGTTGCCTGTCACAGGAACAGTCATTGATACCTTTAGAGGCACAATCACAAACACGATGCTTTCGTTCTCTTGCAGAAGCAACCAAAGGAGTACCATCGCCGGCGAGAGCCATAAGGCTTTTCAGAAATGGAGAAAGAAGTGTCTTCCAGTTCCTGTAAGAGCTGTTCAACAGATACCTTTTCAACAGATTAATTTTTAGTTGTGCAGCCCACTCAGTGAGAGAGGTAACTTTAAAATCCAGAGACAGCAGGTAGGAGCGCCGCATTTTTTGATGGATTATCCAAGTATAATAGTAATAAATACATCGGGAAGAATAATAATAGTTCTTCCCGATTATTTTATATAATAAAATAAATAAAAATTGACAAAAAATAATGATTTGTATAATATTATTGACATAAGGAGTTGAATTTATGCCTAAGAAATCAATTATATTATTACCTGAAACAGAAGAAATACTTGAACAAATGGGGTTACAGATAAAATATGCAAGACTGCGGAGAAAGCTTTCGGCGGAGTTAGTGGCAGAACGTGCGGGAATCAGTAGGGCAACTTTGGTTTCAATCGAGAAAGGGGCATCATCGGTAGCGATTGGATGTTATGCGGCGGTATTACATGCGCTTAATTATATGGATAAGGATTTACTGCTGATTGCCAAAGATGATGAATTGGGACGTAAATTGCAGGATTTGGATTTGCCTGTAAGAAAACGGGTGACAAAGAAGGGATAGCTATATGCAGAAAGAAAAGAAAATATATGTGTTTGCGGATTTTTTGCCTTTTCAAAACGAATTAATTGGTACCATTTATGTATCGCAGACGAGGGGGAAAGAGTTCTATTCATTTGAATATGAGCAAAGCTGGCTGGAAAAAGGAAATATGATGTTAGACCCGGATTTACAGTTATATAAGGGCAGACAATATATAAATGATGATAAAAATATCTTTGGAGTATTTGCTGATTCCTGTCCGGACAGATGGGGAAAACGGCTTATGAAGCGGAGAGAAGAACTTCGGGCAAAAAAAGCTGGGGAGAAACCGCAAAAACTCCTAGAGAGCGATTATCTTTTAGGCGTATATGATGAAGCAAGAATGGGAGGACTGCGATTTAAAACAGAGCAAAATGGGGAATTCCTTTCAAACGATAAAGAATATGCAACACCACCTTGGACTTCTTTAAGAGAGCTTGAACAAGCCTCATATGCTTTTGAAAATGACGATACAGGTTTGGAAGAAAAATGGTTAAAACAACTAATAGCTCCCGGCTCTTCACTTGGCGGAGCCAGACCTAAAGCTTCAGTAATGGCGCCGGACGGTTCATTGTGGATTGCTAAGTTTCCGTCAAAACACGATGATTTTAATTCGGGTGCATGGGAAATGGTTGTACATGATTTGGCGATAAAGTGTGGATTAAATGTACCGGAGGCGAAAGTTGAAAAGTTTTCCAAATTAGGAACAACATTTTTGGTAAAGCGTTTTGACAGAGTCGGAGCGCAGAGAATCCATTTTTCATCAGCCATGACAATGTTAGGAAAGAAAGATGGCGCAAATGCGACAGACGGAAGCAGTTATCTTGAGATTGTATCATTTTTAAAAGCGGACGGTGCAAAACCGAAGCGGGACTTGGAAGAACTCTGGAAACGTATCGTATTTAGCATGGCTGTATCCAATACCGATGACCATTTTAGAAATCATGGATTTATATTATCTCATGATGGATGGGAGTTGTCGCCGTTATACGATGTAAATCCAGATATATATGGTGAATATTTATCATTAAATGTAGATGCAGATGATTCCAGCATTGATTTTGAGTTGGCAGTACAAGCAGCTTCATATTATGGAATAGAGAAAAAGTATGCAGTGCAGGAGGTTGATAAAATAAAAAATGTGGTCGGGGATCATTGGAAACAACTGGCTAAGAAATACGGCATCAGCCGCGGTGAGATAGAAAGAATGAGCCCTGCGTTTGGGGAATGTGATAAGTAGATAGGGAGAAATTCTTTGATAAATACAGCACTCATCACTAAACAAAACATTTACAATTCCCCACAACTTGTTATAATAAACATTGATTTGTTCAAAAACATGCAGAACAGATATTGCTGAAAATCAGAACAAAAAGGTAGGAATGAACACAAATGGATATTATAGAAAAATTTGGAAATGTGGTGGGAAACGAAGCGTTAAAAGACCCTGACAAAGCCCGCCGTCTTCTGCTTGCCGGATACCGGCTTCAGGAGAAAAAACTACAGCTTTTTCCGGACCGGGAGCTTCCGCTGTCCGGGCAGTATGCGGCACAGGTGGTTATGAAAAATATAATTCAGGCACTTGCAAAACCGCAAAATTCGGCAATGATGAGCATTTTCGTTCCGGGAGAGCTTTTAACGGCGGCAGGACTGACACCGTATTCCGTGGAAGCGCTGTCCTGTTTTATAGCAGGTACAAAATGTGAGCAGATATTTTTACGCAAAACCGAGGAAGAAGGATTTCCGGAAACCATGTGCTCATATCACAGAGTTTTTCTGGGCGCGGCGCTGACCGGCATTTTACCGGCGCCGAAATGTATGATTTATACCAATCTTGCCTGTGACGGAAATATGATGACATTTCCTTATTTAAAGGAAAAATACAGCTGTCCGGGCTTCTATATTGATGTTCCATATGAAAAAACGCAGTCTTCAATCAAATATGTTGCAAATCAGTTAAAAGAACTGAAACATTTTCTGGAAGACATTACCGAAAAGAAAATTACAGAAGAAGCGGTGGAAAATGCCGTTACAAACAGCAGAAAAGCAGCGGCACATTTTAAGAGCCAGCTTGATTTGCGCAAAGACCATGACCCGGTGACATCTCTCACCAATGAATTATATGCGATTTTTATGTGTCATCTGCTGGCGGGGTCGGAAACATCGCTTAAATACACCGAGCTGCTTCTTGAAGATGTAAAAAATGCACCGAAGGGAGACGGGCTTCATGTCCTTTGGATGCACATTATGCCGTTTTTACAGCAGCCGGTGAAAGAGGCATTTAATTACAGCAAAACCATGCACATCAGCGCATGCGATTTTGTGGCAGACGGATTCCGCGAAATGCAGGCGGCAGACCCGTATGAAGCCATGGCAGAGAAAATGGTTCACTGCATTTATAACGGAAGCGTCAAAGAAAGAATCCAAATGGCGGAAAAACTTGCAAAACAGACAGAGGCAGAGGGCGGAATCCTGTTTGCACACTGGGGCTGTAAAGGGACAATCGGCGCATCCGGACTGATTAAAAATGCGCTGGAAACGGCAGGACTTCCGACAATGATTCTGGACGGTGACGGCTGTAATCCGGCAAATACCAGTGATGGACAGGTGTCCACCAGACTTCAGGCATTTGCGGAAATGCTGGAAAAGAACAAGGAGGAAAAACATTCATGATTTATTATGTCTGTAAATATACCCCGACAGAACTGTTTCAGGGATTTGGAGAAAAATGTGCGGTTTTGGAGGAAATGCCGGAAAATTTTGAAATGTCGGACCAGATTGCCCATGCAAATCTGTGCGGTTTCGGAAAATCCGTGATTCAGGCGGTGCTGGAAGGAAAAGCAGAGGAACTGGTGCTTGTCAACTGTTGTGATTCCATGCGGCGCGTGTATGATATTGTAGAAAGCACCGGAAAATGTAAATTCCTTTATATGCTGGATATTCCGCATGACGATGAGGAGTGTGAAAAAGTAAAATTTGCCGCTTCAATCTGTCGATTGAAAGAAGATTATGAAGAATATTCCGGAAAAAAATTTGATAAATCACTGTTTTTGAAAGCATTTGAACAAAAGGATACTGAAAACAAACCGTATATCGGTGTGTTGGGTGTGCGCGTGAGCGGCGTGTTAGAGCAGATGATTCGTGAAAACATCCGGATGAATGTAGAAAATCTGACCTGCACAGGCGGCCGCAGGCTGGCAGTCATTCCGGAAGATATGCATAAAATGGAGGAAGAAGCAATGTTTCTTGCGTATGCAGATGCACTGCTTTGCCAGATGCCGTGTTTCAGAATGAACAACAGCACCCGCAGAAACCGGCTGTATCTGGACCCGCATTTAAAAGGAATCATTTATCATACAATCAAGTTTTGTGATTATTATGGATTTGAATATGCAAGCATTAAAAAGAATATCAAAGTTCCGATGCTTAAAATAGAAACGGATTTTACAAGTCAGAGTGCCGGACAGCTGCTGACGAGAATTCAGGCATTTTCAGAAACGATAGAAGGCGCGGAGGACACTAATCCGGGAAAGCAAATCAGCGAGGAGGCAAAGAAAAGAATGGAATCAGGAGTTTATTATACAGCCGGAATTGACAGCGGTTCAACCAGTACGGATGTGGTCATTTTGGACCAGAACGGAAAAATTAAGTCGACAATGATTATTCCGACCGGCGGCGGGGCAATGATGAGTGCGGAAAAGAGTCTGGAACTGGCGGTGGAAAAAGCCGGTATTCAAAAGGAAGAAATCGTAAGAATCGTTACAACGGGATACGGACGCGCCTATATTGACAGCGGTGATGACAGTATTACAGAGATTACCTGCCACGCAAAAGGGGCGCATTATCTGAATCCGCGGGTGCGTACGGTCATTGATATCGGCGGACAGGACATTAAGGCAATTAGCATTGATGAAAACGGTGCGGTAAAAAATTTCCTGATGAATGATAAATGTGCGGCAGGAACGGGACGTTTTCTTGAAATGATGGCAAGAACGCTCGGACTTTCACTGGAGGAAATGAGCACAAAGGGACTGGAGTGGAAAGAAAATGTTGTAATTTCCAGCATGTGCACGGTTTTTGCGGAATCGGAAGTGGTATCCCTCGTTGCCCAGAATAAAAATGTAGCAGACATTATCCACGGCTTAAATGTTTCTGTTGCTTCAAAAGTAGGGGCGCTTGCCGCCCGTCTCGGAAAGAACAATCCGGGTGAATATATGATGACCGGCGGCGTTGCCAAAAACAAAGGAATCACCAATGCCCTCGAAGAAAAGCTCGGCGCAAAGCTGTATATCTGCGATGAGGCACAGCTTTGCGGTGCGTTGGGAGCGGCGCTGTTTGCGTATGAGAAGTGCAAGAAGGGGGAATAGGTGAGGCGGCAGTTTAAAAGCTGCTTGAAGTAATGAAGAAGCTAGTGGATAAGCCAAACAGCAGAAATCAGGAATATGTGAAGATGTAATGGGGATTACGGTTTGTTGGTTTGGTATTGTTGAGAGGAGAGATTATAATAAAAGTACTTTTTATCTGCCACGGCACTCCAGTTTTACTATAAATCATACCTTTGCAAACTGGGGCAACACAGGGCATAATATGGCGGAAAGCCTTGGAATTACTACGGTTTCGACTACTAAGGCTCATGGGCGGAATCGGAATAAAGGCAAACGTGTAGGGAGAAATCATTAGTAGTAAGGGACTACTTAGAGGCTGTATATGAATGATAAAAGCCACAATCGTTGGTAGGTGACTACCGGGATTGTGGCTTTTTCTTAATCGCTAGTAATATCGCTTGCGGTATTAAGGGAATCTTTATATTTTACAACGTCAGAGATTACTATTTTTTCTATTACTTTAATATAACTTTTCATGTAATCATAGTCTATTTCCATTTTGTCATTTATTGGAAGAAATACCGTATCATTTTGTATTTTCTTTTTGGAGATTGAATCGCCCCAATAATACTTTGTACCTAAGGATTTTTTTAATGCTGTAATAAAAAAACATTGAATATATTTGTTGCGCTTGGAGTTATCTTTAAGATAAAGAGCGAGATTATGGCTATCATTGGAAAAGAAGTCTTTCTCTTGGTAAGTAATAGTCATGGTTTTTCCTCCTATGAAGATACAGTTGCCTTCATCAATCCATTTATCGTCACATGATATATATGTTGAAACAGAATTATTTCCTTCAGCAGCAGTGAGATATGGAGTTCCTCCACTATTCTCATTTATTTGAGATTGAAGAATACTATGTGTATTAACAATATTAAAAATGTCGGTAATTTTATATTCTTTATATTCTTTATCTAGACTTAATATATATCTATCGGCATCGGTTAACTTAAAAGAATTTAATCCGGATATTCTTAAATATGTATCTAGTTTGTTTACTTGTTCTTGCGTTATTTTATCTATATAAGTTTCCATGTAATTAAAATCTATTTGATCTGTTGTACCATTGATTATTGGTAATTCAATATCTAAATTTGAAATAATTTCTCTGGTCATTTTGGTTGAATAGTCATATAAACCATGTGTCTTTTTCCGCAGAATTGTTGTTAAGTATATTAATTGTTTTTTCCCCCATTTAGTAGAGTATGGATACATTCCTTGTACATGAGCATATCCTATGAATTCACCCTCTTGAAAAAAGAAACTTTCTGGACTTTTTGTTCCTGTATCGCTAAAGGTAATAATGTCATGTTCAGTCGGTTTTAAATTAGAAAATCCAGAGCGTCCATAATTTTCGGATGTGTTAGTAACAACAGGAACTTTACCATCATTACAAAATAACTGGGAATTCGTTAGATTATATGATTTAGTTGGGTGTATATCAAATAATTCTTTTATTTTAAAAGATTGAAAAATCATATTGCCACTTCCTTCATTCGTTTTTGAGAATTTCGTTTATTTTCCATGAAAGATAATTTGAAATAACCTTTTTGAACTCTTCTTCGGATGGTCTGGTATCAATTTGTTTGTGTTGATTATATGTCCAGTCAGCACCTATTTTATTGTATATGTCATTATATTTATTTTGTGCTGCAATGAGTTCAGGTTCTATAGCTTGGATTTTTTTCTTTAGTTTATCTGCTTTATTGCTCTTTTCTTTCTGCTCTTTTTCAAGTGCTTTTTTTTGCTCATCCTTTGCTGATTTAACTCTTTTTGCAATATCTTTTAAATCATTTTCTATAGAATTTAAATTTTTTCTCAGAGGATCTATTTTTTCATGAACCTTATCTAGAGCCTTTTGGGGTTCTTTAAGGGCAGTCTTAGTAGTTATTGTATCGGTGATTAACAAAGTGTTTTCTAAAGTATAATAATTTGTTTCAGGCTCACAATCCAAAACAATATCTACAATTTCTTTGTATCGACCGATAGCATCATCCACATCTCTGAGATTAACTTCCTGATTTGATTTTTTTCTGTTTTGACGTGAGTATCCATCGTTTGTGAAATCAATGAACTTAACCTTTTTCTTTTCGGGATGAGCATGGGATACATCAAATACATAAATTGCTGTTTGTACATTTGATCTACCGCAAAAGATATTACCCATTTTTATAGAGGCGACAAGTGTATTATTTTCGAGAATATCACGAGAAAAAGGACCTCCCTCTCCGCCACCAGCATTCTCTTGAATCAGAACTGCGGCACGCCCTCCCTTCATACGACTTAATGCTAATTTAACAAAGTTAAAGCCTTTACCTTTTTCTGAGTATGGTGGATTAAGCAAGAAAACATCCGCAGGGAAATCCTCATCTTTGTCGACGCCCTGTTCATATTTACCCGAATAATTACGAAGGGAGTCATCGCATAAAATGTGTGTAGAACCGTCTCCCATAAGAAACATGTTTAACACTGCAAGAGAGTACATATCTGGGCGTAATTCGATTCCCAGTAATTGTTTCATTTTAATACTGTTTATTTTGGCTTCGCGTTCTTCTTTGTCTTCAATTTGATTGGCATCCTTTATCATAGCTTTCATTGAAGCAACAAGGAAACCACCTGAACCAGTAGCATAATCCCATACATAGCTATCTTTATTCACTTGACATAGTTTAGCCATTAAGTCACATACATATCTAGGGGTTAACACAACGTCATTTTGATCCCCATCAGGTATTTTAACCCAATCATTTAATACATTAAAGAGTTTGCCTGTAAAATCAAGATGATATTTCTTTTTTGCAAAGAAAGGAATAATATCTTTTTTTACAGTAATGTATACTTTCTTTAATCGACTTTCTCCAGGTTGATATTGCTTATATAGATCAGTTTGAATAAAAACTTGTTCAAAGTTTGTTTTGATAAGCTCAACCTTTTCAGAAGGAATATCTTTGCTTTCAAGATAAGAAGATATAGTGTTCATTATAATTACACCATCGTGAGAACGCTTATCTTCTTTACTTCTTAATTCATCTATTTCGAGTGGAGAAACAATAGTTTTTCCGTTTTCTATTACACCAAGTCCAGCAATAATCATTCCAGATATTAGTTTGACTCTATATGTTTCACTAATACTATATGTATCGCGCATCTCCTGATTTAGTTTCTTTAAATTTGTTTCAATTTGAGTTTCTAATTTTTGAGTGAGCATCTCTCTTTCTTCTTCTGTTAAATAAAGAGAATCAATTTTTTCAATAAAATCTGGCAGTTCGCTATCTGATAAAAATGATAAATCTTCATACTCGCCAACTTGTTTTGGTACATTATAGTTTTCATCAGATACATAATATACTTTTAATGCTGTTTCGATTTTTTTCGGATCGCCCCATCCTGTGATGCCTATAGCTATAACTTCTTTATATGATTCAGTCCCGTTTATGATAGCAGTAGCATAGTGGATAGCGCCGTTTACGGCATATTTGTTAATATTCTGATGGTTGGGAAGCCCTTTTTTTGTGTAATTATCAACTTCGCCCATATCGTTCAATTTTTCTAAAAAGGATTTATATCCTTTTGCTTCAATCATTACAGGAATCTTTCGCCCATGGTAGTCAATGAAACATTTTAAGTCTGGAACATTACCCCCTGAACCACCAAGTTTACTTAGGGCTTCTTTTAAAGCGTTATCAATTTCTGAATTCATGCTTTCAGTTTTTAACCAGTACTGAATGGAATATTTTCTTAGCCAGCCGATTGCCTTTTCTTCTACTCTAGGTTCTACACTTGTTTCTCTTTTTGCTGCCATTTTATGTCCTCCTTCAACCCCAGGGGCGAGTATTATCTCTGTGACCATTCATCTTAAAGACCGATGCCCCCTCACACACGTTTTTTCGCGAAATTGCATAGGGGGGATTCCAGTGTCTTGTAACATATTTTATATAATATCATAGCACATAATTGCATGTAGCTGGCTGACATTAGATACAATAATCTATTTGCCTTTCCGCCAAATCATATAAATTAATATGCTTTTTTCTTGATTTTTTGAGCCTTTTCAATGGCTTTTCGCTCACGATAGGCTTTTTGCTTTCGGGCATTTCGAACCTTCTGGCATTCTTCGGCATCACAAAATTCCTGTCGGTTACTTTTTCGGATTATGAATTTACCACAGTTCCGACAACGAATCATAATGCCTTCTGGACGATTATCCGATTTGCCTTTATCTTCTGGTGCAGGGTCTTCGGAAAGCATTCTTGCAAGTGTCAGCCATGCAATATCAAATACAGAATTAATATCGGTAGAAAATTCTAATCGGTTAGTGCGGGGATCTACCTTTAATTTCATGGTAAATTCCGGAATGATGTCAATAAGAGCATTCCGTAATTCATCGTAATCGTCATATGGTGTAGTAGCAAATTCTCCGGTTGGAGGATTTTCTGCCGGATGATTTTTAATGTACTCATTATCAATTCGCATTTCTTCTATGAGGTTTCCTTTTGCATCCCCATAATCTAAGTCATCCGGTATTGCAACGATAGGATGCTTATATTTATCAAAGAAAGAGTAGCACTCAAAGTATTTTCCTTCTTTGGATAAATCATATGCAGCTTCGTCATCGGCAATACAGATACCTTCGAGAGCAACATAAAACATGACTGCATTATATAATT
>UMFB01009652.1_pt1 | contig 45841 bp, 45 predicted proteins | sample 1964921 | NCBI WGS metagenome assembly UMFB01 (sample SAMEA4836037, study PRJEB28245) | human gut metagenome | biome: gut microbiome; material: fecal sample | place: Denmark | collected 2008
TGCAGCATAACCGATTGTCCCCACCGTTCTCGTATCTTTTTTTGAATACATTTTATAAATTTTCGCAGCATCAAAATCAATAATCTTCACTTCTCTGTTTTTCATGACTATAATATTTTCCGGTTTGATATCTCTGTGAATAATCTGATTCAAGTGCATCGCATACAATCCGTCACATACCTGACTTATGATTTCCTTTACATAACTTTCTGATAATGTTTCCTGTTCCAATCGTTCTGCAATCGTAATCCCCGGTATAAATTCTTCCAGAATCATCGTTTCTTCTTCAATATGGCACGCTTCATAAATTAACGGCAGGTGTTCTTGCTTCACACCTACCAATCTTTCATAAGCAGGATAAATCCCTCTTAGTTTCTTAACTACCACATAATTCCCCAATTGCTTATGCCTATACAAAAGCACTTCCCCGCTCTCTTTTTTCTTTAATACTTTCACAAAAATATAATACTTTTTCAAGTTCTCTAGCAGCCACTGATACATAACTTTCTCCCATTGCCAACCTGATTTTCCCATGATATACTCTCTACGAGGTGATAAAGATGATTAAAAAACCAACGGATGAACTAATGGAAGCATTAAATCAATCTTCATCCATCGAAGAATATATAAATACCGAACAGGATTATTTAATTGATTCTGCTCTTTCCGACTATCTGAACCAACTTTTAGAAGAAAAATCTTTAAAAAAATCTACAGTGATTAAAAATTCTGAACTCAATGAAATTTATGGATATCAGATTTTTTCAGGAAAGCGTATCCCTTCCCGCGACAAGCTGATTTCCATTTCCTTTGGAATGAACCTTTCTCTCGACGAAACACAGGCACTTTTAAAATATGCAGGATTTGCTCCTTTATATCCAAAACAGAAGCGTGACAGCCTGCTTATTTGGGGCAAAAATCATCAGTTTTCCATTTATCAGATTAATGAGCTTCTATATGCTGAAAATGAAGATACCCTGTAATTATTGCACATAATAATACTCCAGCGTTTCCACTATACCTTCATCAGAAAACGTAATATTTAATCCCGGACTGAACTCTCTGTCGAACTGATAGCAGAGTTCATTTTCATACTCCTGATCCGGTGTCCCCAACATTTCCTTTACGTTTCCGATATCCGTTGTTCCATCAATCCCGTAAATTCCATATTCCTTTTTATTTTCTTCCACTGTATAATCAATTAGGACATCCTGTATAGCTGCTTCTTGATTTACTGCAACAGTCAACATTCCAAATGTATAGATATCCATTCCATTTTCACGATACATTTCATCCGTTTCTTCGCCTAATGTTGACTTCATGTCAATAAGCTCACTTCCAAGCACATCCCTTAAATCATATTCCACTTCAGAATCATAAATAATATTCTCACCTGTTCTGAAATTTTCATTAATGATATTTTGAATCTCTGATTTATCTAAGTGATTCTTATTTACACGACTTTGTATTGCAAGCTTTACCAGCGGAATCGTAATCAACATTCCAATAATCAAAACACTTCCAATTACCCACAATAAAATATATTTTTTATGAGTGTCTTTTATCTGTATTTCCTGTTTCTCATATTGAAACATACACCTTGGACAATAATGTGCTTCATCCGGCAACTCCATGTTACAATTCGGACATATTTTCATCTTACTACCTCTTTGCCATCATGAAAACAACTTTGTATACTCTGTCTGTGTGTCTGCAATATGATACACATAAACGGTGTTTCCTCTCTGCCGATATATAGAAACATACCTTTCAGATATGAGCATTCGATACCCCTGTTTATTCAGCCATCTATCCGGTGTCAGAGAACCGGAGTCCGGAAAACTCTCTAATTGCTCAATACTGTCCAAAATCTGTTCTGTAACTTTCATAGCAGATTCCACGCCAAATTGAAGCAGATAATAATCTTCAATTTTTTTCAAATCTTCCCATGCTGTAGGAAGAAGCTCTACTTTATATTGTCCCTGCACGTTCTCTTAATTCCTTCCTTGCTTCGGAAATACTTCTTGTCTTTGCTCCGCTTAACCGTTCCTCTTCTGCCTGCATGATTTTTGCACGAAGTTCTAATGCCTGCTCTCTTTTCTCAAAGGCATCGATACTCATAAATACTCCGTCGCCCTCCCCATTTTTTGTTATATAAATCGGTTCACTTGTTTTTCTTGCAAGATTAGAAATAGAAGCATAATCGTTCCGAAGTGTTGCTGAAGCCTTAATAATCATTTTCTTCATCCTTTCCTGTCGTCTTATGGATATATCATTTCATTAATATAATTATATCTTATTTCTTATACATCATCAATGTCTTTCATAAAATTCTTTATGCAATTTATATATCTTTACTTTTTATTTCATTATTTCACGAACCCTATCTTTAATTAAAGCCCACAATCCTTCTTGCCACGCTGTATGCAAGAGAAGAAATCTTGCGTCCGGATTTTCCCGGAATATTCATAGTCTGTCCAAGGATACCATATCGTATCTTAAGAAACGTACGCATATCTTTTTTCTTTAAATACTTCCACAACTCTTTTTTCTTTTCCAGGTTTTCCTCTTTTTTCGAACGAATACATATGATGGAAGACACTGTCATCATAATTGCCAGATAATTGATCATATAATTTCTAAGTTTCTTGCTGGAAATATCCTTCATCTGATACATTTTAATCATAGATTTTGTCACAAAGATCTGTTGATCTACTCTGGCAATCATATTTTTTTCATTGACCGACTGGTCGTCACGTCCAATAAAATAGCGATAAAAATCTACATCCAGATAATAAATCTTCCGGACATACGGCAGCGGATAATACACATAAATATTATCCACATAGAAAGTATGCTTTGGCAGCACCATCTGACTTAACTTTAACATTTCTGTCCGATAGATTACAGAATGCATCAGTATATATTGATCTAAATGGAAACGTCCGATATCGTCCCATCGAAAAACTTCTCCCTGCGGGAGCACATTTCGGTAATGAATACATTTCTTACGAGAAGCGCCTGTTTTTTCATATACATAGTTGGAAATCAACATGTCAATCTGTGTTCCTTCTTCTTCAAATTGATGCAAAAGATCTAAGATGGCGCGAAGAGCTTCTTCGTCCACCCAGTCATCACTATCTACCACTTTGAAATAACGTCCGGACGCATGATTCAATCCGGCATTCACCGCATCTCCATGTCCGCCATTCTCTTTATCTACCACTTTTATAATCTCAGGATATTTTTCTCTATATTCATGGGCAATCTCTGATGTATGATCCTTGGAGCCATCATTTACGATAATAATTTCTACATCTTCGCCGCCAACAAGAATACTCTCGATCGCTTTTGCCATATATTCCTGCGAATTATAACAAGGAATAGCAAAGGATATATATTTCATATAAATTTCCTCCTCGTTCAAAACTTTCTAAAAAACTCTTATAAGTATAAATCATTCTCTTCCATTTTCCAACCGCTTTCTTTGTAAATACTTTGCAAATCCCTGCCGGAACGTTGTAAAATTGTCGTTTTTCCGATATAGTATTAAGTATCACAAGATTGGAGGAATCATACATGAAAAATATCATTGTTGGACAATCCGGAGGACCTACCGCCGTTATCAACGGAAGTTTATATGGAGTAACATCAGAAGGACTGAAGCATCAGGACAAAATTGACCATGTCTACGGCATGATCAATGGAATTGAAGGATTCTTAAACGATCAGATTATGGATATGGGCGCCCTTTCTGACAACGGAGAGCTTGAATTCGTTAGAACAACGCCGGGAGCCTATCTTGGCTCATGCCGTTACAAACTGCCGGAAGATCTGTCAGATCCGGTATACCCTCTTTTATTTCAGAAAATGGAGGAAAAAAATATTGGATACTTCTTCTATATCGGCGGAAATGATTCTATGGATACTGTAAGCAAATTATCCCGCTATGCCGCTGGAATTGACAGCGATATCCGCTTTATCGGCATTCCAAAAACCATCGATAACGACCTTGTAGAAACAGATCATACACCAGGATACGGAAGTGCTGCCAAATATGTGGCTTCTACTGTACGGGAAATTGCACTTGACGCTTCTGTCTACGACAATAAGAAATCTGTAACTATTGTTGAGATTATGGGACGCCATGCCGGATGGCTCACTGCTGCCAGCGTTCTCGCCCGCAAATTCGAAGGAGACAATCCGGTGCTGATCTATCTCCCGGAAGTTGCTTTTGATCAGGATGATTTTATTGCCAAAGTGCAAAAAAGTCTTGAGACAACACCAAACCTGGTAGTATGTATCTCCGAGGGAATCAATGACGGAAAAGGAACCTTTATCTGTGAATACGCAAGCGACGTTGGAGTGGATACTTTCGGTCACAAGATGCTCACCGGTTCCGGAAAATATCTGGAAAATCTTGTCAAAGAAAAAGTCGGTGTAAAAGTACGTTCTATTGAGCTTAATGTCTGCCAGCGTTGTTCCAGTGCTATGCTGTCCGACACTGACCTGACAGAAGCTGTTAACGCCGGTGCATACGGTGTACAGGCTGCCCTCAAAGGCGAAACCGGTAAAATGATCACATTTAACAGACATTACAACCACCCATATGAATTATCTTACGGAACTGCAGATGTCAACAACATTTGCAACAAAGAAAAACCGGTTCCTGCTCAGTGGATCACCGAAAATGGTTCTGACATCAGTAATGACTTTATTGCCTATGCAGCACCATTGATTCAGGGAAATGTTACTGTGCCAATGAAGGATGGACTCCCGGCATTTGCCTATCGGAAATAAGAAAGTGGATGTTCACAATTTGTTCATTTATCTTTCAAAATTCTTTCATTTATAGCACATCATTTCTTCATAGATGTCACGTATACTAGAATCATCAAAAAGAAGAAATGATGACGCATAGTAAATACTATTTTGAATAAACTTTTTCATAATATATGCCGGGAACCGCACTAGGCGGTTACCCGGCATCCTCCCTTTTATAGGGCTTTTATTTTTTTAATTTATCTTCAAAAATCTTTACGATAGTCCCTTCTGTCTCTACCATTCCAGGCGAAGCGATCAGTCCCATATTTCTCATTGTCTCTTCGGCTGTATTTCCATTGATTCCATGAACATCCTGAATATAAATTCCATGCATAGCAAAGTCAACAGACTGATATGCTACATCTACCGCTGCAATTCCTTTCATGGTACATCCTTGATTTCCGCCATCACAGATCATTCCGGTAATACTGCTTGCCATATTATTGATCGTATGCTTCATCATTTCTGTTGTTCCGCCTCTCAAATACACAAGTGCACACGCCATCCCTGTCCCCGCTGCAATCGCGCATCCGCAGAACGCTGATAATTTCCCGGAATACTCCTTAATATACATACACACAAGATAACTAAGCGCCGTAGCTCGCAGGAGCTTCTCCTCACAATAACCATTTACCTTGTAAGCCGCATATAACGGCATTGTTGCAATAATTCCATGGGCGCCGGAACCGGTAATACTCATGGCCGGTTTATCGAGACCAATCACTCTCGCCTCGATTGCCGCATTACACAATAACGAAGCTGTTGCCTGCTCATTTGAAGAAATAATATCGCCCCCGTTTTTTTCCAACAAGTATCTGGCAAATGTGGTTTTTGGATTTTTCAGACCTTCTTCAAACAATTCCAAATTTGTTTTATATGCTTCTCGTATAAACAAAAGGTCTTCTATCTCTTCTGTCTCAACATATTCCACCAATTGTTCCAACGTATACTTATGTATAGCATGCGTTTTATTTTTTTCTTGTTTTTCTTCTGTTTTCTCCTCTTTAACCTCTTCATCAAAAAGAAGCTCTCCATTTACCACAATCTTGACAATATTAGTGTGCGAATCTCGAATCGTTACTGTCGCTTCCCCGTTCGTCGTTTTTACAAATGCTTCAATGAAGATCCGACTGGTGATCCCGCTTAATTCTACCCGGACTTTTCCCTCTTCTATCAATCTCTTCGCTGTATCGTTATCTTCCGGGCGTACATCTGCCAAGGCCTCCAGACCTTTCTTATCATTTCCTGCTACAACGCCTAACGCTGCCGCAAAGACATTCCCTACTTCACTACTATTTGGTATTCCGCAGGTAAATGCATTTTTGTACATTCCGCTATTCAGCGCTACGCGAACCTGCTCTACTTCACCTTCCACGTAGCTTTTCGCCTTTGCTGTCGCATATGCAATCGCTCCTGGCTCTGTTACCCCCAACGCCGGCTTCATATCATCTGCAATTAGCTTCGTAAGCTCTTTCATTTTTTACTTCCTCCCTGATCTTTCAGAAATACATACCGGTCTCCTGTAGACTCCTTTTCTGAATACTGATATCCCAATCGGCAAAATCTCTTCATTTCTTCCGGTTTTTCTGCTTTATGTTCCGCCAGAAAACGAACCATTTCGCCTCGCGCCATCTTAGCATAAGTCCCCTTTTCAATCACTTTATCCCCTTTGTACTCTCCGAACACACACGTAATATAATTGATATCCGGCGTCAAATATTTCTCGATACATTTACTATATTCCTTAGATGCCAGATTTACAATCACTTCTGCATCTGCAGACACCTCTCTGTATATTTTATCTCCCCAATATTCATACAGATTCTTCACATTCGGAAGGCTCACTTTTGTCTGCATTTCCAAGCGATAGGGCGTCACTCCGTCAAGTGGACGAACAACACCATAAAGCCCTGACAAAATACACACATGTTCCTGCACATATTCCCACTGACCGTCTTCCAGCACCGCCGGAGCCATATATTGATATTGAATCCCTTCGTATGACAGCAGTGCAGGAGTAAGCTTCATCCGAAGATTCATCTTCTGCAATCTCTCATAATTAATCTGGGCAATCTGGTCGTTGCACTTCCACAAACTTTTCAATTCCTCATAAGATAGTTCTGACAGATGCTTCTGCAAATATTCTGCTTCATGCAAATACACCGGAAGCGCACGCACTTCCAGTGTATCTGTATTTACCTTCATTTTTTTAGCTGGTGAAATAATAATCTTCATTGGCACTTCTCATTTCTATTTTTTATGTTTCTATTATATAAAATGCCCTTGGAGATAGCAAGCACCTACTCTTCTTCCATATCCTCACATTTTTCTGTCTCGTAAATAATTCCTTCCTTCATAACAAATGCACAATCTAACAGAGCATACGGATCTGTCATAAGATCTCTCTTCCATGCTGAAATATCCGCTAATTTACCCGGTTCTAAAGTACCGATTTTATCATCAAGCTGTAAAATCTCAGAATTTACTTTTGTTGCTGCATGTAAAGTCCGGAACGTTCCCATTCCACTTTCCATCCACGCTTTAAATTCATATCCACTTTCAAAGTTCTGATGTGTAGCAACAAAATCTGTTCCATAACCCAGTTTACATTTACAATTTTTAATCACTTCACGCCCCGCCTGAAGCGCATCTTTATAATATTCAAGTTTTTCTCTATACTCTTTTTGTTTTGTCTGAATCTTCACCGGATCATAATGAACTGCTTCTTCATATGGACAGAATGTTGGCACAATATATACATTGTTATCAATAATCATTTGTGCAGTTTCTTCATCCAACAGCGAACAATGTTCCATTCCATCAATACCGTATTTTACGAGCTTTTGCATATGGTCTGGACTATATACATGTGCTGTTACTGTCTTTCCCCATTCATGTGCAGTATCCATGATTGCTTTCATTTCATCATCATTTAACTGTTGCTGTGAAGGATTATCATATGGTGTAAAAAAACCTCCCGTCGCCATGATTTTTATAAAATCTGCCCCATATTTAATTTCTTCACGGACAGCATTTACAAAGAAATCTTTTCCTGATCCAAGAGACAATCTAATATTTTGTGTGATATTAGATAGTTCTGGATTTCTGGCAAATCCTTGCGATAAATCTCCATGACTTCCAGCAGTACATAAAAATCTCGGCGCAGCCACAATTCTACATCCTGTAATATACCCCTTTTCTATTGCTCTTTTTACATCCAATACCCCAAAACCATTGGAATTGATTCCTCCGGTATGTCGTACAGTTGTAAAACCTCTGGAAAGAGCTTTTTTAGCAGTCCTAACAATTGCCAATGTTTTAGCTTCTTCCGACGTTGTATAAACTTCCTCACGGATTGTATGCCAGTCAGAATAATCCATGTGCATATGTGCATCAATCATTCCCGGTGTAACAGTTGCATCAGAAAGATCAATAACTTCTGCATATTCTGGTTGAGGAATATCTCGCCCTACCGCTTCTATTTTATCATTTTTTACAAGAATCTTATATCCTTCTTTAAATTCTGCATCAATTCCATTATATAACTTACCACAAATAATGTATTTAAATTTATCCATAAGCTTCTCCTTTCCATTTGTTACTATGCAGATTCTTTTTTCTTTGTATTCTTATAATCAATTAAATAAACGACTACAGATACTATAATTGCAATTAGCATATAATATGCTCCATCCACGGATGTAAAATAGCAAAAATATAAACATACTGCCAGTGGAATTAAGTAATACAAAAATTGCTTTTTACCTTTTAAGATTGTTTGCGCAACAAGTCCTCCAAACAATGCCGGAACCACATAATCAAAGGCTGGTTTTAAAGCCGGTGATTCTAAGACCGGCGCAAGTGGCGCAGCAATCACAACACCCAGAGCAACGATCACAACCGTAGTAATAATAGACGCACCACATGCAATAATCGCCATCGTGTGACATTCATCTGTATTAGGTTTTATTCCTAACGAATTGATGGTTCCCACCGTTGCCGGCATTCTAAGATTCGTAACATTTCCCGTAATATAGGACATATAAAGCGCTCCCGGTCCCATAACTGACATATATCCAATGGTTTCTCCCGGCCAATACGGAGCCATAAATAATATTACTGCTACAAATCCCGGCCATAACTGTTTAAAATCCGGCCACGCATCATAAATTATACTTGCTACAATTGGAAACGCCGTCATAGCAACAAATAAAAAAAGACTCGAGAGGATTCCGAATTTATGTATCCAACTGTGATATCCCTTTGACTTCATAAGCAACACCCTCTCTTTCTAAAAAATAAAACATGCAGCAACCATCGCAACTACCATGCTGATCGTCATTACATAGTCAGACAGTTTCTTGAACTTTGGCTTCTTATTATACAAGTATACCAATAATGCACCTACCGCAAAACTAATACAAAAAACAACTCCCTTGGTAGACATGGCACTAAAACCATAAGATACCGATACATATGCCATAATTCCTGCCATACACCCACTTCCGATAGAAAGCACTAATTTCATATCTATTTTTTCAGCTTTTTCATAAATCATCGAAATCGGTTTTATTGCTAAAGAAGACCAAAGCACACACGCACTTCCACCGATTGTCATTACCCATGCAGCTGCTATCCAACCGTCAACACTGTATCCACCTACTTGGAATGTTTCGCCCACACATTCCAAGGCAGTAGTCGCTGCATAAGTTTCATAATATGCTGAACCTATAATCGAAAGACGTAACCACGGCAGCGGAATCCCAAGTAATGGCATCAAGGATAACAATACCAGTAAAACAGGTAACGTTGGCATGATACTAATAGAAATTCCGGTTGTAAGACCTTTCTTAATCTGAGCTGGAGATAATCCTAATTCCACGGCATGCTTCCACGCACGTTTCATAAAAATAAGGCATTGAAGAATCACAGCCAAAAGTAATACACCTACCCAGAGAAACATCCAAACAGCATTACATATCTCTGTATATTTCATAATCTTCCCTCCTTGTGCATGAAATAAATCCAATTAGAAACCGCGGTCTGTTTATGGATATAATAATAGCAGTCTCTTTATTATTTGTCTACTTATTTTTTATAAATTTTATATTTTTTTATTTATTATCTGTTTATTCTTTTTCATTTTTCTATTTTCCCTTCTATTATTTTCCGTTATGCTTCCATTAAACTTCTTTATCTTTAACAAACCCCAGTCTTTTTTATACAAAAAAATAAGGATCTTTACGATCCTCATTTTCTATCTTACATTTTCCGCTTTCATAAATTCAATATATAAGTCAAAACTCTTGGTTCCATAATACCCCAATGAAAAGTTGCCATTTTGTACACACCAGTCCATGATAATTCCCCGTTCTAAAACTAACACATGATGCGACAAATCTTCCACTGATATATCTCTTCGAATTTCTTCCTTTTCCTGCCCTTCAGCAATAATCTTTTTCACAAGCCTAATATAATACCTATCGGGACTCAAAAAACATTCCTGACACTTTTTTACAAGCTGCGACTGATATAATGCCGCTAAAAGATCTGACGAAACATTCCCTTCAATAAAATAAGAAACGTACTGGCTCAATAGTTTTAGTTGTACCAAACTAGGAAGGGCTTTATCCATATTTTCATAGAACTTTTTATACTCTCTATCAAATACAGAATACAACGCATTTAACAAATCCTCTTTAGCCGAGAAATGATAATAAAATCCTCCTTTTGATGTACCGACAGCTTCAATAATATCATTTACTGTCGTTTTCTCATATCCTTTTTCCCAAAACAATCCCCACGCAGTCTCTATGATCTGTTGTTTTAATTCTTCACCTTTGGCTTCATTTTTTGCCATCTTTTCTCCCATCTCTCCCTGATTTTTTGAGACTTTCCACTCACACATACATTATACTAAGATTCTACACAGATAGCAATAATTGAAATCCACCTAGATAACTATGGGCGTAATCCCATTCCGCCTTCCAGCGTCAATGTCTCGCCGCTCATATATTTGAAATCTGGAGATGCCAGTTGTACACATACACGGCCAATCTCTTTTTCTGTATCACCAAAATGTCCTGCCGGCGGCATTTTTACATTTTCCTTAAAGGCTTCCGGATATGCTTTTTCAAAATTTTCAAGCTGAGCTGTCCATGCAAGCGGACAGATAATATTTACATTAATTCCATCTGCTCCCCATTCGTTGGCAGCAACTCTTGACAAGCCCCGAATTCCTTCTTTTGCAGCCGCATATGCACATTGACCATAATTTCCAAACAGACCTGCACCTGACGCAAAATTGATTACTGTTCCCTTTGTTTCTTTCAAATATGGATAGCATGCTTTCATATAATAGAATACTGCATATAACCCTGAATAGATAGAAAGATCAAACTGTTCTGTCGTATGATCAGCAAGCGTCACTCCTGATGCGGACGCCTGTGCATTATTGATCAACACATCAATTCGTCCGAATTCTTTCATTGTCTCCTCTACGACATGATTTACGACTGCCTCATTGTCTCCTCCTGCCGACACATCTGCCTGCACCGGTAAAACTTTGATTCCGTAGAGGCGTTCCAGTTCTTCCTTTGCTTCTTCTAATTTCTTTACATTACGCCCTGTGATCACAAGATTTGCGCCCTCTTTTGCGTACGCTGTTGCGATTCCGTATCCGATCGAACCACATCTTCCATCACTTAAAACAGACTTGCCTCCGCCTGTAACAATTGCCGTTTTCCCTTTTAAATGTCCCATACACATGTCTCCTCTCTTTTATGTTCTATATATTTGTCAAAATAACATTCTCTTCAAAACTCATTTATAAGAATAATATTTTACAAAAATAAAATACCACATCTCACTAATTCTTTCAATATTTTCTGTTAATTATCTAATAATTAACAATATTTTTGTATTATTTCTGTTTTATGCTCGCTTTTTCTATATTATTAATTCTTTTTTAACAAAAAGAAAACCGCAGATGCATCCCCATATGCCTCTGCGGTTTCACTATATTCAAATCTAACTATACATAATCAAAATGATCCGGTCCTTTAAACCAGCTGCTTCGTCCCATATGGAAGATCAGCGCTAAAACTGCGATTACAAGATAACCAACAGCAAACGGTGATGTCGGATTAAATCCAAGCTGCGCACTGTGAATGAACCCAAAGCAGGCCAACACGTATCCTGTCACTGCAGTAATTGCCACCTTATCAAGCTTCTTATCAATAATAAATACGGTCATTGTTCCAAGTAAGATACCAATAATGATCGCTCCGCTCTTTACTCCCGGCACACCGTTCCACATTACACCGGCATCTTTGATCATCTGTGTAATCTCTGCATTATATTCGGACAATCCGGAAGGCATCACTTCTGTATAATAACCTGCCAGTCCTACTGCTCCTGTAATCTGTGTATAGAGATAATCGGCAACCGGCGGAACCATTGCAATTCCAACTGCTGCATAATGCTTCACTTCACAGTCTTTGAACGCCTGCGCTACCATAACAATTGCACACCAAAGAAATGTCACAGCACATACTGCCGGAGGAACTACACTGCTCAAGAATGTGAAAAGCCCGAAAATTCCTGCTGCGCCAAGCACAATTCCTGACACAAGAGAATAGCCGATTCCGGCATTGGATTTTTTAAGTCCTGCATGACCAAGCCATACCGTATTCGGCACAACACCTCCACAAAGTGCAGAAATCATAGTACAGATTCCGTCAGCGAACTGAGTCTCGCGGACATTGTAATTATCACCTGCCGCATTTGCCGCTTCTACATTATCCATTGTCTCGATAAAGTTATAAATCTCAACCGGAATCACAATGGTCAAATAAGGAGCAACAATCGCAAAACCATCGATTAAATGCTGGATACTGTTAACCGGGTTCGGAATATAAAAGCCGATTCCACTGAAATCCACCGTTGTACGTCCCAGACAAAAAGCATAGATAATTCCACCAACGATCGCAACAACAAGCGGCGGAATCTTCTTTGGGAATAAATATCCTCCGAATATACCAACCATCGCAACGAACAAAATCGGAAGACCTACCAATGGATCTCCAAACACATCAAACACACCCTGTGTTGCCATCCAGATAAAACCAATTCCTGCAACTGTACCAAGAAGCGCTGCTCTTGGAAGCTTCTCTTTCATCCATGGTCCGATAAAACCACCGATAAATTCTACTGCACCGCCGATAAAGCAGGCTGCCACTGCTGCTGACCATGCAAGCATTGGATCTTCTAACGCATAATGAAGCGGCATGATCACTCCGTACAAAATTACGAACATCGCCGGAGTAGACACGCCGGACGGGAGCGCTGTTACATCCGCTCTTCCTTCTTTCTTAGAAAGTCTGCGTCCCATATATGCGTAATAAATACCACTGCACAACAAACCAATGGACATTCCCGGAATCACATAACCGTACACAATCTTGTCCGGCCATCCAAGAACTCCCGATAAAGTTGCGATAACAATTAAATAGTTTACAATATTATTTGTAATGGAATAGCTCATTCCACCGATGTCCCCACGTCTAAACCATGGGACGATTGTCTTTTGTTTTTCCATCTCGCCTTCCTCACTCTTACTTTACTCTCATTTTTTTACTCTTATCTGCGTTACTCTGCTTCTACAGGAATAAATGAAAATGTTGTAACATCAAATAATCCCATATCCGTAAGCTTAACTTCCGGAATCACTGCCAACGACATAAAGCACAGTGTCATGACAGGCTCTACATCTCCACAGATTCCAAGCTCCTCATATGCCTTCTCATGGATATCCGTCAATTTCTGATCTACCCATTCTCCGCTCTGGTCACTCATCAGACCACCGATCGGCATTGGCATGCTCTCAATCACTTTTCCTTCTTTTACAAGAACAATACCGCCTTCCTGCGCGATCAGGCTCTGCACTGCAAATTCCATCTCCTCATCGCTGACACCGACCACGATAATATTGTGGGAATCATGTGCAATCGATAATGCCACTGCTCCGGATTTGATGCCATATCCTTTCAGGAAACCGCAGGCAACATTTCCTGTTCCCTGATGTCTTTCCACTACTGCTACTTTTACAATGTCTTCTTCTGGGTTACGTACAAATTCACCATTTTCATCCAGTGTAATTTCTGCCGTCGCCTTTCCGGTCACAACTCCCCCCGGAAGAATCTGAATCACATTCACTTTATTGGACTTCAGATTCATTTTAAATTTCTCTTTGGAGAAATCTTTTACGATTACGCTTCCTTTTACAGATGAAATATCGTGCACCTGAATTTCCGGAAGATACTTTCCATCTTCTGCCACAAATTCACCGTTGATCCATACTTTATCTACATGGAAGTCTTTCAGGTCATCAAGCAGTACAATGTCTGCACGGTACCCCGGTGCAAGCGCTCCACGATCCTTTAATCCAAAGCATTCTGCTGCATTTAACGTTGCCATGCGGATAGCTGTCACTGCGTCCAGACCTTCTTCTACACAGATTCTCAAATGATTATCAAGGTGTCCCTCATGGAGAATGGTCTTTGGCTGGCGATCATCGGAACATAGAAGACATCTTCTGCTGTTTTCCGGTGTTACACCTTTCAACAATGGTCTTAAATTGTGACACGCAGAACCCTGTCTAAGAAGAATGTACATGCCTCTCTCAAGACGATCTTCCATCTCTTCCACAGTAGAACATTCATGGTCTGCTAAAATTCTTGCTGCTGCGTAAGCATTCAGATCATTTCCTATGATTCCAGGGCCATGTCCATCAATAATCTTTCCTTCTTCTTTCGCAACCATCAACTTATCCAGCACACTGTCATCCGCCCCGATTACGCCTGGGAAATTCATAAATTCACCAAGTCCTAAGATTCCCTCTCTCTTAATCGGCTCTTCCATCTCCGGCGCACCGACCACTGCTCCGGCATGTTCAAATGGTGTTGCCGGTACACAGGATGGAAGCACGTACTGAATATCAAGCGCTGTTCCTTTGGCAGCTTCCATCATATAATCAAGTCCTGTAATCCCACATACATTTACAATTTCATGCGGATCGGCAATGATCGTTGTTCCGCCATGAGGTACTAAGAGGCGTCCGATTTCTTCCGGACTTACATAAGAAGATTCAATGTGGATATGGCTGTCAATAAATCCAGGGGCCGCATAGCGTCCTTGTGCATCCACAACTTCTTTTCCTTCATAGTTACCGATTCCGGCAATCTGTCCGCCACTTACCGCAATATCGCCTTCTACGATTTTACCAGAAAACACATTGACTACTTTACAATTTTTGATGACCAGGTCAGCCGGAATTCTTCCGGCTGCCGTATCAATTAATTTTTTTAATTCTTCTTTTTTCATATGACTGTCCCTCTATTTCTCTACTACTTCAAGAATCGGATCAAAGGTTGTAAGTGCTACATAGTCTACCGGACCTGCATCTGTGATCGCATAATCCGGAATGGCTGTGATCGGCAGGAAGAACATGTACATCATTGGATCCGGCAGATCAGAGCCAAGAGATCTTGCCGCCTGATCAATGAGCTTTTCATGTGCTGCAATCTCTTCCGGCTCGCGGTCACTTACAATTCCACCAACTGGAAGCGGAAGAAATTCAAGAATTTCTCCATCCGCAACGACAACCTGTCCACCACCCTGCTCAATCAAATAGTTTACTGCGATAGACATATCTTCTGCATTTACTCCCATTACAACCAAGTTGTTATCATCCGGTGCTGCAGAAGATGCCATTGCACCTTTTTTCAATTTCCATCCGGAACAGAAAGCAAGAGATTTATTTCCGTTTCTTCCAAATCTTTCTAATACGGATACCATTGCCACATCCTGCTCGGTATCTGGAAGAACAATGCCATTTTCCACTTTCAGAACGACATCTCTTCTCTTACGAACGAATGGTCCTTTTACATCCATAGCAAGAACCTTGGCTTCTCCATTCTGGATAGAAGTCTTATATTCAAAATCTTCTTTTGTTGTTTTCTTACACTTCAGCTCCCCTTTTAATACAGAACTTCTCTCCGGAGCCTGAAGATCATAAGTAAGCTTGTGATCTTTTGCCACCATCTTACCATTTGTCATAACTTCTTTTACTTCAAAGTTCTCAAGATCCTCTACAAAAAGGATGTCTGCAATTCTTCCCGGACAGATGGAGCCGACTTTATCATCAATGCGGTATGCTTCTGCACTATTGATGGTTGCCATCTGGATTGCTGTCATTGGCTCAACACCGGCTTTGATTGCCAGACGCACCACATTGTCAAGATGTCCTTTTTCCAACACATCTGTCGCTGTCACATCATCCGTACAGAAGCTGACACGACGTGCAAATGCTGGATTTACCTCTGTCACTGCTTTGATATTTTCCTCAAGGAAATGTGTCACAGAAGATTCACGGATCAACATATGCATTCCTTTTCTCATCTTCTCTACCACTTCCTCGTGATCATAACTCTCATGATCCAGACGCACTCCGCCGCACAAGTAACCGTTCAAATCATTTCCTCTTGCCATCGGCGCACATCCAAATACCGGAAGGCGATTCTTATAAGCCTCTGCAATTGCTCCCAGTGTATCTTCATCCTCTTCCTGCAGGAACTCTCTTACCGTCTCCCATACACCATAGCATTCCGTCCACTGCTGAACTTCTGCATGAACTTCCTTCGTAAAGTTAAATGCAACAGTTGACTGCGGAATTGTATATGGAGTCTTGTAAGGCGCTCCCCAGAACACTTTCAGTGGACTCTTCTTCACTTCTTCCTGCACTTCTTTCAAGCCTTCCAGACCGGATACAGAAATATATTCGTCTAACCCTGAGATCATACTTGTCGTTCCTCTTGGAACAACCGCTTTTGCATAGCTCGTAATACTCAGCTTACTACACTCACTGTGTATATGTCCATCGATCATACCAGGAGTTAAATATTTCCCTTTTGCATCAATGATCTCTGTTTCTGGTCCAACATAATCCTCCACATCACCAACTGCTGCGATCATATCCTTGTAAATCGCAATATCCGCCGGATAAATCTCGCTGGACATAACGTTTACAAGCTGTCCGCCCTTAATCACCTTGTCAGCCGGAATTTTACCGCGGCCTGCACGGATCATTTCTTTTAAGTTTTCTACTGATGTTCTTTCCATTTTCGTAATCCTCCTTAACATTGTCTCTCTTGCAACAAAAAAGATACATCGGCTAAAAGCTAAACAGGTTTCCCGTCCTGCAAATGTATCTTGAAGAATTTTGAAATATTCAGTTGTACTATCTCGTTAGTTTTATCATAGCATATAGGCATAAAAAAAAGAATCATCTGGCTCATTACATTTTTGCATAAGCTTTCATAATTCTTTCTTATAAATAAAGTTTAAAGTTGTATGCACATCTCGTGCCACTCTTCTCCGCCCCATGATGATTGTGCCAATCCAAGATCTTCATAGCCCATCTTCTGATACATAGCCACCTTGGCATCCAGACAGGTCAAAATCAATTTTTTCCTTCCTTTTGCTTTCTCTGTTTCTACATATCGCCGCATAATCTCACTGGCAAGTCCCTGCCTTCGATACTGCGGCAATACATCCAAACCAAGAAGCATTATATTTTCCCCTTCTGGAACGTACAAACTTGTACCGGTAAAAAAATCATCTCGGAAAACTTCCTCATCCGTTGATAACCCATTTAAAAATCCGGCAATCTTTCCTGTCTCCCGATCAATAGCCACTAAAAACATTTCCGGCGCCGTCTTTACTCTTTCCAGCATCATTTGTTCCGAACATGCTTCCTGCGGCGGAAAACAGATTTCTTCTATTTTTACTGCCTGATCTGCCTCCTCTTGAGTAATATTTCGAAACTCAAATCTTTCCTCTAAATCGTACATTTTTTTCATTCTCCTTTTTTACATTTGATGGCGTACAATCTTATAATCGTCATTCGAATGATAATAGGGACAATTCTTATAATCACTGTGTACAAGGCGATAGTATTCATCTTCATCTAAATTAACATCACAATAATAGCTGTCCTCTTCTTCATCGTAAATATAGTTTGAACAATAGTCACAATTCATTGCCATATTTATTCATTCCTTTCTTTCCCTAATAATTATACACTATAACTCTTTTATAAACTACTCTCAACTCTCATTTTTTAGTAATAATGACGATATTGATAAATTCTAGACAATTTTTTCAAAAATGGGTTCATTTTTCTCTCAAAATGTTTTATACTGAAAGTTAGTTAAAAACTTATCAGAAAGGGGAATGCAAATCATGGCAAAAATTACAGAAGGCTATATGCCATACCTTGGCTATCAAACATATTATAGAATAGTCGGCGAGAGAAAAGATAATGGAAAGGCACCTTTGATCTGTCTTCATGGCGGACCGGGTTCTACACACAACTACTACGAGGTATTAGATAACCTTGCAGACGATGACGATCGTATGATCGTTATGTATGACCAGATTGGTTGTGGTAACTCTTACTTAGATGGACATCCAGAGCTTTGGAATCAGAAAGTTTGGTTAGATGAGCTGGATGCTTTAAGAGAACATCTTGGATTAGATGTGTGTCATATCATTGGACAGTCTTGGGGAGGTATGATGCAGATCGCTTATGCTATCGATTACAAACCACAAGGCGTAAAGAGTTTCATTATTTCAAGTGGACATCCAAGCAGCTCCATGTGGGAGAGCGAAGGTCTTCGTCGTATCAAGATGATGCCTCAGGATATGCAGGATGCAATCAACCACGCACTTTCAACAGGAGACTTCACTGGTGAAGCTTACGATGCAGCAGTTGCTGAATACATGGATAGATATTGTAACTACTGGCTTGGAGAAGATGCTCCTGAGTGTTGTAAGAGACCTAAAAAATCAGGTTCTGAATCTTACGTTGAAGGATGGGGACCAAATGAGTTCGCACCTACCGGAACATTAAAGGACTTCGAATATGTTGACAGACTTGGTGAGATTGAAGTTCCTTCACTGATTTGCAGCGGTATCTCTGATCTCTGTTCTCCATTGATCGCTAAGACAATGGCTGATGGAATTCCAAACTCCAAATGGATTCTTTGGGAGCGTTCAAGACATACTTGCTTCGTAGACAGACACGATGATTACTGCAAAGAAATCATTGAATGGATGAACAAATACGACTAGGAAGTTTCCTATGATACATAAAGGGGAATCGTGTTATGCGATTCCCCTCTTTCTATTTAAAACATTTTTGTAAAATATACATAATAACTCCCCAGAATTGAAATTCTGAGGAGTCGAAAAATCTTTTTTGAAATTGTACGTTCTGAAAACGTATGATTAACGTTTAGAGAACTGTGGTGCTCTACGAGCTGCTTTGAGACCGTATTTCTTACGCTCTTTCATTCTTGGATCACGTGTTAAGAATCCAGCTTTCTTAAGAACTGGTCTGTAATCATTGTCAGCCTCAAGAAGTGCTCTTGAAATACCGTGACGGATTGCTCCAGCCTGTCCTGTGTATCCACCACCCTTAACATTAACGATTACGTCAAATTTTCCTTCTGTCTCTGTAGCAACCAATGGCTGACGTACAACAACCTTTAATGTCTCAAGTCCGAAATACTCGTCGATATCTCTTTTATTGATTGTAATATTACCTGTTCCAGGTACTAAATATACTCTTGCGATAGATTTTTTTCTTCTTCCTGTTCCGTAGAATTTTGCTTTAGCCACTGTAATATCCTCCTTTCAACCTTTCCTTAGAATTTCAGTTCAACTGGCTTCTGAGCTTCCTGCTTGTGCTCTGGTCCAGCATATACATGAAGTTTCTTAATCATTGCTCTTCCTAAAGGTCCTTTTGGAAGCATTCCTTTTACAGCAAGTTCGATAACTTTCTCAGGTTTCTTGTTCATCATCTCTTTTAATGTAGTCTCTCTCATTCCTCCTACATAATCAGAGTGATTGTAGTAGATCTTCTGATCCATCTTCTTACCTGTTACTTTTACTTTCTCAGCATTCACAACGATCACATAATCACCTGTGTCTACGTGTGGTGTGAATTCCGGTTTATTTTTTCCTCTTAAAACTTTAGCTACTTCTGATGCAAGACGTCCAAGTGTACATCCTTCTGCATCCACTACATACCATTTTCTTTCAATCTTATCTGGATTAGCCATATAAGTTTTCATTGGTTTCCCTCCTGTGAATCATTAACTTTTTCATAGTAGATATATCGAAATCAACAAGACTCCGGGGCTTTGGCTTCCTGCTGTTTCTCCTTTTGTCATACTGCTTTATTATATTATACTGTCCCGTGTGTGTCAACTCTTTTCCGATACTTTTTCTTACTTTTTTCCAATACTTTTTCCAATACTTTTTCCAATACTTTTTCTTGGTTTCAAAATGAAAATGCTCTTTGTACTCCTGCTCTTTTCTCCTTATTTTGAAATGATTTTTAAATACGAGACAGCTGTTTTTCTCATGCGGTTATGCTATAATGATCGTTGGTGAGCATGAACATGCGAAACCGTTCATCTTAAACATCAACTTTTTACACCGGAGGAATATTTTGTGAAAAAACATGTGGATTTATTGAAAGGTCCTGTCCTTTCTTCATTAACCAGACTAGCCATCCCCATTATGGCGACATCTCTTATACAGATGGCATACAATTTAACAGACATGATCTGGATCGGACGAATCGGAAGTGATGCAGTTGCAGCAGTCGGAGCTGCCGGAATGTATATGTGGCTTTCCAATGGGCTTGCATCCCTTGCCAAAATGGGTGGTCAAGTAAATGTCGGTTATGCGCTTGGAAGCGAACGAAAGAAAGAGGCATCCTTGTATGCTGCCAATGCACTTCAGCTTTCTGTTATTTTAGGTTTGATTTACGTACTGATTTGTGCCAGCTTCAACTCCCCTCTCATTGGTTTTTTCAAATTAAACAGTCCGCATGTTATTTCAGATGCCAGAATGTACCTCGTCATCACTTGCGGTTTTGTAATTTTTTCTTTTTTAAACCAGACATTTACGGGAATCTTTACAGCCATCGGCAATAGCCGGGCTGCTTTTCTTGCAACGACAGCCGGGCTGTTGGTAAATATTATCCTTGACCCAATATTGATTTTCGGCGTCGGTCCTTTCCCGGAACTGAATGTAACAGGTGCAGCCATTGCTACGGTTCTCGCTCAGGCAATTGTTACACTGATGTTTGTTTGTTTCGCCATGAAAGATTCGCTGATTTTTCAAGATATACATATATTTAAGAAACCAAAGGCAGACTATATCCGATCCATCATTCATATCGGACTTCCCACATCTATACAGAATATGTTATTTACCGGGATTTCCATGATTCTCGCCAGATTCGTAGCAAGCTATGGAGATGCAGCCATCGCTGTGCAGAAAGTCGGCTCTCAGATTGAGTCCATCTCCTGGATGACAGCCGATGGATTTGCTGCTGCCGTTAATTCTTTTATCGCACAGAATCACGGTGCCGGCAATAAAGTCCGTATTCGCAAAGGATATACCTGCGCTATGGGGGTGGTCCTTATTTGGGGCGTGATCTGCACATTGCTTCTCATGCTGTGCCCTGCCCCGATTTTCCGCATATTTATCACTGAACCGGAAATCCTGCCTATGGGAATTGATTATCTTGTGATTCTCGGTGTTTCGCAACTATTTATGAGTGTAGAAATCACAACTGCCGGAGCCTTTTCCGGGTATGGGAAAACACTGACACCTTCTGTAAACAGCATTGTTTTCACGGCGCTTCGTATTCCGCTGGCTTTATTATTGATCCGTACAGATTTAGGGCTCAACGGAATCTGGTGGAGTATCACCATTTCCAGTATTGTAAAAGGCATTGTAATATTTACTTTATTTTTTATTTTTCTTAGGAAAGAGAGGATTACTTATGTGGACAAATAATAGTGTATTTTATCAAATTTACCCCATCGGTTTCTGCGGTGCACCGACACATAACGATGGTATCTGTGTATCCCGCATCCGAAAATTAATAGACTGGGCTCCTTATTTAGAAAATCTGGGTGTAACTTCGATTCTTTTAAATCCAGTCTTCGAATCCGACAATCACGGATATGATACACGAGATTTCAAAAAAATTGACTGCCGGCTTGGAACGAACGAAGACTTCTCCGAAGTATGCAGCGTCCTCCATGAGCATCATGTAAAAATTGTACTGGATGGTGTATTTAACCATGTCGGTCGCGGGTTCTGGGCTTTTCGCGATGTGCAAGAGAAAAAATGGGATTCTCCATACAAGGACTGGTTTCATCTGAGTTTTGACGGAAATAGTTGTTACAATGACGGTTTCTGGTATGAAGGCTGGGAAGGACATTTTGAACTTGTGAAATTAAATTTACAAAACCCTGCTGTTGTTGACTATTTACTGGAATGTGTAAAATTCTGGATCGACACCTTTCACATAGACGGGCTGAGACTGGATGTTGCATACAGCCTTGACCATAATTTTATGCGGAGACTCCGCCAATTTACCCATAACTTGAATCCTGATTTTGTTCTGATTGGTGAAGTGCTGTTTGGCGATTACAACTTAATTGTAAATGATGAAATGCTTCACTCCTGCACAAACTATGAGTGTTATAAGGGCTTGTATTCCAGCTTTAATTCTATGAACCTCTTTGAGATTGCTCATTCACTGCACCGACAGTTTGGTGCAGACCCTTGGTGTATTTATCGCGGCAAGCATTTAATGACATTTGCAGATAATCATGACGTGACAAGGCTTGCCAGTATTCTGACTAACAAGAATCATATCCGCCCCACCTATGGCCTTCTCTTCGGTATGCCCGGAATCCCTTGCCTCTATTACGGAAGCGAATGGGGGACAGAAGGCGAAAAAGCGCCGGATAACGACTATGCACTGCGCCCTTGTTTTGACAAGCCGCAGTCAAATGAACTGACGGATTTTATCCGCAGGCTTATCCGTCTGCGCCAGACACATGAGGCATTGGGAAATGGAAGTTATCGGAATGTAGTCATTCAAAACCATCAGCTTGTGTTCGAACGAAAAACAGAGACAGAATGCATTTTCGTGGCAATCAATGCATCCGATTCACCTTATACCGCTTATCACGAAGATCTGAGCGGCACAGCCATCGAGCTTTTAAATGAAACAGAGCTTACACTGGATGGGAAATTGGAACTTCCGCCGTATAGTGTTCAATATGTAAAACTATAACGAATTTGGGACGAAGGCTTTAAAAACCTCCGTCCCAAATTCTATAGATCTAATCTTCTTTTTTCAACACCTTCACAATTTCAGCTATATACATAATATGATAATCTTTATCCGGATAACATACTGCATCGCAAGTTGTATCAATGAAGCATTCTGATTTCATTTCCTGTGCATATAATTTTCTGCAAACAAATACGAGATCTGCCTCTTCTACCGCTGTAGTCTTATCTACATAATGTGGATGAAGTCCTGACAGTTCCCATTTATCTCCCACTTCTCTTCCTGAGAAAGAACCACACAGATTCAACGCCTTTCGATATTCTTCCGGAAGAAACGAGATCGTAAACATCTCATTACTATCCACGAATTCTTTTGTATAACGCTGTGGGCGAATATAGGCTGTCACTACATTTTTTCTCCACATGATTCCGACGCCGCCCCAGCTTGCGGTCATTGTATTACTTTTTTCTTCGTCTCCTGCTGTAATCAGCATCCATTCTTTGGAAATCTTCTCAAATGGATTGAAATTTAATGATTCGATTGAAATTTCTTTAAATGCCATGTTTTATTCCTCCCGTCCTGTGAAACCTAGATTTGTTTATAACTTGACTACCTTTTCAAAATGTTGGTAATCTTTCGAATTTTTCCAGTCTCCGCCCCATGTAAACCCATATTTTGTAAAAATCTGATACGCCGCATCTTCATGTGTGATCATATGCGCAGCTCCTGAATTTCGATCCAAATATTTTTCCATATCTTTATAATATGTTCTGAAACTTCCGTCACTTCGATAAGCAACATATGGATTTTGCAGCGGATTCAGATCGATCGCATACCCTCTGGCATGATTTGACAAATGATTGGTTCCCGGCACAACACGATAATTAAATGCAGAACTGTTATTTTCTTCTATAGATACCGTATCCGTCGTCACACCGTCACCCGTCCAATATTTTTCCAGAAGATACATGGATGCAATCTCATACTCCTGCATAAAAAGCTCAGTAAAAATATGTTTGCAGTCTTCCGCAATCTCTGCATTAACGATCAATTCTCCCACTTGTATCTGATGATCATAATTGTAATGAAGGACTTTCAAATAGCGAAGCTCTTCAATCCCAATATGCTTATTTTCCACATAGGTCTTACCGTTAATCTTCCCGAAAATCTCTTCACTGATCTCCTCTATCATAAAATAGTCTGACCATCGGTTCGGATCAAGCTTCTCTTTCTCCACGATCGTTCCGGCCAAAAGTCCCTGAACATCCGAAAGATATTCCTGCTCCGCTTCTGATTCCGGAAGCTCTTCTGTCACATTTTCTTCTGTCACATTTTTTTCTGTCTCGGTTTCTTTTATTTCCGCTTTTGGCCGCTGAACGCACCCGGTAAAAATTAACGCAGTTCCCACAACCACGCAAACAAGCAGCGCGGCAATACAATTTCTTCTCTCCATCGTTTAGTTTGCTGCTCCATAAAACTCTATTCCGGCAATACAAGTATCATTCCATGTCGTACTGGTTCCTCGATAGACATCCTGAATAGTAATATTAATGTCAGATACCGGACAATCTTCGGAAAATTCAATCCAGCATTCTTTTTGCTCATCCGGAAATGTAATCGTCGCTGTCGTTCCTTTGTCTGTTGTAATCGCCAGAGTCTTCGGCCGGTTATTTTTCCAATAATAGTCTGAAGACCTCCAGTTTCCTAATTTCAGAGACATATATTTCACTTTACATTCGCCGCCGAATTGGAACGTCAAACGTTCTCCTGTACCTGTGCCGTCAACGCCTTCCTGCCATGAAGTTTCATCTTTTCCGTCTAAGACCATATTGGCGCTGTTGTCATGCCCTTCCTGATCAACCACAGACGTTGCAGTCGCATTTTGCACACTGAGCTTTCCGTAGGACGAAAGCCCGGAAGGAGCTGTTGTCAGCTTGGCAGTAATATTTGCAGGAGCTGCCTTGTCTGCTTCTTCCTCTTCTTCTGCTGCTTTACTCTCAGCCTTATCTTCTGACTTTTTATCCTCTTTTTTTACAGAATCTTCTACCATTTCCTCTGTCTTTTGAACTGCATCCTTCCTTGTGTTATGATGCACCAGCATATAGGCTCCGACTCCTACAAGAAGCCCGACAATCACAATCACAAGAATCATAATAAGAGGCATTTTAGAGACTTTCTTTTCATCATCTTCCAGATCCAGATCGGCATACCCGCTGTAATCATTTTCATCTTCTACCTGTCCGTCCCACTCGGATTCCGGTTCCATGCGATTCTCAAATACCGGTTTTATTATATCATTTTGCACTTTTGTGCCACAGTTCGGACAAAATTTTGCACCATCATCTAATTTCGTACCACAGTTTGGACACCACATTTTTCTACCTCATATTATTTCATCACGACTTTGCGGAAGTTCTTCTTTCCTTTTTTCACTACAAGTCCTTCGCCATCCATCCGTTCTCCGGCAAATTCTGTATAAATGTCTGTCACCTTTTCACCATCTACAGATACACCGCCTTGCTGAACTGCACGGCGAGCCTCAGATTTTGACGGAACAAGTCCTGTTTTTACAAGCATCGTGAGAATATCAATTTTTCCATCTGTCAGATCTTCCTCAGTAAGCTCTGTAGTCGGCATATCTGCTGCCGCACCCTGACTAAACAATGCTCTTGCAGCTTCCTGCGATTTCTTCGCCTCTTCTTCACCGTGAACCAGCTTTGTCAACTCGTAAGCAAGGATTTCTTTTGCCTGGTTAAGCTGAGCGCCTTCCCACGCATCCATTTTATCAATTTCTTCCAATGGAAGGAAGGTCAGCATACGAATACATTTTAAAACATCTGCGTCCGCTACATTTCTCCAGTACTGATAGAATTCAAATGGAGATGTTTTGTTCGGATCAAGCCACACTGCACCGCTCTGAGTTTTTCCCATCTTCTTTCCTTCGGAGTTCAGAAGAAGGGTAATTGTCATAGCGCTTGCATCTTCACCCAGTTTACGGCGGATCAGTTCTGTACCTGCCAGCATATTGCTCCACTGATCATCTCCGCCAAACTGTAAATTACATCCGTATTTCTGGTACAATGCATAGAAATCATAAGCCTGCATGATCATGTAGTTAAACTCAAGGAAGCTTAACCCTTTTTCCATTCTCTGTTTGTAACATTCTGCAGTCAGCATACGATTTACGGAAAAATGCGCTCCCACTTCACGCAAAAGTTCCACGTAGTTTAAATCCAGCAGCCAGTCTGCGTTGTTTACCATGAGTGCTTTATCATCTGAAAAATCAATAAATTTGCTCATCTGCTCTTTAAAACGATCACAGTTGTGACAGATTGTTTCCGGTGTCATCATAGAACGCATATCCGTTCTTCCTGACGGATCACCAATGTAACCGGTTCCTCCTCCGATCAGTGCAATCGGTTTATTTCCCGCTTCCTGAAGTCGCTTCATCAGACAAAGCGCCATAAAATTCCCTACATGAAGACTGTCTGCTGTTGGATCAAATCCAATGTAAAAAGTAGCCTTTCCTGCATTTACCAGATCTCTGATTCTCTCCTCATCTGTTACCTGGGCGATGAGTCCTCTCGCCTGTAATTCTTCGTAAATTCCCATAATCTTTCTCCTTTCCATTCTATCAGCAAATAATGCTCCCCTATGCGGATCGCTTTTGATGTAATAGGAAGCTTACGGAATAAGTTTCTTTTACATCAAAAAAGTCCTTATATCTCAACGATATAAGGACGAAATATCTTACGTGGTACCACCTTAATTCACTGTAAGCTCGCACTTACAGCCTCGACAACTGCCTCTTCACAGTCCGGCACGATAACGTGCGCCACTCGTCACAGCCTACTTGCACAGTTCTTCCACGCGTTCGGTGCGAAGCTCCAAGATGTATTCATAACCTGCTCCTTCATGCGCCTCTCATCTGCCGGCAGCTTTCTGTCTGGGTGATGCTGGTCACTACTTCTTCTTTTCAAAGCCTTTGTCTATTTGATAGCTATGCTAACTTATTTATAACTATTTGTCAAGTCATGGCTCATTTTATTTTTGTTGTTTTTTTGCGGGCTTATCACCTTTTATTTCCCCGGATTGTACGGGCAGTGCTTTTTCAGACATTGTTTATTTTCCGCAGAAAAATCACACAAGATTTTCTCTGGAAGTTCCATGACAATTCCCATGTTCTCCCTGACATACTCTGCTGCCACTTTCACCGCCGTAAAGGAATTTCTCTTACAGCATCTTGGTCCTCCCAGCTTTGCGATTTCTTCCAATGCCTTTGCCGTCATTTCATTGGACATTCTCCATGATTTTCCTGTCAGAGGAGTGGCTTTCGTAAGAATACTCATAAACATTCCCGTGCTCACTGCGGCTCCGCAAGCTCCCCATAACCCACATGAGCCTCCCGGATACTGACCGCCTCTCTGCTTGATCTCTTCCAGTGCCTCATCAAGATCAATCTCACCCCCGCAGTTATGATACGCGGTAAGAAGCACTGCACCAACCATGACATGGTGCTCCGGTCCATGCATATAAATATACGGATCTTCCATTAATTTCTGCAAAAGAGCGATTGGATTTTTAGACGTACTGTTCTTACATTCCTCCATCACCATATCAATTCCCTTTTTTGCATGACACTCATCACAGACAAAATGCCCGTCTTCACAGCTTGCGTAACTTTCAAATGTCTTATGACACATGATACATTCCATTTTTTTTGCTTTATCAAAATATATAATCGGTTTCCCGCATACTAAGCAGGCTCCTTCACCTCTTGTCATAACCTTCTCTCCTCTTTCTTTTGAAACAAATATCTTCCCTTGGAAGTATTTTTATTGATTACAATTCTTATTTACCCAAGATAAACAATCTCTTCCTCCGGTTTTTCCGTCGGTTCCAGACTGATCAGATGCAGCACCGGCTGTCTGCTGTCTTCATAGACCAACGGCTCAAATTCAAACCTGGCACGCACTTTTACCCACTGGTTTTTCTGGATTTCTATTTTCTCTTCCATTTTGCAAGGATATCCATAATACCTCATATCATCTGCACAACAGGTCATAATCTTCCGAACCGGAACAAACATATCTTCTTCCATGCCCTTCGGGCGAAATACCTGAGCCTTAAATTCCAATTCCTTATGAAGGTATAGCTCCGGGTGATCATAAGCATCGACATACCAGACTCCGAAATCAGAATCTCCGATCATAATTTTATCTCCCTTAACATCATAAGGCAGATCATCCTCTGACGGCTCAATAATCTTCCCTTCGAGATCTTCAAATATTAACTGCGCCATCGGATTTTGCACTTTCAAGGCTCTTCGAAAGCCTGATCGGTCCATCTTACGATCGCATCGATTGACAACAATCAGTTCAGATTCCGTAAGCTGCTCCATAAGCAGATTTCTCATATTTGTGAGATACATATCAAGCGTTGTTCCATTTACGGTAGAATACACACCTTGCAATTCCCAATTACGTGGATAACGGATCATCAGCAGATCCTGAAGCTTCCACATGCCATTATATTCAATGACCACCTGCGCCGGGCGATAGGTTTTTTCGCACTTTTTGAAAAATGCTGTATTTAGCTGTTCAAACTCATCAACCTTCAGCACGATCATTTCCTTCTTGTTTAAATATTCTTCCGGGTATTCCTCTTCCCCTTCTTCACAAAGCAACAGAAGTGTGGGACCGGGTTCGATCCAATCCTGCTCCATCAAGGTATCCTTTACAAGCGTCGTTTTTCCACTGTCCAAAAAACCTGTACAAATAAATACTGGAATTTTCATAACTTTAACCTCTTTTCATTTTCTTAGAGATGTTCTTCCTTTTTAGAGATGGAACAATTTTGTTAACTCGTCCTCTTTCAGATCTGTTCCGATAACGCAGAGACGTCCTGTATAATCCGCTGCGCTTTCCCTTACTTCATATTCCTGCGGCACCAGATCAAACTGTTTCCATGCGCCATTTTCCATCTCAACAATTCCTTTGGCACGAAGAATTGTTCCATATCCTTCTGTCTCTGACAGCGCTTTCAGCAGAAAATCCAGCTCTTCTTCTGTGTATTTATGAGCGGTCTCCTGTCCCCAGCTTGTAAATATTTCATCCGCATGATGATGGTGATGGTGGTGATGTTCATGACCACAGCCACACGCTCCTTCATGGTGATGTTCATGACTACATACCGGACACTTTTCTTCTTCAAAAATACCTTCTAATTGTGTATCAGGGGAAAGTGCATGTTCAATCGCTTCCTTGCTAAGTTTATCCCATGAAGTAGAAATAATCGATGCCTCTTTATTCTCTTCTCTCAGCATTTTCACACATTCCTCTATGCTATGATCTTCCATCATTTGCGTTCGGCTGACAACAATTGTATTGGCATACGCTACCTGATTCTTGAAAAACTCCCCAAAGTTTTTGAGATACATCTTCGCTTTCTTTCCATCTACAATTGTAATACGACCTTCAATCTCTATGTCCGCCTCTTTTTTCACATGTTCAATCGCTTTGGACACATCTGATAATTTTCCAACACCAGACGGCTCGATCAACACACGGTCCGGATGATATTCCTCAATTACCTTTCGAAGCGCTTTACTAAAATCTCCCACTAATGTACAGCAGATACAGCCGGAATTCATCTCCGTAATCTCAATCCCGGCATCCTTCAAAAAGCCTCCGTCAATACCAATTTCACCGAACTCATTTTCAATCAGTACCAGCTTCTCTCCGGCAAATACATTCTCGATCAACAGTTTAATAAACGTAGTCTTTCCGGCTCCGAGAAAACCTGAGATAATATCTACTTTTGTCATAGTCATCAACCTCTTTTCATCCTAAAATCCACTACTTATCTTAGCACAAATGGCTGGAAGCTACCAGCCATTTTACAATTTGGAACAGGTCATATTTTAAAAAAGGACACCCCGAAATGCAATTTGGGACGTAGCCTTTTGCAAAAAGGCTACGTCCCAAATCAACTACAACACTCCACCAATTGACAGGAACAATGGTGCGAACACCAATGATACGATTGTCATTAATTTGATCAGAATATTTATGGATGGTCCTGATGTGTCTTTAAATGGATCTCCCACGGTGTCTCCTACAACTGCGGCTTTGTGTGCCTCGCTGCCTTTTCCTCCATGTGTTCCATCTTCTATGTATTTTTTCGCATTGTCCCACGCGCCTCCGGCGTTAGACATAAAGATTGCCATCATGACACCTGTGACAAGTGCTCCGGCAAGCAGTCCTCCAAGTGCTGCAGGCCCTAACAGGATACCTACTGCTAATGGGGATAATACTGCCATGATACCCGGCACTAACATTTCTTTTAATGCCGCTGTTGTGGAAATTGCCACACAGGATTTGTAATCTGGTTTTTCTTTTCCTTCCATGATTCCCGGCATTGTTCCAAACTGACGTCTTACTTCTTCAATCATCTGATAAGCCGCTCTTGATACGGAAGACATTGTCATTGCAGAGAATAAGAATGGAAGCATGCCTCCTACAAACAGACCGATAATAACACGGCTGTCTAAAATATCAATACTCTTAAGTTGTACTGCCTCTGCATAAGATACAAACAGTGCAAGCGCTGTAAGTGCCGCAGAACCAATGGCAAATCCTTTTCCCATAGCTGCTGTTGTATTTCCTACTGCATCCAGTTTGTCCGTAATCTTACGAACTTCCGGTTCCAATCCAGACATCTCTGCAATACCACCGGCATTATCAGCGATCGGTCCATACGCGTCTACCGCAACAGTAATTGCAGTTGTGGAAAGCATTCCTACTGCTGCCAGTGCGATTCCGTAGAGACCACACACCTGAAATGCTGCAAAGATTCCCACACAGATCAAGAGTACCGGAACTGCTGTAGATCTCATACCTACTGCAATACCGCTGATGATTGTAGTTGCAGCTCCTGTCTCCGACTGCTCCGCAATTTCTTTCACCGATTTATAATCACCGGATGTATACACTTCGGTAATAAATCCTATGATCAATCCAACAACCAGACCTGCTACTACTGCAATGGCTGCACTAAAATTACCAAAACATACTTTACTGAATACAAATGCTGCGATAAGTACAATCACACTTGCTACATAAGAACCCATTTTCAATGCTTTATGCGGGTTCGAATTTTCATCACCTTTTACAAAGAATGTTCCAAGGATAGAAGCAATGAGTCCAAGTCCTGCTATGATCAGCGGGTAAACTGCACCTTCCACCTGATAGTATACGATTCCAAGAGTCAATGCGGAAATCAACGCTCCGACATAAGACTCAAATAAGTCTGCGCCCATTCCGGCAACATCTCCTACGTTGTCACCTACATTATCTGCGATAACTGCCGGGTTTCGCGGATCGTCTTCCGGAATTCCGGCTTCTACCTTACCTACTAAGTCTGCGCCCACGTCAGCTGCTTTCGTGTAAATACCTCCGCCGACACGTGCAAACAGAGCAATGGAAGAAGCACCGAGACTGAAGCCCGACAACACATCTACATTTCCGGTAATCAGGTAAATCGCGCTCACACCGAGAACTCCAAGTCCTGCCACGCACATTCCCATAACTGCACCACCGGAAAATGCGATAGATAACGCCTTATTCATTCCACTTTGCTTCGCCGCATTTGCAGTCCTTACATTTGCTCTTGTTGCTACACTCATTCCAAAATATCCGGCAAGTGTAGAAAACAATGCACCCACTACAAAACAGATCGCGGTAATCCAGTTTCCAATTCCAACTCCGATCAATATGAAAAGTACAACTACAAAAATCAGCAGAATCTTATACTCTGCTGTCAAAAACGCCTGTGCACCTTCACTGATAGCTGCTGCAATCTCCTTCATTCTGTCTGTTCCTGGTTCCTGTTTGTTGACTTTAGCTGTAAGCATTGCTGCAAATGCCAGTGCTATCACTCCAAGAAACGGAACAATCATTAAAATTTTTTCCATATTCAATCCTCCCACAGATTTTTCTGTAAACCAATAGTAACACAGACCTGTGTAATAAATAAAGTTTTTTTTGTAGAATTTTCTATTTTTTTCGTCGAATTTTTAACATTATGGAGAAATTGACATGTCCCTAAAATCAAAAAAGAAGTCAAAATTATCTTGACTTCTCTCTTGCAAGCAGTGCCGCTCCAAGCGCTCCTGCATATCTTCCATTCTCTGTTGTCTCTACCTTGTGATTTACTTTCTCAGACAAAATCTTACAGAAATAATTACTATCGCTTAACCCGCCGGTTAAAATTGCCTTCTCTGAAAATGTCTTGCGCTGACTAAGCTGCGCCACCTTTGTCGCTACTGAATCTACAACTCCGGCAGCGATATCGCCTCGTTTTCTTCCTTCCCCGATGTAATTGATCACCTCAGACTCTGCGAACACCGTGCACAGAGAGCTGATAGGAAGCACCGTTCCGGCTTCTGCCATATCAAATAATTCCTGCAATGTCACACCCAGTCGGTTTGCCATGATCTCTAAAAACTTTCCGGTTCCTGCCGAACATTTGTCATTCATAAGGAAATCCTGTACCATTCCGTCTTTTACGATAATGACCTTCGTGTCCTGACCTCCCACATCAATGATCGTACAGTTGTCTCCTGCCATTTCCCGTCCGCCTCTTGCATGACAAGTGATCTCGGTGATCACATAATCCGCAAATTCTACTGCGATTCTCCCATATCCTGTCGCAACTACTTTCGTATTTTCTGACCGGACATCAACGCCTTTTTCTTTTAATTTTTCTTCAATTGTCTGGCAAGTTTCTTTACTGCTCCACCCTGTCGGCAGCACAAAAAAGAACTCTTTCTCTCCTATCACAGCTACTTTAGAAGCTGTTGAGCCAATATCAATGCCTACATAATTCATAACTTTCTACTCCCATTAACAATATTTATCTCTATTTGGATTGATATCTCTCTCAATCTCTACAATTTCGAGAATCTCAATCTCATGTTCCGCTATACACTCACGAATCACATCGAGATCTTTTTCTTCCACGAGAAGAGAAATGCCACAGCATTTACTCGCAGCTCTGGGGGTAGGGGCAATGGTTGCCCGAACCCCCAGATTTTTTAATTCTTTATAAAGTCTCATGCCATTGTCGTGATTAGGGAACAACACATAATGCTGTATTTTCTGCATACAGATCTTGTCCCTTCCTACTTTATTTTCACACTGCTGCCTCTCCGGCAGTCTGACACTGCTTAATTGTTCAGCATTTCAATAAACGCGCTGACTCTTGTTCGAAGCTGCTGTGCGTCACTATCTGTATAATCTGTTTCAATACCAAGTACCGGGATACCGGCTTCTTTCATTGCACGTTCTACAAAATATCCTTCTGTATCATAGAGATTACAGAACTTCAGATTTACATCAATGATTCCGTCTACTTTATATTCTTTTGCCAGACGTAAGATATCATCGATTCTTCCGCTGTTTGGTGTGAAGCATGCACAGTTGATATTCATATATCGATTTGCAAGTGCCTGATACTGCTCTTCTAAAGTAGTTCCGGATTCGTCTACCAGCTTCTCAAAGTAACGGGTTCCTGTACACATTTCTTCACAGACAACAGCTGCTCCGCTTGTCTCTACGATATTGTGAAGCTTCCAGTTTGGAATTGCCAGAGGTGTTCCTGTCAGCATAATACGTTTTGTTCCCGCCGGCACAACGCTGACACCATCTGCCACACGTTTCTCCAATTCGTCACAGAGCTTGTTCGTCATCTGAGTAAATCTTGCAGGATCATCATAGAATGCAATCTGAGAAATAAGAAGTGCATCACAGCCACTGATCGGCAATGTCTCATTTTTGCGAAGATCGTATAATCTCTCTAACGCTTTTCTCTTATTATTGATTAATTTAATACTCTCTGCAAGTTTATCTGCAGTTACTTTATTTCCCGTAAATTCCTCTACGATATTTTTAAATGTCTCAATCTCCTCCGCCCATGCCTGAACATCTTTTGCGCGTTTCATCTGCGGAAGATTCATCACATGAACCGGAACATCTTCAGCCAGTATCTCCCATGCCTTCTTCTTACCATCACATGTGGTTTCTCCGACATACATATCTGCGATTCTGAAGAATGGGCAGGTACGGTCAATTCTTGCACCTACGGAAGCTTTGATCAGCGGACAGGTATTAGTCGGAAGCACTTTCTCTCCGCCCGGAACCCAGAACTGAGACCCTCCGCAAAGTCCGGTTGCAATTGCATCTGCCGCAAATACAATCTCGTCCGGAACATATACACAGAACGTTCCAAATACTTTTCCGCCTTTTTTCTGATGCTCGATCAACTCAGCCGGACGAATTCCGTGAATATCTGCAACTACCATATTATAGTAATCCATTCCCTCCGGACGGTTTTCCTGAGATAAAAAGACATCCCCGAACGCCTGTGGCAATACTGCACATAACTGGTCATGCATTTCCACATCCATCCCCAGATCTTCCCACATTTTACGATAATCAGCCATAATTCATTTCCTCCTTGATTCTCTTATCATTTCGTACATATCACTGTATTTATGGTATCAATTTTTCCACTTAGAAACAATACAAGGAACCGGAATGGCTATTGTTTTTTCTGATAATTAAGCTCTGTTATTCAGAAAATCTATACTGAAAACAATTCTCGAAATCCATCTATACACCGATCAATTTCTTCCTTGGTATTACTTGCACTGAACGCAAATCGCACCGTTCCCTGTGGGTAAGTATGTAAAGACTGATGGGCAATCGGTGCACAGTGAAGCCCTACCCGTGTCATGATTCCATAATTTTGTTCCAGTTCAAAAGCTATGATTGCATTATCCTCTCCCTGAAAATCAAGAGATACAACCGCTACACGATCCTGCACATCCTGCTTTCCTACTACACGGATATTCGGAAACTCTCTTAGCTTCTCTAAGAAATATGCAGTAAGTTCCATCTTCTTATCATGAATATCTTCGATTCCCGTTTCTTCTATATAAGACAGTGCTGCGTGCAATCCGATGATTCCCGGAAGATTCATCGTTCCGCTTTCGTATTTATCCGGCAGGTTCACCGGCATATCAAGGGAGTCCGACTGACTTCCGGTTCCCCCCGCGAGATAAGGAGCCATCTGCGCATCCAGTTTCTCTGAAATCAAAAAGCCGCCGATCCCCTGTGGCCCAAGCAGACCTTTATGTCCGGTAAATGCAAGAAAATCAATTCCACATTTCTCCATATCAATCGGAATGGTTCCGGCGCTCTGAGCAGAATCCACAACAAAAAACAAATCATGTTTTTTGCACACCTGCCCGATTGCTTCAATCGGAAGAACGGTCCCACATACATTAGACGCATGCGAGATGATCACTGCCTTTGTCTCCGGTCTCACAAGTGCTTCCACTGCTTCTTCAGTCACACTTCCGTCTTCTGCTGTTTGCGCAATATCGTAAATAATCCCGCAGTGCTCCATCTGATGAAGTGGTCGCATCACCGCATTGTGTTCGATTCCACTGACGATCACATGGTCTCCGGCTTTTAAGAAGCCTTTGATAAAATAGTTCAGAGAATGCGTAATGCCCGGTGAGAAAAGCACTCGCTTAGAATCCTTACAGTGAAACATTTTCGCTAATTTTTCTCTCGTTTCCAGTACGAGTCCTTCTATCTCATAGGCACCTTCATAATTTCCCCTGTTAATGTTAAATGCCCCTCTGGTTAAGAGCTCTGACATTGCCTCCGCAACACCCGGAGCTTTTGGCCAAGACGTACTTCCATTGTCAAAGTAGATTTTCCTCTCCATACTTTACCTCCACCAACACAAGACCATTGGCCGGTGCAGTAACTCCTGCTGCCGTCCGTTCCTTTTCTTCCAGTATCGCCTTTACCTTATCCGGCGTGTAAAATCCGCGTCCCACCCGGATCAATGTTCCGGCGATAATGCGCACCATATTATATAAAAAACCGTTTCCGGTAATGTGTATGGTAATATCTTCTCCGTTTTGCATAATTGTAAGATCCGTCACTGTCCGCACCGTGTCTTCCACATTCGTCCTGATATTGCAGAAACTGACAAAATCATGTTCTCCTATCAGATATTTGGCACCCTCCCGCATTTTCTCTACATCCATCGGAAAAGATACATGGGTGCTGTATCTTCTTTTTAACGGATTCGGCACCGGAGAATTACATATATGATACTCATACGTTTTGATCACTTCATCCTGATACCTCGGATGCCAGTCCGGCGGCACTTCATCTGACCTTACGATCACAATATCCTCCGGAAGCTTCTGATTCAACGCATAAGACATGCGCTCCGGCGGAATCGACGATTCTGTGTCGAACACCGCAATCTGCCCAAGTGCATGTACACCGGAATCGGTCCTGCTGGCTCCGATCACATGGATGTCCTCTCCTGTGATCAGACTTAGCTTCTTATTTAACACTTCTTCAATTGTAATTCCATTCGGCTGAACCTGCCAGCCGCAATAATCTGTGCCATCATAGGCAATCAATAACCTGACTCTTCTCATTAAAATATCCAAAACTTTATTTTTATAAATCTGCCGACTGCTACAACTAAGATCAAATACACGATCACAACAACATATGCCATGTAGTCACTGCTGCAGTAGCGAAGCGGCTTCATTTTTGTACGACCGTCACCGCCCCGATAACACCGCGCCTCCATTGCCATTGCCAGATCATTGGCACGCCGAAAAGCAGACACAAACAACGGCACCAGTATCGGAATCATACTCTTCGCTCTCTGTATGATATTTCCACTCTCGAAATCTGCCCCTCTGGCAAGCTGCGCCTTCATAATCTTATCTGTCTCTTCCAAAAGAATCGGAATAAACCGCAGTGCGATTGACATGATCATAGCAATCTCATGCACCGGCACATGAATCTTATTCAACGGTCGAAGCAGCTCCTCAATACCATCCGTCAATTCATTTGGCGTTGTGGTAAATGTCATTAGCGAAGAACCTATAATAAGATAGATCAAACGGATTGCCATATATACTGCTGTCCGAAGCCCGCCTTCTGTAATCGTAATGATCCACGCATGAAACAGTACATCTCCCTCTCTTGTCAAAAACAGATTAAAAAGCACGGTAATCATAAGTAACATAATCACCGGCTTCAATCCTTTCACAATAAAACGAAACGGCACCTTTGATGCCTTGATAATACCGACAAGAAATAATGTTGCCACCAGATACCCCGATATACTTTTAAATAAAAACAGCGAAATAAGATAAAGCATTGTCCCCACAAGCTTTACACGCGGGTCAAGCCTGTGCACCACACTTTTCGCCGGATAATATTGCCCTATTGTTATATCTCGAATCATGCTTTCTTCTCCAATGCAGTTGCTATCTCACGAGCAGCCTCTTCTACGGTGGTCACATTTGCACTCACCGGAAGTCCCTTTTCTTTCAGATCATGCATAATGTATGTGACCTGAGGCGCTGCAAGTCCTACCTCTTCCAGTTCCTTATAATGTTCAAATACCTTCTCCGGGCGCTCATTGTACATAACCTGACCTCTGTTCATCACAATAATGCGGTCAGCATATCTGGCAATATCCTCCATACTGTGAGATACCAGAATGACCGTCAGATCCTGCTTCTTGTGAAGATACGCAATCTGGTCTAAAATCTCGTCTCTGCCCTTCGGGTCCAGCCCTGCGGTTGGCTCATCAAGAACAAGCACTTTCGGATGCATAGCAAGCACTCCGGCAATCGCCACCCGCCTCTTTTGTCCTCCTGACAGTTCAAATGGAGAAGCCTCATAGTATTTCTCCTTAAGGCCGACTAAATGCAGCGCCTCCAATGCGCGCTGTCTGCACTCTTCTTTCGTAAGCCCCTGATTCTTCGGGCCAAAACAAACGTCACTCATGACATCTACTTCAAATAATTGATGCTCCGGGTATTGAAAGACAAGCCCCACTTGGTTACGCAGCTTACGCATATCATATCCCGGTTCATAAATATTTTCTCCATTATAATAAATGGCTCCGTCCGAGCCCTTGATCAGCCCGTTCAAATGCTGAATCAGCGTAGACTTCCCGGAACCTGTATGTCCGATGATTCCCACAAATTCACCATGCGGGATTTCAAGACAAATATCCTTCAAGGCATGTTTCTCATATGCAGTTCCGGCGCTGTATACATAGTTAAGATGCTCTATTTTAATCGACATACTGCTTCCACCAGTTCTTCCTTCCTCAAGATCCCCTCTGGGATATCAAGTCCCATTTTTCTCAGTTTATCTGCCAAAATCGTCACCTGCGGCACGTCCAGCCGATACTCCTTCAGACGATCGACCTGCGCAAAGATTTCTCTTGGCGTTCCTTCCATCACTACATGCCCATGATCCATCACATAGATCTTATCTGCATCGATCACTTCCTCCATGTAATGTGTAATCAGGATTACCGTCACATTTTTCTTCTTCCGAAGCTTCTGTACCGTCTTTAGCACTTCTTTTCTTCCCACCGGATCTAACATGGCTGTCGGTTCATCAAGCACAATACATTTCGGTTCCATAGCGACCACACCTGCGATCGCTACCCGCTGCTTCTGTCCGCCCGACAATTTGTTCGGTGAGTGATGCCGATACTCGATCATTCCTACCGCCTTCAGGCTGTCTTCCACTCTCTCCCAGATCTCATCTGTAGGTACGCCCAAATTCTCCGGTCCGAATCCGACATCCTCTTCTACCACTGTACCAATGATCTGGTTGTCCGGATTCTGAAATACCATTCCTGCCGACTGTCTTACATTCCATAATTCTTCCGGCTTCTTCGTATCCTTACCATCCACCCACATGGTTCCGCCTGTAGGAACTAAAATTGCATTGATGTGTTTTGCCAGCGTTGATTTTCCAGACCCATTATGCCCAAGAATCGCAATAAACTGTCCTTCCTTCACATCAAGATCCACTTCATCAACTGCGCGGTGCATTCCGATTACATTTCCCTCTTCATCCCGCTTCTCATATTCAAATACAAGCTTGTCTGTCTTTACCATATCCATAGGACTAAAAAGCCTCCGTCTGTTCCTTCGGTCTGCACCGATTTCCATTACATTTTCTCTGGTTCCGGATATTCCTCACCAAAAGTTTCTACTGTAACTTCTTCCATTCTCTGCTCTTCCAACGGTCTGTCACTGTAGTCTGTTGCAGTCTCTGCAATTTTATTTACCACATCCATACCTTCTACAACTTTACCGAATGCTGCATAAGCTCCGTCAAGATGCGGAGAATTCTTGTGCATAATAAAGAACTGAGAACCTGCTGAATCCGGGTGCATTGCTCTTGCCATTGACAGAACACCTTCCGTGTGCGCCAGCTCATTAACAAAGCCATTCTGATTAAATTCACCCTTAATTGTATATCCCGGTCCGCCTGTACCGATTCCATCCGGACATCCGCCCTGAATCATGAACCCACGGATCACACGGTGAAAAATAAGGCCGTTATAAAAACCCTTCTTCACAAGAGAGATAAAATTATTTACTGTATTTGGTGCGATATCCGGATATAACTCCGCTTTCATCACATCGCCGTTCGCCATCTTAATTGTAACAACTGGATTTGTCATCATATCTTCCTCACTTTACTAAATATTTAAAACTCTGTTACTTATTGTAACGGATATCACAGGTTTCGTAAAGTGCAAAAAAGGGGAAATCGGCTAATGCCGATTTCTAAGATGGATTATTATTTTGGGGCGCAAAAAATCAAAGGGATATGCGAAATCAAACAAACTTTTATTTAAGCTGCGTGTTCTTCTTTTTTACCCTCGAATTTCTGTATTTTATTGCAAAGAAAACGATGATATTTGTTGATATTCCTGCCAATCGCATACAACAGGAACTCTTTGTATACTTTATCAGCTGTACGATGATTAAATCGTCGAAAGTCATCATTCTCTTTGATGTCTCCAAAGTGCCCCTCTGTTTGAATGGACCGGATCTGACGGTTCAGGATACCTTTTTCACTCTGAATATTCGCGTGAGATTTTTCTTTTAATGCTTCCCAGCGTTCATTGATCTTCATGACTTTATTTTTATCTGCATCTTTTTCGGGATTGTATTTGTAAAGACATTGGGCTTTGTGTTCACAACCACTGCAATCAGCGCATCCATACACTTCCAGGGTTTGTGTATAACCATCCATTTCTTTTTCTTCTGTGCGGATATGTCTCAGTTCCCGTCCATCATGACAAACATAAAAATGCTCGTCTTCGTATATTTGAGTTGTCATGTTATAATATTTCCCGATATTTTCTTTGTAAGCACGCGTCTTTCTCTGCTCGTGATCCTGCAGTTTGATATAACTTTCTATGGTATGCTCTTTTAAAAACAGCAGATTTTTCTCACTACAATATCCACTGTCTGCAGTAGCTTCTTTCAACACTTCTCCAAAAGCATGGATATGTTTTTGGACAACTGGAATCAATGTGTTGTAATCTGTTCTGTCGTTACTTACATATGCATGAACAATGAAGTAATTCTCTACTGCAATCTGAACATTGTAAGCTGGTTTGAGCTGACCATTCATCATATGATCATCTTTCATCCTCATGAAAGTTGCTTCCAGGTCTGTCTTGGAATAACTATTACGTTCTTTTCCCATGATTTCAAAACACTCTTTATATTCCATAAGTTTGCTGCCGCAAACATCTAATTCTTCATAAAGCTGCTGTATTTCAGATTTTTTCTTTCCTTTTCCGTAAACGAATCCGATTCCTTCGCCCTCTGCTATCATCATCAGGTTTTTCTGCAACTTTAATATATCCAACGGAGAACAATTGTCAATCTCAATGATGGTATTGTTTGGCAGTTTTTTGTGTTTTGTGAGTTTCCGCTTCCGATTCTTTTCAATCACTGCACGCACTTTATCCATACCTTCGATAATAAACATCATTGCATTTCCTAATCCGTATTTTTCGTTATATCCATTATCTTCTAACAGTACGTTGTATTTGTGATAAAGAGAATCTATGCTGTCAAGAAGTCCCACAAGATGATAGTTCAAAGTTCCACGCCAAACAAAAGTGTAACGGTTTGCATTGGCTTCTATCTTCGTACCATCGATAAAAAGCGCCTCTAATGTGATCAGACCTTCCTTTTTTAAGCGTCGTAGCAATTGATAATTCAGATCATCTAATATTTCCGGTGTAAGTTTCTTGTTTATAAAATCATAAAAGGCATCTCTTTTTGGCTGTTCTCCTTGCGAGAGCCAGATGAATGCCAGATCTCTTTTACATAGTTCCACAATGCGGTCTATCTCGCGAATGCCACGCATGTTTGCATATGTAAGGACTCCATACTTCATGATTGGATTAAACCCGTGTTTCCCCTTGCCTGAATACTGTGCTAATAAAGCTGTAAAATCCATTTCCTCCATAACTTTTTTAAGGGTAAAGACGGGATCGTCATCAGGTAAACTCAATTCGTAGAAGTTGAAGTTTATTTTCTGTTGCCCTAATTCAAAAAATTCGTTATAATACTTATTACTGTTTATAGTTACATTATACAATGTAACGGAGCGAAGGTGGTTGTCGTTAGCCACCTTTTTCTCTTTTTATAGGTAAAATTTTAGGGGAGACAGATGACTCGAAATGAGTCATCTGCCTCCCCTATTTAGAACTGTCATTAGCCGACAGCCCCTCTTTCTACCAATGTCCCCTACATATCATTCTCTCTGCCACACATACAAGCACTGTCGTCACAACATTCGAAGCAATGATTGTCAGAAACCCTCGCTTTTTATCTTTCATTTCATTCTTAAGTCCTGCATACACCAACGGAACCTCAACCACAAGTGTAATGATTAAATAAAATGCGCCGACAATATAGAAGGGACCCCTATCAAGCATCTCCCTAATTTCTCTTCCACCATAAATGAACTTTTGATCCTGATACAAAAATAAATATGGAAGAAGAAAAGACATTAAATTCGCTGCTGTAACAAGCATAAGCGTTTTCCATAGCTTCTTCTCCCTTAGAGAAAATAAGATAACGCCAGTTTCAATAACGAACGTCACCAAAACAGCAAGTGGTAAAAGTTCGTAAGGTTGTCTCCTCGTAAGCCATATCCATGAAGAATTTGCATATGCGGTTGTAGACAATGTCCCCCACATTGCGATAATAAAGAGCGTGCTTACTGTCACTTTGCTTTTTTTCTCACCTAACATCTGACCACCTCTTCACTTTCTAACACCACAGCTATTGTTTCTTGAGCCTCTTTTTTCGATATGTCATAAATTCCATTACAAGCTGAATCATTGCGGCAGTAAAGACAAAATTACTCACATATCCGAAAAACTCAATTTTTCCAGCTACACTATGATCGGCACTAACATACGCCACCATCATGACCAACTGACAGATCAAAGTAAAAAATACGAATCGATCTGACATCTTTTCAAATAGAATACATGCGACTGTAATCGCAAGCATAAGATAATTTACTCGGAATAAGAACTCAAACACCTCGGCTTCGCTGTAACCCAAAGGAGCAACCGCTGCCAGCATCATTACGACATGCGCCAATATAATTCCTACGATATAACAATATTTTCTAGTTTCTTTTCCCATCACCAGTCCCTCCTCTTTTATAACGCTTTCCGTAAATTGTTCTTTCTATCATATCAATATAATCTTGCTATATCCTTTAAATCTTCTTTATTTTCTCTTTATTTTCTCTTAATTTTCTCTTTATTTTTAACCTTCCTTCTCTTCCCTTTCTGTCCGAATTCCATCAATATTATAAAGAACGCGTGCTTCAAAAATATTTATGCAAATTCTACTGCCCTGCGGATGGCTTCTTCCATCACCTCTGCCGCCAGTGTTCCTGCCATATTAATATCTGCCGGAACTTCACCCGCAGACACCGCATAAATGGAATCGCCATCTGCCATAGTCGCCACTGGGTTTATACATCTGGAATATGCACATCTTGTCATAGACGCAAGTTTCGTCAATTCTGCTTTTGAAAATTTCCCATTTGTAATTACTGCTCCTATAGTCGTATTACTATTTGGAAGCTTCTGCTCTCCGGTAAATAAATCGGTCGGCGTGAATAAACGATACATCATTTCTCTTGTATCCCCGAACCCTTTCCCATCTTCTGCCTTAACTCCGGCAATCTTCTCTCCAGTTCTCGGATCAAAAATATCTCCCAACGCATTGAGAACAACGACTGCTGCCATCTGAAGCTCTCCCAGTGACACTGCATAGACACCGATTCCCGTCTTAGCTGCCTGCTCCATGCCACAGATCTTCCCTACAGTTGCTCCGCTTCCAGCTCCAATACTACCGCAAAACTCTTTCGTATATCTATGCCCCTCTCCTTTCCATTGTTCTGCATCTCTGCATGCTTCATAACCCATCCGGGCATCCGGTCTTACTGCCGCATCTCCCAGTCCAAGATCATAAATACAGGACTGGCAAACCAATGGAACATTGGCAAAACCTGTCGGATAACCTTGTCCACGCTCTTCCAGATACTTCATCACTCCGTCAGCTGCTGCCAAACCAAAAGCAGAACCACCTGACAACACAATCGCATTTACCGGGTTATCTGCGGTCACAGGTGACGCCAGTGGTGTTTCTCTGGATGCCGGACCGCCGCCACTAATATCCACTCCCGCTTTCGCCCCTTGGTCGAATAACAGAACTGTCACGCCGGTTTGCGCCTCATCATTCTGCACATTTCCAATGCGAAGTCCTTTCATTTCTGTGATTTCTATTTCTTTTAATAACTGTCTGCTCATTCTTTCACCTCATTCTTTCGGCTCATATATATTACTGTCCTTCTCTTATTTCGTAACAATATTTTCCCGTTTTTTTCATTGTAACATATCAATGATGATTTGTATTATGCAGACCATGAATCTTTTATTTTTAGGGCATAAAATATTTGCATATAGCAAAGCAGGCGCCATCCCCGATGATAACGCCTGCTTTACGCTTGTTCCACAATTTAATATTTTATACGATTTAATGTTAATGGCTTAATCCGATCAGATATTATAAGCTCTTAGAAATTTCCTCACATACTTTCATAGCTTCAATGATAGCACTTCTGAAGCCAAGCTCTTCTAATGTACGAACAGCTTCGATTGTTGTTCCTGCCGGTGAACATACCATATCTTTTAACTCACCTGGGTGTTTGCCTGTATCAAGAACCATTTTAGCGCTTCCAAGAACAGCCTGTGCTGCAAACTGGTAAGCCTGTGGTCTCGGCATTCCACCAGATACCGCTGCATCAGCCATTGCCTCAATCATCATAAATACATATGCCGGTGAGCTTCCGCTTACAGCTGTTACAACATCCATTAATTTCTCTGGAACGATTTCTACACGGCTGAAAGCCTCAAGAAGGGATTTCACATAAGCAATTTCTTCCTGTGTAAGGTGAGCGTTTGGACACATAGCTGTCATACCCTCTCCAACCATAGCTGGTGTATTTGGCATTGTACGAACGGTCTTTACATCTTTACCAAATTGTTCAGCAAGCCAAGCAAGTGTTTTACCAGGCGCGATTGTGATTACAATCTGATTTTCTTTGATATCATCTTTGATCTGGCTGATTACATCCCCATAGAACTGAAGTTTTACAGAAAGAATGATTACTTCTGCATTATCTACAACTTCTTTATTGCTATCTGTTACATTAATTCCAAACTGTGCTTTTACTCTCTCTCTTCCCGGAGCAAAAAGGTCTGCGCCGATAATCTCCTCTGCCGGAATGATGTTCTTACCAATAATACCACCCATAATTGCAGATGCCATGTTACCTGTTCCAATAAAACCTAATTTCATCTTACATACCTTCCTTTTCTCTTCGAATTATTATGTATACATTCTTTTAATTTGTATACAATTTACTTTCTATAGTGACTATAGCATGTCTAAAAAAAAAAGTCAACAAAAATTTTATCTTTATCTTGAGTTTTTCCTATAAAACCGTTATAATTTGTATACAACCTAACGAAACGTATACTTATAAGGGAGAAAAACTATGGCAGAAAAGACGATATCACTTGCCGACCAGGCATATGCCAGAATCAAAGAAAACATTTTAAATCTGACCTATCCTCCGGGCATGACATTAACGGAAGCAATGCTTACAAAAGAGCTGGACATGAGCCGAAGCCCTGTCCGTACCGCAATTCATATGCTTCAGACAGAAGGACTGATTGTCTCCGACTATTACAAATCTATGATGGTCAGGGAAATAACAGATAAGGATATTCAGGAACTTTATCAACTCCGTGAATTATTGGAAGGCGCTGCATTTAAAGAAATCTTTACCTCCGGCAGACAGGAAGAATACTCCTATCGAATCGAAGAGAAGGTAGTCCGTATGTGTGCTGCCTCCGGTGATCTATATGACTGGGAAGTTGCTGATACTGCTATGCATATGGAAATTATCAGTATTTTTGAAAATGAAAGAATTAATCGAATCTACGAAAATAACTTGTCTGAACTTATACGAATTGGGCAATATTCTATCAAAAACGGAATGCGTATACCTCGCACAAACGAAAATCTAAAAAAAATGGTTCAATATATGCGAAAAAATAACTACGAAAAAGCTTTTGAAATCTTAAAAGCAGATCATTTTGGAACCGGAAAAGACAGTGCATTAAAAGGCACAAGATAACTTTTAATTAATTTCATACTTAAATAGCAAGAAAAAACCGTGAATCAAATTCACGGTTTTTTTCAGCTCCCCCTGTTGGACTTGAACCAACGACAACTCG